>Ga0070741_10002428_pt1 | contig 50169 bp, 35 predicted proteins | sample Coa_R1_4_FD_66440 | JGI IMG/M metagenome (GOLD analysis project Ga0070741, IMG submission 66440) | Surface soil microbial communities from Centralia Pennsylvania, which are recovering from an underground coalmine fire - Coalmine... | ecosystem: Environmental > Terrestrial > Soil > Unclassified ... | reverse complement strand
TTTTTACGTCACCGGAGTGCGCCGAACTCCGGCGGGATGTTTATGCTTGCCAGATTGGACTAGACCAGTCGGTCGGTCAATGGTCTGGTCCGCACCTATCTCGGCGCATCTACGCCAAGAGCTTGAGAGCACGCTAAACGCCGCAGGTCAGCGCCGCAATGCCGGCGTCCGGCCGGGCTCGCGGATGAGCTGGGGCTGAGGCTGTCTTAGGGTGCGGCCGGATCGGAGGCCGGTGGCGCACATACGACACATAGAAGTTTGAACCGTTATGTAGTGCTTTGATAGTTCTCGCTATGCCGCACGGGTGCCGCATACGCGGCGCGGCGAACTCGGGCGCGGTCGGTTAACGCATCCGGAGGGACAGTGCAGGATCTTGGGGGCACCGCCGCGTCGCTCTACACCGCTCGCTCTCGTCCCGAAGCCGATTCGCGGCAACGGCGACCGCACGCCTTCGACGAACCCATCCTCCGGCTCTTGCTCAACGGAGTGCCGGACAAGGCGATCGCCGCGCGGTTGCAGGTGAGCGAACGCACCGTGCAGCGGCATGTTCGAGTGCTGCTGGCCAAGGTCGGCGCGCACAACCGCATGCAGCTCGGGCAGATCCTCGCCTGCCGGGCGCGCAAGGACGGCGACCCCGATGTGTCATCCCAGCCACAGGCCCAGGTTCAGCCACAGCCACAGCCACAGCGGTTGAACGAATTCGACACGCAAATCCTCAAGATGCTGCTACAAGGGCAGGCGGAGAGCGCGATCGCCGAGACCCTGAACGTAAGCCGGCGCACAGTGCAACGCTGCGTCAAGGGCATGATGTCGCGGGCCGGTGCGGCGAACCGCGTCCAACTGGGCTGGTACGCACAACGCAGCGGTTGGATCTAGCCGCTCCACGCCTCGCGTGCGAACCGTGTAACGCGCGTGGCGCCTGCCCTGCCTGCTTGGGTTCAAGTCGTTGCCCCTTCGGGCATTGAGAGCGCTCACGTCGGATATCCAGGCTCGCCGAGCCGTACCGTACCAGCGTCAGTGCATTTCGGGCACTGCACCGGACACCGTTCGACGAAACGCACGCGGGAGGGCGCACGGTGCGCACAACGACTCGGCTCATTTCTTCGCTCGCGGTTCTCGGCTGTTGCACGGCGGCAGCTGGCTGCGCCTACGGCAGCGGAACCCCGATCGGCTCGACGTACGTATCAGTGCCCGCATCACCGTCCGCATCGGCCGGTGGTTCCTCGGACCCGAGCCAGCCCTCCCCGACGTCCAGCGCCGCGCCCTTCCCGGTGGCGTGCACCTCGGTCAGCTCCCAGGGCACGTTCGTCACGCCGGGGCCGGGCCAGGTGACCCTCGACCAGATCAGCTCCGCGGTCGGCTTCAAGGTGAACACCTCGATGCCCGATACCCAGTCGGCGCTTGGCTTCCATGGGTACGAGGGCTGCCGGTACACGTTCACCACGCCGAGCGGTGGCGGCCAGCTCGATGTCTCGGTCGTCATCGGCACCGACCCGACCACGATGAACAACGAGTCCGCGGCCCAGGAGTTCGGCGACACCAAGACCAAGTCGATGCCGCGCTCGCAGCGCTCGTGCACCGGTGACTGCGCCTGGACCGTCGCGCCCACCTCCGGCATCGGCGACGCGGCGCTCACCTTGACCCAGTCCGGCGAGTCGGTGGTGGTCGCGCTCAAGGGCGACGTCTACGTCGAGGTCGGCCCGGGCGACTTCAAGGTCGAACGGGAACTTGCCCTCGCCAAGCTGCTGATCTCCAGCCTGCACTGATACGTCAGGGTCCTGTGTCCGGCTCAACCGGACGCAGGACCCTCGTTCGCCCGGACCGGGCCGCCGCGGGCCGGGTCAGTCGTTCTCGAACGGCCAGGCGTGGGAGGGCTTGTCCTGCGTGCGCACCCGCATCCGCTCCACCGCCAGCCGATTCAGCCGTTTCCAGGCCGGCGACGCGTCAGTGATCTGCATCATCATGCTGCCATCGAGCTCTTGTGATCCGTCGGCCACGTTCTCAACGAACGAATCCCAGCCCCGGACCTCGCTCTCGCGCGGGGCCTTGCGCTCCACATAGTCCAGCATCTCGTCGGCCAGAGCCTCCAGCCGCGGATCGTCCGGATCCCAATCGAAGGCCTGGTCGTAGGCGAGACAGAAGTGCCGGAACTCCGGATCGGCGACGTAGCTCCGCTTGTGCTCGATGAGCAGCGGCACGGCCTCGGGCATCCGCGCGTTGAGCATGATCCAGCCGTCCCGTTCGGCGCGAACGCCCCGCTCGCTCACGCCCATCGCGCGCATCTCGTCCAGGTATTCGACCACCCCGTCCGGCAGGAAGAGGCGCTCTCCCCCGGCCAGCTCGGCGATCCGCTTGCGGTGCTGCTTGAGCTCGCGGATGCGCTGCGCCAAGGCCGTGTCGATCTCGGCCACGGCCTTGGCGAACTGCTCCGGCTGCGCGCCGAGCAGCTCCTCCACCCTGGCCAGCGGCACGCCGGCGTCGGCCAGCGTCTTGATCCGAATCAGGTCGATGACGGCCTGGGCGTCGTAGCGGCGGTAGCCGGAGGCGTCGCGATCGGGCTCGGGCAGCAGACCGCACTGGTGGTAGTGCCGCACCGCGCGCACGGTGACCCCGACATAGTCGGCGAGCTGGCTGATGGTGAGCGTCGCGGTCATCCTCGGCTCCTGAGTCCGTGAGTCCCTGAGTCCTGAGTCCCGTCAGCGCGGCCGGTCAACGCACGCGGCCGCGCTGGAACACCGTGCGCGCCCACCAGTATCCGGCCACCAGGATGCCCAGGCACCAGGCGATCGAGACCAGCGCGTCGTGGCCGACCGGGCCGCCGTTGAGCAGGCCGCGCAGGGTCTCGTTGAGCGGCGTGAACGGCTGGTACTCGGCGAACCAGCGCACCCCGGCCGGCATGGAGGCGGTGGGCACGAAGGAGCTGCCGAGGAACGGCAGGAACTGGATCAGCATCGGCGTGTTGCTCGAGGACTCCGGCGTCTTGGAGATCAGCCCGATCGCCACAGCCAGCCAGGTGAGGGCGAAGCTGAGCAGCACGATCAGGCCGACGGTGGCCAGCCAGGCGAGCGGGCCGCCGGAGGGCCGCCAGCCCATCGCCACCGCGACGCCGATCACCAGCACCACGCTCACGACCGTCTGGATCACGCTCGCGACCACGTGCCCGGTCAGCAGCGAGGAGCGCGAGATCGCCATGGTGCGGAAGCGGTTGATGATGCCCTCGGTCGTGTCTACGCACACCGCCACCGAAGTCGCCATGCAGCCCGAGGCGACTGTCAGCAGCACGATGGCCGGGGCGACATAGTCGATGTAGCTGCCGTGCCCGACGCCGCCGGCGTGTGCGGCGTTCAATCCCGCGCCGAGCGTGCGGCCGAGCAGCCCGACGAAGAACAGCAGCAGGATCACGGGCACGCCCAGCGACGCGGCGAGCATCGCGGGATAGCGCAGGATGTGCCGCAGCGTACGCCGCAGCATCGTCGCGGAGTCGGTCACCGCGTAGGTCAGGCTGCTCATGATGCGATCGCCCCTTCGTCGCTGTCGTCGAGTCCTGCGTTGTCACGTCGTTCTCCGGTACCGCCGGTGCCGTGCCCGGTCAGCGCGAGGAACACGTCGTCGAGGTCCGGCGTGTGCACGGACAGCTCCTCGGCCTCGACCCCCGCGGCGTCCAGCCGGTCGAGCACCGATCGCAGGGCACGGACCCCGCCGTCGCTCGGAACCTGCACGGTGAACGTCTCGTCATCGCGCGCTGACACGTCCAGGCTGCCGGCCGCGCGGTCCAAGGCCTCTGGGTCGGCGAATCGAAGGCTGATATGCCCGCCGGGCACCAGCCGCTTGAGTTCGGCCGGGCTGCCGTGCGCGACGATCCGGCCCTGGTCGAGCACCGCGATCCGGTCGGCCAGCTGGTCGGCCTCCTCCAGGTACTGGGTGGTGAGGAAGATGGTCACGCCGCCGGCCACCAGCTCGCGGATGATCCGCCACAGCTCGCGGCGGCTGCGCGGGTCGAGCCCGGTGGTCGGCTCGTCCAGGAAGATGACCCGCGGCTCGCCGATCAGCGTCATGGCCAGGTCGAGCCGGCGCTTCATCCCGCCGGAGTAGGTGATCACCCGCTGGTCGGCGGCCTCGGTCAGGTCGAAGCGGCGCAGCAGCGCGTCGGCGCGCCTGCGGCCCTCGACCTTGCCGAGCCGGTGCAGGTCGGCCATCAGGATCAGGTTCTCCCGGCCGCTCAGCAGGTTGTCGACCGCCGAGAACTGGCCGGTCACCCCGATCACCGCGCGCACCGAGTCCGGCTCGGCCGCGACGTCGTGCCCGGCGACCCGCGCCTGACCGCCGTCGGCCGGAATGAGGGTGGACAGGATGTTGACCGCGGTCGTCTTGCCGGCGCCGTTCGGGCCGAGCAACGCGAACACCGTCCCGGCGGCGACGGACAGGTCGATCCCGTCCAGCACCGCCTTCTCGCCGAAGGACTTGCGCAGACCGGACACCGCGAGCGCGGCCGTCTGCGCTGTCTCCGCGTGCCCTCTCTCCGTCTGCCCTGTCTCCGCCTGCGCGGACGCGGCTGCCTCCGATGCAGCAGCTGCGGGCTGCTGCGACGCGTTGCGCGCCGCCTTCTGATTCGCCGTCTCGTTTGGCATGCCTCCATCGTGGAAGGTTGACGCTGCGTCAAGGTCAAGCCCACTTTTCCGCTCGACCGAAACGGGCTCCGACCAGCCGTTACGAAACCCGTACGTGCGGCATGTACAGACACGGATAGACTCCGGCCAGCTGCTACGGCGCGGAGCTCACATCCGCGCGGCGGGGATCATCTTGGGGAGGAACACGGTGCACATGCGCCGTTTCGCGGTCGCGTCCGCGTTCTTGATCATGTCGTCCGCCGTCGTGCCGAGCGTCGCGCACGCGGACACACCATCCGGCTCAACGCTCTACGTGAACGGCAGCGGGTCGTCGCCGCAGTGTTCTGACTCTGCGGGCTCCGGAGCGCAGGCAACGCCCTTCTGCACAATCGAGGCGGCCGTGAACGCCGCCAGCCCCGGCCAGACGGTGTACGTCGAGTCCGGCAGCTATCCCGCGACCACCATCACACACTCGGGCACCGCGGCGGCGCCGATCAACATCGTCGGCGCACCCGACTACCGGCACGGCTCCTTTCATCAGGCCTGGATCGGTTATCTGGCAACCGGCGTATCGCTGACCGTCTCCGGTTCGTCCTACCTCAACTTCGAGGACATCGGCGTCGAGACCGGGCCGACCGGCACAGTCTCGGTTTCGGGCAGCTCGCACATCACCTTCGACAACACGACGTTCGGCTACGGCGTCACCCTCAACGCTCCGCTTGCCGTGGTCACCGGTTCCTCGCAGGCGATCACCATCGGGCATTCGTACCTCACCGATTCGCACACGTCGGCGGTGGTGGTGAATGGCGGGTCCGCCAACACGGTGATCAGTACCGACTACCTGACTTCGACCGATTCGGTTGCTGTCTCCCTGGACGACGCGCCAGGCGCGATCGTGACCAGCAATACGATCCGGAGTTACTGCAAGAGCGGCCTCACCCTAGGCGCCGCCGACACCGCCGCGGTGATCGAGAACAACACATTCACGGACAGCGCCGACTCCTGCCCGAACGGCTCGGCGCCGCAAGTCTCCGTCGACCCGGCCGCTTCGCCGACCGCGACCGAGGACTACAACACCCTCGCCGTCACCGGCACCCAGCCGTATTACGCCTGGGGCGGCACCGATTACGCCACGATCGCGCAGTTCGCCGCGGCCACCGGCCAGGGCTCGCACGACACCGTGTACAAGAACACTTACACCCCGGTCGACTCGGCGAACAGCGCGGCTCCCGGCGAATCGGCCACCGACCTGCTGGGCAATCCGCGGATCGATCTCGCCTCCGTCGCGAACACCGGCGCCGGGCCGGAGAGCTACTTCGACCGCGGCGCGTACGAAATCGTCTCCCCCTTGCAGAGCGCCGTCTTCCTCGCCTCCGCGAGCCAGGCGCCGACCGGCTCGCCAGTGACCTTCACCGCCAAGGGATTCACCGGTCTGGCGGACGGGCTGAGCTATGACTTCGACTTCGGCGACGGTACGACGCAGACCACGACGAATACTTCCCTTTCGCACACTTACACGCAGGTCGGCACGTACACGGCGACGCTCACCGTCTCCGGCGTCACCGGAGTGATCAAGAAGTCGACGCTCCAGCTCGCGGTCGTGCCGCCCGCGCCGTTCGTCGCCGCCATGTCGGTCGCAGCGGCCGGCACGATGACCGCGATCGCCACGAACAAGAGCACTGACGCCTGGGACGTCACCGGCTACACCGTCGACTTCGGGGACGGTTCGACGCCGATGCAGGCCGTCGTGTCCGCGCCCAGCGTGACGTACTCGTACAAGAAGCTGGGCACCTACACGATCAAGATCACGGCCACCGACTCCCAGGGCAACACCGCCACGACCTCACAGCAGTTCACCACCGCGGGCTCGCAGTACACCGCCTACGGCCCGGTCCGGATCCTCGACACCCGCCACGGCATCGGCGGGGTGACCACGCCGCTCGGGGCGAACGCGACGCTTCGCCTGAAGATCGGCGGCGCCGGGGCGATCCCGGCGAACGTCAGCGCGGTCGCGCTCAACCTCACGGTCACCAACCCCAGCGGCACCGGGTACATCACCGCCTACCCGGACGGCCAGGCGAAGCCGCAGACATCGAACATCGACTACTCGCCCGGCCTGACCAAGGCCAGCAGCGTGCTGGTCGGCGTCGGCTCCGGCAGCGCCTCCAGCGGCGAGATCGACCTCTACAACGGCAGCGCCGGCACCGTCGACCTGATCGCCGACGTGACCGGTTACTTCACCGCGACCACCGCGGCCGGCTACACGCCGCTGTACCCCGCTCGCATCCTCGACACCCGCAGCGGACTGGGGACAGGCGGCACCAAGTCGACCGTCGGCGCGGGCAACACCCTGACGCTGACCGTCGCGGGCGCCGACTCCGGGTCGCTTCCGGCGAGCGGCGTCAGCGCCGTCGCGCTGAACCTGACCGCGGTCAACGAAGCCACCGGCGGATACGTGACCGCGTACCCCGACGGCGCGGCGACCAGGCCGCTGGCCTCCAGCCTCGACTTCGCGGCCGGCCAGACCGTGCCGAACACGGTCATCGTCCCGGTAGGCGCCGACGGGAAGATCGACCTCTACAACGGCAGTGGCGGGACGATCGACCTGATCGCGGACGTGCAGGGTTACTTCAGCGCGGCCAGCCCGGACGCCTACCTCCCGATCGCGCCGGCCCGCCTCTACGACAGCCGCAACACGGGCGGACCGCTGACCAACGGCAACGGCCCCTACCTGCAGCCGCTCGGACCGAATCCCGCGATCAACGGCACGCTGAGCACGGTGGCGTTCGTGTACAACCTGACCGTCACCCAGCCGACCGGCAACGGCTTCGCGGTGGTCTACCCCGGTTACGGCCCGATCCCGCAGACCTCGAACGTCAACTTCACGGCCGGCCAGACCAACGCGAACACCGCCATCGCGCAGGCAGGAGTCAACTACGCACCGGACAACTCGTTCACGATCAAGTTCAACGCGCCGTCCGGCACCTCGGCGCAGCTGATCGTGGACCTGTTCGGCTACTTCAGCGCCGAGTAGGCCGCGCCGCTACCGCTCCAGGTTCTGCTTGAGCCGGTCGAGCGCGCCGACCTCGACCCGCATCTGCTTGGCGATCCGGCCGGCCATGAGCCGCGCCACGCCCTTCGGCTCCAGGTCCAGGCTGAAGGTGACGCTCGTGCGGTCCGGTCCGTCCTCGGCCAGGGCGAACCGGCCGGCCGGGCGCGCCGGGCCGGCGATGACCTGGAACTCGTAGCGGGTCGGCGGCTGGTAGGCGGTGATGCGGTAGTCGCCGCGCATCTTCATCCCGCCGGGGCCGCGCAGCACCTGACGGATCGTCGCGCCCTGGCCGCCTTCCGGCGAGACGCGCCTGATCTCGACGACGCCCGGGCGCCAGGCCGGGTCGTTCTCCTCGTCCGAGAGGTATGCGAAGACCTGGTCGATCGGCCGGTCGACGGTGACGGTGTGCTCCTCGTGTGGCATGGCGGTCTCCCTTCTCCTCCCATCTCAGCGGGTGGAGCCCAATCTGGCCACCCAGCGGGCCAGCTGGTCGAGCAGGGCCGCGGCGCTGTTGTCGAGCGCCTCGTTCGCCGTGAACTTGCCCTCGGCGGTGATGCGCTCGCCGATCAGCGGGATGTTGACCTGGATCGGCATCGGGACCATGCCGAGCACCGAGACCACCTGGATCAGCATCTCGACCGCGCGGGTGCCGGCCGCGATGCCGCCGTAGCTGACGAAGCCGACCGGTTTGTCCGTCCACTCGTGGTTGAGGTAGTCGATCGCGTTCTTCATCGCGGCGTTGTAGCCGTGGTTGTACTCGGGCACGACGAAGACGTACGCGTCTCCGGCACTGATCCGCCGGCTCCAGGCCTTGGTGTGTTCGTGCTCGTATTCGGCGAACCGCGGGTGCCTCGGCTCGTCGAGCAGCGGCAGGTTCACCTCGGCCAGGTCGACCAGGTCGACCTCGAACCCGCCGTGCTTCGCCGCGTGCGCGTGGAACCAGTCGGCGACCGGCTTGCCGACCCGGCCCGGCCGGGTGCTGCCGATGATGATCTGCAACGTGGGCTTCAGCATGCCCCAACGCTAGTGCCTTGGCCTGCCAAGGCACTGTGGGTCACCCGCACGGCGCCGCGCCGGTGAACCGGCCGCGCCGAGGATCCGTTCCCGTTGCGTCACGCAGAGCGCGAACCGGTTCGGGCACGACATCACCTCCGTCAGCGGATCTCCGCCAACGGCAGCGCCTTCTGTCCAAGGAGAGCACTCATGGCACGACGACGAACGCTGCACCATGCCCAACTCGCGGCCACCGTAATCACCGGCACCGCTCTCGCCTTCGCGGCGACCGTGGCGCCCGCGTCAGCGCAAGCCGCCGGCTCGGCCTCCCCCGTCGACACCATCGTCACGCAGATCGCGTCCACGGTCCCGGCCAACGGCGACGTGAACCCGTACGGCGTGGCCGTGGTCCCCGAATCGACCGGCGCGCTGCACGAGGGCAACGTACTGGTCAGCAACTTCAACGCGGCATCGAACCTGCAAGGCACCGGCACCACCGTCATGCAGGTCTGGCCGAACGGCCACGTCAGCACCTTCGCACAGCTCAGCGCGGCTCACCTGCCCGGGGCCTGCCCCGGCGGCATCGGTCTGACCACCGCGCTGGTCGCGCTGCGGTCCGGCTGGGTCGTCGTCGGCTCGCTGCCGACCGCGGACGGCAGCGGGGCCACCGCGAAGGCAGGCTGCCTGCTGGTGCTCGACTCGCACGGCGTCGTACGCGAGACGCTGTCCGGGTACGGCATCAACGGCCCGTGGGACATGACCGCCCTGGACGGCGGCTCCTTCGCGGAGCTCTTCGTCAGCAACGTGCTCAACGGCACGGTCGCGGCGAACGGCGCGACCGTCCATCGCGGCACGGTGCTGCGGCTCGGTCTGGCGATCCCGGCCGGCCACGCCCCGCGGGTGGTGTCGCACACCGTCATCGGCTCCGGGTTCGGCGAGCACACCGACCCGGCCGCGCTGGTGGTCGGGCCGACCGGCCTCGGTCTGGCCGCGAACGGCACGTTGTATGTCGCGGACAGCGTCGGCAACCGGATCGCCGCGATCCCGAACGCGCCGTGGCGCGACGACAGCGCGGGTACCGGCCGGACCGTGACCTGGGGTGGGGCGCTCAACACGCCGCTCGGCCTCGCCGTGGCCCAGGGCGGCGACATCTTGACCGTGAACGCGGGGGACGGCTTCCTCGTGGCCACGACGCCTTCGGGCAAGCAGGTGCAGACCGTGCAGCTCGACTCCTCCGGCGACCCGGCCGGAGCAGGAGCGTTGTTCGGCCTGGCCACGGTCCGAAACGGCGCGGGACACAGCGACGACGTCTACTTCGTGGACGACGCGGCGAACACGCTCGACCTGCTGCACTGATCTGGTTTGTGGGCATACCCGAATCAGGGGCACACCTGAGACGGTGTCACCCGGCGCAGCGCCGCGAGGCATGGTCGCGCCTCGCGGCGCTGCCGTGTCTTTGGTCCGGCACCGTTTGATGAAACGGTGCCGACGAACACTGTGCCGGTTGACACCGTACCGATCGATACCGCGCCGATCGATACCGCGCGGCGGTCACCGGGTCCGCAGGCCGTCAAGGGCGATGTCGAGCACCCGCTCCATCTGGCCCTCCTCGGCGAAGTTCGCCATGGTGATGCCGCTGACCATGTGCAGCACATCGCCGAAGCTGACGTCGCCGCGCACCGCGCCCGACTCCTGAGCCCGCGCGAGCAGCGGCTCGCCGTAGGTGAACAGCGCCTGGCGGCACTGCGCGAACACCGCGGTCGGCGCGCCCAGGGCCGCGGTCAGCTGCTCGGCGAGCGCCCGCTTGGTGCCCACGTACCCGACGAACCGGTGCAGCCACGCCACCAACGCATCCCACGGCGGCAGCACCTCAGCCAGCTCGCCCGCGTTGCGGCACAGCTCCTCGACCTCTTCGACGTAGATGCCCTCAAGCAGCGCCGGCCGGTTCGGGAAGTGCCGGTAGAGCGTCCCGATGCCGACGTGCGCGCGCCTGGCGATCTCCTCGAGGGTGACCGCCGAGTCGTCGGCGAACGCGTCCCGCGCCACCGCGAGCAGCTTCTCGTAGTTGCGTCGTGCGTCGGCACGCTGCGGACGGCGCCCGGGGACGATCGTCACCGCCCCGGCATCCGCGCTGGTCATGACCCAGTTCCCCTTTCCAGCTTGCTAAGTGGAGGGCACCTCCGTATAGTTCTGGAGGGCGCCTCCACTTTATCACTCGTCGAGCTCCCCTCGAAAGGCTCGCCGTATCATGCCATCTGCTTCCTCCTTGTTAACCCGTCCCGCGGCCCGGCATTCCATAGGCCGGACCCCGGACCTGCGCACCGGGCGCAGCACCCCGTCGCCGCTGGTCATGGCGATCATCCTGACCAGCCAGCTGATGATCGTGCTAGACGCCTCCGTCATCATCAGCGCGCTGCCCAAGATCCACGACGCCTTCGGCTTCTCGCCGACCAGTCTGTCCTGGGTGCAGAACGCCTACACCCTCACCTTCGGCGGCCTGCTGCTGTTCGGCGCCCGCGTCGGCGACATCCTCGGCCGCAGGCGCGTCTACCTCGCCGGCATCGCCCTGTTCACCCTGGCCTCGCTGCTCGGCGGCCTCGCCCCAAACGGCGCCTGGCTGCTGACCACCCGCGCGATCCAGGGTCTGGCCGCGGCCATCGCCGCGCCGTCCACGCTCGCCCTGCTGATGATGAGCTTCCAGGGCCCCCGGGAGCGGATGCGCGCCATCTCGCTCTACGCCGCCGCCTCCAGCGGAGGCGCCAGCGTCGGCCTCGTGCTCGGCGGCCTGCTCACCGACCTGGCCTCGTGGCGCTGGGGACTGTTCATCAACGTGCCGATCGGCATCGCACTGGTGCTGCTGGCCCCGCGCTACCTGCCGGAGACCGAGCGCAACCCGGGTCGCTTCGACCTGGTCGGCGCGGTCAGCTCCACCCTGGGCATGACCGCCCTCGTCTACGGCTTCGTGCGGGCCGGCTCGTCCGGCTGGACCGACCACGCGACGCTCGCCTCGTTCGCCGGCGCGGTGCTGCTGCTGGCCGGATTCGTGCTGGTGGAGCTGCGCGCCGAGCAGCCGATCATGCCGCTGCGGCTGTTCGCCAGCCGCGAGCGCTCCGGGGCATATGTCGCGCGGCTGTTCACCGTGGGCGGCATGTTCGCCTACTTCTTCTTCCAGACCCAGTTCCTGCAGGAGGTGCGCGACTACAGCGCGCTGAAGGCCGGGTTCGCGTTCCTGCCGATGACCGCGGTGCTGTTCGCCACCTCGCGCCTGGTGCCGAAGGTCGCCGGCGCGGTGAGCAGCGGCAGGCTGCTGGTCACGGGCCTCTCGCTCGCCCTGATCGCGATGGCCTGGACCTGTCGGCTGTCCGCGGACACGCAGTACTTCCCGCGTATCGCGCTGCCGATGATGCTGCTCGGTCTCGGCATGGGCATCGCGTTCATCCCGCTGACCTCTTCCGGCATCGCCGGGGTCGACCCGAAGGACAGCGGCGCGGCCTCAGGCCTGGTCAACGCCTTCCACCAGGTCGGCGGATCGCTCGGCCTCGGGGTTCTGGTCACCGTGTTCGGCACCGCGGCCCGCAACGCCGCCGAGCACCACAGCGCCGGTGTCCCGGCCGCGCTGGCCGCCAAGCAGCATCTGGCCCACGCGATCTCCGCGGCGCTCACCGGCTCGGTCGTGTTCCTGGCGGTGGCCCTGGTCATCGTGCTGGCGACGGCGCCCGGGATCTTCCGCAAGCAGCGGCCTTCCGTGAGGTGACCATGCGCGGCGCAGCTTGCACGCACGGACTGCTGCACGCGAACGAAGACGAACCAGCACCCGGCGGCAACAACGAGCGCGCCCCCGGCTTACCGCACTCAGCGGCAGGCCGGGGGCGCTGCTTGTTCACCTAACGCAGCTCACGGATAGCTGACCACGTCACTCGGTCCTCCGAACGAGGAGTTGACCGCCGCGCCGGTTCCGTTGACTACCGACTGAATGCCGCCGGAGCCGTTGAGGAACACCGTGAGGATGTCGTGGAACTGCACCCCTGGGGCGTTCGGGCCCTGGAAGGCCATCGCGTTCTCGATGTCCACGCCCTGGTCGAAGTACGAGTAGCTGCCCATGCCGTAGCCCTGGAAGCTGGTGACCCGGTTCGGCAGGTAGAAGGCCGGATAGCCCTTCTGGGTCGGACTGGCCATCCACGAGGCCTGATCCGGCACCTCGTACGGGTTCTCGTTCTGGAAGAAGATCACCGTCCCGGCCTGGCCGTTCCACACTGTCTCGGTCTTCTGGAAGTGCTCGACCGCGAGGCCGTAGGCGGTGACGTGGTCGCCGTTGACGATCAGGCCGGTGTCGCCCGGGTCGCCGGCCCAGGTTCCGGCGCCCGCGCCGTGGTCCGCGCGCCAGATCCAGACGTCGTCGATGATCGAGTCGGCGCTGTTGTCGACGAAGGCGTCGGTCACCGAGCCGGCCTGCTCGCCGCCGACCCGGAAGAACACGTCGTCCACGGTCACCGGGTCGGCCGCGTGGCTGAGCGGGAAGCCCTTCCAGCCGACGGTGAGCAGCGACGGCGACTTGACCGCCCCGGCGTCGAAGATCAGGCCGGAGAGGTTCACGCCGCCGACGCCGGCCACGTCCATGGTCACGTTGCCGTTGGTCGGCACGAGGGTCGGGAAGCCGAGGCCGATGATCTTGGTGTTCGGCCACAGCACGTGAATGGTCCGCGGCAGGTTGTAGACGCCCGGGGTGAACAGCAGGTTGTCGCCGAGCGCGAGCGCGAGGTTGATCTGCGCGACCGTGCTGCTCGGGTTGACCACGTAGAAGGAGCTGAGCGGCAGCGAGGTCCCGGCGGTCTGCGTCGTGGCGGACCAGGTCGGCCCGCTCGAGTCGTGCTGCACGGACGGCACGAAGACGCGGTACTTGCCGGCGGAGTCAAGGTACAGATACGGCTCTTCCTGCGAGACCGGGCAGGTGGCCAGCGTCGTGTAGGGCGCGGGGCCGCCGGAGAGTCCGGAGTTCGAGGCGAAGCTCTGCGCGGGCGCGCCCGAATCGCCGCAGAACACCTGGTTCCACACGCCGTTGGTCCAGCCGTCCAGCGCGCTGTCCCGGGTGATGTACTGCTGCTGGGAGCCGTTGATCACGGTGCTGCCGGTGAACTGCGAGTCGGCGATGAAGCCGCCGCTGGCGTAGTCCGGCGAGCCGTCGCAGTAGTCCATCAGGCTCACCAGGCCGTTGACGTGCACCCGGCGCAGCGGCGCGGCCTGCGAGACGGCCCAGAACTCGGTGTTGCCCTTGCAGCCGGACTGGCCAGCCACGTTGATGGTCAGGTTGGACACCGAGCGCCAGAAGTTGTCCAGCGCGACGCAGTTGTTCGGGGCGAAGCACTGGTTGTACACGTCGATCGAGCCGTTGATCACGGTGTCGCCCGGATTCAGGCCGAGCCCGGCGACGCTGGTGTAGAAGCCGACCTGGAAGACCAGCGGGTCGGCGGCTGAACCGTAGCTGCCGGGCGCGAACAGCACGGCATACCGCTGGCTGCCGAACTGGTTCGGGACCTGCTGGGCGGCCAGGTTGTCCAGGGTGGTCTGGATCTGGCTCTGCGGCATGTCCGGGGTGAACACGATCACGTTCGGGCCGAGGCTGCCGCCGGTCCGCAGCCCCGGGATCGAGAGGTCGTGTCCGGTCGCGCCCTGTGCCGATGTGCCCTGCGCCGATGTGCCCTGCGCCGACGACGCGGCGTTCGCGGCACCCGCGGTGACCGCGCTGCCCGCGACGAGAGCCAACGTGGCGACTGCTACCGCCAGCCATCGAGGTCTGATCATGTTCACAGCTCCGTAAACGATTCCGGTGACAAGCGTGCTGAACGGTACTTCAGGAACGTGCAGCTCGGACCCCCCGAAAGTCCCGGATCGGCGCTCTGGCTGACCAACCGGCGGCGGAGAGCGCTCTCCATCGCGACAGTGAACACTTGCGTTACAGGCGTGTCAAGAGATGGCGCCGCGCCGCCGGGTCACCTGCATGGACCGGCCGCCGTGCGCCCCGCCGGGAAGGCGGCGAGTCTCGATCTGTCATCGCCCAGCGACAGAAAGGACAGGGCATGGCCGGGAAGTTCGAGCTCTACACAGACGCGAAGGGCAAGTTCCGCTTCCGCCTCAAGGCCGGCAACGGGGAGATCATCGCGGTCGGCGAAGCCTACGAGTCCAAGACGGCGGCGATGAACGGCATCGACTCGATCCGGCGCCACGCCGCGGAGGCCTCAGTCCAGGACATGACGGCCGCCTCGGCCAAGCCGTCGCCCAAGCCGGCACCGAAGCCCGCGCCCAAGGCGACCACCAAGCCGGCCGCGGCGCCGACAGCGTCAGCGCCGATGTCCGCGGAGCAGATGGCCCACCACTAGCCAGCAACGCTCCGGGCACAAACGGAGCCGGGTACGCCGAACCCAAGCCGGCGTACCCGGCTCTTTGCGTTTCCCTGACGGCCGCGAGACACGCCCCTAGGATCGAAACAGGAGTCTGAAGCGCTCTGGGGAGGGGCCGCGTGCCGAACTGGGACGACGTCAAGAGCCTGACGAAGGACGAACGCGAAGCGCTCAAGCGCGTCGAGACCGCGCGGCGCAGGAAGCACGCCGAGGTCGATCTCAGCCAGCTCAAGATCACCGATTTGCCTCCGCAGCTGGCCGAGCTGACCGATCTCGTCGAGCTCGACGTACTCGGGACGCTGCTCACTCGGCTGCCGCCATGCCTGCGACCGCTGCGCAATCTGCGACACCTGTCGGCGATCGGCTGCAAGCTCGAGGAGTTGCCCGCCTGGATCGGCGAGCTGAGCGCACTGGAGAACCTCTATCTGGGGCTCACCGGCCTGAGCGGCCTGCCCGACTCGATCGTCAACCTCGAGAAGCTGCGATTCCTGGACCTGACAGACGCCACCTTCACCAAGTTCCCGCCGCAACTTCGGCAGCTGAAGTCGCTGCGCATCCTCCGGCTGATGAGCACACCGGTCACGGAACTGCCCGAGTGGATCGGGGAACTGAGTCAGCTCGGCATGCTGGACCTGACCGGGACCAAGATCACTCAATTGCCGGCCTCACTGGCCCGCCTCAGCCGGCTGCATCAGCTCGACCCGCCTGCCGGCCTCGTCGAACCGCCTCCGGAGATCGTGGCCCAAGGGCTCGGGGCCATCCTCGCCTACCTCCGATCCCTGGAAGACGAAAACGGCGGCGAGGAGCAGTGGCGCTGCAAGATCGTGGTCGCGGGTGAGGCCAAGTCCGGCAAGACTTCGCTCGTCAAGGCGCTGCTGAAACAGCCGCATGACGCCGCGGAACCGATGACCCACGGGGTGAACATCTCCGAGCTCTGCCTCCCGCACCCCACCCGCGAGGGCGTGACCATGCGCCTCGCGGCCTGGGACTTCGGCGGTCAGCGCACGTACCGCTCGGCGCACCGGTTCTATATGACCGACCAGTCGCTCTTCCTGCTGCTCTTCAACTGCCGCGAGGAATGGGACGACCGTCAGATGCGCGAGTGGCTGAAAGCGATCTCCGCGCGCGCCGGGTCCTCGCCGATCCTGCTGGTCGGCACGAACGCGCGCGAGCACCGGCACGGGCTTCCGATCGCGACGCTGCGCAGTGACTTCCCGCAGATCGTGCCGCAGGTTTTCTACGTGGACTGCGAGCCGTCACCCGACCGGCTCGGGATCGACGAACTGCGCACCGCGATCGCCGAACACGCCGCCGCACTGCCGCTCATGGGTCAGCGCTGGCCGAAGACCTGGCTTGACGCGGCAGAGGCCATCGTGGAGCTGCCCGGAAACCACGCTCCACTCGTTGCCGTCGACGACGCGATGCAGCGCGCCGGGCTCGCCGATTCCGTGAGCCGCAGCACACTCCTCGCCGCGCTGCACTACCGCGGCGAGGTCCTGCACTTCGCCGACGAACCCGAGATCGCCGACACCGTCGTCTTGCATCCCTCGTGGGTGGACGGACATGTCACCAAGATCCTCGACTCGGCGGACGTGCACGCCCGTGAGGGGCTGCTGAGCCGATCTGAGCTCCAAAAGGCCTGGCCGCAAACCGATCCGGCGCTGCGCAGCCATCTCATCGGTCTCATGGAGGCGTTCGATCTCGCGTACCGGGTGGACTCCACCAACCACGACGACCTCTGCCTGATCGTGGACCGGCTGCCGCACGATCCGCCGGACTACGGCGCGATGTGGGCCGCGGCTCGCGACGCGGTGGGCGCCGACGAACTGCGGCTTGTCATCGGCTTCGGCGGGCCGGTCCTGCTCGCCGGCATCCCGACCTGGTTCATCGCCCGCGAGCACCGCTTCACCGTCAACAAGCACTGGCGCTACGGAGCACTGCTCTACGACCGTTTCGATTCGGGTTGTCACGCGCTCGTGATCGCGGATGACAACAAGGGCACCGTCGAGCTCACCGTGCGCGGGGTCGCTCCGGTCGGATTCATGTCAGTGCTCAAGGACGGGCTGCTGTCACCCTTGCGGCAGCGTTACCCCTACCTGAATTGGACCGTCAATGTCCCGTGTCCGTGCCAGGAGGACAGCGGCGGTCAGTGCAGTCACGTCTTTGAGGAGTCGTACCTCAAGAAGGTGGTGGCTCGAAAGCGCCTCACCGTGGAATGCCAGCGGACGAGCGACGAGGTGCCCGTCGAGCGGTTGATGTACGGGCTGCGCGCCGCCAGCCAGACGTTGCTGGCGGAAGACATCCGGTCCATCAAGGAGAGCGTCAAGAAGGTCACCGGCCTTCAACTCCAGACGTTCGACTATCAGCGTACGATCTCCGAGATCCAGAACGCCCAGGCAGACCTGTGCCCAAGCGTCTTCACCCTCACGAGGCGCCCGAAGAAACTGCATTTCGGGACCGAGTACACGCTGCGGCTGTTCTGCGAGCAGCCCGGCGCGTGGCATCCGCTGGAGCGCGGCCGCGGGATATTCACCTTCGGCAACAAGCCGGAGTGGCTCAACGCGTGTGCGCCCTATCTCCGGGTCCTGCTTCCCATCCTCCAGCACGCGCTTCCGCTGATCGGGCCCGCGATCGGAGTCACGAAGGCGCTCATCGGACCGGAGCCGGCGGCGGCGCAGGAGTACGTCGCCGAGCTGTGGTCGGACGAACGCCTCGCCGAGGAGCTCGAGATCATGAAGGAGGTCGTGGACACGCTACCCAAGGTCATCGGCGAGGAATCGCCCGCGGCGGCACAGCTGTCCGGGGAACTGGCCTTCGGCGATCACGCGCCGTTGCGGCGGGCCTACGACCTGGCGGACTTCCGGGCGCTGCGCCGCTCGCTCGACGCGATCGCGCCGCCTGGCAGCGATCCGTGGGGCGGCCTGGCTCCGATGGTCACTCCTGAGGGCAAAGCCGTGTTCGTGTGCGAGTACCACGCGAAGCAGTACCGGTATCCGCGGGAGACGTGAGCCGGTTCCGCCGGCAATCGGAAACCGTGCCAGCAGTCGTGAACACCGGCGGCAGACGGATGGAGCCGGGTACGCCGGTTGCGAGGCGGCGTACCCGGCTCCGCAGTGTTGGGCTGGACGCGACGCCAACTCTGACGCGGCGCCAGTTGGGCCCAGCGCCCACTGCCCAACACCGTGTCAGGCTTCGGCGGTAGCGGCGCGACTACCAGCCGAAGCCCGACGTGTAGGCGCGGACGTCGGCGACGCTCCACCAACTTCCGCTCGATGCGGTCAGCGTGATGCGGACGTAGCGCACTGGCGCGCCGGTCAGCTTTGCCGTCGTGAACTGGCCGGTGCCCTGACCGTTGACGACCGCGGTCGTCCAGGTCGCTCCGTCCGCACTCGTCGCGATCGCGTAGCCGCGCGGGTAGTCGCCGGTCGATGCGCCGGTGTCGAAGACCACTTGCTTCGCGCGGACCGGCTTGCCGAAGTCCACCTGGAGGTACTGGCCCGGAGTCTGAGCGGCGCCGGTCGAGTAGCGGGTGCTCGCGTCGGCGTCCACGGCGTTCGCGGCCACGTCGCCGGTGCAGCAGGGGCTGGTCGGGCCGTTCGGCTGCGCGGTCGCGGTCCAGCCGGCCGGGTCGACCTGCCGGAGCGCGTACGCGCCGGTCGGGGTGCCGCGCCAGGTGAACGTCGCGAGCGCGCCGCCGGGCAGCGTGTAGGTGAACGCCTGGTCGCCCTCGCGCACCGCGAAGGTCTGCGGGTTGTCGTTCTCGTTGTGCGCGACCAGGACCGTCGTGCCGTCCGGGTCGCGGAACGCCACGTCCATCACCTGGCCGTTCCAGCCGGTCGTGCCGAACGAGGTGCTGGCGATCCGCACCGCGCCCGGCCGCACGAAGCGGGCCAGGTGGCCGAGCGTGTAATACTCGGCGTCGTTGGTCACCGTGCCGTCCGCCGCGACCGTGACGATGCCGGTGCACGTGCCGCAGCCGCCGACGTGCGGGCCGCCGTCCGGGTTCAGCGCGAGATTCCAGTTGATCACGGTCTCGGCCCAGTTGCGGGTCGCGCCGATGATCAGGTTCCTGGCATGCCACTTGAGCGTGTCGGAGAACGTGTTCGCAGGGTTCGAGGACTGGCTGCCGGAGCACTCGGTGAAGTAGATCGCCTTGCCCGGGAACTGGTTGTGCAGAGCGGTCATCGCGCTCGGGTCGCCGTAGTAGCAGTGGTAGGCGACACCTGTCACCCAGCGGCTCGCCGAGGAGGAGAGCACGTTCTGGGGGTACGCGTCGATGTCCCCGGTCTCGTCCGGGGGCGTCGCGGCGGCGTCGTTCGGGTGCTCGGTCCAGTTGTGGTCGTAGGCGAAGATCTGCGTGTCCAGGCCGGCCGCGCGCAGCATCGGGCCGAGGTCGTCGATGACCTTCTCCTCCTGCGAGCTGGGCATGTCAGTGCCCGGATAGCCGTTGGGCGTGCGGTTCTGCGGCTCGTTCTGCACGGTGATCGCGTTCACCGTCACGCCGTTGGCGCGGTAGGCCTCGATGAACTTGAGCAGGTACAGCGCGTAGGAGCGGTAGATGCGCGGGTCGTCGATCAACCGGCCGCCGTCGAGCGAGCCGCCGGTCTTCATCCAGGCCGGCGGGCTCCACGGTGTCGCGATGATCTGGAGGCGCGGGTTGATCGCCTTCGCCTCGCGCAGCAGCGGGAGGATTTGCGCCTGGTCGTGCGCGATGGAGAAGTGCCGCTGCTGGTAGTCGGTCTGTCCGGCGGGCAGGTCGTCGTAGGTGTACGCGGCCGTGGTCACGAAGTCGGAGGCGCCGATCGGCTGGCGCAGATAGTCCAGGCCGTCGCCGGTCGCCGAGTCGAAAAGTTCGCGCATCGTCGCGGTGCGCGCGGCCGGAGCGAGCCCGTAGAGCACGGAGGCGGAGGAGTCGGTGATGGCGCCGCCGAAGCCCTGCATGGTCTGGAAGGTCTGGGTGGGATCGACCACGACGGTTGGCGCACTGGTCGGCGCACTGGTGAAGGGAACGGTGCCGAGGTCGCTGAGCTTGTCGGTGCCGTCCGGGGTGGTGACCCAGACGTGCGCGGCGGCCGCAGCGGGGCCGCCTGCGTGGTCCGGCGTGTTCGCCGCCGACGCGCCGGCCGAGGCGCCGACTGCGGCGATCGCCGTGCCCAGCGAAGCCGCGATGAGCCTGGAGCGGGCCATGTCTGTCCTTCCTGTCGTGCCGCCGTGTAACATATGTAACAACCTTGGAACACTCACGACAGCCGTAGAAAACCAGCGGTTCCAGCAACTGTCAACGGGTAGTCGGACACCGGTATGCTGCGACCATGAAACGCGGTGCTGTAACACGCGCGGTGGCGCATGGTTAGCCCGGCGACGCCGCGCCGGGTGACGGTCCGCGATATCGCGGCGCACACCGGCGTTTCGATCGCCACCGTCTCGCGGGTCCTCAACGAGCAGACGAATGTCGCGCCGCGCACCCGCGACCTGGTGCGGCGGGCCGCCGCGGAGCTGGGCGCGCAGACCGACACGACCGGCCGTGCCGCAGTACGGCAGGGCGCGGTCTTCGTGCGCTGCCCGTACGTGCTCACCGACTACTTCGGGCTCATCGTCTCCTCGATCGCCGAGACGCTGGAGCTGCACGGCAGGACGCTGATTCTCAATGCCGGCGAGGCGGCGCAGCAGGCCGCCGTGTTGCCCACGCTGCCCACGCGGGCCGGGATCGGCGGCGCGATCGTGATCCTGCCGCCGGAGCCGAGCGAGCAGCTGGTCGCGCTGCGCGGGCGCGGCTTCCCCTTCGTCGTGGTGGATCCGCGCACTGCGATGCCGCGCGACATCGCCGCCGTGTCCGCCGCGCATTTCGCAGGGGCCCGCAGCCTGACCGCGCACCTGACGCGGCTCGGTCACCGGCGCATCGGAGTCATCGCCGGGCCGGACAACTGGCTGGCCAGCGAGGCGCGGCTGGCCGGGCACGCCTCGGCGCTCGCCGAGGCCGGCGTGCTGCCCTCACCCGAGCTGGTGCGCGCCACCGAGCCGACCACCCGTCACGGGTATCAGGCCGCGAATGCGCTGCTCGATCTGCCGCAGCGGCCCACGGCGCTGATCGGCTTCAACGACAAGGCCGCGGTCGGCGCGCTCACCGCCGCCGCGCAGCGCGGGCTGCGGGTGCCGGAGGATCTGTCCGTCGCAGGCTTCGACGACATCGATCTGGCCCAGGCGACCAGTCCGATGCTCACCACGGTCCGCCAGCCGCTGGCCGAGATGGGCCGGATGGCTGTCAGCCTTTTGATCCGGCTGCTGGACGGCCACCAGGTGGACGCGCTGCACGTCGAGCTGGCGACCGAGTTGGTGGTGCGCGGCTCCACCGGTCCAGCGCCGGTCCGCTAAGGCCGGGCGCGTAAGTTTCGGCGGCCACCCTCGGCTGGACTGCACGGTGATCGACGGCCCGGTCACGCCCTTGACGATCAGCGCCATCGGACCCAATCCTGCCGTTTCGGCCGGGAAAGGCCGGTTGAGCTGCATTCCCCACTCGATGGAGGGCACCGTCGATGACCATCGCACGGCGCACTGACCCGGTGCGCGCGCAGGCTGATACAAGACCTCGGATACGCCGCGGTGTGCTCGCGGCGGCCGTGCTTCCGGTGGCGGCGGCGGCCGCGTTCGCGGCGGCATCCGCACCGGCCACCGCCGCGACACCGAACGCGGCGAGCGCCGCGACCGTCAGCGTCAACACGGGGCAGAGCCTCGCGACCGTGCCCGCCACCGGGATCGGCACCAACGGCTCGGTCTACGACAGCAAGCTGGTCGACGCCGCCGTGCCCGGACTGATGAAGAACGCCGGGATCGGCTTGATCCGCTTCCCGGGCGGCACCTCGTCGGACACGTACAACTGGAAGAACAACACCGACGTGCTCTCCGGCCAGGCACAGTCGGTCAACTTCGACCAGTACGTCACGCTGCTGAACCAGTCAGGCGCACAGGGCATGGTCACCGTGAACTACGGCACCGGTGACACCGTCGGTGCGACACAGAGCCCTGCCGAGACCGGTGCGCAGTTCGCGGCCGACTGGGTGCGGTATGCCAACGTCACGCACAACTACGGCATCAAGTACTGGGAAATCGGCAACGAGATCTACGGCAACGGCACCTACGGTGGCACCGGCTGGGAACCGGACAAGCACTGCTCGTCCAGCACCAGCCCGACGAACTGCGGCCCCGCGGTCTACGCGCAGAACGTGAAGGCCTATATCAGTGCCATGAAGGCGGTGGACCCGAGCATCGTCATCGGCGTCGTGCTGACCGCGCCCGGCAACTGGCCCGACGGCGTGACCAACAGCGCGAGCCCGCAGACCTGGAACCAGACGGTGCTCTCCGCGCTGGGCAACCAGATCGGCTTCGCCGACGTGCACTGGTACCCGCAGAACCCGAGCACGGTCACCCCGCCCGGACCGACCGACTCCGGCCTGCTCAGCGACACCTCGCAGATCCCGACGATGGTCTCCAGCCTGCGCTCCTCGCTGAGCCAGTACAGCGGAAGCGCCAACGTGCCGATCATGATCACCGAGACGAACTCGGTGTCCTCGAACCCCGGCAAGCAGACCCTCAGCATCGTCAATGCCCTGTATCTGGAGCAGGACTATCTGGGCTGGCTGCAGAACGGCGTCTCCAGCGTCGACTGGTGGCAGATCCACAACGGCATCGTGACCACCGGCGACAACGGCTCCTCGCTTTACGGCACCGCGACGTACGGCGACTACGGCGTGCTGGCGGACGGGAGCTGCGGCACGCTCAACGGCGCGCAGGTCTGCGAGCCGGCGGCCGACACTCCCTTCCCCGCCTACTACGGCATGCAGTTGCTCAGCAAGTTCATCCACCCCGGTGACACGCTGGTCTCGGCAACCTCCAGCCAGTCGCTGGTCAAGTCGTACGCCGTCAAGGCCGCGGACGGCTCGGTGCGCGTCCTCCTGGTCAACGACGACCCGAGCAACAGCTACACGGTCGGGCTCGGCTACACCGGCTTCACTCCGGCCTCCGGCGCTCCGAGCGTGGCCACGCTGGCTCCGCCCGGCACATCCATTACCACCGCGGCCAGCGGTACCGCTGCCTCGCAGACCATCGCGCCGTACAGCGCCGCGGTCATTACTCTGCAGCCCGGCACGACCGTCACGCCGCCCACGACGCCCGGCACGCCGACGGCTTCCGGTGTCACCTCCAGCTCGGTCAACCTGAGCTGGGCCGCGTCGACGAGCAGCACGGGCATCGCAGGGTACGACGTCGTCAGCGTCAACGGCACCACCGAGACCGTGGTCGCGTCGCCGACCACGAATTCGGCCACGATCAGTGGCCTGACTTCCTCGACGAGCTACACGTTCGCCGTCTACGCGAAGGACACCGCGGGCAACCGCTCCGCGCGCTCCGGCACGGTCGCCGTGACCACGAGCGCGTCCACGTCCTCCGGCGGATGCAAGGTCACCTACGCGCCGAACTCCTGGGGCGGCGGCTTCACGGCGAACGTGACGGTCGCGAACACGGGCACGGCGGCGTGGAGCGGCTGGACGGTCACCTGGACCTGGCCCGGCGACCAGAAGGTCACCAACGCCTGGAACGCCACGGTGACCCAGAGCGGCACCAAGGTGACGGCGACCAACGTGAGCTACAACGGCGCCGTGCCGGCCAGCGGCTCGACCTCGTTCGGCTTCCAGGGCACCTGGTCCAGCAGCAACGCCTCGCCGACCGCGTTCACCGTCAACGGCAACGCCTGCACGCTCGGGTGATCGCAGCTAGCTGACAGCGCAATCCAGTCAGCCGCTCAACACGGGGTCGGTGCGCACCAAGCACCGGCCCCGTGCCATGGCCGCCCCGGCTTTGGACGGCTCGCGCCCACCGCCGACCGGTGAGAGGGTAGACCGGTGGCACTGCATGAGGGACACCAAAGCGACCGCCGCCTAGCCGTCAACCCGCTGTTCTCCGAGGCCGATCCGCTCGGCGCGCTCGAGGTCGCGCCGCCCGCGCACCGGCTGCCCGACGGTGCGATGCCGCCGTCGGTCGCATACCGCCTGGTGCACGACGAGCTGATGCTCGACGGCAACGCCCGGCTCAACCTGGCCACCTTCGTGACCACCTGGATGGAGCCGCAGGCCATCGCGCTGATGGCGGAGTGCGCCGAGAAGAACATGATCGACAAGGACGAGTATCCGCAGACCGCAGAGCTCGAACGCCGCTGCGTGTCGATCCTGGCCGATCTGTGGAACGCGCCGGACCCGCAGGCCGCGGTCGGCTGCTCGACCACCGGTTCGAGCGAGGCGTGCATGCTCGGCGGCCTCGCCCTCAAGCGCCGCTGGATGCGCGACCCGCGCAACGCCGACCGGTACGCCGCCGGCCGGGCCCGGCCGAACCTGGTCATGGGCATCAACGTGCAGGTCTGCTGGGAGAAGTTCTGCAACTTCTGGGAGATCGAGCCGCGGCTGGTCCCGATGGAGGGCGAGCGCTACCACCTCGACGGCGAGCACGCGGCCGCGATGTGCGACGAGAACACGATCGGGGTCGTCGCGGTGCTCGGCTCGACGATGGACGGCAGCTACGAGCCGGTGCCGGAGATCTGCGCGGCGCTGGACGCGTTGCAGGAGCGCACCGGGCTCGACATCCCGGTGCACGTGGACGGCGCCTCGGGCGCGATGGTCGCGCCTTTCCTCGATCCGGAGCTGACCTGGGATTTCCGGCAGCCGCGGGTCGCCTCGATCAACACCTCCGGCCACAAGTACGGCCTGGTGTACCCCGGCGTCGGCTGGGCGCTGTGGCGGGACAAGGCGGCGCTGCCCGAGGAGCTGGTGTTCAAGGTCAACTACCTCGGCGGCGACATGCCGACCTTCGCGCTGAACTTCTCCCGCCCGGGCGCCGAGGTCGTCGCGCAGTACTACAACTTCCTGCGGCTCGGCCGGGACGGCTACCGCGCGGTGCAGCAGGCGGCCCGCGACGTGGCGGAGCACCTGGCGCAGGGTGTCGAGGCGACCGGGGCGTTCCGGCTGCTGACCCGCGGCGACGAACTGCCGGTCTTCGCGTTCACCACGCGCGACGAGGTCACGAACTTCGATGTGTTCGACGTCTCGCGGCGGCTGCGCGAGCGCGGCTGGCAGGTGCCCGCGTACACCTTTCCGGCTAACCGCGAGGACCTGGCGGTGATCCGGCTGGTGTGCCGCAACGGGTTCTCCATGGACCTGGCAGACCTCTTACTCGCCGACCTGAACCGGCTGCTGCCCGAACTGCACCTGCAGCCTGGTCCGATGAGCGAGCACGGCGTGAAGAAGCGCACCGCCTTCCACCACTGACATCGGGAGCCGCGTATCGCAGCGCTCCTTCGCGGGAGCGTTCACGCCGCACCGCCGTCGGCCAGCAGGTCATTGATCAGGGCGCGTACCCGCTGCTCGATCGTGTCGCGGATCGCTCGCACTGCCTCGATGCCCTGTCCTGCCGGGTCGTCGAGGGTCCAATCGAGGTAACGCTTGCCGGGAAAGTCCGGGCAGGAAGCCGGCGCGACCCCGATCAGAATCAGAATCAGAAGGCTGACGCAGAAGCCCTCTTCACTCCGCCAGGCCGGCCCGGCGCAGGTGCTCCAGGTCCGCCAGATACTGCGCGAAGTTCTTCGACCGGCGCGGCGCGATGGCCACCAGTGAGTCGAAGGGTGTCAGCTCGAAGCGCGAAACGGCGATCCCCGCGTACACCGGCAGCTCAACGCCCTGAGTCTTGTCCACGACGTCCCGGTGCAGCAGGAACTGCGTCTCCGGATCGCGGCGCACCAGATGTCCCGGCACCATGTAGAAGTCCGCGTCGCTGAACTCGGCCGCCGAGATGTCCAGCGCCCAGTCCACGTCCCGGTAGTACGCCTCGATCGCGGCGTTGAACGCGGCCTGCACGTGCTCCTCGATGCTGTAGTTCACCGGCACCGTCATCAGCGGACCGATCCGGCCCTTCAGCGTGACGTGCTTGAAGACGCACCCGGCCAGCTGGTGCAGCTTGGCCAGGGAGAGCCCGTCCACGGTCACGTCCTCGAAGCGCACTCCATGCACCGAGCAGTTCGCCGCCGAGGAGCGGTTGATCGTCACGTCCCGCACGGCCAGCCCGAACCCGGGATCGTCGTGCTGCGCCAGGATGCACGAGTCGAACTTGACCCGCTCCAGGTCGAGCCCCTCGAACGCGCGCCCGCTGCCGACCTGGCGCAGCCGGGTGAAGGTCTGGCCGCCGATCTGCTCTCGCATGTGCCGACTCTACTTGAAGATCTGTTTCAGGTCGGCGTCGGAGATCGTCGGATATTGCATGATCTGGTCCCCGTGGCTGATGTACGGCCGGTTCATGTGCGTGTTGTAGGAGCTGGCGCTGCCGCCGGTCACGTCCACGTTGTAGCCGCCGCTGCCGATCTGGAAGTCGGCCACGGGCTGTCCAGGCGAGGAGGTACCCAGGTGGGTGATGTTCGGGTCGCCGATCACCGCCGGGTCGTTCGCCGCGCCCTTCTCGATCTCCGAGCCGACGAACATCCGCTGCAGGTAAGGCTCCTGCTGCCCGCGGGCGATCTGCGCCGGGCTCAGGTTCGCCCGGATCTGCGCCGGGGTGCGGGCGGCAGAGCGGTCCACCGCCTGCCGCAGCGTGTCGTAGCTGGCCTGGTCGCCGGCGCTGAGGCTGGCCTTCGAGCCTGGCGGCGGCGGGGTGTACGGCGCGAGGCCGAGCGGGTCGATCGAGGCGAGCGGGTTGTCGACGTAGCGGTGCGGGTTGGGCGCCGGGCCCAGGCCGAGCGGATCCGCGGAGGCGTACGCGCCCGTCGACGGGTCGTAGTAGCGGAAGTAGTTGTAGTGCAGGCCGGTCTCGGCATCGTGGTACTGGCCGGCGAAACGCAGCGGACAGTCGAGGTCTGAGTCCGGGGCGGTGATCGGGGTGCCCCAGAGGCTGGTCGTCGTGTGCCACGCGATCCGGCCGTCCGGGGCGACCAGCTCGGTGGGCAGCCCGGCCTGGTCGGTGACGATCGCGTAGAACGCCGCGTCGATCTCGGCCTGCGGGGCCGTGGCTGCCCAGCTGCGGCGGGTCTGGGTCAGGGCGCGGTGGCCGCCGGGCTCCCAGTCCCAGCTGACCGCGGTCGTCGTGCCGTCCACGGCGGTCGTCAGCTGCTCGGCGAGGCGCGAGCCGTCCCAAGTGAAGGCGACCTCTTCGGCCACGGCGCCTTCTGCGTCAAGGCGCTGCTTCGCGGTGCGGCGGCCGACGGGGTCGTAGATGTAGCGCCATGTGGCGTCGGGCGTGACGACCTCGGTGATGCGATCGTCGGCGTCCCAGGTGTACTGCCATTGCTTCGTCTGGCCGGAGAGGGTGCGTCGGGTGGTCCGCACGAGTCGGCCTTGCGCGTCGTGTTCGTAGGTGACGCGGCCGGCGCTGCGCACGAGGGTGCCCTCGTGTCCGAGTTCGCCTCGGCTCTCTTCGTCGCCGGGAGCGGTGGCCTGCGCCAGGTTGCCGAGCGCGTCGTAGGCGTAGGTCTCTGACCAGTTGGCCGCGTGTACGGCGGTGACGCGGCCGATCGGGTCGAGGTCGTAGCTGCGGGCTCCGCGCAACTGGTCGGTCAGTTCGGAGAGCAGGCCGTCGGGGCGGTACGTGTACGCGCGTTGCTGGAGCAGCGCCGGTTCCTGGCCCGACCCGGACTGGTCGTAGGCCCAGATCGCTTGCGAGGCAAGGCGGCCTGCCACATCAAAGCTCTGTGCGATCGCGGCACCGGCGCCCACGTACCGGAGCGTCTCCTGGCCGATCGCGTCGTGCTGGAAGGTGAGCGCGCCGTTGTCCGTCGCGAGCGTCGCCGGAAGACCGGTGGCGCTATACGTCCACTGCGATGCAGCTCCGGAGGGCGTTGTGCGGCGGATCCGGCGGCCGGCGGCGTCGTACTCGTTGATCAGCGTCCGGCCGTCGACCGTCTCGGTGAGGATGCGACCGAGCATGTCGCGCGTGTAGTCGAGGGTTGAGTCAGGGCTCTCGGCGTGGATCAGGTGGCCGGCAGGGCTGTAGACGAGCCGGTGTATCGCGCCCTCGACGTCGCGTTCGGTGACACGGCCGAGCGCGTCGCGGTGATAGCCGACGACCTGTTCGGCGCCGTTCACGCGCTCGATGAGCTGGTGCGCCGCGTCGTGCCGGTATCTCAGGGTACGGCCATTGAAGTCCGTCTCGGCGACGAGGTTGTCGGCGGCGTCGTACTCGTAGCTCCAGGTGAGACCGGCGGCGTTGGTGACCTTGACCAGTCGCAGCTCGGTGTCGTAGCCGAAGCGATAGACCGCTCCGGATGGGTCGGTGCGCGCGATCGGCTTGTCGAAGGGGCCGTATTCGAACCGCGCCGTGCCACCGGCCGGGTCTCGGTATTCGACGAGATTGCCCTCACCGTCGTACGTCCATTCCTCGCGTGCACCGTCTGGCAGGACGCGCCACGCAGGCGCCCCTTCGACAGTCCAGCCCAGGCTGGAAACGGCGCCGAGCGCGTCGGTGACGGTGGCGATGCGGCCGAACGCGTCGCGCTGGAGCCGGGCCTGCGAGCCGGCCGCGTCGGTGATCGCGACCGGGAGACCCGCGCCGTTCGTCTCGAAGCGGGTCACTTGCCCGAGCGCGTCGGTCTCGGCGGTCATCGCGCCGCGTTCGTCGTACTCGTACGCGGTGACGGCGCCGTCCGGAGCGGTCACGGCGGTGAGGTTGCCGCGCTCGTCATACGAGTACTGCCACACGGTGCCGCCGGGGCCGATGATCGTGGTGGGCAGCCTCAGTTCGTTGTACGTGATCTGCAACGCGCTGCCGTCCGGGCGCTCGATCCGCACCGGGTCGCCGTGCTCATCGCGCACGTAGCGGGTGGCGCGGCCGAGCGGGTCGGTGATGGCGAGCGGCCGGTTGTAGCGGTCCTGCTCGGTGACCGTCTCGGCGCCGAGCGGGCCCACCACGCGGATCGTCTGGCCGCGTTCGTTCCAGTGGTAGACGGTCGGGTGGCCGAGCGAATCGGTGATGGTGGTGGTGCGCGCTTCGAGGTCGTAGGCGAAGGTCGCGGCGAGGTAGCCGCCGGTGCCGTTGGCGCGCACCACGCGGCCGGAGTCGTCGTACCCGTACTCGTACCGGTTGCCGTTGCGGTCGGTCCAGCCGGTCACCCGGTCGTCGCGGTCGTATTCGAAGATCAGCGGGCGGCCGGAGGAGTCGAGCAGGTCGGTGAGCCGGCCCAGCGGGTCGTAGCGGAAGCCGACAAGCGCCGCGGCGTCTCCACCGGCCGGGTCGGCGAGCCTGAGCCCTGATATCCGCGGACCGGCGCTGGTCAGCTCGCTGTCCACGATCACGTGGTAGCCGCCGGTGTGGTAGACGTCCGTGGGCAGGCCCTCGTCGTCGTGCACGAAGGTGATCCGGTTGCCGTTGCGGTCGCTGACCGCCTGCACCGGCCGGGCTGTCTCGGGGGTGGGCCCGGGCGGGAAATGCAGCGTGCGGCCCGATTCCGGCTGCCGGACCAGGATCGTGTCACCGGCCCGATCCCAGCGCAGCGGCCAGCGCGCGCCCTCGCTCGGCAGCACCTCCTGACCGGGCTGGGTCGGCACCTGGTAGTGCAAGACCACGCCGTCCGGCGCGGCGTAGTGGATGCCGTCCGCGTCGATCTCAACACGCTGATCGAGCGTGGAGGCCCACGACCGGCCGAACCAGCGGCCCTTGCGGTAGTCCGAGCGGTGCATCCGCTCCAGCAGCAGCGGCAGCACACCGGGCAGCGCCACGTCCTGCTGCGGCAGGAACATCTGCCCGCTGACCAGGTCCACCGGGTCGTCGCTCGCACCTTGCGCACCCGGCACCTGCCCGTCGGTGACCTCGTCGCCGCCACCGCCGAGCGGCTCGGGCTCGCTGCCGCCGGACCCGCCCCTGGACCCGGAGACCTCGGATTCCGCGCCGCTGAGCGAGCCTTCCGCGTCGCCCTTGCCGATGCCCTCGATCTTCGCGACGACCCCGGCCTCGTTCTCCACGTGGGCCACCGCGGACTGCTCGAGCTTCTCGCCGATCTCCCCGAAGTGCCTGGGGACCGTCTCGCCCACCTTCTCGATCGACTCCAGGACCGGCTTGGCCAGGTCCTTCTCGACCACCTCGACGATCTCGTCGGTCATGAGAAGTTCAGCGCTCCCGCGTTCGCCGCGAAGGTCTGCGCGTGCCCGGCGACCGTCTCAGCGTGTTGTCTCATGGCGGCGGCGTGCCCCTTGACCAGTTCGGTGTCGATGGCGAAGCCGGCGCCGACCGAGCCGCCCGCCCCGGAGACGCCGAGCGCGCTCTCGGCCGCCTGGAAGACCAGGCCGCTGACCGCGGCGGAGACCTTGTCCATCAGCGGCTTGACCGCGGCCTCGATCACCTCGGCCACGATGTGCTGGATCAGCTGCTGCTTGAGGAACTCGACGATCTTCTTTCCGGCCTCGATCACCAGGGCCTCGGCCGCCTCCGCGATGCCGAGGGTGGCCACCGCGGCGGCCTGGTCGGCGATGAACGTGGCGGCCATCACGACCAGTTCCGCGATCGCCTCCACCTTCATGCCGATGATGACGTCGGCCGCCGCGTCGAGCGCGTCGGCCACGACGTGGCAGCCGTCGACCAGCTCGGTGAGGTGCTTCGTCGAGGTGCTCGACCACTTGGCCAGCAGCGCCTCGTATCCCGCGCCCTGATACGCCTGGCCGAGCTGCTGCACCGTGCCGTGCGCCTGCTCGTGCGCGTCCTGGAGATTGGTGGCGAACTCGCGCACGTGCTGCCCGAACTCGCGCACCTTGTCCTCGTTGATCATCGGCCAGTTGATGCCGATGAAGTTGAGGAACTGCGCCACCTCACTCGGAAGCTCGATCGCCATCCCGTTGCCTCCCCGTTGCGCTGGCGAACGACTGCTTGCGGCGAGTCTCGCAGAGTGCTCCGTTGCTGTCCACGGTTCTGAATCCGTTGCTCGACACCGGAAACAGCGATATGTCAGCTCACTGTGAGAGGCGCGGGGGCGGAACGGCGGCGGCCGACGAGTTCGGCGTACTGCGGGCAGCGCGCGGCGAGTTGCGCGTGTGTGCCGAGTTCGGTGCGCTCGGCGTCGAGCAGCAGCACGCGGTCCGCGCGCCGGGCGGAGCCGAGGCGGTGTGCGACCAGGACGACCGCGCCGGGCCGGTCGCGGAAGGCGGCCTCGGCGCGGCGTTCCGCGGCGTGGTCGAGGTGGCAGGTGGCCTCGTCGAGCAGCACGATCGGCGCTCGGGAGAGGTGCGCGCGGGTAAGGGCGAGCAGCTGCCGCTGGCCGGCCGAGAGCAGCGCGGGGACGAGGCGCGCGTCCAGGCCGCCGAGCGTGTCGAGCAAGGCCGACGAGCCGACGAGCCCGGCGGCCTCGGTGATCTCGGCGTCCGTCGCGTCAGGGCGCAGATAGGCGAGGTTTTCGCGGACCGTGCCCGCGAAGATGTACGCCTCCTGGGGAATAAGGACTCGAAACTCGGGGAGCCGGTCCGCCGGGATCGAGGTGAGCGGCGCACCGAACAGGGCCACGCTGCCCGACTCGGGGGGCAGCAATCCGGCCAGCAGGTTCACCAGGGTGGACTTGCCGGCTCCGCTCGGGCCGACGATCGCGAGGTGCTCGTGCCGGCCGATGCGCAGATCGAGGTTCGCGACGACGGGATCGGAGTGCGGGCCGTAGCGGAAGCAGAGGCTTGACACGTCGATGGCCGCGGCGGCAGAGGCGATCCGGAGCGAGGGAACCGGAGGCGTCGCGGCATTCGGTCCGGGCGCCGACTCGGTCGGTGCGACAAGTCCGCCTTCGGCAAGGCGCCGCACGGCGACCGACAGCCGCAGCGCGGACGCCCCGACGCCCTGAACCAGCGTGCGCAACGCAGGCTCCAGATTGACGGCGACATAGGTCAGCGCCCCGACCAGCGCGCCGGCGGTCAGGCCGTGCCGCAGTAACGGTCGCGCCGCGAGAAGGATCAGCAGCAGCGGGACGTTGCCGCCGAAGACGACGATCGCGCGCCGCGCCGCGCCGAAGCCCGCGAGCGCGCGACTGAGCCGGTATTGCTCGTCCACAGCCGCGCCGACGCGCGCCGCGATGCGCGGCTCGACTCCCGCAGCCGTGATGTCACGCAGCCCTTCGATTGTCGTTCCGGCGAGCACCGCGACCCGCTCCTCGGCAAGGAAAGCAGCACGCTGACGCGAGATCATCGGACGCAGCAGCACCGCGAACCCGAGCAGCGAAAGCAGCAGCGGCCCGACGACCAGCGCGGCGAGCGGCAGCGCGAGCGAGGCGAGACCGATGCACACCGCGATGGCCGTGACCGCGAATTGCCGAACGACGAGCAGTTGCCCGGCGACGACGTCCCGCACCGTCTCGACCTGCCGGGTCAATCGCGCCACCGGTGCCGCGCCGAGCGGTCCATGCTCCGCGTCACCGCCGCATGCGCGTGCCAATGTCCCGTGCACAAGTGCCGTAACGAGGGCGTCGCGCAACGGCTCGACTACGTCGCCGAGCCGGGGATACATCGCGCGAGTACCGAGAGCGCCCAAGGCGGTGACGGCGCCGAGAGCGAGCAGCCAAACCAGTCCAATCATTGCCCGCCCGCGAAGGAAGCCCTCGTCGAGTGCGGCGGCGACGAAGCGGCCGGAGACGAGTGCGGGGGCTGATTCGAGCAACGACCAGGCGAGCAGCGCGCCGAGAGCGCGGCGTCGGCGCAGAACTTCGGCCGTGATGAAGCGGAATCCGGCTGCGGCGGGCGAAGATGCGGAGGCGGAGCCGGGCTTACTCGCGGAGGCGGAGGCGGAACTCTCCGAGCCCGGCGTGGTGCGGCTAGTCATGCCCGGCTCCAGCGTCGCCGAAAACACGTCCGCTGCCGAGTTCCGGCTCCACTTCACCATCGACTTCGCGTCCACTGCCGAGATCCGGCTCGTCTTCGCCGTCGAGCAGCGCCCTGTATTCAGGTTCTTCCCAAAGCTCGTGGTGCGGTGCCAACGCGCGCAAGGCGCCGTTCTCCAGCCAGGCGACCAAATCGGCGCGAGCCGCGGCGGCTGCTCGATGCGCGATCACGATCCGGGTCCGACCCGCCGTCGCCGACTCCAGCGCCGCGCCGACCCGCGCCTCGGTGACCGTGTCCAGTGCGGCCGTCGCGTCGTCGAGCACGATCACGCGAAGGCCGGCACCCGCGCGGGCCAGCGCGCGGGCGAGACCGAGGCGCTGAGTCTCACCGCCGGAAAGCGGAGCCCGCTCCAGCGGCGTGTCATAACCCTCTGGCAGCTTCCTGATGAAGCCGTCCGCGGCTGCGGCCGTGGCTGCGCGCTCGACGCGCTGCCGTTCCGCGCCTAAGCCGATCGTTTCGCGGACCGTTTCTCCGAGCGGCGCGGGGCGCTCGAACGCGTACCCCACCGCGCCCCGTAGCACCTCGCGCGAGAGCTGTGGCAGTGCAACGCCGTCGAGCGACACGATTCCGGCGTCCGGATCGATCAGCCGCCCGGCGAGCGCTGCCAGCACGCTCTTCCCCGATCCAGACGCCCCGACCACGGCCAGTTCGACGCCGCCGGGAACCGTTAAATCAAGGTTCTCGATAACCGGGCCGTCCGTGCCCATGACCGTGACCCGGTGAAACTCCAGCTGGCCGCCGCCGGACGAAGGCAGGTCGCGTGCGCCGTACGACATGCGCGGCAGGCCTTCGGTCTCGGCCAGGCGCATGGCCGCACCCCGAGCCTGCGCGAGGGCCAAGGCGGCCTGGGTGGAGGAGAAGAACCCGAGGCCGAGCGCGGCATAGCTCGCGGCGGCGAGCACCTGGCCGACCGCGAGGCGCCCTGAGGTGAGGCCGAAGCCCGCCACCGCCAGCACGGCGGTCTGGGTGAGCGCGAAAAGCAGCATGCTGCGCCAGCCGGCGACGCGTTGGGCCCGCCACAGTGCATTGCCAACCGTCGACAGTTCGGGCACCGGCACCAGGACGCGCGCGGCCTCGGTGTCCCTGGTGCCCGAGGCGCGGATGGTGCGAATCCCGCTGAGCGCGTCGAGCAGCCGCGCCGCGATCTCGCTCTGCGTACGCTGATATGCCGCAGCCAGATCCCCGGTCTGCCGAATGAAGGAACGCAGAATCAGAGCTCCGGCAGGCACCGTCACCGCGAATGCCGTGACCAGTCGCCAATCGATCAGCGCGAGCGCGACAAGGCCGCCTGCCGACATCACGAGGTCGGCGGTCGCGTTGACGATGGCGACCGGGGCGTTGGCCGCGTCCGGAGCCGCGCCGACGAGCCGGCCGACCAGGTCGCCGGGGGCGAAGCGCCGCGTGGCGGCCGGACCGGTGCTGAGCAACCTGTCCATCAGCCGTCGGCGCAGCGAGGCGGTGGCGGCGGCGCCGCAGTAGGGCTGGCCGAACTCGGATACGAGGTTTGCGACGGTCAGGGCGGCGAGCACGATGCCGAATTGCAGCACGGCGCGCGTCGGCTCAGCGGACGAAGCACCGGCCGGGGCCGGGTTCGAGATCACGGCGTCGACGGCGTGCGCAAGGGCGGCGGGGAGGAGGACTACGAGGGCTGATGCGGCGAGCGTGGAGACGGCCGTGACGGTCGTCCAGCCGGAATGGTGACGTGCGACTTCGAGCAGCAGGCGATCGGCTCGCCGCCGGGCCGCCGCGCCGGAAAGCGTCTGCGCGTTCGCCGTGCCGTCACTCATCGCACCACTCATCCTCAGACTCCCTTCCGGACGCGACCGGGCGTTCCCCGCGCCCGAGAGCGCGGGGAACGCCAATCTGAGTGCTAGACCCGCCGCGATGATCCGCGCACAGATCTCTCAGGCCACTGCTGCCGTCAGACGCAGAGGATGACGCTCGCGGCGGACACGCAGCTGAGCAGGCTCACGGTCGAGGCGCCGCCGCCGCCGTTGCGCTCGGTCGCCGGAGCTTCCAGACCCTGCAGGTCGAGGATCGCCATGATCTTCTGCCTTTCTGGTAGGGATCAATCTCTTGCCATCTCACGGCCGGAAGGCCGGGAGTCTGTGTGGGCACCGCTGTGTGCCCGCGCGCCGACACCGGTGCCGGCGCGATAGGAGGTGCCGAACGGCAGTCCTGTTCCCGTTCCCAGCGCCGCGTTGAGCGCCAGCAGGACGCCTGCGCTACCCGACGCGAGATCCATCGAGAGCCGCAGGAGCTGGTCGCCGGGGAACGCCAGGTGCCCCTGGTAGGACACCGCGTGCCACATCAGCCTGCGGATTTGCCGGTCGAGCACCGCTGCGGCGTCCAGGTCGCCGAGATCGACGCCCGCGTCCCGCAGCCGCGCCAGGTATGCGATGAGGCCGGCGCGCCCGTTGAACAGGCCGGGCTGGATCACGAAGTCGACGTCGCAGGCTCTTGCGATACCTGGTTCGATCGCGGTCAGCGGCGAGTCGGGCCGGTGCGCGAGATAGTCGCGCAGCACGATTCCGATGCCGGTGCTGCCGATCTCGAGGTAGGGCAGCACCCTGTCTCCGTCGGCGACCTGAACCGTTCCGTCCGCCATGTTCCGGCAGGCGTCGAGGTCGCGGCGCAGCGCGGTCTCCGCGAGATCGAGCAATCCGGGATCGCCGGTCTCCTCGTAGAGGCGCACCGCGAGCAGGGCCGCGCCGGAAGCGCCGTGCGCCAGGCCCTCGCGTGCCTCGCCCATCCGCTCGACCTGCCGCGGACCGCGTACGGCCAGCTGCTCGGCAAGCCGGTCGGCCGCGCGCAGCGCCGAGTCGCGCCATCCGCTCTCCCCGGTCGACCGCGCGAAATGCAGGTCCACCAGGCCGATTCCGGCCAGGCCCTCGGCCAGATCCAGCAGGCCGTCCTCGATCCCGGCGCTGGTCAGCTTCGCGTCCGCGAGCCGGTCAAGCAGCTGCAACGCCTCGTCCTGCCGCCCGATGACGTCCAGGGCGTAAGCCGTTCCGTGCGTTCCAATGAGCGCACCGGGCTTCAGCGGATCGCGCCAGCTCGCGTCGATCAGCCAGTCCGCTTGCTCGGGGTCGATCCGCGCGCCTGCCGCATGCAGCGCGTACAGCACGCCGGCCGCGCCGTAAGCCAGACTGTGACCGTGGCCGCCGTGGCTGAACTGCTCGATGTCGCCGGGGAAGAGCCGGTCGGTGCGATCGGGTGTCGCGGCGGCGGCGATCCCGGCGCTGAGCGACGCACGCAGCGCGGGCCAGTCGTGTGAGCCGGCCGGGTCGAGCAGCGTGGCCGGGTGCGCCCGCCTTCCGTCTCTTTCTTCGCCTTCGTCGCTTCGGCCATTCGCTCCGGCTCGCGCGGTGGAATCGGCCGCGCGGGAACTGACCGTCTGGAACGTCTCGGAGTTGAAATACCGTTCGTCGAAGTAGTTCTCCGGCAGCGGGAAGACGGCGCGGATCGCGTCCATGAGCTGCCCGGCCTTCTGCCGATCCAGGTGCATCATCGCCACCAGCGGCATGAGCAGCCAGATCCGCAGGCTGGCCAGCGCGTACCGGTCCACCTCGAATCCGCGCAGGGTACGCGGCGCGGCGAAGCCTCCGGCGCCGAGCCGCGGCGGCGTGTAGTCGTCCGCGGGCGAGGCGAGTTCGAAGTCGAGGAAGACCACGCCGCCGTCCGGCCGCACCATCACGTTGTTCGGGTGCAGGTCGCCGAAGACGATGCCGCGCTGGTGGACGGAATCCAGCGCCCGCTCCACGTTGTCGGCGATCTGCACGGCCCACCGCGCGTATTCCGCGAGCTTCTCAGGACCCTGGCTCGGATGTACCAGCGGGTAGTCCCGCACGAAGGCGGCGTTGAGGGTTTCCCCTTCTACGAAGGTCTCGACGAGGAAGTGGTGCTCCCACGCGGTCGCGTATTCGACCACCTCAGGGACGCAGTCCAGGCCGCGCAGCCGGTCCAGGATCGCGTGCTCGTGCCGCAGCCGGGTGATCGCGTCGATGCCGCCTTGGTCGAGCCCTGAGTGCGGGCGGCCCTCCTTGAGCACGACTTTCCCGCCGCCCGCCACCTGGGGATCGTTCGGCCGGCCCAGGTAGATTCCGCCGCCGTTGGAGAAATGCAGCACCCGCTCGATCTGGTAGGGCAGGTCGAACCGCTGGGCATCGCGCGCCGCGAGCTGAGGTTCCAGGCAGGCGGGCAGCTTCACCCAGTCGGGCAAGGCGAAGACCGGTCCGCGCCGGTCGCTTTCCATGCTGCCGTCCGGACGGCGCAGCGCCAGTTCCCGCGAGCCGTCGGCGCCGACGTGGTAGAACTCTGCGAACGCGCCGAACCGGGTGTAGAGCGGGCCGTCGTTCCATCGCAGGTCACTGAGTACGTACGGCCCCGGCTCGCCGCCGACGAGCGCGTCGAGCGCGGTGAGGGTACGCTCGAGCGCGACTTCGTCCAACGGGTATAGAGTGAGAAGTTTCCCACTGGCACCACGCGGCGCGTATTTGCTGTTCTGCATCAGCAGGGCGGCCGGCCCGCGCAGGAACTTGAACGCGACGCCCCGCTCGAAGCAGTATCCGCACACTTTCTCCAGGACCCGCTCGGCGTTGGCCGGCGTGGCGGAGACGTGAATCTTCCAGCCCTGCAACGGAAGCCGCACGCCTTCGGGCTGGTAGACGGCCCACAGGTCGCGGTCCTCGCGGCGCCAGCCGGCCGGGACCGGGCCGGCGGCCGCCGCGAAGTCGGCGACGGTACGCTGCCAGCGCTCCGGGGTGTCGTAGAACACCGGATCGGCGAAACAGAACGGTTCGTAACGCGCGTCCATCGCGGGGCAAACCCTCCCAAAGCTTCCGGTGCCGCGTCCGGTGCGTGCCGTTCGGCCCGCACATTCGAAGTGGAGCACCGGCCTTCCGCGATTCGCGCCGCTCCCGACCAAACGCCGTCCAACCTCCGACCGCTCACCGACCATCCGAACGGCGTTTCAGTGAACGGGGGCACTCACAAAATGAAACTCAGCGGGCGAATGCGCCGCCCTATCGAGTGAATCTGAGCCCCCCGGGGCGCGCCCGCGACGCCGCGTGGATCCGGCGCTTACGCGCAGTACAGAGGCATTCGATGCGGTATCCGCCCGAGCACACCGGTGCGCGGACCACGAGGTATGCGCCGCGCAAGGGTCTTCAGCGCACTATCAGCGTTCTCCTAAATTCAGTGGGGTGACTCGTGACGCCAACACCGACTGTCGTCCTCGTAAGGAGGTGCCGGGAATGGGCTCCACGCAAGCCGATAACTCCACCGCCGAGAGATCCGCGGCGTATCGGCTCGGAACCGCGCTGCGGCTGCGCCGACTCGAGCTGGGGATCTCGCAGCGGCAGCTGGCCCGCCTGATCGGCCTGTCAGCGCACAGCAACCTCGGCGACTACGAACGCGGGCAGCGCATTCCGCCCGGTGACATCGTGGTCGCCTGCGAGCAGTTGTTGTCCGTGGAGGCGAACTACCTCCAGAAGCTGCGGCGGGAAGCGCTGTGCGAAAGGGCGAGGCGGCTGTGCAGCTACCGGGATTGAGCGCGCGATCCGCAGAGCCCTGACATGACGGCGGCGGTGCGCGGCCGGAAACTCAGACCGCGCACCGCCGCGCCACCCCGTCCCCCAGAACCGGTCGGCGCCCCGGGCTCGCCGCCGGCGCCGGCTTCAGCGTCGGGCAGTGCTTATTCAGGCAGTGCTCACTCAGACAGCGTTGACCTAGATTCCGCTCACTCAGTACGCGCTCATGGCCTGGCCGAAGGCGCCCGCGGACTGCACCACCGAGGAACAGGTCGCGCTGGCGAAGGCCGCCGCCCCGCCCGCGCACTGCTTGTCGCGGGTCGCCGACCAGAACGAGAGCCAGGCCAGGTTCTTGCTCTTGGCCCAGCTCGCCAGCGCGGAGGCGTCGGCGACCGAGAAGGTCTCCGAGCTGACATCGTTGACGCCGATCATCGGGGTGACCGCCACCTTCGCAAGGGCCTGCGACGCCGAGAGCGAGGTCCACACCGACTGGACCTGGCCGGCCGTGGCGCTCGCCGCCTGCTCGGCGAGGGTGGCCATGTCACCGGTGAACGAGGCGCCGTAGTCCATCGCCATGACGTTGACCGCGTCGAGGCTCACGCCGGCGGCCTTGGCCGAGCTGAGCACCGAGACCCCTTGGCCGGTCAGGCCGGAGGGCAGCACCGGGAGCGTGTACGAGACCTTCAGCCCCGGGTTGTTCGCCTCCAGGGTCGCGATCGCCTGGTTGCGCAGGTTGATCGAGGCGGTGTCCGCGACCGCGGCGCCCTCGACGTCGAAGTCGATGTACTTGAGCGAGTAGGCGCTGATCACCTTCTGGTACGCGGCCGCCAGCGACGAGGCCGACGTGCAGGACTGCGCGAGTTCGGTCCCTGACGCGCCACCGAAGGACACGCGCACGTCTCCGCCCGCGGCACGCAGCGCGGATATATCAGCGCTGATTGACGCGTCGTTCAGCGCGGTGACGCCGCCCCATTCCGGATTGCAGGCGCCGTTGGTGGTGATGAAGGCCAGGTTGAAGAACTTGGTGCCTTCGACGGACGCGCTGGCCGACAGGTTGTACAGCGGGTACAGCGACAGGTCCGCGTAGGGGGCGAACTTGCCGAACGCGCCGGAAGGCGGTGGCGGCGCAGAGCTCTGCGACGCGGACGGGCTCGGCGAGGCGGGCTTGGACGGCGTTGGCGACGCCGGAATCGAAGGCCCTGCACTCGGCGAGGCGGGAGTCGATGCCTTACCGCTACTCGGTGTCGAGCCGCCGACGCACGCGGCGCCGTTGATGGTGCAACCGCTCGGCTGGCCGGTGCCGGAGACCTCGAAGCCGAAGCTGACGCTGCCTCCGGCCGGAATGTTCGCGTTCCAGCCCGCCGGGGTGACCGTGTAGCTCGGTCCAGAGGCGCCGTTCGAACTGCTCGCCTCAGTGCCGTTCCACAGGCTGGTCACGGTCGATCCGGCGGGCAGCGCGAAGCCGACCTTCCAGGTGGACATCGCCGACGAGGTGCTGTTCGCGATCGTGTACTGGCCGACGTAGCCGCCATCCCAGGAGCTGGTCTCGGCGAAGGTCACCGCCGGGGCCGCCGCGCTCGCCCCGGTGGCCATGACGAAGCCGGCGCCTACGGCCAGCACGGTCACGCCCGTCCCCGCGGCTGCGAGCTTGAGTCGCGTCTGGCGATTCAGGCGCCGCGAGCGCGCTGAGCGCCCGTCCTCCGACACGGCATGGCTGCCCATGAGCTGGTCCTCTCGGTGGGGTCGAGACGGTCCGGGACGCGGTGCGCGACCACGGTCCGGCTGGTGCGGACCTCACCGTATTGAACTGGGCACCGGCTGACAGCCCTCGATCATTAAGCTCGCCCTAAGGCGGGTTCAGGGCGTCGGCGCGGCGGGTCGCCGGGGTTCGGAGCGGGCGCGGTCGGTGATGAGATGGGCCCGGCGCGCGGCGCGGGATGAGCAACACGAAACCGCGCGGCTACCGAGCGGGCCCCTCAGGACGAAGGGCTCGGGCCGACGACCTGGACCTGGGGGGTGTACCCGTTCCACGTGGCGAAGACCGAATACGTGGTCGAGCCCTGGCTGAAGTCGACGCGCAGCCAGCCGGCGGCCGACCAGTTCTGCACCGAATACCCGGCGGCCGGGGTCGCCGACACCAGCGTGACCAGATGTGCCGAGATCGCCAGCACCACCACGCCGCCGGCGGTCTGGTACCGCGACAGCGAGCTGCTCGGCGAGGGCGTCGCGGAGGCGGACGCCGAGGGCGGGGCCGCGGCGTGTGACCTGCTGCGTTCCGGCGACGGAGAGGTGCCCGCGGACACGTGCGCGCCGCCCGTGCCGAGCCCGGCCGACGGCGAGGGCATGGGCACCGGGCTGGTCTTGGCTCCGGCCGCGAGCACCGCGGGCGGGGTCTCGGCCGCCGGGATGAGCACTGAGTCGACTCCGAGCCACGCCACGGCGGAAGCCACCGCGGTGGCCCCGGCCCACGCCACAACGGCGAGCGGCGCGCGCCGCTTCCCGCCCGACGCATTCGGGGAGCGACCGGGAGATGAGGGCCGGGCGGGCGGGTCGATGACCTTCGCCTGGCTGCGTTGTCGTCGGTCGACGGCCACAGTGCCGACTATGCGGCTGACGCCGCTTGGCGGGCCGCCTCCCTCCTCCGCCTTGCCATGCTCAGCCCTGGACCCGCTCGCTGATCCGGCCCTCATCTCCCGGTCGATCCGGCCCACTGGTTCCCTCTCAACCGGCCATGGAATACGGTGCCACGCTATGGCGAACGTGCTCCTGGTCGAAGACGATCCAGACGTCCGGTCTGCGGTCATCCATCAGCTCACCGCATTCGGGCACGCGGTGCGCAGCGCCGGGACCGCGCTCGCCGCACTGCGCGAGGCCAGCCGCGATCCGGGTGACATCATCGTGCTCGATCTCGGGCTGCCGGACCTGGACGGCTCCGAGACGCTGAAGATGCTACGCGCAATCACCCGGGTTCCGGTCATTATCGCGACGGCCCGCGACGATGAGGCCGAAATCATCCGGTTGTTGAACGCCGGCGCGGACGACTATCTGGTCAAACCGTTCTCCGGCGGGCATCTCGCCGCGCGCATCGCCGCGCTGCTGCGCCGTACCGGCTCCGGCCAGACGCCCGCCGCGCTGCGCATCGGCGGCCTCGAAGTCGACCCGCGGCGGCGCGAGGCGCGGCTCGACGGCCGGCCGCTGGACCTGAGCCGCCGCGAGTTCGACCTGCTCGCGTACCTGGCCGCGCGGCCCGGCGAGGTGGTCACCCGGCGCGAGCTGCTGACCGAGGTCTGGCAGCTGCCCTACGGCGACGACCAGACCATCGACGTGCACCTGTCCTGGCTGCGGCGCAAGCTCGGCGAACGGGCCAGCGCCCCGCGGTACCTGCACACGGTGCGCGGCGTGGGCGTCCGGCTGACCGAACCGCCGGCGCGGTGAACGACGCAGTGAACACGGACGGGCAGTGAGCGCGCGATGAAGAGCGGACCCCGATGAGATGGGCGCTGGCGAGGGTGGCCCTCGCGGTCACCAGCATGGTCGCCCTCGCCTTCCTGATCCCGCTCGGCTTCGCCATCGACCACATCGCCGCGCAGCGCGCCTTCGCCGACGCCCAGGCGCGGATCGCCGCGATAGAGCCACTGCTGGCCGTCACCATGGACCGCACCCAGCTGCAGGGCGCGCTGGAGACCATGTCCGGCACGCAGGACATCGCGTTGAGCCTGCCCGGCGGCGTCGTACTCGGCACCAGCCACGCGAGCCCGACGCAGCTGAGCGTGGTCTCGGCGCAGGGTCGCGCGGAGACCCTGGCGGTGCCCGGCGGCTCCGTGCTCGTGCAGCCCGAGGTGGTCGACGGCGGCAAGCTGACCCTGATCGAGGTCTACATCGACGCCGGGAAGACCCACCAGGGCGTGGTGCGCGGCTGGCTGATCCTCAGCGCCGTCGCGCTCGTGCTGGTCGCCGGTTCCACACTGGTCGCGGACCGGCTCGCCACCCGCGTGGTCGGCGCGGCCCGGCACTTGGCCGAGGCATCGCGCAAGCTCGGCGACGGGGACACCACGGTCCGCGTGGACGCCGACGGCCCGAACGAGCTGCGCGAAGCGGGCGATGCCTTCAACACCATGGCGGACCGCGTCGTGCATCTTCTCGCCGCCGAGCGGGAATTGGTGGCGGACCTCTCGCACCGGCTGCGCACGCCGCTGACCGCGCTGCGGCTCAACGCCCAGGCGCTCGGCGACGTGCCGAACGCGGCGTCCACGCGGGAGGCGGTCGCCAAGCTGGAATCCGAGGTCGACCAGATCATCCGGGCCGCGCGCGGCGGCACTGCGGCGTCAGGGTCCTGCGACGTGGCTGCCGTGGTCGCGGAACGGATGGAGTTCTGGTCGGCGCTGGCCGAGGATCAGGAACGGCTCTGGCAGGTGGTTGGCACATCCGGGCCGGTGCACGTCCCAGTCGCCGCCCCCGAGGTGGCCGCCGCCCTCGATGCCGTGCTCGGCAACGTCTTCCGGCACACGCCCGAAGGCACCGCGTTCCAGGTCACGGTGCATCAGGGCAACGGCTCGGTGGCGATCCTGGTCGACGACGCCGGGCCGGGCCTCGACGACGCGGACCGCGCGGTACGCCGGGGCGAGGGTTCCGGGCGGGTGGGCTCGACCGGCCTCGGCCTCGACATCGTGCGCAAGCTGGCCGAACGCACCGGCGGCTCGCTGCACATCGACCGCTCCCCGCTCGGCGGCGCGCAGGTGCACTTCTCTTTCCTCACGCCGTCCACCAAGACCGCGGTCAGCCCGATGGGCGCGCAGGTTGCCCGAGCAAGGCGATATGCGCGCCGAGGACGCGTGTGACGATCAGCACCGCCGAGTTCGGTCCGGCGGGGCGCAGCTGCTTGCGCAGGACTGCCGGGTCCATGTCCGCGCCGCGCTTCTTGACCGTGAGCACGCCGATCCCGCGCTCTGCCACCACCGCGCGCAACCGCTTGACGTGGAACGGCAGCACATCAGTGATCTCATACGCCGACGCGAACGGGGTCTCCACCAGCCGGTCGCCGGTCAGGTAGGCGATCGTCTTGTCGACCGTCCGCGCCTCAAGATCCTGCGCCAGTTCGCCGATCAGCCGCGCCCGGATCACCGCGCCGTCCGGCTCGTACAGGTACCGCTGCACCGGTCCCGGCTCGGGATCTCCGACTCCCCTCGCGACCATCGTCCACGGCCCGGGGAGTACCGTCGCGCGCCGCCGTCCCCCGGCCAGGGCCAGCCGCCCGAAATAGATCCCGGCCTCCTTCACCTCGCCGCGCTCGGACACCCACTCCGCCTCCGCCCCGTCCGGCACCAGCTCATGCAGAATCCCAGGCGCGACCTTCACTCCCAGCTCCCCGACCCGCCCGGCAAGCTCCAGCGCGAACCCCCAGGTCGGCGAGTACGCAGCCGGGTCGAAGATGCGCCCCCGATCGCCCCGCCGTGCCGGATCGAGAAAAGCCGCGTCACACCCGTCCAGTGCAACTTTCGTGACGTCCGCGCACCGCACCTCGACCCGATCGGCCAGCCCGGCGGCCCGCACATTAGCCTCGGCCACCGCGCACGTCACCGGATCTCGGTCCACCGCGAGCACGTCGATCCCCGCCGCCGCGAACGCGAGCGCGTCGCCGCCGATCCCGCAGCACAGATCCGCGACCCGCCGCACGCCCGCCGACGCGTAGCGGCGAGCCCGCCACTCGGCTACGGACCGCCGCGTCGCCTGCTCAAGTCCCTGAGCCGTGAAGTACATGGTCGCGGCGGCCGAACCGAACTTGGCCTCGGCGTGTGCACGCAGCCGAGCCTGCGTTAACGCCGTCGCGACCAAGGGCGCCGGGTACCGGTCACGCAGCTTGGACGCCAGCGACAACGCCGCCGCCTCTGCGTAAGCGCCCCCGCTCAACTCTGCCAAGAGGCCCTGGCCTACCGGGTCAAGCAATGCCGTAAAGTCACCGATCTCCACGCCGCCCATTCTCGGCCCCCGCACCGGCCAAGCCCTAAGTGGTCCCCGTGTCGGGTGTCGGCTCTTGGCCATGTCACGAATCGGTCGATACCCTACGCCCCATGGCCTATACCAATGCGGATGAAGCTCCCGAGAGCCCGGAAACCGCCGCATCGGATTCGGGCCCGACGCTGACCGAGACACGCCCCGAGGCCTCGCGCGAAGCCCACGCCATGGCCGCCGCAACGGCCCCCGAGTCTGCGGAGACCGCCAAGAACGCCGGGACCGCCGAGACGACCTCCTCCCGCCGCCGCTTCCCCACCTTCCCGCCCCGCTGGTCGCTTCAGACCTACGGCCCGTGGCTGCTGGTCGCCGGCCTGATGACGGTCTACCTGCTGATCTCGCTGGCCCGCTTCTACCGCTTCGCCCCGACCTCGTGGGACCTCGGCCTGTTCACCGAGGAGGTCAAGCAGTACGCGCACTTCCACGCACCGATCGACGACGCGCGCTCGCCCGGCTACGAGATCCTCGGCGAGCACTTCAGCCCGATCGTCGCGCTGATCGGCCCGTTCTTCCTGATCTTCCCGACCCCGGTCACGCTGCTCGTCGCGCAGGCGTTCCTGTTCGCCGTCGCCGCCGTCCCGATCGTGCGCTTCGGCGCCGAGCGGATCAGCACCGGGGCCGGATACGCGCTCGGCGCCGCGTACGGCCTCTCGTTCGGTCTGGCCGAGGCGATCGACGCGGACTTCCACGAGATCGCGTTCGCGGTACCGCTGATCGCGTTCTCGATGTGCGCGATGTTGCGCGGCAAGCACATGGCCGCCGCACTGTGGGCCCTCCCGCTGCTCCTGTGCAAGGAGGACCTCGGGATAACGGTCGTGCTCCCGATCGGCATCGCCCTCATCCTCTACGGCCGCACCCTGCTCGGCGCAGTGCTCTCCGCCGCGGGCACCGCCGGCTCCCTGCTGGCCATCTACTGGATCATTCCCGCGCTCAACCCCACCCACCAGTACGAATACTGGAACAAGGGCGGCTGCGCGGACCCGACCCAGCCCGGCGGCGCCAAGCCGATCACCTGCCTGATCGGGCAGAGCATGCAGAACGCCGGCGGCAAGCTGGAGCTGATCTTCCTGCTGCTGGCCATCACCGCGTTCGTGGCGCTGCGCTCGCCGCTGGTGCTGTTCGCGGTCCCGAACCTGGGCTCGCGGTTCATAACGACCAACTCGACGTTCTGGGGCACCACCTGGCACTACAACGCGATCCTGATGCCGATCCTGTTCGTCGCGGCGGCAGACGGCATCGTCCGCGCCCGCACCGCGGGAGCGCTGCCGGACCTTGCAGGCGCCGTACGCCGCGGCGCCCGAAGAGTGAGCATGGCCATGTCCAACCACGGCGCCGTCGCCATGCTCGCCGTCTCCCTCGCCCTGGTGCAGCAGTTCCCCTACAACCAACTCTTCGACCCCAACACGTTCACCTTCGACGCCCGCACCCAGGCACTCAGCCACGCGATGTCGCTGGTCCCGGACGGCGTGACGGTCGAGACGACGATCAACATGCTCGCCCCGCTCTCCGCGCGCGACGACACGTTCTGGGTAGGCAACCCCGCCGGCCCGACCGCGCCCGAGTACGTGGTGTTCGACCAGGTGGTCTCCGGCTTCAGCCCGCCGATAACGGACGTCCCGGGCTTCGAGCAGCAGCGACACCCCGGCGCGACGTACAAGGTGATCTACGAGGACGGCTTCGGCATCTACGTCCTGCGCAAGACGTCCTGAGCGCACCCCAACGGTCGACCGCGCGTCGTGCGCCGTACCGCCGTACCGGAGCGAGGCCGCACCGCCACAAGGCCGCGGCAACCCACTCCGCCTAGGATGGCGACTGAGTCAAAAGGGCTCGTCCAAACGTCCTGACGATTACTCAGATCGTTCGATCGGATCGGAGTGGAACTGTGGCAACGACTCGCAAGGCCGCGGCGCACTGGGAAGGTAGCCTGCTGGAGGGCAAGGGCGAGGTCTCGTTCAACTCGTCCAGTCTGGGCAGCTACCCGGTGACCTGGGCGGCGCGCTCGGCGGAGCCCAATGGGGTCACCTCCCCGGAGGAGCTGATCGCGGCGGCCCACTCCACCTGCTTCTCGATGGCCCTCTCGCACGCGCTGGCCCAGGCGGGCAACCCGCCGGCCACCGTGGACACCGCCGCCGAGGTGGACTTCCAGCCCGGCACCGGCATCACCGCCATCCGCCTGAGCGTCAAGGCCTCGGTCCCCGGCATCACCGCCGACGAGTTCGCCGACTTCGCCGCGAAGGCCAAGGAAGGCTGCCCGGTCTCCCAGGCGCTCAAGGCGGTCCCGATCACCCTCGAGGCCGAACTCGTCTAGACACGAAGCGCCGCGCGGCGGCCGGTCCGAACGACAGTGTGTCCAGCTGAACTGGACAACCGTCGCCCCCGGGTCCGGCCGCCGCAGCACGTGACGCCGGCACCAGTTCCGCAATTGCCAGGCTTGGCCAAGAGGTGAATAAGTAAGCTCAATCGGTAGCCGACAGCTCAGTCAGTCAACACCACGCAGCAACACGAGACGCCAGCAAGCCCACGGGCCCACTGGCTTACGGGCACACTGGCTTACGGGCACACTGGCTTACGAACTCGCGGACCTAACGCGGATGCCGATCATGGGGGATCAATGGACATGCCGCTCATCCTCCTGGCGCCCCTCGCCCTAATCGTCCTTGCGGCGATCGGCCTGGTGACCTCTGCTGTACGGGGCACCCGCCGCGCCCGCCAGCTCTACCGCGATCCGGGCGCGGATCCGAGCGCGATTCTGCTCGCGCAGTCCGAGCTGAATCGGCCTGAAGGTCACGCGCCCGGGCACCACCAGCATGCACACCACCACCATCACCACCACGATCCGAACATGACCGGCGGCTGGAACGGCGCCCCGGGGAACGCTGGCGGCATTGATCAGCCCCACCATCACCACAACGGCTGAGCTCCGCTAGAACCGCACGGCTCCCGTGAGGCCCAGAGTCTCCAGACCGAGCAGCGCCGCGCCGACGACCGGCGGCTCCTCGACCACGACCAGCTCAGCCAGCGGGATCTCGGCGGCGGCGCGCGCGGCGATGCGGTCCATCAGGACCGGGACCCGGGCACGTAGCACCCCGCCGCCGAGGACGACCTCCGCCGCGCGGTCGGCGATGCCCAGGCGGACCAGCACGACTCTCGCGAGCGTGACGATCTCCTCGGCCATTCGGTCCGTTACGCCGAGGGCGACCGGGTCGCCTTGCCCCGCCGCCGCGAGCAGGACTGGGGCCAGCTCGTTGAGCCGGTCGCCTTCCAGTTCGCCGAAGTGCAGCGCGAGGGACACCGCCTCCACGGACCGCCTGGCGAAGTGCCCTGCGACCGCCTCGGTGAGCAGGGTGCGCGGGCCGCGGCCGTCCTCGCCGCGGATCGCGTGCCAGAGCGCCTCCTCGCCGAGGTGGTGGCCGCCGCCCCAGTCGCCGGAGATCCGGCCGAGCGCGGGGAACCGGGCCCGCGTGCCGTCCGGTCCGATGCCGGCGCAGTTGACGCCGGCGCCACACACCACCGCCACTCCCCACGGCCGGGTCGCCCCGGCACGCAGCAGCGCGAAGGTGTCATTGCCGACCTCGACCGTGTCGGCCCAGCCCTGGGCCGCGAACGCGACCGCTAGCGCTTCCTCCTCCACCGGGAGGTCCGCGCCGGCGACGTAGGCGGCGAGGTGGCGGGCCAGTGGGGCCGCGGCGCCCAGGGAGACGCCGCTGCCGTCCGCGGAGTCCAGGGCGCGCCCTGGGCGGACGGAGTCCGCGTTCGCCGCGGACTGCTCGGGCAGGTCCAGGCCCAGCTTCGCCCGGATCTCGGCCACCGCCCGCGCGGCCACCGCGATCGCCGCGTCCACGCCGCTGGACTGCGGGGTGAAGCCGCCGGAGCGCGCGCTCGCGAGCACCTTCCCCTCGTCGTCCACGAGCAGTACATCGGTCTTGCTGTTCCCGCCGTCGATGGCGAGCACGGTTCCGGCCCGGGACGCAGGCCCGGCTCCCCCCGCCGACTCCGTCTGCTTGGTGCTCACGGTCACTTGGGCTCCGCCCACGGCAGGTGCTGCGCATTGGCGGCGATCAGCGCGTCGGTGAGCTTGTCGGCCACATCCACCTGCCCGATCAGCGGGTGCGCCAGCAGCGCGCCGAACACCCGGTCCCGGCCGCCGCGGATCGCCGCGTCGAGGGCCAGTTCCTCGTACGCGCTCACGTGCGCGATCAGGCCTCGAAGATGCGCGGGGAGCGGCGCCTGCGGCAGAGGTTCGACCCCTGATCCGCTGACCGTCGCGGAGACCTCGATGACCGCCCGGTCGTCCAGGAACGGCAGCGTGCCCTCGTTGCGCACGTTGACCACCTGCACGTCGCCCTTCCCGCCGACCAGCGACGCGAGCAGCTGCACCGCCGCCTCCGAGTAGAACGCGCCGCCGCGCTTGGCCAGCAGCTCCGGCTTCTCGTCCACCGCCGGATCGCGGTACATCGTCAGCAGCCTCTCCTCGATCGCGGCGACCTCCGAGGCCCGCGACGGCGCGCTGCGCTCCTCCTCCACCACCTGGTCGTGCATGTAGTAATAGCGCAGGTAGTAGGACGGGATCACGCCGAGGTGGTGGATGACATCCTCAGGGATCTGATTTCCCTCCGCGATCTCCTTGGCGTGCTCCTCGATGATCTTCGGGAGGATCTCCTCGCCGTCCAGCTTGACGCCGCGCTCCCAGGTCAGGTGATTGAGACCGACGTGGTCGAGCTGGATGCGCTCCGGCGTGACACCCAACTCGGCGGCGAAGCGGCGCTGGAAGCCGATCGCGACGTTGCACAGGCCGACCGCGTCGTGTCCGGCGTCAAGCAACGCTCGCGTGACGATGCCGACCGGGTTGGTGAAGTCGACGATCCGCGCCTCCGGGGCCACCTTGCGCACCCGGTCCGCCAGATCGAGCACCACCGGCACCGTGCGCAGCGCCTTGGCCAGGCCGCCCGCGCCGGTGGTCTCCTGCCCCACGCAGCAGAACTGCAGCGGCAAAGTCTCGTCCACGTTGCGCGCCGCCTGGCCGCCGACGCGCAGCTGGAAGAGCACCGCGTCGGCTCCGTCGGCGCCCTCCTCCACCGAATCCGTTGTCAGCACCCTGCCGGGGTGCCCCTGCTTGGCGAAGATCCGGCGGGAGACGGCGCCGACGGCCTCAAGCCGGTCGGCCGCCGGGTCGACCAGCGCCAGCTCGGTGATCGGCAGCTCGGCGCGCAGCCGGGCGAAACCGTCGACGAGCTCCGGCGTGTACGTCGAGCCGCCCCCGATGATCGCGAGCTTCATCAGCCCTTCACTCCTGTCAATGTCACACCCTCGACGAAAACCTTCTGCGCGAAGAAGAAGACGACCACGATCGGCGCGATGACCATGAGGTTCGCGGCCATCATCAGGTTCCAGTCCACGTGGTGCGCGGCGTGGAAGGTCTCAAGGCCGAGGGCGAGGGTCCAGTTGCCCGGGTTGGGTCCGACGTAGACCTGCGGGCCGAAGTAGTCGTTCCAGGCGTAGAAGAACTGGAACAGCGCCACCGCCGCGATCGCGGGCCGGATCATCGGCACCACCACCCGCAGCAGGGTCCTGATCTCCCCGCAGCCGTCCACCTTCGCCGCGTCGATGTACTCCTTGGGCACGGTCAGCAGGAACTGCCGCAGCAGGAAGATCGAGTAGGCGTCGCCGAAGGCGGTCGGCACGATCAGCGGCCAGAGCGTGCCGCCGAGTCCGAACTGC
>Ga0070741_10002427_pt1 | contig 50173 bp, 46 predicted proteins | sample Coa_R1_4_FD_66440 | JGI IMG/M metagenome (GOLD analysis project Ga0070741, IMG submission 66440) | Surface soil microbial communities from Centralia Pennsylvania, which are recovering from an underground coalmine fire - Coalmine... | ecosystem: Environmental > Terrestrial > Soil > Unclassified ... | reverse complement strand
CGGCCCCCACACGGCGGCCGACGGACGAATGATAGCCGCGAACCGCATCCGAGCACGCGATACAGATACGCATCTTACCAGGAAATCAGCCGGGAGGCCAGGCGAATCGGCGGCCGCCGAGCACGTGCAGGTGCAGGTGCCGGACGGACTGCCCGGCGGCCTCGCCGTTGTTGACGACGAGGCGGAAGCTGTCCCGGTACCCGGCATCCGCCGCGACCGTGCGGGCGACCCCGAGGAGATGCCCGCCGAGCGCCGCGTCGTCGAGATCGGCGAGCGCCGCGACGTGCGCGCGGGGCACGACGAGCACATGCAGCGGCGCCTGCGGGTCGATGTCTCGGAACGCGACGGAGCGGTCGTCCTGATGGACGATCTTCGCGGGGATCTCGCCCGCGACGATGCGGCAGATCACGCAATCGCTCATACGTCGTGAGAATAGCGACGTGACCGTCGCCGCCATCGTCATCACCTACCTCGCGAGCAGCCTGTCGTTCCCGTGGCTCGTCGCGCGCGCGTACGGCGTGGATCTGCGGCGCGTGGGATCGCGCAAGCTCGGCGGCGGCAACCTCGGGAAGACCGTGGGGATCGGGCCGGGGATCGTCGGCGGCGTGCTCGACGGGGCGAAGGGGTTCGCCGCGGTCGTCATCGCGCGCGCCCTCGGGCTGCCGCTCGAGACGCAGCTCCTCTGCGGCATCGCCGCGCTCGTCGGACAGATGTGGCCGCTCTTCCACGGCTTCGACGGAGGCCGCGCGAACGCGACCGGCTGGGGCTTCGCGCTCGCCGCGGACACGATCGCGGCGCTCATCATGGGAACGCCGATCTACGCGGCGCTCCTCGCGAACGCGCTGGTGCGCCCGCGCCCGACGCGCGTGCTCCCCATCGCGAGCCTGCTGTCGTTCGCCGTCTTCCCCGCCGTGATCTGGGAGCAGGAGGGCCTGACGCCGGCGGTCGCGGCCGGGCTCGCGGTCCTGGCGCTCGTCCTGCTCCGGCGCGTGACCGCGGGCCTGCGCGAGGATCTCGCGACCGGCGCGCCGTTACCGCGCGTCATCGCGAACCGTGTCCTCTTCGACCGGAGCGAGCTGCAGCAGCGCGGGGCGGTCGCGATATGACGGCGCTGCCCCTCGCGGGTTAGTCGAGGAGATCCATCGCGATCGCGACCGCGGCGATCGCCGCGGTCTCGGCACGGAGGTTCCGCTCTCCCAGGCTGACGACGATCGCGTCGTGCGCGCGCGCCAGCGCGACCTCCTCGTCGGTGAGCCCGCCCTCGGGCCCGATGACGAGCGAGAGCGCCGGCACGCCGGCCGGCAGACCGTCGCGCAATCGCAGCTCGCGCTCGCCCTCCCAAGCGACGACGATCGGGCGTGGCAGGACCTCGAACAGCTCCTCCCAGGTACGGAGCGTGCCGATGGGCGGCGCGGTGCCGCGCCGCGCGGTCTCGGCGGCCTCGCGCGCGATGCGCTCCCAGCGTTCGCGCTTCGCGTCCCCGAGCGCGCGCACGACGGAGCGCGTCGAGATGAAGGGCAGCACCCTCGCCACTCCCAGCTGCGTGACGGCCTCGACGGCCTCTTCGCTGCGGTCGCCGCGCAGCAGCGGCAGTCCGAGCGTGACCGAGATGCCGGGCTCACGTGTGGCGGCGACGCGATCGCTGATGCGCGCCGTCACGACATCGGGCTCGACGGTCTCGAGCACGGCGGTCGCCTCCTGGCCGCCCGCGACCAGCGTGATCTCGTCGCCTGGCTGCATGCGCAGCACGACCGCGATCTGCCGCGCACGGGCGCCGTCGAGCGTGACCGAATCTTGCGCGAGAAGCGCGGAGCGGACGATGAACCTCTGCGTACTGGCCAACTGCGGACATTCTGACCCGCGCGGCGTGCTTCAGCGCGTCAGCGCGAGGGCGACCCAGTCATCGCGCTGCGTGCGGTCGATGGTCGTGCGCAGGCCGGCCCGCGCGAGCGCCGCGCGCGTGTCGGGCTCGCTCGGAAGGCTGATGCCCGCGACGACGAGCGTCCCGTTCGCTGCGAGGCGGGCGGCGAGATCGACCGCGATGCGCCGCAGCACCGGCGCGACGATATTCGCGATCACGATCTCGAAGCGACCGGGAACGTCGGCGGCGCTGCCGAGGCCGACCGGGATGGCCACGCGATTGCGCTCGGCGTTCTCGCGCGTCGCGTCGACCGCGAGAGGATCGGTGTCGACGGCCACCACCGGCGCGGCCCCGCGCTTCGCCGCGGCGATCGCGAGGATGCCGGAGCCCGTGCCGACGTCGAGCACGCTCTTCGCCTCGATCGCGAGCGCGGACAGCGCTTCCAGGCACTGCTGGGTCGTCGGGTGCAAGCCCGTCCCGAAGGCCATGCCTGGATCGAGCACGAGCTCGATGGTGTCCGCGGGCACGGGCGCGTCGGACCAGGTAGGCCGCACCAGGAACCTGCCGATCCGCAGCGGCGTGAACTGCGCCTTCCACGACTCGAGCCAGTCGTCCTCCGTGATCTCGCGCACGGCGAGCTCGCCGATCGGACCGAGGCCGAAGGCCTGGAGATGGCCGAGCGCGTCGCGCACGTCGTTGACCTTCGCGACCACCTCACCGTCGACGAGCAGGTACGCCTTCACGGTGTGGTCGGTGCCGCCGCGCGGCTCGACCGGCAGATCGACGGCGATGCCCCGATGGCCGACGCGCGTGAGGATCTCGGAGACGGCCTCGACGGCCTCGGCGTGCGCGGGGACCGCGAGCTCGTACCAGCGACGCTCGCGGGGCCTCACGCCTCGCCCTCGCTCTGGGTCACTCGCCGCCGATGGCGTCTCTGATCCGATCGAACATGCCGCGCGCGTCGTCGATCTGCTCCGGCGTTCCTTCGAGATCGCGCAGACGCTTGTAGAGCGCGCGCTGATCCTTCGTGAGCGAGCGCGGCACCGCGACGTCGAGGTACACGAGCTGATCGCCGCGGCCGTTCGAGCCCAGGTGCGGAACGCCCTTGCCGCGCAGCCGGACCATCTGGCCGTGCTGCGCGCCGCCGGGGACCCGCACGGTCGCCTCGGCCCCGTCGATCGTCGGCACGGTGAGCTCGTCGCCGAGCGCGGCCTGCGCCGGAGAGATGCGGAGCACGTGCACGAGATCGTCGCCCTCGCGCCGGAACAGCGGATGGTCCTTGATGCGGATGAGCACGTAGAGGTCGCCCGACGGCCCGCCGCGCAGCCCGGCCTCGCCCTCGCCGGCGACGCGCAGCTGCTGTCCGTCGTCGATGCCCGGCGGGATGGTCAGCTCGAGGTCGTGCTCCTTGCGCTCGCGGCCCTCGCCACGGCAGCGCGTGCACAGGCGGTCGACGGTCTTCCCCGCGCCGCCACAGCGCGGGCAGGTCGCCACGTTCACGAAGCGTCCGAACACGGATTGCTGCACCTGGCGCACCTCGCCGCGCCCGCCGCAGGTCGCGCACGTGGTGATCTCCGAGCCCGGCTCCGCACCGGTGCCCTCGCATTTCGCGCAGGTCTCGAGACGAGGCACGCGGATCGTGCGGTCCCCGCCCTTCACCGCGTCCAGGAGGTCGATCTCGATCTCCATCCGGAGGTCCGCGCCGCGCATGGGGCCGCGCGCCTCGCGCCGGCGGAACTCGGTGCCGAAGAACGTCTCGAACAGATCGCCGATGCCGAAGTCGCCGAGGCCGCCCTGGCCGGATCCGAACATGTCGTAGCGCTGCCGGCGCTCGGGATCCGACAGGACCTCGTAGGCCTCGGTGATCTGCTTGAACTTCTCGGCCGAGCCGGACTCCTGGTTGGCGTCCGGGTGGTACTGGCGGGCGAGCTTCCGGTAGGCAGAGCGGATCTGCTCTTCCGTCGCGTTCCGCGGGACCCCCAGGAGGGCGTAGTAGTCCGTCGCCGTCGCCATTGCCTCATTATCCCGGGTCATGGACGACATCTTCCGCATCCTCGTGCAGTTCCTGCATGTCTTCACCGGCGTTCTCTGGCTCGGCGGCGGGCTCTACACGCTCTTCGTACAGACGCCGGCGTTCATGGCGGCGCCTCCACAGGCGCGCGGTCCGGTCCTCGGACAGGTCGTTCCGCGACAAGTGACCTACCTCCTGCGTCTGGGCGAGATCACGATCGCGACCGGGATCCTGAACTTCTTCGCCACCGGGCGCGGACGGGAGATCGAGAACATCCTCGGGTCGCGTTGGGCCATCGCCATCGTCATCGGCGCGCTCCTCGCCATCGCGCTGCTCGCGCTCGGCCACGCGGTGATCAAGCCGTCGGCGATGCGGCTCCTCGCGGTCGGCCCGAAGGCCGCCGCCGGCGACGCCGCGGCAGGTGCGGAGGCTGGGGCGATCATCGCGCGACTCCGGACGGTGGGCTACGCGCAGATCGTGCTCGGCGTCGCGATCATCCTCGCGATGGTGACCGCCCGCCTCAGCTGATGACTCGCGGGCCGACCGTGGTACGGCCACGCGTTATCGATGTACGCGCGGGCTTCGCGCGTTGCCAGATCGTCGTCGCCGACGCCGTCACGATCGTCGATCCCGGCAACGCCGTCGCTGTGCTGAACGCGCTCGCGCGCGAAGCCATCACGCTGTCGGCCGTGGCGCGCATCGTCATCACGCACGGCGACGGTGACCACTGGCAGGGTGCCGCCGATCTCGCCGCACGGACCGGCGCGGAGATCGCGGCGCACGAGGCTGACGCGAGCTACATCGAGGGCCGCGCCCTACCGCGCTTTTCCATCCCGAAGCGGCTTCTCATCGCGGCGAGCGGCCGCCGCGCACGACGTCCCGAGGTCCACCGCCGGCTGCGGGGCGGAGAGAAGCTCGACGGACTCGAGGTGATCCACACGCCGGGACATACGCCCGGCCATGTCTCGCTTCGGATCGGCGACACGCTCATCGCCGGCGATGCGTTCTCGACGGGTGAGCGGTTCCATGAGGTCCCGCGACTCATGACGTCGGACCTCCGGGCCTCTCGCGCCTCGATACGCGCGCTCGCGGCGCTGGAGATCGACCGCGCCTTCAGCGGGCACGGCCCGCCGGCCGACGGCGCCCGCGCGAAGCTGCGCGCGCTCGCGGACGCGCTGCCGGCGCGCTGAACCGCTGCTCGCGCGCGAGCAGGACGTCGCGGAACCGGCGCGCGGATGTCGAAAGCGTCCGCTCGTCTCGCCAGAGGAGCTCGAGCCGCCCGCCGAGGCCCCTGCCGCGATGCCGGATCGCGGCGACGGGCAGATCGAATCCATCCGGCAGCGCATCGCTCACGAGGACCGCCACCGCGACGTCACGCCGCGCGAGCACGACGAGCGCTTCGGGATGCGCGTCCTCGTACACGATGCGCGGCGTGAGCCGCTCTGACCGGAACGCCGCGTCGAGCGCCCGGCGCGACTGATAGTCCGATGTGAGCGCCGCGAGCGGACGCTCGGCCAGGTCGCGGACTTCGATGGTCCCTGCCGCGATGCCCGGCCCAACGGCGACGATCTCGACGTCGCGAAGGGGCGCCGACTCGAAGCCGGCACCCAGAGGAGGCACGCCCGCCGTCAAGTCGATGTCGCCACGCGCGAGTGCCTCGTAGACCGTTGCCGTTCCGAGCGGGACGCGGGTGGGCAGCGGCGCATCGGGATACCGGCGGGCATACTCGGCGATCGCCTCGGCGATGAGACGCGCCACCTGCGGATAGGTCGTACTCGGTATGCGGACGGGTCCCGCGCGTCCGCTTCGCGTCGCATCGACCCGCTCCCGTAATCGCGAGGCGTCGGCGAGGACGGTCCGCACCTCGTCACGGAGCGCGAGCAGTGCCGCGGTGGGCCGGACGCGTCGACCGGCGCGCTCGAAGAGCGGCACGTTCCACTCGCGCTCCAGCGCGCGTACCTGCGACCACAGGGCGGGCTGTGCGACGTGCTCTCGCTCCGCGGCGGCCGCGAACGTTCCCGTCTCGATGACCGCGTCGAGATACGTCAGCTGCCGCAGCTCCATGTCCCAGGGATTATTCGCCATTCACTATTGAACATCAATGATCTATGTATTTGATGTATTGATACGCCCGGAGCGAGCCTTCGCCGAAACGGCCCAGGAGGCATCCATGCGCGACCGCCGCTCGCTAGGCATCGCGTCGATCCTCGTCGCCCTCGGACCCATCGCCTTCATCGCCATCTTCGGCAGCTGGGCCAGCGCTGGACTCTCTCAGACCGACTCCGCCGACCCGACCATCGCGATCCCCTTCCTGCGCGCGCACCCGGCGATGGTCGTACCGCCGACACTCGATTCCATCGTCATGCACGTCTCCGCGATCGTCCTCGCCATCGGCCTCCATCGCGTCCTGAGCTCGAGGGCTCACCTGCTCGCCTCCATCGGCGCGGCGTGCGGCGTCATGTGGGGCGTGCTCGACATCAGCCAGAGCCTCGTCCTGTACAACGCCGTCCTCGCGGCACCGAAGGCCGACGCGGCGACGATCGACATCGTGACGAAAGGCCTCCAGAACGCGGCGCACCTCGGTGGCGGTCTCTGGACGCTCTCGATCGCGGCGACGGCCGCAGGTCTGTTCGGGCGCGCGCATCGTGCGTTCGGCGTCCTCACTGGGGCGATCTTCGCGCTCCATCCGCTCATCGTCCCGGCGATCCCCGCCTACTTCTACCTCGAGTTCGTGCTGCTTCCGCTCTGGTTCGCGTGGACGGGCATCGCGGTCCTGCGCACGCCGGTCGCCCGGATGATCACCTCGACGGCCGCGGCCTGATCACCAGTTGCGTCGACGCGCGGGCGAGGACCATGCTCCCACGCGTGGGCCTCGCCTTCGCGTGCATCGCGCCGCACGGGAGCATGGCGATCGCCGAGTGGTGCACGCCCGAGCAGCGCCCCCTCGCCGCGCGGACGCGGGCGGCGTTCGAGGAGCTCGGGCGTCGCTTCGACGCCGCACGCCCGGACGTCACCGTGCTCCTCACGCCGCATCACGTCCACGTCGAGGGACACATGGCCGTCGTGACGGCGGGGGCGATGCACGGCATCCTCGAAGGCGGCGCCGGGCGCGTCGAGCTGCGTGCGCGCGTCGACCGCGAGCTCGCGGTCGCGGTGAGGGACGCGGTGGCCGCCGCGGGCGTACCGATCGTCGGCCTGTCATACGGCGCGAACGACACCGCCGCCGCGGTCATGCCGATGGACTGGGCGACGCACGTGCCGATCCACTTCATGGGCCGAGACAGGGTGCCGATCGTCGTGCTGGCGCCCGCGCGCGACCTGTCGTGGGACCGCCACGTCGCGGCGGGACGCGCGATCGCGAGCACGGCGGCGAGCTCCAGCAAGCGCGTCGCGCTCATCGCGTCATGCGATCACGGACACGGTCACGACGCGAACGGGCCGTATGGCTACCATCCGGAATCGAAGGTGTTCGACGACCGCGTCGTCGAGCTCGTGAAGCGGAACGCGCTCCGCGAGCTGCTGTCGTTCGAGCCCGCGTTCGTCGCGGCCGCGCACGCGGATTCCTTCTGGCAGATGCTCATGCTCCACGGCGCGATCGGCGACCGCTGGGACGCCGAGCTCCTCTCGTACGAGGCGCCGACCTACTTCGGGATGCTCTGCGCCGCCTTCACGCCGCGCGACGAGGGGCTACTACGGCCGGCCGCGCGCCGGCCACTGGGAGAGCCTCTTCCACGAGACGCGCGCCGTGCGCAGTCGGCGGCCGGGTGGGGCTCGCCAGGCCGCGGACGACAGCCCGGGGAACCGTTCGGCCCGGCAGGTCGTCACCGCGTGCTGAGGGCCGAGAGGCCGGCCCCCATCACGAGGGCCCGCCGATCGCTCGGCGGGCCCTCGTTCGACGCGCCGCCACGCCTCTAGCTCTGCTCTTTGAACTCGCCTTCGATGGTGTCGTCCGACTTCCGGTCGCCGGCGGTCGCGCCCGCGGGCTCACCGTGCTCGTGCTGCGGCTCTCCGGCCTTGGCCTGCTCCTGCTGGTACATGAGCTCGCCGATCTTCTGCGCCGCGTTGCGCAGGTCGTCCATCGCGGTCTTGATGCGCGCCGTGTCGTCGCCCTTCAGGGTCTCGCGCAGCGACGCGATCTTCTCCTCGACGTCCTTCTTCGTGCCGGCGGGAACCTTGTCGCCGAGGTCGCGGAGCGACTTCTCGATCTGGTAGGCGAACGAATCGGCCTCGTTGCGCGTCTGGATCCGCTCGACGTTGCGGCGGTCCTCCTCGGCGTGGGCCTGCGCCTCCTTCACCAGCTTGTCGACCTCCTCCTTCGAGAGGCCGCTCGAGGCGGTGATGGTGACGTGCTGCTCCTTGCCGGTCGCCTTGTCGCGCGCCTTCACGTTGAGGATGCCGTTCGCGTCGATGTCGAAGGTGACCTCGATCTGCGGGATGCCACGCGGAGCCGGCGGGATCCCGTCGAGGATGAACCGCGCGAGGCTCTTGTTGTCGGCGGCGAGCTCGCGCTCGCCCTGGACGACGTGGATCTCGACCTGCGTCTGACCGTCGCTCGCGGTCGTGAAGATCTGGGACTTCGAGGTCGGGATGGTGCTGTTGCGCTCGATGAGCTTGGTCGCGACGCCGCCGAGCGTCTCGATGCCCAGCGAGAGCGGCGTGACGTCGAGGAGGAGGATGTCCTTCACCTCGCCCTTGAGCACGCCGGCCTGGATCGCCGCGCCCACGGCGACGACCTCGTCCGGGTTCACGCTCTTGTTCGGCTCCTTGCCGAAGAGCTTCTTCACGGTCTCGACGACGAGCGGCATGCGCGTCATGCCGCCGACGAGGACGATCTCGTCGACCTTGCCGGCGTCGACGCCCGCGTCCGCGAGGCAGCGCTTCACCGGCTCGACGGTCTTCTGCACGAGATCGCCGACGAGCTGCTCGAGCTTGCTCCGGGTGAGCGTCATGACCAGGTGCTTCGGACCGGATTGGTCCGCCGTGATGAACGGGAGGTTGACCTCGGTCTGCATGGTCGAGCTGAGCTCGATCTTCGCCTTCTCGGCGGCCTCCTTCAGACGCTGCAGCGCCTGACGGTCGCCCCGCAGATCGATTCCCTGGTCCTTCTTGAACTCCTCGATGAGCCAATCCATGACCCGGACGTCGAAGTCGTCTCCACCGAGGTGCGTGTCGCCGTTGGTGGCCTTCACCTCGAAGACGCCCTCACCCAGCTGCAGCACCGAGATATCGAAGGTGCCGCCGCCGAGGTCGTAGACGGCGATGACCTCGTCCTTCTTCTTGTCGAGGCCGTACGCCAGCGACGCGGCGGTCGGCTCGTTGATGATGCGGAGCACCTCGAGTCCCGCGATCTGCCCGGCGTCCTTCGTGGCCTGGCGCTGGCTGTCGTCGAAGTAGGCGGGCACGGTGATGACGGCCTGCGTCACCTTGTCGCCCAGGAACGCCTCGGCGTCGGTCTTCAGCTTCGAGAGGATCATCGCCGAGACCTCGGGCGGACTCAGCTTGCGCCCGTCTCCCAGCCCGATCTCGACGCCGCCGTTGGCGGCCTGCATGACCTTGTACGGGACCTGCTTCATCGAGCGCTGCACCTCGGGGTCCGTGAAGCGGCGCCCCATGAAGCGCTTGATCGAGTAGATCGTGTTCTCCGCGTTCGTGATGGCCTGCCGCTTGGCGACCTGCCCCACAAGACGCTCCCCGCTCTTCGTGAACGCGACGACCGACGGAGTGATCCGTCCGCCCTCCGCGTTCGGGATGATCGTCGGCTCGCCGCCTTCCATGACGGCCATCGCCGAGTTCGTGGTACCGAGATCGATACCGATCACACGTGGCATTGCTATGACTCCTTCTTTTTGGCGACCGTCACGAGCGCGGGGCGGATGACCCGATCGTGCAGGCGATACGCCTTTTGGTGTTCTTCGATGACCGCGCCCTCTGGTTGGTCGGACTCGACGTACGCGACGGCGTGGTGCTGGTATGGGTCGAAGGGCTTCCCGAGCGACTCGATCGGCTCGAGCCCCTCGGATTCGAGGATCTGGCGGAGCCTGCGCTCCACCAGCCACATCCCCTCGACCCACGGCTGGCCCTTGAGCTCGTCGGGCACGGTCGCGAGGGCGCGATCGTACCCGTCCAGCACGTCGAGCAGCTTCGCGATGAGGTCCGCCTTCGCGAACCTCGCGAACTCCGCGCGCTCGGCGTCGGTGCGCTTGCGGTAGTTCGCGAAATCGGCCGCCAGGCGCTGAAGATCGGCGGTGAGCTCGGCGACCTTCTGCTCCGCATCGGTCGCGGGCCGATCGCCGACGCTCTCCTCGGTCTGTATCTGCGAGTGCCCGTTCGGGCCCCGCGACCGCAGACGCTCCTCGAGGAGCTCCTCCGCCTTTCGCGCTTTCTCGTCCATCACTCGCCCTCCATGACGCGCACCAGGTCGCTCATGAGCGATCCCACGTACCGCACGGCGCCGATGGAGCGCGCGTAGTCCATCCGCGTCGGACCGACCACACCCACATAGCCGACGACGTCGCCCCCGGCGCCGTAACGGCCGAAGACCAGGCTGAACCCGCGCAGCGGCGCGAGACGATGCTCGCTGCCGATCGCCACGGTGACCTCGCCCGCCCCCAGCTCGTGCGGCAGGATCTCCGCCAGCCGGGTCCGGTCCTCCAGCAGCCGGACCATGTCGCGGATGCTCTCGGTCTCCGCGAACTCGGGCTGGACGAGGATGTTCTGGATGCCGTCGTAGTACACGTCCCGCGCTCGACCAGCGTCGTGCTCCTCGAGGAGACGCGCGAGCGCCGTGACCAGCACGCGGTCGCCGCCCCCTTCGTTCGCCGCGGTGGCGCGCACGGCGCTCACGTCCCGATCCGCGAGCTCGGCCGTGACGCGGGTCGAGAAGCGCCGGAGGTGCTCGGTGGAGACCGGGTCAGCGAGCTCGATGAGCTGCTGCTGGACCGCGCCGCCATCCAGCACGGCGACCAGAAGCACGCGGTGCTCGTTGATCGGGACCGCCTCGACGTGCCTTAGGACCGCGTGCGACATCGCGGGCGGCGTCACGATGGACGCCTCGGCCGTCAGCCGGGCCAGCGTCGACGCCGCGAGCCGCAGCCACTCCGCGGTGTTCGAGCGCGCCTGCTGGAACTGGTGGCTCACGGTGAGCTGTTCCGCCGGCCGGAGCCCCGTCCGCGGCATGAGGCTCTCGATGAAGTAGCGGTAGCCCAGATCCGTCGGGACGCGGCCGGCCGAGGTGTGCGGATGCGTGAGCAGGCCGAGCTCCTCGAGCGCGGCCAGCTCGCTCCGCACCGTCGCCGAGGACACGCCGAAGGCGTACCGGCGCACGAGCGCGGCGGACGCCACGGGCTCCGCGGTGGCGATGTACTCCCGGATCACGGCCCGCAGCAGCTCACGCTGGCGGTCGGCGAGCTCGGGAAGTCGGTTTTTGGTCAGATTTTCGGCCATTAGCACTCTTCGGTTGAGAGTGCTAACTAGGGTATTCAACCGGCTCGCGAGCGTCAAGGGGCGCCGACGACTGCGACGGCTGCCGCTACGCCGCCTTCGGTGCGACCAGCGCGCGCACGCGGGAGACGAGATCGTCGAGCTCGAACGGCTTCGTGACGTAGTCGGCGGCTCCGAGCTCGGCCGCGTACATCCGCTCGGAAAGGCCGAAGATCGCGGTGACGACGATCACCGGCATCTTCGCGATGCGGCCGTCGGCGCGCAGCTCGCGCAGCACCGAGAACCCGTCACGTCTCGGCATCATGAGGTCGAGGATCATCAGGGACGGCTCCGAGGCGTCGACGAGACGCATCGCCTCATCGCCGTCGGTCGCGAGCTTCGCGTCGAGGCCCTCGTCCTTCAGGGCGCTCACGATCACGTCGCCGAGCGCTGCATCGTCCTCGACGACGAGGATGAGCGGGCGCCTGCGACGAGCGACTACAGCCGGATCTCCTTTTGGAGCTTGTCGCGATCGCGGATCACGATGTGCCTCCGCTTGATCTCGATGATCTCCCGACGCTCGAGGTCGCCGAGCACACGGTTCACGGACACGCGGGACGCGCCGATGAACGCGGCCAGCTCGTCTTGCGTGAGCGTGAGCTCCAGCTTCTCGCTGCCGTCGTTCTGCGCGAGGTCGAGCAGGTACTTGGCCACGCGGCTCGGGACGTCGAGGAAGATGAGGTCCTCGACGCGGTCGGAGAGCCGGCGGATCGTCTTCGCGAGCGCGTCGAGCACCACGCGCACGGCCGCCGGGTGGGTCTCCAGGAAGGCGAGGAAGTCGTCGCGCGCGAGGAGCGCGGCGCGGGTGTCCTCGAGCGCCGTCGCCGACGCGGAGCGCGGGCTGCCGTCGAAGAGCGCGAGCTCGCCGAAGTGGTCGCCCGTCCGCATGATCGCGACGAGCGCTTCCTGCCCGAATTCTCCGGGGAGCGCGATCTTCACCGCGCCGTCGAGGACGACGTACAGGTGGGTGCCCGGATCGTCCTTCCGAAAGAGCGTCTCGCCGCGCTTGAACGTCCGCATGCGCACGCGCTCCGCCAGCTGCAGGAGCTCCGTTTCGGGAAGCTTGCTGAACAGGGGGTAGCGCCGGAGGTGCTCGGCAAGACGTGACTCGGGCACGAGATCGAATGGTACGTCGCACCTCGCTCACTCACTCACTTGACGGACGTGCGAGCATCGACCGCCCGTGGATACGGATACCACCGTTCGCGTCGGCGAGGCGTACATCTCGGGCGCGCTGACCGCGCTCGAAGACGGCGCCCGCACGCGACTCTTCTACGAGCTCCTCGCCGAGGTGGCCGGAACGGCGGGCCTCCGCGCCTACCTTCCCCACCGCGTGACCGACCCGGTCGCGGCGGCACACCTCGATCCGCGCGCCGTGTACGACATCGATCGCGCGCACGTCACCGGATCGCGCGTCGTCGTGGCCTATGCCGGTATCCCTTCATTCGGCGTGGGCATCGAGGTGGAGCTGGCGCGAGAGCACGGGATCCCGGTCATCCTCGTCGTCGAGCGTGATCGCACCGCCTCGCGCCTCCTCCTCGGGAATCCCGCGGTCGTGGAGGTCGTGCGCTTCGCCGATCTCGACGGCCTGCGCCGCTCGCTCGTCGCCGCGCTCGAGCGCGTGCGCGACGTCGTCGCGAGCGAGGTGCGCCAGGCGGTCTCAGATGACGTCGTCGTCCAGCGGTTCCTCGCGTCGCTCGAGCAGGCGCGGCATCTCCCGGATGGCGAGGTCGCCGCGCTCCTGCGCATCGGGGAGCTCGACGGCGAAGCCGCGACGGCGATCCGCGACGCGGTGGCGACCGGCCGCCTCTTCGGCGCCGGCCTGCGTGACCTGGTCGGGCGGTACGCGCTGCGTGGCGCGGAGCTTGGGGCGTTCGTCCTTCGCGAGGTGCTCGAGCGGCCGCTGACGGAGGTCGCGCGGATGCTGGGGAGCGATCCGCGCACCGTGAAGCGGCGGCTCGAGACCGCGCGTTCGCGCATCGGACTTCCAGACGACGCGACGGGCCCGGACATCGCACAATGGTTGGTGACCGAGCTCATCGCGCCGCCGACGCGGGCGCTGCAGCTCCATCTTTTCGACGGGAGACGGGTGTAAGGCCGCATGAGCAAAGGGCAGCGCAAGCAGAAGACGACGGGCAAGCTGGGCTGGCGCAGCAAGAAGGCGAACCACGGGCGCAAGCCCGGGATGGGTCGCGGCAAGCGCAACTAGGGCCAGCGCGCGCGGCCACGAAGAACAAAACACCCCGCCGTCTGGCGGGGTGTTTCGCTGTCTAGTGGAGGGCGTCTAGCGGCGGCGAGTGCTCTTGCGGCGTCCGGCGGACGTACGCGCGGTGGCCTTCTTCCGGGCGGTGGTCTTCTCGCGCGCGGCCGTCTTCTTGCGGGCCGTGGTCTTGCGGCGGCCGGTGGACTTTCGGGCCGTCGTCTTCGTTCGGCCGGCCGACGCGCGCGCCGTGGTCTTCGTGCGCGCGGTCGTCTTCTTGCGCGCGGTCGTCTTCTTCCGTGCGGTGGTCTTCTCGCGCGCTCCGCCTCCGGTCGCGGCACGACCGGCCGCGGATGGTCCGCCCGTGTCGGATCCGCTCACGGGCGTCGGCGGCGGCGGTGTGGGCTGCGCGGGCTGCGGTGACGGCCAAACCGAACCAGGCTGCTGCTCGCTGGACCAGTCGGAGCCGCGGTTCTCAGACTGCATACTTCCTCCCCGTTCATTCGCGATCGGCGGCGATCGCGAACGTCATAACGCGTCCGTCACGTGGCTGCAAGCGCGCTCGCGTCTCGACCCGGCGTCGCGACGGCGTCGTCGGGGAGAAGCCGCACGAACACCTCGCTCGCGAGCAGTCTTCCGCGCGGCGTGAGGCGCGCGCGATCGGACGACACGGAGACGAGGCCGAACCGCATGACGTCGCGCAACGCGCCGCGCACCCGCGCGGCGTGCGCGCCGCCGAAACGCGCGGCGTAGGCGCCCAGATCGAGCCCCTCGGACAGTCGCAGCGCGAGCATCGCCGCGTCGACCGCCTCGTCCGCGTGTGGATCGGGGATGCGCGGCTCGCCGCGGTCGACGGCCTCGAGGTACGCGGGCAACGCGGCCGGGCGCCGCGAACGGCCGCCGCCCAGATGGCTGTGCGCCCCGGCGCCGACGCCGAGCCACTCGCCGTTCCGCCAGTACACGAGGTTGTGCTCGCATTCCGCGCCGGGACGTGCCCAGTTCGCGATCTCGTAGTGGCGGTAGCCGGCCGCGCGCAGGGACCGCTCGGCGATGCGATAGAGACGCGCCACGGCCTCGTCCCGCGGCGCCGCCCTGTCCGCGCGCTCACGCCAGCGGCGCAGGCTCGGCCAGCCGCCGCCGGGCCAGTTCGCGACCGCCTCCTCGGGCTCGAGGACGAGCTCCAGCGGGTAGCACGACAGATGGTCCGGGCCCAGCGCGACCGCGCTGGCGAGGTCCGCGCGCCAGGCATGGAGGGTCTGGCCGGGCCACCCGAAGATGAGGTCGAGGCCGACCGCAAGCCCGACCGAGCGTGCCGCGGCGACGGCGGGTGCCACATCGCCCGGCTGGTGGGTGCGTCCGAGCGCGGCGAGGCCCGCGGTCGCGAAGGACTGCGCGCCCAGCGAGAGGCGCGTGATGCCGAGGGCACGCCACGCGTCGAGCCGCGCTCTGTCGAGCGTCGCGGGGTTCGCCTCGACGGTCGCCTCGACCGGGCGCAGATCGAATGCATCGCGCAGCGCCGCGGCGAGCGACGCGATCTCGCCGGGCTCCAGCAGGCTCGGCGTCCCGCCGCCGACGTACAGCGTACGGATCTCCGGCCGGCCGAGCGCACCGCCCTGCTCGCGGATCTCGCGCGCGAGCGCCGCCATGTACCGAGCGCGAAGCGTCGACGTCGCCGGCGCCGTCGCGAAGTCGCAATACGGACACCGTGCGGCGCAGAAGGGCACGTGCACGTACAGCGAGATCGGCCGGCGGAGGGCGCGGCGCGCTCCGGTCATCGCCGCACCCCTCCGAGGGGATCCGGGAGCCCGGCATCCGCGCTGAGCTCGGCGGTCTTCGCGAGATCGACGAGCCACTCGCGGGACTCGTGGATGAACGCGAGCAGGTGCGTCGGCTTCCATTCCGCCTCGCTCACGACGCGCTCCTCGCCGAACTCGGGCAGCAGCAAAACGTAGGCGGTCTGCCGGTCGACGAGCCGAGCGTTGGAGACGCCGTACCCGCCGAGGCGGTCCGCGCCGAGCGCGGTGAGCACCGAGGCGCGCAGCGGCGCCAGGACCGCACCCAGCCGCTCGTCGGTGCCGTCCAGCTCGATGCCCGATGCGGCGCGCAGCGACACGCCGGCGCGCGCCGCGTACAACCCCTCGAGCAATCCACGCGTCTCGCGCGAGAGCGCCGACCACATCGCGAGCGCGTCACCGGTCTGCGCCGCGCGCAGGAACGTGGACGCGGCGAGCTGCGCCGGATGCTCGAACTGGAGCTTGGGCCGCTTCATCGAAGAAGCCACTCCGAACAGCCGGCCGCGAGGAGAGGGGCACCCGGCGTTCGCCGCCGACAGGACGCCGTCACGACTCGTCCTTGATGCGCAGCACGGCGAGGAAGGCCTCCTGTGGGATCTCCACCGATCCCACCATCTTCATGCGCTTCTTGCCTTCCTTCTGCTTCTCGAGCAGCTTCTTCTTGCGCGTGATGTCGCCGCCGTAGCACTTGGCGAGCACGTCCTTGCGCTTCGCCTTCACGGTCTCGCTCGCGACGACCTTTCCGCCGATGGCGGCCTGGATGCGAACGTCGAACATCTGCTTCGGGATGAGCTCGCGCAGCTTGGAAACCAGGATCCGTCCCATGAGCTGCGCGCGGCCGCGGTGGACGATGACCGAGAGCGCATCGACGAGCGTCCCCGAGACGAGGGTGTCGAGGCGGACGAGGTCGGCGGCGCGGTATTCGGCCGGCTCGTAGTCGAGCGACGCGTATCCCTGGGAGCGGCTCTTCAGCTGATCGTAGAAATCGACGATCACCTCGGAGAGCGGCATGTCGTACCGCAGCATGGCCCGCGTGGGATCGACGTACGACATGTCGGTCAGCGTGCCGCGCTTGTTCTGCGCGAGATCCATGATCGGGCCCACGTAGCTCGTCGGAACGATGATCGTGACGCGCATCCACGGTTCGCGGATCTCGAGGATCGTGCCGGGATCGGGCAGCATCGCCGGGTTGTCGATGGCGATCTCGTCGCCCTTCTGCGTGATGACGCGGTATTCGACCGACGGCGACGTCGCGATGAGATCGACGTCGTATTCGCGCTCGAGCCGCTCCTGCACGATCTCGAGGTGGAAGAGCCCGAGAAAGCCCGCACGGAACCCGAAGCCGAGCGCCTGCGACGTCTCGGGCTCGTAGGTGAGCGCGGCGTCGTTGAGCCGAAGCTTCTCCAGCGCCTCGCGAAGCTCCGGATAGTCCTCGGCACGCTGCGGATAGAAGCCGGCGAACACCATGGGCTTCGCGGGCCGGTAGCCCGGAAGCGGCTCGGCGGCGGGTCGGGCCTCGAGCGTGAGCGTGTCGCCGACGCGGCAATCGGCGACGGTCTTCAGTCCCGTGGCGACGTAGCCGACCTCGCCGGCCTCGAGACGCCGCACCGGGACGGCGTCGGGCGCGAACACGCCGAGCTCGAGCAGCTCGCTCGACTTCTGTGTCGCCATGCCGAGGATGCGGTCCTCCGCCGCGAGCGCCCCATCGACCACACGGACGTGCGCGACCACGCCCTTGTACGTGTCGTAGTGCGAATCGAAGATGAGCGCGCGCAGTGGCGCGGCCGCGTCGCCCTCGGGCGGTGGGACGCGCTCGACGATGGCGTGAAGGAGCTCTTCGACGCCGAGGCCGGTCTTCCCGGACGCGAGGAGGATCTCCTCGTCCTTGAATCCGAGCGTCGTGCGCAGATCCTCGCGGACCACGTCGAGATCGATGGCGGGCAGGTCCACCTTGTTGATGACCGGGATGACCTCGAGCCCCTGCTCGACGGCGAGGTACGCGTTCGCGAGCGTCTGCGCCTCGATACCCTGCGACGCGTCCACGAGGAGGAGGGCGCCCTCGCACGCCGCGAGCGACCGGCTCACCTCGTAGTTGAAGTCGACGTGGCCCGGCGTGTCGATCAGATTGAGCTCGTAGATGTCGCCGTCGCGCCCCGGCCAGGCCATGCGGACGGCGCGCGCCTTGATCGTGACGCCGTGCTCCCGTTCGAGCTCCATCGAGTCGAGCATCTGATCGCGCATCTGCCGCAGCGGGACCGTCTTCGTCAGCTCGATGAGGCGATCAGAGAGCGTCGTCTTGCCGTGGTCGACGTGCGCGATGACGCAGAAGTTGCGGATGTGGGACTCGTCGGTCATCGCGTCCAGTATCGGGGGACGATCAGGAGCGCGCGGTTGGCCAGGGCGGCGAGCGCCGCGGGAACGATGCGTTCGAGCCGCCGGGGGTGTCAGAATCCCCGGATGCCGGAGGAGCGGCGCGTCGTCACGGTACTGTTCGCCGACGTCACCGGATCCACCGCGATCGGCGAGTCGAGCGATCCGGAGGACGTGCGCGCGCTGCTGGGCCGGTACTACGCCATCGCGCGCGAGGTGATCGCCGCGCACGGCGGGACGCTCGAGAAGTTCATCGGCGACGCCGTGATGGCGGTCTTCGGCATCCCGCAGGCGCACGGCGACGACGCGGAGCGCGCGCTCGCCGCGGCGCTCGAGCTCCGGGACCGCGTCGTGCGTGATCCCCAGACATCGGCGCTCGCCCTGCGCATCGGCGTGAACACGGGTGAGGTCGTGGCCGCGCGCGAGACCGCCGGCGGCGATTTTCTCGTCACGGGCGACGCCGTGAACGTCGCCGCGCGCCTCCAGCAGAGCGCGGAGCCGGGCGCGATCCTCGTGGGCGAACGCACCTGCCGCGCCGCGCGCGGCTTCCGCTTCGGCGAGGAACAGCGCATCGCGGTGAAAGGCAAGCGCGAACCGATCGGTGGGAGCACGCTGCTCGAGCGCACCTCGGAGCACCGCGCACCGCGAACGCCGTTCTTCGGGCGGGAGCACGACCTGGCACAGCTGCGTCTTGTCGCCGAGCGTGCGTTCAGCGAACGCCGGCCGCAGCTCGTCACGATCACCGCCCCCGCCGGCACCGGCAAATCGCGTCTGGTCGACGAGTTCGTCGCACGCCTGGGCGGCGGCGTCACCGTGGCCACCGCGCAGTGCCTGCCGTACGGCGCGGCCGTCACATTCCTCCCGCTGCGCGGCCTCGTTCGTGGCTTGCTCGGCACGCGGAACGACGACGAGGTACCCGGCAGGTTGCGCGAGACGTTCATGGCAGCCGGCTACGCCGAGGACGACGCCGCCCGCCTCGCGTCGCTCATCGGAGCGACGCTCGGCGACGCGAACGAGCGGCACGATCGCGACGAGATCTTCTCGGCGTGGCGGCTGCTGATCGAAACGCTGGCCACCGTCGGGCCGCTCGTCGTCGTCTTCGAAGATCTCCATTGGGCATCGGATACGCTGCTCGACCTCGTCGAGCACGTGACCATCGCACGCACCAACGCGCCGCTCGTCATGGTCGCGCTGGCGCGGCCCGAGCTGCTCGACCGGCGCGCCGCCTGGGGTGGCGGGCGGCGCAGCTTCACCTCGCTCGCGCTCGAGCCACTCTCCGAGACCGAGACGCGCGCGCTCGTGAACCTGCTCACCGAAGGCGTGCCCGGCCAGATCGCCGATCGCATCGTCGAGCGCGCGGGCGGTAACCCGTTCTTCGCGGGCGAGCTCGTGCGCGCGTACGAGGCCAGGAGGCGGGAGGCAACCGACGACTCCGACATCGTTCTGCCCGACACGGTGCACGCCACCGTCCTCGCGCGGATCGACGGCCTGACGCGCGAGCAGCGGGAGATCCTCGAGTACGCCGCCGTCGCCGGCCGCACCGCGCGCGCGTCCGCGCTCCGTGCGCTGCTGCCGGCCATGGCACCCGCCGTCGTGCGCGACACGCTCGAGACGCTCGTCGAGCGCGAGTTCCTCGTCCCGCAGGGCGCCGGCGCCTACACGTTCCGCCACATCGTCATCCGCGAGGTCGCATACGCGACCCTCCCGCGCGCCGAGCGGGCGCGCGCACATGTTCGGTTGGCGTCGTGGCTCGAGCACGACACCGACGCGCGCGCGAACGAGCTCGCGGAGCTCGTCGCGTACCACTACCGGCAGGCGCTCGCGCTGACCCCCGGGGGCCGGCTGCCCGAGGGGCTCGACGTCACTACGGTCATCGTGGCGCTGGAACGCGCCGCGAGGGTCGCATCGGCCGGGGCCGCGTACGCCGAGGCACGCCAGCAGATCCGCGAAGCGATCCGCCTCGCCCCGGAAGCGGACCGACTGCGCCTCGAGGAGCTGCTTGGCGATGCGATGCAATTCGGCGACAGTGCGATCGGCGGATACGCCGAGGCGTTCGCACGGTGGGAGGCGGGCGGCGCCGCCGACCCCGCGATCGGCGCCCGCCTCCTCGTGAAGCGGCTGGGCGTCGCGGGCCGATGGGCTGGGTCGCTCACGAGGCCGCTGCTGCCGGACGAGTTCGCTCGTCTCGGCGCGCGTGCGCGCGAGCTCCTGGATGCCGCGCCCGATCCGTTCCTCGAGGCGAAGCTCGCGTGCGCGAGCGCGTTCGACCAGACGTTGTCCAGAGTCATCGGTCGCGCCGGCGTGAACGATCTCCTGACACGGGTCCGCGGCGCGCGCGCGTTCTTCAAGGCGCGCGGCGACGCGGAGGCCGAGAGCGAGTCGCTCGACGCTCTCGCGGCCATCCATCGCGCGACCGGGGAGTACGCGTCGGCACTCGCGGCGCAGGAGGAGCGGCTCGCCATGGCGGAGCGGCTCGGCATCCTCGAGCGGGTCGATGCCGCGGGCGTCATGCTGTGGGATCTCGTGTATCTCGGCCGGTACGCGGAAGCGGTCGACGCGTACGCGCGGGCGCGCGGCGTCCTCCGCGCCGGCGAGCCGGACTACATGCTTCCGCACGTCGTCGCGTGGGCGGCCTACGCGGCGATGCTGTGTGGTCGATGGGACGAGGCGCTGCGGTTCGGCGACCGCCTCGTCGAGATGCGCGATGAGTCGCCGGTCCCGCCGGGCCGCTTCACGTTCCCGGGCTGGGTGGCTGCGCTCCGCGTCGCGAGCGCGCGGCAGGACACGACGCGGGTGGCGCGGTACGGCAGCGCCTTTCGCGCCACCGCGAACCTCGCCGAGATCGCGTCCGACAGCGCGCGGCACATGTGGGAGGCGGTGCTCGAGAACGACGCGCGGATCGCTCGAGAGGCGCTGCGGGATCCGTCCGGCAGTCGCGACCGCAAGGCGGAGCTCATCGCGCTCATCCTCTTCGATGCCGCGGAGCCGGTCGGCGAAGACGATCTGCGGACGGTCGAGGCCCAGGCGATGGCGGACCCGCCGGTCCTGACCGCCCGCATCACCCTCGCGCGCGCCCTGAACGACGGCACCGACCGGGTGCGATCCGCGATCGCCACGCTCGACGCTGGAGAGCTCGTGCCCGACGCCGCGCGTGCGGCGACGCTGCTCGCGCTGCGTACGCACGACCACGCGGATCGTGCCGACGCCGAGCGGCGCCTGGTGCTGCTCGGCGACCGGGCATACCTGCAGAAGCTCGCGGAGGAGTGGTGACCCGCCGCTAGTCGGCCGGTGCGAGCACCTCGCCGCCGACCGTCTCCACGAACTGGCTGTGGTACAGGTCGTAGTAGAAGCCGTGGCGCGCCAGAAGCTCGTCGTGGCTTCCCTGCTCGACGATGCGGCCCTTGTCCATGACCACGATCTCGTCGGCGTTGCGGATCGTCGAGAGACGGTGCGCGATGACGAACGAGGTGCGCCCGCGACGGAGCCGTGCCATCGCCTGCTGGATCAGCACCTCGGTCCGCGTGTCGACGTTGCTCGTGGCCTCGTCGAGGATGAGGATGCCCGGATCCGCGAGGAACGCGCGCGCGATGGTGATGAGCTGCTTCTGGCCCGCGGAGATGTTCCCGGCGTCCTCATCGAGCACGGTGTCGTACCCGTCGGGGAGGGTGCGGACGAACTGGTCGACGTGCGCGGCGGTCGCGGCCGCGACGATCTCGTCCATCGTCGCGCCCTCCCTGCCGTACGCGATGTTGTCGTGGATCGTGCCGGCGAAGAGCCAGGAGTCCTGGAGCACCATGCCGAAGGCGCGTCGCACGACATCGCGGGGCAGGTCGCGCGTGTCGATCCCGTCGAGCGTGATCCTGCCCGCGTCGACGTCGTAGAAGCGCATGAGCAGGTTCACAATCGTGGTCTTCCCGGCCCCGGTCGGGCCGACGATCGCGACCGTCTCGCCGGGGCGCACGTCGAGCGAGAAGTCCTCGATGAGCGGCTTGCCGGGCAGGTAGCGGAACGACACGCGGTCGAACGCGACGTGCCCCTTCACCGCGGGTAGCGCGGCCGCCGGCGCGCGATCGGGCGTCTCCTCCGGCGCGGCGAGGAACTCGAACACGCGCTCGGCCGACGCGAGGCCCGACTGCAGGAGGTTCGCCTGCGCCGCGATCTGCGTGAGCGGCATCGTGAACTGCCGCGAGTACTGGATGAACGCCTGCACGTCGCCGAGCGACGTCGTGCCGGACGCGACGCGATAGCCGCCGATCACCGCCACGCCGACGTAGTTCAGGTTCGAGATGAGCTGCATCGCCGGCATGATGATCCCGGACAGGAACTGCGCGAGGAAGCTCGCGCGGTAGAGGCGGCCGTTCTGCTCGTCGAACTGCCCGATGGCGCTCTCGCGCCTGCCGAAGACCTGCACGAGCGGGTGACCCGCGTGCATCTGCTCGACATGGCCGTTCAGGGCGCCGGTCTCGGCCCATTGCGCCACGAACTGCTTCTGCGACCGGCCGGCGATGAGCACCGTGACGACGAGCGAGAGCGGGATCGCGAGCACCGAGATCCCCGCGAGGAGCGGACTGATCCACACCATCATCCCGAGGACGCCGACGACCGTGAGGGCGGACGTGAGCAGCTGCGAGAGGCCCTGCTGCAACGTGGTCGTGAGGTTGTCGATGTCGTTGGTGACGCGGCTCAGGAGATCGCCGTGCGCGTGGCTGTCGAAGTAGCGCAGCGGAAGGCGCGCGAGCTTCTCCTCGACCTCGCGGCGCAGCCCGTACACCGTGCGCTGCGCGACGCCGGCCATGAGGTACCCCTGGAGCCACGCGAGCACCGACGCGAGGACGTACACCGCCGCGGCGATCGCGAGGATCTGCGCGAGCTTCGTGAAATCGACGCCCGCGCCGGGGACCGCGTTCGTCCCCGCGAGCATGTCGGCGAGCTGCTGCCGGCCGCGCGCGCGCAGCGCTTCGACCGCCTGATCCCTGGTGAGGCCCGCGGGGAGCGACTTCCCGACGATCCCGTCGAAGATCACGTTCGTCGCGTTCCCGACGATCTTCGGGCCGATCACGCTGAAGGCGACGCTCGCGGACGCCAGCACGGCGACGGCTGCGATCGTCATCCACTCCGGGCGCAGGCGCAGGAGCAGCCTGCGGAGCGTGCCGCGGAAGTCCTTCGACCGCTCCACCGGCGCGCTCATGCCCATGAACCCGCCGCGCGGGCCGCTCGGACCGCCCGGGCCCGCGGGACGGCGGCCGCCGCCCATCATCATCATGCCGCGGCGCTCCCGAGCTGCGACTCGACGATCTCGCGGTATTCCGCGCTCGTCCGCACGAGCTCCGCGTGCGTGCCGCTGCCCACGACGCGACCCTCGTCGAGCACGACGATGTGGTCGGCGTGGAGGATCGTGCTGACGCGCTGCGCGACGATCAGCACCGTCGCGTCCGCGGTCTCGCTCTTCAGCGCGAGACGGAGCCGCGCATCGGTCGCCGCGTCGAGCGCGGAGAAGCAGTCGTCGAAGAGGTAGATGGCCGGCCGCTTGACGATCGCGCGCGCGATCGCGAGCCGCTGCCGTTGCCCGCCTGAGACGTTCGTGCCGCCCTGGTCGATCGGCGCCTCGAGCCCTCCCCGCATCGCCGCGACGAAGTCGCGGGCCTGGGCGATCTCGAGCGCGCGCCAGAGCTCCGCCTCGGTGGCGTTCGGGTTCCCGAAGCGCAGGTTCTCCGCGACGGTGCCCTTGAAGAGATACGCGGCCTGCGGGACGAGCCCGATGCGGCTCCAGAGCCGCTCGAGCGACTGCTCGCGGATGTCGATGCCGTCGACCTGGACCGCGCCCGAGGTCACGTCGAAGCCGCGCGTGAGGAGGGTCACGACGGTCGTCTTGCCGGAGCCCGTCCCGCCGATGATCGCCGTCGTCTTCCCGGGTCGCGCCTCGAACGACAGGCCCTGCAGGACTGGCCGCTCGCTGTGCGGATACGCGAACGTGACGTCCCGAAGCTCGACGACGCCGGTCGGCCGCGCGGGCACGACCGGCGCGGCCGGGTCCGCGATCGACGAGGTCGTGTCGAGGACCTCGACGATGCGCTGGGCGCTCACCTCGGCGCGCGGGACGAGGATCACCATGAAGACGGCGGTCATGACGGCGAACAGGATCTGGAGGATGTACATGAGGAACGCCGTGAGGTTGCCGATCGGCATGTCGCCGCGGTCGATCAGCTCGGCGCCGAACCAGAGGATCGCGACGGTGGACAGATTCATGATCGCCAGAAGGCTCGGGAAGGCGAGCGCGAAGATGCGGTTCACGCGCAGCGCCGTGTCCGTGAGATCGGCGTTCGCGACCTCGAATCGCCGCCGCTCCGAGGGGACGCGGATGAACGCGCGCGCCACACGGACGCCGGTGATCTGCTCGCGCAGCACCTGCGTGATGCGGTCGATCTTCGTCTGCATCGCGCGGAAGAGCGGGACCGCCTTCACGAGCAGCAGGCCGATGACGCCCGCCATGAGCGGCACGATCACGATGAGCAGCCACGAGAGCGTGGCGTCCTCGCGGACGGCCATGATCACGCCACCGACGGCCATGATCGGGGCGCTCACCATGATCGTGAGCGCGATCTGCAGGAAGAGCTGGACCTGCTGCACGTCGTTGGTATTGCGGGTGATGAGCGACGGCGTGCCGAAGTGGCTCACCTCGCGCGCCGAGAAGCTCTGCACCCGCCGGAAGACCGCGCTCCGGAGATCACGTCCCACGCCCATCGAGACGCGCGACGCGAAGTACACGCCGACGATCGCGAGGACGCCGAGGCCGAGCGTCACGGCGAGCATCACCGCGCCGGTGCGCCAGATGTAGTTCGTGTCGCCCTTCGCGACGCCGTTGTTGATGATGTCGGCATTCAGGTTCGGCAGGTAGAGATTGGCGACGGACTGGATGAGCAGCAGGACCGCCACGAGGACGACCTGCGCGGCGTACGGAGGGAGCGCCCGGCGGAGCAGGCGGATCAGCATTCGGCATCGCGCCGCGCGGCGGCGCGGCCCCCGGGGCCCTTGCGCAGCGGGTGCTCGGCCGCGAGCCGGACGAACGCGCGCAGCGTGACCGCGAGCGCGTCGCGCTCCGCGGGCGTCATGCGTGCGATGAGCTTGCCGAGGTGGGCGATCCAGCCGCGCTCGAGACGCTCGAGCAGGCGCTTCCCCCGCGTGGCCGCCTCGAGCAGCACGATCCGCCGGTCGTCCGGATCGGGCCGACGCGCGATGAGCTCGCGGCGCGACATCCGGTCGGCGAGCGCCGACGCCGCGGCGAGCCCGATGCCGAGCTCCTCGGCGAGCGCGCCGACGCGCATCGAGCCACGGCGCGCGATGACCGACAGCGCGCGCAGCTGCGTGAAGGTGAGGTCGGTCGCGCTCCAGCGCGGCCGGGTGGTGGCCATGACGGTCCGCCACTGGCGCAGGAGCTCGTGGATCTCGGTCTCGCTCGGCGGCATCGGAGATACTTTATACGCCACGAACTATCCGCGGAATGTGAAGTACCGAATGGTTCGCCCGGGACTACGCTCCCTCGCTCACGACGGGACCGGCCGAATGCGGGCGCGCAGGAACGCGAGCACCTCCTGGAGCTCCGAGATGCGCAGGAGATACGCCGCGACGACGTACACGAGGCCGCCGAACGCCGTCGCGAGGAGCGTCTGGAGGAAGAGCACCGGCTTGGAGGGCTCGATGACGAGGTCGAGGGGGATGTTCGTGACGCGGATGAAGAGGAACATGCCCACGCCCATGAGCAGCGCGGCGGTCACCTGCTTCAACGTCGCGTACCCGAGCCCGACCAGACGAAGACGGGCGCGCGGCGCGAGCATCGCGAGGAGCAGCGCGGCCTCGGCGAGCGTGGCGATGGAGTTCGCGAGGGCCAGGCCGTTGATGCCCAGCCGCGGCGCGAGCGCGACCGAGAGCACGACGTTCACGCCGATCGAGACGAGCGTGAAGGCCACCGGCGTCGTCGTGTCGCGCGACGCGTAGTACGCGCGCGCGAGGATCTGTACCAGCGCGTGCCCCGCCAGGCCGAGCGAGTAGAAGAGGAAGGCCGCCTGCGTGAGCTCGCGCGCCCCGGCGCCGAAGGCGCCGTACTGGAACAGCAGGTTCACGATCGGTCGCCGCAGCACGACCATGACGATGGCCGTCGGCAGCGTGAGGAAGAGTATCCAGCGGATCGCCTGCTGCAGCGCGTCGCGCATCTTCGCGGCCTGCCCGAGCGACGCGTAGTGCGACAGCGTCGGGAAGATCGCGGCGCTGATCGCGATCGAGAAGACACCGAGGGGCAGGAGCATCAGCTGGAAGGCGTAGTTGAGCGCCGTGAGCGACCCGGTCGGCATGCTCGACGCGAGGTACGTGTCGACGAAGAAGACGATCTGCACGGCGCCGAGCGCGAAGGTCCGCGGTCCGGCCAGGAAGAACACCTCGCGCACGCCGGGGTGCCCGAGGTCCAGCGCGAGCTCGTACTTGGTGCGGCGGAAGGTGAGCTCGGGGATCTGGACGAGGAACATCATCGCCGCGCCCACGACCACGCCGAACGCCAGGGCCTGGATGCCCAGGAACGGCGCGGCGAAGAGCGCGAAGAGGATCTGCACGCCGTTGTACACGAGCGGCGCGACCGCACCGGCGAGGAACTGGCGGTACGACTGGAGCACGCCGGTCACGAGCGACGAGAGGCCCATGAAGATCGGGCTGACGAGCATGATCCGCGTGAGCTCGACCGCGAGCTGCTGCTGCTTGGGGTCCGGGAACGGCGCGACGATCGTCGGCACGAGCCAGGGCGCGGCGAGCCACATGAGCGCCGACAGCGCCATGAGCGAGAGGATCAGGACGTTCATGACGCTCGAGGCGACGTGCCAGGCCTCCTTCTCCCGCTCCTTCGCGAGGTAGCCCGCGAAGATCGGGATGAAGGCCGAGGAGAGCGCACCCGCGACGAGCAGGTTGAACAGCGCGTCGGGGATCTTGAACGCGGCCATGAACGCGTCGAGCTGGGGCGTGGCACCGAAGGTGGCGCCGACGACCGAGAGGCGGAGCCAGCCGAGGACGCGGCTGGCGACGAGCGCGGCGATCATGACGATCGAGGCGCGGGCGACCGACATCGTCACTAGGGCAAGTATGCGGTGCGCGATTCCGCTATCGTTCGTCCCCTATGGCTACGAAGAAGAAGCGCTCATCCCTCAAGCGCATGCGCCAGACGGCGCGCCGCACCACGATCAAGACGGCGGCCCGCTCGGCCGCACGGACCGCGGTGAAGAACGCGCGAGCGGCCGTCGAGAAGGGCGGCGACGCCGTTCAGGAAGCGGTGGCCGAGGCCGCGAGTATCCTCGACCGCGCCGCCAAGCGCGGCGCGATCCACAAGAACGCCGCGCGCCGCGGTCGCAGCCGCATCGCCAAGAGGGCCGCGAAGAAGGCCTGACCCGGCGACAGACCGGACCAAGCGCGAACAAGGGAGGAGCGTCAGATGGCCAATCCCGTCACGTGGTTCGAGATCATCGGAAAAGACTCGGCCGGTCTTCAGAAGTTCTACCGCGAGGTCTTCGGCTGGAAGCTGACGCCGCCCGTGGCCGACATGGGCAACTACAGCATGCTCGAGGATCACGAGCCGGGCATCGGCGGCGGCATCGGTGAAGGCGACCCGCGCGTGACCGTCTACGTCGAGTCGCCCGATCCGCAGTCGCTCATCGACAGGGCGACCGCGCGAGGCGCGACCGTGCTCATGCCGTTGACCACGATCACGCCCACGACCACGATCGCGATGCTCAGGGACCCCGCGGGAAACACCTTCGGTCTCATCAAGGCGAACCCGCGTCCGCGGAGGACGACCGCCCGCGCGAAGACGACGGCGCGAAAGAGGACCACGGCGCGCAAGAAGACGGCGGCGAAGAAGACGGCACGCAGGCGGACGGCGTCGCGGAGGTCGCGCCGCTCTCGCTAGCGTCCGAAGCGCGGGAACGCGTCGCGGCCCGGATAGCGCGCGGCGTCCTGGAGCTCGAGCTCGATCTCCATGAGCCGGTTGTACTTCGCCACGCGCTCGCCGCGCGAGAGCGACCCCGTCTTGATCTGGCCGGTGTTGAGGGCGACGCAGAGGTCGGCGATCGTGGTGTCCTCGGTCTCGCCCGAGCGGTGGCTGATCACGGCGGCGTACCCCGAACGGTGCGCGAGCTCGACGGCCTCGATCGTCTCGGAGAGCGTGCCGATCTGATTGAGCTTGATGAGCACCGCGTTCGCGGCGTTCTGCGCGACGCCCTTCCGGATCCGCGCGACGTTCGTGACGAAGAGGTCGTCGCCGACGAGCTGGAGCGTGTCGCCCAGCTTCGCGGTGAGCGCGGTCCAGCCGTCCCAGTCGTCTTCCGCAAGACCGTCCTCGACCGACACGAGCGGATAGCGGCCGCGCCAGTCGGCGTAGAGATCGATCATCTCCGCCGACCCGAGCCGCCGGCCCTCCTTCGCGAGCGTGTAGGCGCCGTTCTCGAAGAGCTCGGTCGCCGCGGGATCGAGCGCGATGGCGATGTCGTCGCCGGGGCGATACCCCGCCTTCTCGATCGCCTCGAGGATGAGCCGGATGGGTTCCTCGTTGTCCTTGAGGCCCGAGGGCGCGAAGCCGCCCTCGTCCCCCACGCCGGTGCCCTTGCCCCTGTCGGCGAGGAGCGCCTTCAGCGCGTGGAACGTCTCGGAGCCGGCGCGCACCGCCTCGCGGAATGAGGACGCGCCGATGGGCGCGATCATGTACTCCTGCATATCCGCGGAGTCGAGCGCGTGCTTGCCGCCGTTCAGGATGTTCATGAGCGGCACCGGCAGCGTCCGCGCGAGCGGTCCGCCGAGGTAGCGGTACAGCGGCAGGCCCACCGCGTTCGCGGCGGCGCGGGCGCACGCGAGCGAGACGCCGAGGAGCGCGTTCGCGCCGAGGCGCGCCTTGTTCTCGGTTCCGTCGAGCTCCAGGAGGATCCGGTCGATCGCGCTCTGGTCCGCGGCATCCTCGCCGATGAGCTCCGGCGCGATGACGTCGTCGATGTTCTCGACGGCGCGCTTCACACCCTTCCCGCGGTAGCGGCGGCGATCGCCGTCGCGCAGCTCGACCGCCTCGTGCGCGCCGGTCGACGCGCCCGAGGGCACCATCGCGGTACCGCGCGTTCCGCCCGAGAGCAGCACGTCCACGGCGACGGTCGGATCGCCACGGCTGTCGAGGATCTCGCGCGCGCGGATGAGCTCGATGGTCGTATCAGGCATCCGGTATCGCCTCCACACCGGGCAGCGTCTTGCCCTCGATGAGCTCGAGCGACGCGCCGCCGCCGGTGGAGACGTGCGTCATCTTGTCGGCGAGCCCGGCCTCGGTCACAGCCTGCACCGATTCGCCTCCACCCACCACCGTCGTGGCGGTGGGATTGTTCGCCATGAACCGCGCGACCTGGCGCGTGCCGTTCGCGAAGGCGTCGATCTCGAACACGCCGACCGGTCCGTTCCAGAACACGGTCTTCGCCTCGCGGATGACGTCGCGATACATCGCCACGGTCCGCGGCCCGATGTCGACGATGGCGGTGCCGTCGGGGACCTCGTCCGCGAGGTGCGTGGCGGCCCGCTGCGCGCCGTCGGCGTCGACGCTCGGCGCGCAGAGCACGTCGACCGGCAGGAGGATGCGCTTCCGCGCGCTCTCGAGCTCCGTGATGATGCGCTTGGCCTCGCCGGTCCGGTCCGCCTCCACGAGCGACGTCCCCACCGTGTGGCCGGTCGCGAGGAGGAACGTGTTCGCCATTCCGCCGCCGACCGCGAGCGTGTCCACCTTGGGCACGAGCGAGCGGAGCACGTCGATCTTGGACGAGACCTTCGCGCCGCCGACGATCGCGACGAACGGCTTCTTCGGATCGGTGAGCAGTCCTCCGAGCGCGGCGAGCTCCCTCTCCATGAGCAGGCCCGCGTACGCCGGCAGGATCCTCGCGACGCCCTCGGTCGACGCGTGCGCGCGGTGTGCGGCGCCGAACGCGTCGTTCACGTAGAGGCCGAAGCCGGCGGCGAGATCCTTCGCGAAGGCCGGGTCGTTGCGCTCCTCCTCGGGATGGAAGCGCACGTTCTCGAGGAGGACGGCGTCGCCACCCTTCAGCCTGCCGATCGCGGCGCGGACCTCGGGTCCGACGCAGTCCGCGAGCAGCGGGACCGGCCGGCCGAGGAGCTCCCCGAGACGCGCGGCGACCGGCGCCAGGCTTTGCTTCGGGTCACGACCCTTCGGACGGCCGAGATGCGAGCAGAGCGCGAGAGCGGCGCCGCGCTCGAGCAGCGCCGTGATCGTCGGCAGCGCGGCGCGGATCCGGGTGTCGTCGGCGACCGCGAGCCCACCCCTCGCATCGGGCCCGAGCGGCACGTTGAAGTCGACGCGAACGAGGACCTTCTTCCCGGACGGGTCGACGTCCCGGATCGTCCTCTTCGCGAAGCCCACCAAGGACCGCTACCGGACGCCGGCGGGAATGCGCAGCTTCGACGCGACGAACGCGGTGATGTCCGCGAGCCGGCAGGCGTAGCCCCACTCGTTGTCGTACCAGGAGATGACCTTGACCATGTTGCCGAGGACGATCGTGTCGAGCCCGCTGACGATGGTCGAGTGCTCGTCGCCCTTGAGGTCCATCGAGACGAGCGGCTCCTCGGTGTAATCCATGATCCCCTTGAGGTCGCCGGCGGACGCCTTCTTGAACGCGCCGTTCACCTCGTCCTTGGTGACCTCGCGCTTCAGGACCGCGACGAAGTCGACCACCGACACGGTCGGCGTCGGCACGCGGAAGGCCATGCCGGTGAACTTGCCCTGCAGCTCCGGGATCACGAGCGCGACCGCCTTCGCCGCGCCGGTCGCGGCGGGCACGATGTTCATCGCGGCCGCGCGCGCGTCGCGCGGATCGCTCGCCACCAGGTCGAGGACCTTCTGCGAGTTCGTGTACGAGTGGACCGTGGTGAGGAAGCCCTTCTCGATGCCGAACGTGTCGTTCAGCACCTTGGCCACCGGCGCCAGGCCGTTCGTCGTGCACGACGCGTTGCTGATGATGTTGTGCGTCTCGGGGTCGTAGGCGTCCTCGTTGACGCCGAGGACGATGGTCTTGTCCTCGTTCTTCGCCGGCGCCGAGATGATGACCTTCTTCGCGCCCGCGTCGCGGTGCGCCTTTGCCTTCGTGGCGTCGGTGAAGAACCCGGTCGACTCGATGACGATGTCGATGTTCAGGTCCTTCCACGGCAGCTTCGCGGGGTCGCGCTCCTGGATGACCTTGATCGAATGACCGTCCACGACGATCGCGTCGGCCGTCGCGGACACCTCGCCCCTGAAGGTGCCGTAGTTCGAGTCGCGCTTGAAGAGGAGCGCGTTCATCTTGGGATCGGCGAGGTCGTTGATGGCGACGACCTCGAGATCGGGGTGGCGCTCCAGGACCGCCTTGAGGTACTGGCGACCGATGCGACCGAAGCCGTTGATCGCGACCCGCGCTCCCATGTCAACCCCCTTGGTGCGTGTGTCCACAGAGTAGCGAGCGAAGGCGAAGCGAGAGACTGAGAAAGCCTACCTAAAGGAACCACTCGCCGCGTCCGGCGACACGCTCGCGCGCCTCCAGCACAGCACCGAGCGTGCCGACGTCGGCGCCCAGCGCGGCGGGCACGAGTCGCACGGCCGCGGCGGGGGCGCTGAACGCGCGCTCGGCGATCGCGCGCCGCATCGGATCGAGGACGTGCGCCGGCTGGTGTTCCGCGACCGAGCCGCCGACCACGATGACCGTCGGATTCATCACGTTCACGAGGCCGACGGCGAGGTTCGCGAGCGCGCGCCCCGCTCGCGTGACGATCGCGCGCGCTCGCGCGTCGCCGCGCTCGGCCGCCGCGTAGACCTCGCCCGCGTCGGCCGCGCCGAACGCGCGCGCGATCTTCGAGCCGGCCGCGAACGCCTCGACGCAGCCGTAGGCGCCGCATCCGCAGCGCGGCAGGTCGTCCTCTGCGGGTCGTGACGGGTCGAGCTGGAACGCGACGGGGAGATGGCCAATCTCGCCCGCGGTGTTCGTCGCGCCGCGCAGCATGCGCCCGGCGCTCACGATGGCTCCGCCCACGCCGGTCGAGACGGTGACGTACACGTAGTCCTTCGCGCCGCGCGCGGCGCCCACGAGTCCCTCGGCGATCGCGGCCATGCACGTGTCGCGATCGACGAAGACCTTCGTACCCAGCGACACGGCGAGACGATCGGCGAGCGCGATGTCGCGGAAGCCGACGAGGTTCGGCGTTTCGATGACGACGCCGCGCAGGTGATCGAGCGGACCCGGCGACGAGCATCCGGCCGCGACGACGTCACGCCCCGACACGCTCGCGCGCGCCAGCGCGTCGCGCGCGCTCGCCACGATCGCCGCGATGATCGCGTCCGCGCCCTCGCGCGGGGTCGGACGGGCATCGCGCGCGGTGATGCGTGGGATGCCGTCGTCCGCCATCGCGACGACCGTGCGGATGTGGGTGCCGCCGAGATCGATGCCGAGGAAAGGCTGCGCGCTCAGACCTTCGGCAGCTTCCCCGCGAGATCAGGCCCGGCCAGCGCGGACGTGTCCCCGCCGAAGGCCTGCAGCTGCGCGGCCTTGTAGCCCTTCTTCGCCTTGTCGCGCCCGAAGGCCTTCTCCGCGTCGGCGTAGATCGTCGACACGAGGAGAGCGAGATACGGCGCGGCCTGCCGCTCCGGAAGGCTCACGCGCTCGAGCGCCTGCACGTCGAGGCGGTCGTCGACGACCGGCAGCGGCCGATCGATCGGATCGGCCTGCTCGTCGACGCGCATGAGGAGGCTCGCGATGCGATCGTCGATCCGGCCCTTGCCGTAGGTCCCGCTGTTGTACTCGCCGAGGAGCGCGTTCGCGAACGCCGCGAGCTTGCCCGTACGCGTCATCGCGCCGGCCTCGGCCACCTGCGACGTGCCGGCGGCCGCGTCCTCCTTGCGGAAGCGACCGAAAAGTCCCTTCTTGCGCGGCGCGGGCGCCTCGATCGTCGGCGGCGGCGCCCATTCGTTCGCGGGCGGCGGCGGTGGCGCCGGCTCCATGGCGGGCGGCATCGCCAGGGCGCCGAGACGCGGATCGACCGCGGGCGGCGCCTCCGGTGCGGTCTCCGCCGGCGCGGGTGTCGACCACTGGTCGGCGGCGGGCGCGGGTGTGCTCCAGTCGCTCGCCGGGGGCGCGGCCCATTCGTCCGCCGCGGGTTTCGCGGGCGCCGCGGGCTCGGTGGTCGTGGGACCGAAGAGCGCCGCGAGACGATCGTCCATGGCGGCGGACGGCTGCTCCGGGGCGGCGGGTGGCTCGGGCGCGGGCGGCATCCACTCCTGTTCCTGTCCGGGAGCTGCCCACTCCTGCGCCGGTGGCGGCGCGCTCCACTCGGGTGCGGGCGCCGGCGTGGGACCGACCTCGGCCGCGGGCGCGGGCGGCTCGGGCTCCGGTCGCGGCGGCGGCGCGGGTTCCGGTTCGGGCGCGGCCGCGCTCGGCTCGACCGTCTCGATGACGCCGTCGCGGACGAGGCCCGCGAGCAGATCGAGCGCCGCGTCGCGGTCGATGCGCAGGTGCGCCGCGAGATCGTTCACGTCGCGCGAGCCATTCACCGCGAGGACCACGCGCCACCGGTCCGAGGTGAAGGTCACGGCGCCCTGATCGGCCGCGCGCTCCGAGAGACGGAAGCGCACGCGATCGTTCGGGATGACCTCGCGGACGCCCGCGAGCCACCTGCGATGGTCGTCGGCCTTGCGCAGGAGCTCATCGAGCTCCCCCTCGAGGTTCGCCGGCGGCGGATCGTTCCACGGCGTGAACTCGAAGTCCGCGTCCCTCATGTCGAAGACCGCGCCCAGCGCGGGGATCGGCGACTCGTCACCGAACACCGCGGCGACCACCCGGCCCTCCGCGAGGCCGAGCGCGCCCTCGCCCGAGCTTCCGCGAAGCGCGAGCTCGCCGGTCTTCTTCTGGTCGGCGAGCAGCGTGATGAGGACGCGCAGCGGGAACTCCGTGGTCCGGCCCTTCAGGCTCACCGCAGTGCGACCTCGGTCTGCTTGTCGAACACGTGGAGCTTGCGCATGTCGAATCCGACGCGCAGCGTCTCGCCGGGCTTCGTCTGCGTCTCGGTGGAGACGCGCGCGATGAAGCTCTGCGCGCCCGCCGACAGCAAGAGCTGCAGCTCGTTCCCGAGGAACTCGACGACCTCGACGCGCGCGTCGACGGGCAGCATCTCGCGCTCCGGCGTGGTGCGCAGATCGTGGATGTCCTCCGGTCGCACGCCGAGCGTCACGTCCTTGCCCACGGCCAGGGCGGCGGCGCCCTGCACGGGGGCCTGGATGAACCCGGCGTCCGCGACCGGCCGGCCGTCCTTCGGCACGACCCTGCCGGGGAAGAAGTTCATCGCGGGCGAGCCGATGAACCCGGCGACGAACGTGTTGACCGGTCGCTCGTGAAGGTTCTCCGGCGTGTCGAGCTGCTGGAGCACGCCATCGTTCATGACGGCGATGCGATCGCCCATGGTCATGGCCTCGACCTGGTCGTGCGTCACGTAGATCGTCGTGCGGCGGATCCGCTGATGGAGCTTCTGCAGCATCGCGCGCGTCTGGATGCGCAGCTTCGCGTCGAGGTTGGAGAGGGGCTCGTCCATGAGGAAGACCGCGGGCTCGCGCGCGATCGCCCGGCCGACGGCGACGCGCTGACGCTGGCCGCCGGAGAGCTCCTTCGGCTTGCGCTTGAGGAGCTGTCCGATCGCGAGCATCTCGGCGACCTCGTTCACTCGACGCTCGATCTCCTGCCGCGGCATGCCGCGCAGCTTCAGGCCGAAGGCGATGTTGTCGTACACGGTCATGTGTGGATACAGCGCGTAGTTCTGGAAGACCATGGCGATATCGCGGTCCTTCGGGGCGACGTCGTTCACCAGACGCTCGCCGATGAAGATGTCGCCCGAGGTCTGCTCCTCGAGACCCGCGAGCATGCGGAGCGCGGTCGTCTTGCCGCAGCCCGACGGGCCGACGAGCACGAGGAACTCCTCGTCCCGCACCTGGATCGAGAGGTCGTTCACCGCGATCACGTCGCCGAACTTCTTCGTGACGTGATCGAAGGTCACCGTCGCCATCCCGGGCAGTCTATGAGAGTCGAGCCCGCCGATGGCCCGCGGTCAGGGCACGAGTCGCGAGAGCAGCGAGCCGGCGGGCGGGCGGGCGCCATCCGCAAGGTGGAGCTGGCCCCGGACGGCGTCGTCCGCCGAGCGCCCGTCCGGCGCGCTGAGCCGCGCGAGGACCCGCACGCGATAGGCCACCGCGCCGGGCGGCGGGTCCAGCGGCACGGCGACGAGGACTCGCGCGCCTGCCTCCACGGGCGCGCTGTCGGCGGTCGCGAGCTGGCGCGTGCGCGTCGACGACGAGGCGTAATACGCGACGCGCACGAAGGCCTCGCGCACCGCCGCGTCGCTCACGGCGAGGCGCACGACCAGCGTCGCGCCCGTCGCCGGCAGCGGCCGAAGCTCGCTCTCGATGCCCCAGGCGCGACCGGCCGGCACGCCGATGACCACGACGCCGTCCGACACGTCCAGCGCGGCTCGCGGCGTGGTCCGGTGGAAGCGGGCCGCGTCGTCCGCGCGCGCGGGCGCGCTCGCCCAGGGGGCGACGGCGAGCGACAGCAGCACCGCGAGGGCGACGCGCACGGGGCGACCGTACCGGCGGCATCGGTGTCGCGTCTGTCCCCCGCGTGTCACACGTTCGAGGGACGACGCGTCACCAGAACGCGCGACTACGCCAGTCGCACGAGGTAGGTCCCGATCTCGTACGGCGCGAGGGTGACCCGCACCGCGCCGTCGACGATCTCCGGCGGCGCCGCGGTGCGGATCAGGTCGAGGCCGGTGTTGCCGAGCCCGGTGTCGCCTTCGCGCAGGTCGACCGCGCGCGCGTCGCGTACGGATCGATCGAAGCGCAGCGTCGTGGACGCGTCGCGCCCGCGGGGATTGAAGAGCCGCGCGACGATCGCGCCAGCGGGCCCGGCGCGCAGCGCCGACAGCTGGAGCGGCGAGCCGCGCTCGAGCGCGACGAGCGTGAGCGGTCCCGACGCGCGGACGATACGCGCGGGCGACAGGAACTCGCGCACCTCGCGCGCCGCGAGGGCGAGGGTCATGTCGCCACCGAGCGGGACGACGCAGTACCGGTAGGTCCGTTCGCCGATGCATTGCGCGCTCGGCGTCTCGAGCGCGGGACCGGCGTGGCCGCGCCGCTCGGGGAGGTCGCCGCGCGAGAGCCACCCGACCGCGCGCACGAGGGTGAGCGCGATCGTGCGGCCGTCGTGCAGCGCGGCGTACTCGCGAAGGCCGTCCATGCCGACCACGAGCGCGTCGTCGATCCCGACGAGCTCGTGGCCGCAGCGCTCCGCGGTCGGACGCTCGATCCAGCCCGACCCGGAGGTGACGCGCGTCTGGCGGTCGAGCCACGCGAAGGCCGCGCCGGCCACGTGCGTGAGCGAGCGCGTGCCCGTGTCGCACAGGACGCGGAGGCGGTGGTCGCGCGCGCGGTTGTCGACGGTGAGGCGCACGTCGACGCGTCGCGCCCCCGCGTCGAGCGAGATCTCGGCGCGCACCGCGCAGCGCACGGTCGACGGCGAGCGCGCGAGGCGATCGGCGCGCAGCCCCTCGGGCAGGTCGAGCGCGTACTCGACGGTGACCGTCGCGCGGTCCCCCACGGCCGCCCCCCGCCGGATGCCCTTCGCGCCGGCCGACCCGATCGTCGGACCGGCATAGGAGTAGGTGTATTCGTCGCCGCGGTCGCCGTCGTCGACGAGGACGTCGTGCGGGCCCGTGCGCCGGCCGGTGGCGAGATCGGTCACGTGGAACGAGCCATCCGTCGCGACCTCCACGCGGAGCGCCTCGTTCTCGATGACGCCGTCGCCGCTCGAACGCACGCCCGCGCGCTCCGCGCGGACCGCCGCGGCCGCGCCGAGGCCGGGGCACCGGACGGCGGTCGGCACGCCGTCGAGATCGACGACGGCCACGCGCGGCCAGGCCAGGTCGCTCCAGACCAGCTGCCGCGTGCCCTCGCCGAGCACGCGACGCTCGAGCGACGCGGCGAGCGCCTCACCATCGGTCCGCACGCGCGCGAACCGGGGCGCCATGTCGATGTCGTGGACGTCGTCGATGGAGCAGCCACAGATCGAGTCGTGCGGATGGTTCTGGAGCAGCGTGCGCCACAGGCCGCGGATCTCGTCGCGCGCCGTACCGCCGGAAAGCGCGTCCAGCGGCTCGCACCGCTCGAGCAGCAGCCGCTCGCATACGGCGTTCTCCTGCTTGATCCACACGCGCGTCGAGTTGACGCCGCGAAGGATCGGCCGGTAGCGCCCGCTCACGATCTCGCCCGAGTACGTCGGGCCCGGCAGGGGCAGCGCGGCCTCGTAATCCTCGAGGCTCGCGATGCGCGCATCGAGATTCGGCGCGACCTGCCGCATCGCCGCGACGGCCTCCGGCAGCCGCTCGTACGCGACGACGTGGTCGTCGCCCTCCATGAAGAGCAGGGTCGCGCTGTTCGCGTAGCGCGCCGGCACGTCCACCATGCGCGCCAGGCGCTTGCGGATGCGCGCGCGCATCTCGGCCTCGGTCTCGGAGAGCTCGCCGACGAGCGCGAGACCGCCGGCGTAGTGATCGACGAGATGCGACGCCACGACACGATCGCCCGAGGGGGATTCCCACAGGAACTCGGAGCCGAGCCCCTCGCCCTCGTCGCCGACGCCGCGCGAGAACACATAGGTGCGGTAGCCGAAGCCGCGCAGCACCTGCGGCAGCTGCGCCGGATGGCCGAACGGATCGGCGACGTAGGCGACGCGCAGCGCGCGCCCGAAGGACTGCGCGACGCGCAGCCCCTCCTGGAAGTTGCGCACCAGCGACTCGCCCGAGACGAGCAGGTTGTCGGCGAGCACGTACCACGGTCCGATGAAGAGCCGCTCCGCGCGGACGAGCGCGGCGATGCGGGCGCGATCCTCGGGGCGCTTCTCGAGGTGGTCCTCGATCGCGATCGTCTGGCCGTCGAAGGTGAACGAGCGGAAGGACGCGTCGCGCTCGAGGAGATCGAGGAGCGCCGACACCATCGGGACGAGCCGCGCGCGGTAGCCCTCGAAGCGCTCGGACCACTCGCGATCCCAGTGCGTGTGCGGGACCACGAATACGCGCCACCGCACGCGGCGCCGCAGCCGCGCGACGAGCCACGGTGCGGCGAGCCCGGACGCGGTGCCGAGGAGCGCGCCGGCGATGACGTCCGTGGGGTGGTGCACGCCGACGGCGACGCGCTCGACGCAGACCGCCGCCGCCATGAGGAGCGCGGGCACGCGCCAGCGTGGCGCGACGCTCGCGAGCGCGACGGCGGCACCGACGGCGAACGTGGCGTCGCCCGAGGGGAACGCGAAGGACGACGGATGGTCGATGAGCGTCGGCGGGAGCCCTTCGATCACGGCGAACGGCCGGGGTCGCCGCACCAGCGGCTTCAGCACGAGCTCGGTGACGATCCAGCCGTCGACCACCCCGAGATAGACGGTGAGGAGCGCCCACCATGCGCGCCGGCCGAACCTGCGCGCGCGGGCGAGCACGAGTCCCGCGATCCACCAGATGAGGCCGTTCCAGTTGAGCCAGGACACGGCCACCGCGAGGAGCGTGAGGAGCGGAGACGCCGCGGTGGCCGTGAAGATCGCGCGATAGAGCTGATCGTCGATCGCGAGGAGCGCGTCCACCTAACGCTTCAGGTGACGCCAGACGAAGAGGCCGACGAGCAGCACGATCGCCGCGGCGACGAGGTAGTCCAGCCCCTTCAGCGAACGCTTGAGGTCGATCCAGTGATCGCCGAGGAGCATGCCGCCCCAGACCAGGAGCATGACCCACGGGACGGCGCCGAGCACCGAGAACAGGAGGAAGCGCCAGAGCGGCATGCGCGCGACGCCCGCGGGAACGCTGATGAACGTCCGAACGATCGGCAGCATGCGCGAGAAGAACACCGTGGCTTCGCCATATCGCGCGAACCAGCGCTCCGCGAGCTCGAGGTCGTGCGCGCTGATGAGGACGTACCTCCCGTAGCGGCGGACGAGCGGCCGACCGCCGTATGCCCCGATCGCGTAGCTCGCGAGCGAGCCCACGGTGTTCCCGAGCACGCCCGCGACGACCGCGCCCCAGTATGTCCAGGCCGCGCCGGTCAGCGGCTCGACGAGGCCGCGCGACACGCTCCATCCGGCGAAGGGCAGGATGAGCTCCGACGGGATCGGGATCGCCGCGCTCTCGATCGTCATCGCGATGAGCACGCCGGCGTACCCGAACGTGGAGTAGAGCGAGTCGATGAACGGGAGGACGATCGCGTCGATCGTTTCGAGCACTTGCGTATGATGGCCGAAGGGACGGGCAGGGCATCTTCAAAGGAGAACGCATGCCCGATCTGAGCGCGCTCGACGAACGGCTCCGCGAAGGCATCGGCACGATCCGCAGCGCCGATCTCCTCGTCGGCATGCCGAGCTTCCGCAACGCGGCGACCATCGGCCACGTCGCCGCGACGGTGGCGCGCGGGCTCCGCGAGCACTTCCCGGACGCGAAGGTCGCGCTCGTGAACGCCGACGGCGGGTCCGAGGACGGCACGCCGGAACGCGTCGCCGAGGCCGCGGCGGGCATCCCGGTCGCGGTCGGCCGCTACATCGGCCCGCCCGGCAAGGGCTCCGCCTTGCGCGCGATCTTCCAGTGCGCCGTCGCCCTCGACGCGCGCGCGTGCGCGGTCGTCGATTCGGACCTTCGCAGCATCACGCCCTCGTGGATCGCGCGTCTGCTCGGTCCGATCGTGTCGGCGCAGGCGGACTACGTCGCGCCGCTGTACGCGCGACACAAGCACGACGGCACGATCACGAACTCGATCGCGTATCCGCTCACGCGCGCGCTCTACGGGCATCGCATCCGTCAGCCGATCGGCGGCGAGTTCGGATTCCACTGCGACCTCGCGCGCGCGTACCTCGCGCAGCCCGTCTGGGAGAGCGACGTCGCGCGCTTCGGCATCGACATCTTCATGACCACGACCGCGCTCGCGCGGCACGCGCGGATCGTGCAGGCGTTCCTCGGCGCGAAGGTCCATGACCCGAAGGACCCGGCCGCGGATCTCGGCCCGATGTTCACGCAGGTCGTGGGCACGCTCTTCCGCCTCGCCGCGGAGAACGAGGCGGTATGGCGCGGCGTGACCCGTTCGCGCGGCGTCCCCGTGGTGGGCGAGCTCGCGCCGGTCGCGCCCGAGGCCATCCCGGCGGACCCGGCGCGGCTGCGCGCCACGTACGAAAGCATCGCGCCCGAGCAGCGGGATCTGTGGAAGGACGTGCTCACCGCCCCGCTGCCGAAGACCATGGGTCCGGACGAGTGGGCGCGCGTCGTCTTCGATTTCCTCGAGGAGGCCCTGCGGCATCCCGGCCGGTGCGAGGCGCTCGCGCGGGGGCTGCTCCCCCTGTACTACCTGCGCGTCGCGGAGTTCGTCGACGAGGTCCGCGAGCTCGATGCGGAGCGCTCCGAGGACGTCGTCGAGCTCGGTGCCCGAGCCATGGAGAAGGAGAAGCTCGACCGTCTGGAGGCGGTGGACGAGAGCGTGGGTGAGGCGAGATGACGGTATCGCTCAAGGAGGACCAGCTCGTCCTCATCACCGAGGACGACGGGAGCCTGCCGCTCGGCACGCCGAGCCCGCTCGGCCTCTACTACCACGACACGCAGTTCCTGTCGGGCTACGCGATCCGCGTGAACGGCTCGCGCCCGCTATTGCTGTCCGCGAACACCGAGCAGAGCTACGTCGCGACCTTCCAGCTCATGCATTCCGAGAACATGGCCACCGGGACGGCGCGTCACGCCGCGGAGACGCTGTCCATCCGCCGCACGCGCTTCCTCACCGACGGGCTCCGCGAGCGTATCGGCGTGCTCAACGCGAATCCCCGGCCGGTGCGGCTCGCGCTGGATCTCATCTTCGAGGCCGCGTTCAAGGACATGTTCGCCGTGCGCGGGAACGCGGCGGACGCCGGCGCCACGGTGAAGGTCGAGCAACGCGAGGACGGACTCGTCTTCGAGCGGATCGGGCGCGACGGCGTGCGCCGGACGACCGAGATCGCGCTCCGGCCCGTGCCCGACCGCGTCGAGGGCACGACCCTGCACCTCGAGCGCGAGCTCGCTCCGCAGCAGGTCTTCACGATCGAGCTGTCGGTGATCCCGCGCGAGGACGGCGCGGGCGAGGCGCCGTCGCCGGGCCGGTTCGACGACGCCCTCGACGCGCTCAACGCACGCTACCGGCGCTTCCTCCGCTCGTGCACGCGCTACACGACGAGCTCGGAGACGCTCGACGAAGGCCTGATCACGAGGAGCGCGCTCGACCTCCGGGCGCTGCTCGAATTCCACGAGGGCGGACCGTTCCCCACCGCGGGCATCCCCTGGTACGCGGTGCCGTTCGGGCGCGACGGCCTCATCTGCGCGTATCAGACCCTCGGGTGGAACCCCGATCTCGCACGGGGCACGCTGCGGCTCCTCGCGCGCTACCAGGGACAGAAGCTCGACGAGTTCACCGAGGAGGAGCCCGGAAAGATCTTCCACGAGCTGCGCCGGGGCGAGCTCGCGCGCCTCGGGGAGATCCCGCACCGTCCGTACTACGGATCGGTCGACGCGACGCCGCTGTTCGCGCTCGTCTTCGCCGAGACGGTGAAGTGGACCGCCGATCGCACGCTGTGGCGCGAGCTCCTTCCGGCCGCGGAGCGCGCGCTCACCTGGTGCGACGGCCCGTACGGGGATCCGGATGGGGACGGGTACGTCGAATACGGCACGCGCGGCACGTCGCTGCGGAGCCAGGGCTGGAAGGACGCGAGCGACTCGCTCTCGGACCCCGACGGCAGCTGGTCCGCGCTGCCCGCCGCGCTGGTCGAGGTGCAGGCGTATGTGTACGCGGCGAAGACCGGCCTCGCCGATCTCTACGAGCTCGACGGCGACGGCAAGCGCGCGGACCGGCTGCGCGCCGAAGCGCGCGAGCTCCGCGAGCGCTTCGAACGCGATTTCTGGATGCCGTCGGAGAGCTGCTACGCGCAGGCGCTCGACGGCCACAAGAAGAAGGTCGCCGCGGTGACGAGCAACGCCGCGCACGCGCTGTGGTGCGGCATCGCGTCACCCGAGCGCGCGACCGAGCTCGTGCGACGGCTCATGGAGCCGGACGTGTACACCGGTTGGGGATTGCGGACGCTCTCGTCGCGATATCCGACCTACAACCCGATGAGCTATCACAACGGATCGGTGTGGCCGCACGACTCCGCGATCGCGGCGCACGGGATGGCGCGGTACGGGTTCCGCGAGGAGGCGAACGAGGTCGTGAGCGGGCTCATCGAGGCGGGCCGCCGCTTCCCGAACGCGCGCGTGCCCGAGCTCTTCTGCGGATTCCAGCGGGACCTGCGCTTCTCGTCGCGCCCGGCCGATTACCTCGTGTCGTGCATCCCGCAGGCGTGGTCGGCCGGCATGGTGTTCCTCTGCCTGCGGGCGATCCTCGGTGCCGAGCCGGATCTGCGCACGCAGCGCCTCGTGCTCGATCCCGCGCTCCCGCCCTGGCTCGAGCGGATCGACGTTCGCGATCTACGCATGTTCGACGCGCCGATCTCCTTCCGCGTCCGGCGGCATCGCACGGGCGATCGTATCGCCGGCGGACGCGGCCGCGTCGCGCGATCGAAGGTCACGTCGCCCGCGTGACCGGTCGCGCGCGACGCGTCGTCCTCGTCCACTACACGACCCCCGCCATCCTGGGCGGGGTCGAACAGGTCATGGGCTATCACGCCGCGGGCCTGCGGGACGCCGGCGCACAGGTGACGATCGTCGCGGGCCGGGGCGGCGCGCCGCGCGGCGTCGCCGTCGCGCGCGTGCGGGACGCCGACTCGCGCGCACCCGCGGTGGAGCGCGACCGCGAGGCGCTCCTGCGCGGCGCGCGAACGCCGGAGCACGATCGCCTGGTGGCGCGGCTCCTCACGAGCCTCCGGCCGATCGTGAAGAGAGCGGACCGCGTGGTGGTCCACAACGCGATGACGATGCCGATGAATCTCGCGCTGACGGAGGCGCTCGCGCGCCTCGCTCCCGAATTCCCAGGACGCTTCATCGCGTGGACGCACGACATCGCGCGCTTCGACGCGCGCTACGACGCGTACCGTCACCCGGGCGAGCCCTGGTCGCTCGTCGAGCAGGCGCTGCCGGGCTTCCGGTACGTGACGGTCTCGGCTGAGCGCGCGACCCAGCTCGCGGAGCTCACCGGGCTCTCGCGCGCGCGCATCTCCGTCGTGACGAACGGGATCGACGTACCGACGGCGCTCGGCCTCGCGGTCGAGAGCCGGGGCATCCTGCGAAGGCTCCACCTGGAGGACGCCGATCCGCTGCTGCTGCTGCCCGCGCGCGTGACGCCGCGCAAGCGGATCGAGGCGGCCATCGACGCGACCGCCGCGCTCCGCGCGCGCGGGCACCGGGCGATGCTCGTCGTCACCGGCGGCGTCGGCCCCCACGACGCGAGGAATCGCGCGTATCTCGCCGACCTCGAGGCGCGCGCGAAGAAGGTCGATGGCGTGCACCTGCTGGCGGCGCTCGGCATCACCATCGATTACCACGCCGTCGTCGATCTCTACGGACTCGCCGACGTGCTCGTGCTCCCGAGCACGCACGAGGGCTTCGGTCTCCCCATCCTCGAGGCGGGCCTCCACCGTCTCCCGATCGTGTGCAGCGACATTCCCGCGCTGAGAGAGATCGCCGGCGACGAGCCGGTGTACGTCCCGCCCGACGCCGACGGGGAGCTCATCGCCCGGTCCGTCGAGCGCGCGCTCGATACGCCCGTCGCGCGCCTCGCGCGTCACGCGAAGACCCTGGCGTGGCCGCGCGTGCTCCGGGATCGCGTGATCCCGGTGATCCTCGAGGACGCGGCGTAGATGAGCGATGAGCGGGCGAAAACGAGCGCGAGAGCGATGAAGTGCGTCGTCGTGATCACCGATCCCGAGCGGGAGCGCGGCCTCGTCGATCTCGCGGCCGGTCTCGCGGGCGACGATCTGCTCCTCGTCTCGGTCGTCGAGGTCCCCGAGGGCGAGCGGCTCGCGTCGGCGCAGCCCGAGGCGAAGCGCATGCGGCGCGCGCTCGATCAGCTCGTCCCACCGGGTTCGGGCGCGCGCACCCACGTCACCGTGGGCCGCGTCGGATGGGACGCCATCGCCCAGATCGCGGCGCGCGAGCGTCCCGACCTCCTCGTGATCAGCTGGCGCCGCCCCGGCTGGGACTACCTCGGGACGACGGTCGAGCAGATCCTGCGATCGCCGCCCTGCGATGTCGCGGTCGTGAAGGGCGCGTTCGCGCGCGTGCGTCGCGTGCTCGTGCCGGTCCGCGGCGGCCGCTACGCCGACCTCGCCGCGCGCGTCGCGATCGGCTGGGCGAGCGCGCACGGCGGCAACGTGACGCTGCTGCACGTGCGCGCGAGCGGGACGCGACGCGCGCCGACGCTGTACCAGCTGCTCGGAGAGAGCGCGGTCGACGAGCGCGTCGAGCGGCTCGTCACCCGCACCGGCGATCCGGCGCAGGTCATCACCGAGGAGCTCGCCGCGCACGACGGCATCGTGTTCGGCGCGACGGGACGCGAGAACTCGACGGACCCGCTCGGCCCGATCGGCCAGGCGCTCGTCGGCGCGGCACGGGCGGCGATCATCGTGCGCACCGCGGTCCCGGTCGCGTCACCGGTGTTCCTGCCGCACGCCGCGCTGCCGACGGATCGGGCCGAGCGCGGCGCGGCGATCGGCGAGCTGGTGGACGCGTGGTTCGTGCGCAACACGTTCTCGTCCAGCGAGTTCGCCAACCTCGCTCGGCTCGTCGAGGCGAAGGAGCGGCAGAACCTGCGCGTGTCCGTCGCGCTCCCCACGCTGAACGAGGCCGCGACCATCCGCAAGGTGATCCAGGCGGTGCGATCGCGGCTCATCGACCGCTTCCCGCTCGTCGACGAGCTCATCGTGATCGACTCGCGCTCGGACGACGCGACGCGCGACATCGCGCGCGACGAGGGCGTCCCGGTCTACATCCACGACGAGATCCTTCCCGAGTGCGGCTCGTATCCCGGGAAGGGCGAGGCGCTCTGGAAGAGCCTGCACGTCACGACCGGCGACCTCGTGGTGTGGATCGACACCGACGTCACCGAGACGCATCCGAAGTTCGTCTACGGGATCCTCGGCCCGCTCCTCCTTCGGCCGGAGATCCAATTCGTGAAGGCGTTCTACCGGCGGCCGCTGCGCGTGGGCGGTGAGCTCCAAGCCACGGGCGGCGGCCGCGTGACCGAGCTCGTCGCGCGGCCGCTCATCAACCTCTTCTTCCCGGAGCTCTCCGGCCTGCTGCAGCCGCTCTCCGGCGAGCAGGGCGGCAGGCGGAGCCTGCTCGAGCACCTCCCGTTCTTCAACAACTACGGCGTCGAGACCGGCCTCCTCATCGACACGCTCCAGCGCGCCGGGCTGGACGCGATCGCCCAGGTGGACATGAAGCAGCGGATCCACCGGAACCAGGATCTGCTCGGCCTGTCCAAAATGGCGTTCCAGATCCTGCAGGTCGGGCTTCGCCGCGTGGGCGAGGCGCACGGCGGGCGGTTGACGGAGGAGGCGAACTCGAGCTTGAAGCTCATCACGACGCGGGCCGGACGCCTGCACCTCGAGCTGCACGACGTCGTCACGGTCGAGCGTCCGCCGATGGCGAGCGTTCGGGCGTACCAGACCGCGCACGCGCGTTGAAGGTCCTGCGCACCGCGGCCGAGGTGCGCGCGTGGCGTGCGTCCGCCGGCCGCGTGGGCCTCGTCCCGACGATGGGCGCGCTCCACGCCGGCCATCTCTCGCTGGTCGAGCGGTCGGTCCGCGAGAACGACGCGTCGATCGCGTCGATCTTCGTGAACCCGACGCAGTTCGGACCGAACGAGGACTTCGCCGCGTATCCGCGGCGCGAGGCCGACGACATCGCGATGCTCGAGTCCGCGCGCTGCGCCGCCGCCTTCGTCCCCTCCGTCGACGAGATGTACCCGGAAGGAGACGCGACGCGCGTGGCGCCTGGGCCGATCGCGGCGCCCCTCGAAGGCGCCGCGCGCCCCGGCCACTTCGTCGGCGTCGCGACGGTCGTGACGAAGCTCTTCGCCATCACCACGCCCGACGTGGCCTATTTCGGCCAGAAGGACTTCCAGCAGCTGCGCGTGCTCCAGACCGTCGCGCGCGACCTGCGCTTCGGCGTGAGAGTCGTCGGATGCCCCATCGTCCGCGAGCCGGACGGCCTCGCGATGTCCTCGCGCAACGCGTACCTCACGCCGGAGCAGCGGCGCGACGCGCTCGTGCTGTCGCGCGGACTCTTCGCGGCGGCCGCGCTCTGGGACGAGGGCGTCCACGAGCCCGATCGCCTCAGGGATGCGGTGCGGCGCCACGCCGCCGAGGTTTCCGGGGTCTCGCTCGAATACGTCTCGGCCGCGGACCCGCTCACGCTCGCCGAGCTGCGCGCGCCCGCCGAACGCGCCGTCGTCTCGCTGGCCGCGCGCGTGGGCAGGGCGCGTCTCATCGACAATGTGCTCGTGGGTATGGACGTGAGCGATCTCTCGTGACGCGCCGGCTCCTCGCCGGCCTTTCGGTCGCGCATTTCGCACAGCACGTCACCAACGGCCTGCTCTCCGCGCTCCTCCCCTTCATCCGCGACGCGTTCCTGCTGTCGAACACGCAGGCCGGGCTCGCGGTGACCGCGTACACGATCGCGTCGGGCGTGACGAACGCGCCGCTCGGCGTGCTCGCGGACCGCGTCGGCGCGCGGCGCGTCATCGTCGGCGGGCTCGTCCTCGTCGGCCTCTCGAGCATCGCGATCGGCCTCGCGGGCTCGTACCTGCTGCTGCTCGCGGGACTCCTGATCATGGGCGTCGCGAGCGGCACGTATCACGCGCCCGCCTCCGCGCTCATCGCGGAGACCTTCAGCTTCGCGCGGCGCGGGGTCGCGCTCGGCACGCACACGACCGCGGGGCATCTCGCGTTCTTCGCCGCGCCGCTGCTCGCGGGCATCCTCGCGGCGAATGGCAGCTGGCGCGTGCCCTACATCGCCTTCGCGATCGCGCCGCTCGCCTGCGCGTTCCTCGTGCTCCGCGTCGCGCCACCCGGCGTGCGGGCGACCGAGCGTCACGAGTGGCTCGCGACGTTCACGGATGTCGGCCGGGTCGCACGAACCGTCGGGTCGCTCGTGTCGATCTCGATCCTGGCGCAGGTGCTGCTCTCGAGCGCGCTCGCCTTCCTCACCCTCTACCTCGTCGACGCGCGCGGCGTGTCTCCGGCGATCGCCGCGGCGCTCTTCGGCGTCCCGCAGCTCGCGGGTCTGGTGGCGGCCCCGCTGTCGGGCATCCTCTCCGATCGATTCGGCCGGCCGGCGGTCCTCCTGGGCGCGCTCTTCGTGAGCGGGCCGGCGGCGTGGCTCCTCATCGCGATGCCGATCGAGCTCGCGGTCGTCCCGCTGCTGCTCATCGGCGCGTGCCTGTCGTTCCGCGCGACCGCGACCGAGGTCCTCATCATCGACAACACGCAGGTCACGCGGCGCTCGACGGTCCTCGGGACGTACTACCTCGTGAATCAGCCCGTCGGCGGCGTCGCCGCGCCGATCTTCGGCGCGATCGCGGACGCCGCGGGGATCGGCACCGCGTTCCTCTGGCTCTCGCTCGCGTTCGTCGCGCTCTCCGTGATCGCGCTGGCGGCCGCGGCTATGGGTGGAGCGCGGATACGAGCAGCGTCATCGCCTGGTTGAGCGGGGCGTCGACGCCGCGACGCCGGCCCTCGCGGTACACGGCGCCGTTGATCGCGTCGACCTCGGTCGCGCGCTTCGCCTCGACGTCCTGGAGCATCGAGCTGCGGTTCGCGCCGGTGAGCCGCGCCATCTCGCGCCACCAGCTCACCGCGTCCTCCTCCGACATCGCGACGCCCGTGGCGGTCGCGACGCGCGCCACCTCGCGCGCGAGGGTGTCCGCGATGCGCCCGCCGCGCGGGTCGCGCGGCAGATCCGCGTTCGGCACGCCCAGGAGCGCGGTCGTCGGATTCACCGCCGCGTTCGTCGCGACCTTGCGCCAGACGGCGGGCCACGCGTCGTCGACGACCGTGACGGTCATGCCGCCGGCGCGCATGAGCTCGGCGAGGGCCTCGAGTCGCGCGCGCGGCGCGTCTCCGCGCGGGCGTCCGAGCTCGGCGCGGCCCGCGCCCGTCGCGTGCAGCTCGCCACGCTCGTCGAGACGCGCGCCGACGTAGATGACGCCGACCGCCGCGCGCGCGTCGCCGACCGCGTCGCGCAGCACCTCGTAGTTGCCGAGACCGTTCTGGATGGTGATCGCGACGCCGTCGCGGGCCAGCAGGCGCCGCGCGACGTCCGCCGCCCATGCGGTGCCGTGCGTCTTCACGCAGACGATCGCGACGTCGACCGGCCTCTCGTCGGAGCGCAGCGGCGCGCGCGTCCGATCGACGAGCACGAGGTTCGCGCGGCCACGGAGGGCGCGCTCGACGACGTGGCCGATCGCGCCATACCCGACGATCGCCGCGCGCAGGGCTACACCGCCTTCGGCCGCGCGGGTCCCTGCCGCAGCGCCGCGAGCTCGGTGTCCTTCATGGTGAAGCTGTGCTCGGCGTCCGGGAACGTGCCCTCGCGGACGTCGCGATCGAACTCGCGGAGCGCGTCGACGACGGCGCTCCCGATGTCGGCGTAGCGCTTCGCGAACTTCGGCTTGAAGTCGCCGTACAGGCCGAGGACGTCGTGAAGGACGAGGACCTGCCCGTCGCAGTCAGGGCCCGCGCCGATGCCGATCGTCGGGATGGCGAGGCGCTCGGTGACGAGCGCGGCCACCGGCGACGGGATCGACTCGAGCACGATCGAAAACGCGCCGGCGTCCTGCAGCGCGATGGCGTCGTCGATGAGCCGGCGCGCGGCGCGCGCCGTCTTCGCCTGCGTCTTGAAGCCGCCGAGCTGCGCCACGCGCTGCGGCGTCAGCCCGACGTGCGCCATGACCGATATGCCGTTGTCGACGAGCGCGCGCACCGTCTCGACGGTCTCGTGACCGCCCTCGATCTTCACCGCGTCCATGCCCGCCTCCTTCAGGAAGCGCGCGGCGTTGCGGAGCGCATCCTGCGGGCCGGTCTGGTACGACCCGAACGGCATGTCGCCGACGAGGAGCGGGCGCGACGCGCCACGCGCGACGGCCGCGGCCATGCGCACCATGTCGTCCATCGTCACGGGCACGGTGTTCGGGTAGCCCAGCATGACCATGCCGGCGGAGTCGCCGACGAGCAGCACGTCGATGCCGGCACGGTCGACGAGACGCGCGAACGCCGCGTCGTAGGCCGTCATCATGGTGATGCGCTTGCCGTCGCGCTTCATGGCGACGACGTCCGGAACGGTGAGCTTCCTCGGCGGGGCGGCGGCCGCGCCGCCGTACGCGGAATCGTGGGGACGTCCGGTCTTCTCGGTCACGCGACACCTCCGTCCAGGCCGGCTCGCGCCGGTCCCGGCGAATGAGGGAAGTCTAGCGCCCGACGTCGAGCGCGCGGAATGTGTCCGCATGCTGTCCGGGCCCGGAGCCGCGATGCTGCGCGTACCGCTCGATGTCGACGTCCACATACAACGCGACCATCACCGCGCGCAGCGATCTCACACCGGCGCTCGCGTTCTTCCAGGTGCTGCCGGACGGAGCGCCGGCAGCGTTCGTGCCGGGCCAGTACTTCACCCTCGGACTCGTCTCGGGGAACAAGCTCGTCCAGCGGCCCTACTCCGCGGCGAGCAGCGCGCGACGGGTCGCCGACGGCTACGAGCTGTTCATCCGGCTCATCCCCGGAGGGGCGCTCACGCCGCTGCTCTTCGCGAGCCGCGCGGGCGACCGGATCTCGATCCGCGGCCCGAAGGGCCGATTCACGCTCGCCCCCGGCGACCCGCGCGTGCACCTCTTCGTCGCGACCGGCTGCGGCATCGCCCCGTTCATGTCGATGATCCGCACGCTCCGCGACGACGCGGCCGAGCGTCCGATCGTGCTCGTCCACGGCGTGAGCTACGTGCAGGAGCTCGCGTACCGCCTCTTCCTCGAAGACCTCGCGGCCGATCGCGCGCGCGCGTTCAGCTACGTTCCGACGATCTCGCGTCCGGCCGCGCCGGAGAACGCGGGCTGGACGGGGAGCGTCGGGCGCGTCGAGAGCGTGATCGCGGGAGTGTGCGAGCGCCTGGACCTCACGCTGCGGCGCACCGTCGCGTACGTCTGCGGCAATCCGCAGATGACCGCGGGCGTCAGGGGCATCCTGACCGCGCGCGGCTTCGACCGGTCGCAGGTCCACACCGAGGACTACTGGCCGCTCTAGAGCGTAGAGCCCACGTTGAAGGTAGACACTCCGAACCCCTTCCTGCAAAGAAGAGGAGCCACGCGCATCCTCATCCCCGAGTCCAGGAAGACGAAGGGAAGGGGTACGTCGTGG
>Ga0070741_10002426_pt1 | contig 50188 bp, 45 predicted proteins | sample Coa_R1_4_FD_66440 | JGI IMG/M metagenome (GOLD analysis project Ga0070741, IMG submission 66440) | Surface soil microbial communities from Centralia Pennsylvania, which are recovering from an underground coalmine fire - Coalmine... | ecosystem: Environmental > Terrestrial > Soil > Unclassified ... | reverse complement strand
ACGCTACATGTCCTCGACGAGAGACAGGCGAGCGAGCTGCAAGCAGAGCTCATACGCAGCGGCGCGGTTGAACGAGGGATTATCGAAGACAGTAGGCAGTTCTGATTGAATCAGCTTGCTTTCCGGATTTAAGCCAGACTGGTTTTCTCGTTCCAGGGCGAATTCCCACCCGGCTTAACCCGAGCCCGGAAAACAAATCTAGTCATTGATGCCGCTGCAAATGTTATCGAATACTTTTTCCATCGTCTTTCGGAGATGGCCTTTTGATAGCCTCCTGTATAGCCTGATACAGCTCAAATGACCTCTCGGGACCTCTGGGCATTCGACTCCAAGCATTCGCTCGATGCTCGCACTCCCACATGATCAATGCTCTCCAACCGGCGCGTCCGAGCGCGAGCCGATTTTCGCCTATCCCAGGCGATTGTGCGGCCGGGAGATGCCGCCAAAGAACTCGTCCGTTTTGATTGCCGCAAGACTACGGGCACGGTGGCCAGACTAAGCGCCGTTTCAACTCCAGCGATCAACGAGCGGACTGTGGCGAACAGTACAAAGGCCCGGTTCAGGGAAATCGTCGCTTGCACCTGTTTCATCGCCCAGATTGCCCCGGCCACAACGCCATGTCAGTCTGTGAGCGCGGTCGAGTATGCGATCGCACACAAGCGGCCCGGGCCGCGGGTTATTGCCAGGCGCGAATCTGTCCAATGGGAACGACAAGAAAGGGAGAAAAAACTTGTTGAAGAGCAAACTTGTGATTCTTGCAGGTGTAGCGCTTTTCGCTGGTTGCATGTCCGTCGGCACCAAGGTCGACCCAGGTGCGGTGGCGAACCTGCGCAAGGGCGAAACGACTTACGATCAGGCCGTCCATACGCTCGGCACTCCCAACCAACAGGTTGTCAACGCTGATGGCACGCGGACGGTCATATACTACTACGCAAAGGCTTCGCCTCGGGCTGCCGACTTCGTTCCTGTGGTCAACTTACTTGCTGGCGGCTCCGATGCGCAGACTAGCAGCACAGTGTTACGATTCGACCAGCGCGGCATCTTGGTCGATGCCACGACGTCGGAGGGACAGACTGACGCTAACTATGGACTGTTGAACAGCGCACAGTGAAAGCGCGCGGATTATTGTGAATTTTCGCACAGGCTGACAATCGCAGTGCTTTTTGTAACAATGGCCTTCCCGTAAGACGTTAAGAGTCTTGCTGATCAAAGAGGGCGACCGTTGGGTCGCGCAATAACCTGGAGTTCGATATTGCAGCACAAAGGGGTATCCATAAAAGAATTCGATCGACAATTTCTGCGAATCCTTCGCAGGATAGATCGCATACGTTCTGGCTCGACGTAGATAACCCTTGGGCGAAAAGAAACAAACACCGCCGTGGTACTGGCAAGCCTTGGTCGATGCAGAGCGACTCCGGCGGGAGGTCCCGCTCAACTGCCCGTTGAGCTCCGCGGCCGCGAGCGATCAGGTGGTTAGGCGCATGCGGCCGTACTGTTCGGCGGAGGTATCGAAGTCGATGCTTGCGTGTTGGGCGCCGACGTTGATGTTGCGGAACGCGGTCTGAAGGGCGCCGGGCTCGTAGACGGCGTGGGCTCCCGACCCGGAGAACATCCGCGCCGCCGCGCGCCGGCAGAGTTCGGCGGCATACGCGGCCTGCCACTTCACGCGCATCCGGCTCTGCAGCGACTGCCCCTCGCCCGCCGCCATCAACCGATCGAATTCATCGAGCGCATCGTGGATGAGCAGATCGGCGCATCGGATTTCCGCATCGGCCTCGGCGAGCCTGACCTGGGTGGGGGCGTGTTCGGCTTTTGGTGCGCCGGTAAGGATCACCTTGCGCCGGCGGGTGCGTTCGACGAAGCAATCGAGGGCGAATTTGCCCGATCCCAGCACGGCGGTCGCGACGCTCATCGAGAGCATCGCTTCGGCCGACACGCGATAGAGGTTGGTTTTGTGATTGCGCGCGTGCGGGCTGGTGCCGCCGAAGAGGGCGCGGGTGTCGATCGCGCGATGAGCGGGGACGAAGAGGTCGCGGGCGACGAGATCCTTGCTGCCGGTGCCCTTGAGTCCCATCACGTGCCATGTGTCGTCGACTTCGATTTCATCGCGGGGGATAACGACGTGGACGCCGGGGCCGCCCTTTTCCGCATTCGCGCATCCGACCATCACCCATTCGGCGTGGTCCACGCCGCTTGCGAACTGCCATCTCCCGTTGAGGCGCCATCCGCCGTCGGCCGCGGCGGCGGTGCCCTGCCATGACAGGGTGCCGGCGACAAGACCGTTGCGTCCGCCGCCGAAGACGTCATCCTGGGCCTGCTCAGGGAACGAGCCCATGCACCAGTGATGCGCACCCATCACCATGAGGACCCATCCGCTGGAGGGACATGCCTGGGAGACGGCGGTGACGGCATCGGCAAGCGTGCGGAGGCTTGATTCGTAGCCGCCGACGCGGGCGGGTTGGGGGATGCGGAAGAGGCCCGCATCGACCATCGCGCGCATGCTTTCGGGCACGACCTGGCGGGCGGTGTCGCAGGCGGCGGAATTGGCGGAAAGCCGCGGCGCGATTTCGGAGATACGGCGCATGATTTCGCGGTGATCAACGTCCATGGCGCAGCGATCCTAGCATGGCGGGTCGGAAAAACACGCTTTGCTTCGGGCAAAAGAGGGCGGGATAGGGCCAAAAGATGCCGGTATGCATCATGCCGCGCTTTTCGATATTCATAGTCGAACATTTATCGACGGGCCGCCCCGCGGGAAGCGATGCCGGAATCGAACGAGTACGACGAATACGAAGACTACGATGAGGACGAGGAGAAGCCGGGGCGGCGAAGAATCGGACGCTGGTTGGGCTCGAACCTGAGCCGCCGCGCCCGCATCATCCGAAACATCGCCATCGCCGTCCTGCTGCTGGTGGCGGGATTGGCGGTGACGGTAAGGCTGTCGCTGCGCGCGCCGCGTCCGCTCATCCCGCCCGGACGCAGCTTCATCCTGACCGGAGTGACGATCGTCAATCCGGGGATGGATCGGCTCGAGAACCGCACGCTCATCGTCAAGGACGGCAGGATCTCGAAGATAACCGAGGTGGTGCCGGAGGATGCGGGGATAGTGGCGAACCGGTACTCGGGGTACTACGTGCTGCCCGGCCTCATCGACATGCACGTGCATACGCCGCCCCCGCCGGCAAACACGGATCGGCAGTACTTCTACCTCGAGTATCTGGTCAACGGGGTGACCTCGATACGCGACACCGGCAACAGCGGATTCCTGCTCAGGGATCGGATGGAGACGTCGGAGGGGAGGGTGGCGGGCCCGCGCATCTTCACCTGCGGTCCGTATCTGGATGGTGATCCGCCGGTGTGGGAATTCTCGCGGGTGGTTCGCAACCAGTCGGACGCGGACCGGGTGGTGGATCAGCTCGCGATGCGCGGCGCGGATTTCGTGAAGGTTTACGATCGGCTCACGCCCGAGGCGCTCGCGGCGATCGAGGAAGCGGCGCGGCGGCATAACCTTCAGGTGGTGGGGCACGTGCCCGAGACGGTCGCGTTCGAAAACGCTCATATCGACGACGTGCAGCACCTGACCGGGGTCCCCGACATCCCGCTCAAGGTTTATCCCGACGTGACCTCGCTATACATGGCGCGGGCCACGGGATGGCGCGACCTCGACGACCGTCGCATCCGCTTCGTCATCAACACCTCGCTCAAGGAGCATATCGCCCATACTCCGACGATCGTCGCCACCGATCGCATCTCGCGGCTGTTCGACTTCAACCAGCAATTGGTGGACCCGGTGGCGTCGATACTTCCGCGCTGGTACTCGGACGTGCTGTGGCCGACGTACGTGACGGGAACGGGAGGGGTGCCGGGGGAGCTGCAGCAGGCGATGCGCATGATGCATGGGCAGATACCGCGGGTAAAGGAAGTCGTGCGCAGGATGCACGAGGCGGGCGTGACGGTTCATCTTGGAACCGACACGCTCAATCCGTTCGTGGTTCCGGGCCAAAGCCTGCGCGAGGAGATGCGCAACTTCGCGGATGCGGGATTCACGCCCGAGCAGGTGTGGCGGGCGGCCACGGCGGGGAACGGGGAGGGGCTGCCGATGCCGGAGCTGGGGATCCTGCGCAGGGGCGCTCCGGCCGACCTGCTCGTGTTCAAGAGCGATCCGACCCGGCGGCTCGATGCGTTCGACTCGCTCGCTGCGGTAGTGGTGGACGGGCGTTTCTACTACCGATCGCAGCTTGACGACGCGATCCTGCGCTACCATCGCCGCTTCGACAATCCGATGTACCGCCTGGTGACGATGACGCTGATGCGCGGGGTGGTGCGGAGGATCCGGCCGCGCGACGTGAACGAGAGCATCTTTCCTGGTAGCGACTGAACGATTTTGGGGCCGGCGCGTCCTCTTTCCCGCCGCGGGGTGCAGTATTTTTGCTTGATTGCGCCGACCGCGGGCGTGGGATAAGTGCTAGCGGTCGGCACGATGATTCCCGTCAGATACAACCTGCGAAGCCTGATGGTGCGGCGGGCCACGTCGGCGATGACGGCGATGGTGGTGGCGCTGGTCGTGATGGTCCTGTTCATCCTGTCGGGTTTCGTGGCCGGGATTCGCGGGACGATGACGGGATCGGCGGGGCGGGGCAACTGGATCGTGACCAGCAGGGCGGCCAACTCCGAGCCGGGCAGCTACGTTTCGCGCGAGCAGTACGAGATCGTGCGCAGCCGTCCACAGATAGTCACAGACGGGAGCGGGGGCGCGATGGTATCGCCGGAGATGATGACCGGGTTCTTTCCGGCGCCCGACGCTCCGCCGGCCAGGACCGGGTTCACTTTCCTGCGCGGCGTCTATCCGATCGCATACAAGGTGCACGGCGGGATGAAGCTGGAGAGCGGACGATGGCCGTCTCATGGGGCGTCGGAGATGGCGGTGGGCCGCAAGCTTGCGGCGCGCTATCCGAATCTTGCCGTGGGCTCCACCATCCGCTTCGGCCATCGCACCTGGCGGATTGTCGGAATCTTCTCGGATCGCGACAGCGCGCGCGAGTCCGAGGTATGGACCGATCTTGACGTCCTCACCCAGGACATCCATTACAACGCCGGCTTCGCCTCGCTGCACGTGATGGTCAAGCCGGGGATGGAAGCGGCGTTCCAGGAATCTCTGAGCACGGACAACAGGCTCAAGCTGGATGCGATCTCGGAGAAGGAGTTCTACGAGCGCGAGGCGGGATTCGCCGATCAGCTTCGGGTGCTCGGGCTGGTGGTCGCGTCGATCCTGGGAATAGGCTCGATCTTCGGCGGGATGAACACGATGTACTCGGCGGTGGCGCGAAGGACCTCCGAGGTCGGCGTGCTGCGCGTGCTCGGTTTCAGCCGCTTCGACGTGCTGACGAGCTTCGTGATGGAGAGCGCGCTGCTTGGAATTGCGGGAGGGATAGCCGGGACGGTGCTGGGGCTTGCGGCGGCGGAGGCGACCGGACTTACGGGACAGTTGATGACGATCGGATCGTACATTTTCCGCTTTCGAATCACCGCGGGGGCGTTCGTGTCGGGAATTGCGGTGGGAGCGGTCCTGGGCGCGATGGGCGGCCTGTTGCCGGCGTGGCGGGCATCGAGAATCGGGCTTATCGATTCGCTGCGCGCGGTGTGAGGGTTCGGGCGATGGCGGGCAATCTGGTCAAGCTCATCGCGAGGCACATCCGGCGCAACCCGCGGCGGACGATTCTCACGGCGCTTACGGTCGCGCTTGCGACCTTTGTTTTCACCGTGCTGGTGTCGGTGCCGGCGTCGATGGATCGGATAATCAGCGACGCTTCGACCACGCTCAGGCTGGTGGTGAACAACCGGACCGCGCCGTGGTACGACCTGCCGGCGCGCTACTGCGACCCGATTCGAAAGATGCCGGGATGCGCGGCGTGCGTGGCGGTGACCGGATGGCCGGCGGTGTGGCGCAACGTTAGCGAGCCGGTGATGGCGGCCGGGGCGGATCCGGAGATTGCCGACGTGTTCCCCGACTATTCGCTAAGCGCCGAACATCAGCGCGCCATTTCGCGCGAGCGGCGCTCCGCGATCGTGGGCGAAGTGCTGATGAGGAAATACGGATGGAAGGTCGGCGACCAGGTGACGCTGCGCGGGACGAGTGCGCCGCCGATGACCCTGACGTTCATCATCATGGGCACGATCAAGTCACGTCACTATCCGAACACCTTCCTGATCAGCAGGCGCTACCTGATGGAGTCGTTCAGGGAGCACGGGATGGGCGATGTGGACTTCGCCTGGCAGCTCATCGTGCGCGCGGACAGCCCCGAGCATCTGGCGATGCTGGCGCGGGAAATCGACGAACACTTCGCCAACTCGGATGCCGAGACGCGCAGCGCGAGCGAGAGCGACGCGCTTTCAACGGGACTGTCGGCGCTCGGCAACGTGAGGGGAATAGTCTTCAGCCTGTGCGCGGTCGTGATCCTGACCGTGATGCTGATTGCGGCGAATTCGACGGCGATGATGGTGCGGGAGCGGATCGGGGAAGTGGCGGTGATGCGCGCGCTGGGCTTCGGCCGCGAAGCCATCGCGGGGCTGCTGTTCGGCGAATGCGCGATCATCGGGATCGCGGGCGGCGCGGCGGGAGCGGGTCTTGCCTGGTGGATGTTCTCCGGGGGAGTGACGCTGGGGCCGGTGCTCAACGGGAACGGCGCGCTGTACGTGATGCCGGAGCAGGCGATTGTCGGTCTGGTCGCGGCGGTGTTCGTGACGCTGGCGAGCGGATTGATTCCGATCGCCGGGGCGCTCAGGATCGCGCCCGCGCTCGCCTTCAGAAAGGTTGTCTGAAAGAAAACCGGTCGAGAGAACGGCCGCAAGCGATCGCGAGCGGCCGCCGGCGCGCATCCGCGCGAAAAGCGGGCCCCTTGGCGGAGGGCGCTACCGCACCTGGGCGTCGAAGGCGGCGGTTTCGATCCTGCCCCCTCGGCGGAACTGGAGGAACAGGCGATACTCGCCCGGGGACGGGAAGCCATACGGCATCGAGAACTCCGGGCTTAACCTGTTCATCCCGGGCATCGGATGCATCGGCATGTCCGCCATCGAACGTGCGTTCGCTCCGCTATCGTCCTGCCTGTTAATCAGCATCAGCGCGGCCATCGGCGCCGATCCTGACGGATGAATGTGGGCGAAGACGCTCAGGTCGCTTTTAACGACTTCCAGATGCGCGGCCATCCCGAGATAGGGTTCGAGGTCGGAGGCGGGCGCGCCGCTGCGATCCTCGACACTGAATCGAAGCAGCATCGGGGTGTTCGCGCGAAGCTGATCGTGCTTCCACGCGACCCGGGTTCCATCGGAGAGGACATCGACGGACCGATTTGAAGCATTGATCGGCGGGAACGAGCCGCCGGAGTCATCGGAGCCGATCGCGCCGCCCTTCACATCAGGCAGATCGATCTCGCCAACCAGGGTCCACGGAAATCCGCTTTCATCGACAACATCCGCAAAGAGCTTGTAGCGGCCGGAGTCGAGCGGCGGCAGGGCGGCATCGAAGCTGCCGTCCGGGGTGCGTTGGGGATGGAGATGCCAGAAGCGGTCGAAGCCCGGAGTGCGCAGCAGGAAAAGATGCATCAGGTAGCCGTGATCGGCGAGCAGCTTGTCCATTACGCGATGCCGGGACCATTCGCTTTCGGCGGCTTGCACCTTGAGGTGATCGGATTCGAGCGTTGCGGAGAGCGGCGGCGGCTTGAAGAGCCGGGTGATGCGGGTGTAGGCGCGCGCGTCGGCATTCCACCATGCGAAGGCGAGGTAGAAGATGGCGGCGGCGATGGCCGCGGTGGCCGCCATCGCCGTCAATCCGCGGCGGCGCGCGCGGGCATCGGGCTGCGCGCCGGGATCGATCATCGACTCGCGCGCGGCGGCGCCGACGATGGAGATTGCGCCGAGGGCGAGGGCGGTGGTCAGCGCGAGCAGGAGCGCGCCTAGCCATCGCGGCATCGCAAGGTTCCTTCGGGCGAACGACGCCACCGGCACCGACATCTCCGCAGTTCCCTTGTCGCCGCGCACCTTGAGCAACAACCGCAGCGAGCCGTACTCCATGAGCCATATGCTCGAGGTGAACAAGTGCGGATCGACGGTCGAACGCACTGCGACATCGGGCACGGGCGCATAGCGCGAGCCGCCGCCGGTCAGGCGGGTCACGGAGGTGCTGACCTCGCTCACGTTGCCGTCGGCGGAGCGAACCTGGACCTGGGCTACTCCGGGGATCACCTGCGGAACATTAACAGTGACGAAGAGGTGATACGCGCCCGCATCGCCTTCGTAGAAGACGTCGGGACTGCCGACGTGGGCGAGCGCGGGCGAGGCGAAGGCGAGGCAGGCGGCGGTCGCGAACGCGAGGATGCGCATCAGCGCGCGCGGGTTCATCGCAAATCTATCGCTTGACGGTTTTGAGCCATCGGCCGAGCGCCATGCCGATGCAGCAGAAGGCGACGGCCCGAACGAAAGCCAGCGCCATCCCGGTCGCGAATTCGCGCGGAGGTCCGGACGGGATGAACCGGTAAGGATCGTAAAAGACATTGGCGGGATCGAAGAAACCGAAGTAGATGGTTCCGAAGAATCGGTTGCGGGCGGCGGGCGAGAGCAGAAAGTCGGCGAAGGGCCATTGAGCCGCGATAAAGACGGCCAGGTAAACCACTCCGGCGAGCATCGCCGTCGTCATCCTGTTCCATCGCGGCCCCGCAAATCGGCGCATCAGGTCGAGCGCGCCGGCGGGAACGATGAGAAGCACGGGAAACCACAGCGGAACCATGTGGGTGACCGGCTGATAGACCGGTCCGAGTTTTGGCTCGGCGGGGAAGAGCGGAAAGATCAGGAGCGCGGCGATGAACAGCGACATGTAAATCGCCGCCATCGTCGCCATCGGCCATCGCGACGAGCATACGGACGAGATTCCGATCAGCGCGATCGGGAAGGCGCGCGCGACCGCGCCATAGAAGCGCGGACTGTGCATGAACTCCATCGGCGTGGACTCGAGGATGAACAGGGCGGAGCCGGAGATGACGATGCCACCGACGTAGAGCAGGAGCCGCTCGAGCCTGCGGCGGTCGGCGCCGGCGGCGCGATTAAGGTGCGAAGCGACGAGCACCACGGCGCCCAGGCTGATCATCGCCTCGCCGAAGGCGAGGATCGAATGCGGCAGGCTTACGATCTTGACGTCAAGGCCGTAGGCATTGTGCCACCAGTTGTCGAAGGGCGCCGACGTGAGCATCGCGACTCCGCCCCACGCCGCGATAAAGCATCCGAGCGGCCCGCGAAACCCCCATACGGAAACCGAGCCGTCGCGAAGCGAGCTGGAATCGTCGAAGGTGGCGCTGAGGATCGCGTAGCCGCTCGCCACGCCGGCGAGGATTCCCGCCATGTAGACCATCATGTGCGCGGGGGTCCAGAAGGTGTCGCGTCCAATCGAGATATGCCAGGAGATGTCCCAGTATCCGCCGAACGCATCGAAGGTCGCCGCCGCCGCAAGACACCATACGAACCACGGGATGGCGGCGGCGCGCGTGGCGGCCGCGGAACGGCTGACTGGCTGCGCTTCGAATGCGGCGGTGCGGGGAATCGCGGTATCCATCGCGCCCATCCCTTACGTCAGTAAGGCGGTAATACTGAGCCTATCCTAATGCGGAGGATGTTTGGAACGGGCGAGGTCGAGTCTCGGCGACCGCGATCCGAGGGATTGCCCGGCGAAGCCGTCCGATCAGACCAGCAGGCTGATGGCGCTTCCCACCAATCGGAACGGGAACAGAATGATCGTTCCGATGGCGTGGAAGGTCGCGCCCAGCACGCTGTCCGGCTCGTCGCTTTGCGTGGTTGTCGTGGTGGTGGTCGTCGTCGTGGTGGGGGCGGAGTCGGGGTTGGCGGCGACGGTGGTTTCGCGAGTGGTCGTGGTGGTCGTCTCGCTATGACTGGAGCATCCGGGCAGTGCGGCAGGGCCGAGCAGCGCGAGGGAAAGGACAACGATCGGCAGTTTGCCAGGCTTCATCGAGAACCTCTCGAAACCCCCGTGTCGTTTCGCCGCGCGGAAGAGAGAGCGGGAAATGCGTCGGAGGCTTCCTCCCATCAACGCGCACTAGCAATTCCCATACCGTGAAGATGGGCTCGATCTTGTCGGGCGGTACGCGGCAGCGTGACGTTCCTATTTGCGCCTACGAACGAAATCGAATCGGGTCAGCCAAGCCGAACGAGAAAAAGCGAAAGGAGCGGCGATACCGCTCCTTGTAAGAGTTACAGCCGGCATCGCCGCCGATGCTAGGCGAAGATTTTCCCGAGGAACTCCAGCAGCCGCGCCGGATCGGGGGGAAAAGAGCGGTAGCCGACGTAGCCGTCGGGGCGAATCAGGTATGCGCACGAGGCGACCGCGTGATAGGCGCGATGCAGCTCGCCCGAGGGGTCGGTCACGTATGGACCGTTCCATCCTCCGGGCGCGGGTTCGCCGCCGTTGCCGACCAGGTATGTGGTGACGGTATCGCGGTATTTTTCTCCGACCCGCGCCGCAAGCGAGAGGAGGTCGGGAGCATCGTGGGCGGACGCCTGCGGCACGAACAGAAAGAGCTTGTGGGCGTCTCCACGGATCAACTCGTGCATCCGCATTTCCTTTCCGTCAGCCGGCCGCAAGCCGCCGGCATCGGGAGCGCGATCACCGGCGCGCGGCCCCGACCCCAGGGCGGCGATGCTTGAGAAGAGGCCTTCATGGTACTCCGCGACGATCGGGCTTTCGCGGTAGTTGACATCCAGCTCCGACATCCCGCTTCGCGCCATCGCGCTGAAGAACTCGGTTGAGGCCAGGGTGGAGACGATGCGGTCTCTGATCGCGATGGCGATCGGGTTGCGCATCTCCAGCACCCGCGTCATCGCATCGGTAGCCCTGAGCACCTGGCGGCCGACGGCGTGGCGTTCGGGCGCGTAGCTGTCGAGGACGGCGGGTTTCAGGAGCCCCTTGAGGGATAGGGCGAGTTTCCATCCGAGGTTGTAGGCATCCTGGATGCCGGTGTTCATCCCCTGTCCGCCGGCAGGGGAATGGATATGGGCGGAGTCGCCCGCCAGGAAGGCGCGGCCCAGGCGATACGAGGTGGCCTGGCGGCGATGGATCCGGAAGTACGACATCCATTCCGGATCATGGAGCCGGATCGGCATGTGGCAGTTCTTGTCGATGATGTTCTGAATCTCGTCGAGCGTGGGTTCATCGGATGAAGGCTCGGGAACATCGGCAATCACCCGAAAACGGCCGCGGGTGATGGGAAAAAAGAACACCAGTCCGTTTTCGCTCGCGAAACCGGAGATCTCATCGTCAGGCAAGGTGGAATCGGCGTGGATGTCGGCGAGGACGAAGCCCTCTTCGTACTCGGCGCCCTCGAAAGGGACGCCGATGGCGTGGCGGAGCGTGCTGTGCGCGCCGTCGCATCCGACTACGTACTGCGCGCGGCAGCGCTGCTCGCTTCCGTCGGCCATACGCAGCATCGCGGTTACCGAGTCGGCATCCTGCGCGATACCGGTCAGCTCGACGGATCGCTCGACTTTGGCGCCGAAGCTTTCGAGATGGCCGTTGAGGAGCGCCTCGCTGTCGCTCTGCGGCAGCATCAGGGCGTAGTTGTAGCGGCTTTCGATGCGGTCGAGGAGGAAATGGACGATGCGTTTTCCGCCGGCATAGATGCTTCCGCCGTGGGCCTTGATGCCGGCGGCGACGAAACGGTCGGCGATGCCGATATTTTCGAAGATCTCGAGCGTGCGGGCATGGATGCCGAGAGCCTTGGAGAGCCGGGTCGGCTCGGCATTCTTGTCGACGATGCGGCATTGGATGCCGCGGCGGGCGAGTTCGGCGGCCATCATCAGGCCGGTGGGACCGGCACCCACTACGAGAACGGAGGTTTCAGGCGCGGACGGAGTGCTGTTCATCGAGAATTCCCTTGCTTTTCGGCGGGCGGTGGATAGTCAGACGGCTATATCTCCCAGTTTCGGTTGCGCGATGTCAACCGAGCCCAATCGCTCGGCGGAAAAGATCACCGCATGACCGCAACAATTCACCAAATGTTCGATCGGAGGCAACACGAAAGGGCGAATGATCGGGATGCGGGAGGCGTCAGGGAGGAAGACAAACCGCGCAGCAAGGATCAATAGATGAACAACACGCAGTTGGCAGGCGAGAAATTCGCGCTTCATGAAGGCGAGATTCTCCGGATGCACGGCGAGGTGATTTACGTGCGCGGACGGGTCAGCATCATGCCGGGCGACGGGTACCTCACCAACCGACGCTTCGTCTTCTGTCGCAAGCCCCGCATGCTTCTGGGGCTCGGCCGCTTTTTTCCGGGAAGAAAGATCGTGTTCGCCTTCGGGCTCGAAGAGCTGATGTCTATCACGCAGGAAGGGCACGGGTTCGAGCGGGCCCATCGGATGCGCCTTCGCAACAGCGCGGAATTCGCGATCCAGTTCGGCACCCGGCGCGAGTCGTGGCTGCTCGCCTTCGGGGCGGCGATCCGGCAGATCCGCCCTGGCGTCGCTCCGCGCCATCGCAAGGAACTGATCGAGTTCGCCTGAGAAATTCGCGGCTAGGGCGGGAGCTTCTCAAGCGGGCGATCGGCGGCGACCGCCGTCACGGTCCCGTCAAGGCTGTAGCGGATGCGGTAGAAGGCGAGTTCGCGGCGAACGGCTTCGAGCGAGGGAGATTCGGCGGCGGCGGATGCGCTGTGCGAGAAGAAACCCGCGCCGACTCCCGGATTCACGAACTTGGATCCGTCCGGAAAGAACGCGTAGAGCGCGACGGTCTCCTCGTTGTCCAGGGTCAAAGTGGCGTCAGGCGCTCCCAGCGCCGCCTCGACCTGGCCGCGTGAAACGCCGGGCTTGAGCACGCCGCGGTCAAGGCGGATCGAAGGGTCCCTGATCGATGCCTCCGACATGGAGATGACCGCCGGCGCATCGGGCGGCCTTCCCGCGCCGGTGCATCCGGCGATCGCAAGGGCGAAGACCAACGACGCCGATCGCATACGGGGCTGGCCGCGCGCCATCTCACCCGGCAGCGGATCTGCGGTCTTCCGTTCGTTGATCGGACCGCGCCCTGCGCAGAGGGCTTCGAAAAAACAGCTCGTACATCGAGCCCCTACCGTGCTCGCGCTCGATCTCGCGGATGACAAAGTACGCGCCGAACACAATCGCCACGCACAGAATCGTGCCGATAAAGCGGTCCCGGTTGAGGCGATGAACAAAGAAGGCGAGACCGTCGGCGAACGAGCCGGTCTCGCGATAACCGTGGAAGATTCTTTCGGCAACGCCGAAGACCATGACCACGAGCACATAGATCGCGGTCTTGCTTACGACGGCATACGCGCGGGGGAAGCGGCGCAGGCGCGCGTAATCGCGATGGTCGAGGACGAGGACGGCCTTCGCGGCGAGCAGCGCGCCGACGACCGCTTCAGGAAAGGCTGAGAACCCGATCGCGTATTGCGCAAGGAACAGCTTGATGACGAGCAGGACCAGCAGGAAGCCGATGAGGAAGAACAGAAAGGCGGGAGCGACGGACACGACTTCATCGCCGATTCGATGCGCGAATTGCAATCCCGCGGCGACTATGCGGTTCGGATGCGGCTCGGCGGCGGTCGTCGGATTCATCGCTCGGATGGGCGAGTTGTATCACAGAATGCGGCGCGGGCCGGAAGGCGAGAATCAGCGGGCCAGGTTTCTGATGTAGGCGACGATGTCGCCGATCTGGGCGGCGGTCAACTGCCTGCCGAACGCGTGCATCGCCGGGTCTGGGTCGTGCTCGGGATCGCCGAAGGCGATCCGATTGGCGAGTTCCTGGTCGCTGAGCATGCCTATCGCCTGCCTGTCGTTCCAGGGGATGGGTCTGCGCGAAGGCGAGAGACCGACGAGTTCGGCGCCGCCGGATCCGTCCTGCCCGTGGCATCGCGCGCATTTCATCATCACGATATGCGCCCCGGCGGCGGCATTTCCCCTAAGGCTTATATCTTTCGCGGTGACGGCGGGCGCGGCGGTTGTCCCGCGAGGCGGCGCGGCGGGCGTCGGCACGACACCCCATCGCACGGAAGGCACCGAGGCCACTGAGGGAACGCCCGCAACGGAGGGAAGCGAGGAGGCGGAATTGAGGGGCTGCACATCCGAGGCGGCGGGCCTCGGGGCGTTCCAGGGATTACCGGTGTTCCATGGATCGCCGGCCAGGGAGGCGGTGATAGCGGCCGCCATCAGGGCGACGGCCATCGGGAGTGCACGCACGATTCGAGATAACATCGACAAGTCAATTCTCGTAAAAGAATCGGGGCAACGTCCATCAAAAAGTCGTCCCAGGGAATCTCCGGAGCCGCCCCCTCGGCCCTGCGGCTTCAAAAGGGGGAGTGCCGCCTTTAAGGCGCCGACGGCCGAACACAAAACACCATTGCGGGAGGAGACTATGAGTTCGTTGAGCAACGGAATCGAACCGGCGACTCGGGTTGATGGGCGACCGCGATGAAGACTCAGACGGCGAACGAGATGAGGCCGGCGGCGACGAGGGCGCCGGCCCATATGGTGTCGAGGTTGATCCACGCGCTGCGCAGGATCGCGAGGCCCACCTTTTCATAGACCACGATCGCGATCGCTCCCATCACGGCAACCATCGCGCCCGTATGCAGCAGCACGATCGCGATCGCCTGCGCGGCGGATGCAGCGCGCGGCATCGATGCCATCTGATGATGCATGTGCATCGCGGTGTGCGGCATCTCGAGCAGGACGGGGAACAGCATCAGTCCCGCGCCGTGCGCCGACGCCATCAGGAATGACCACAGCGCGAGTTCCCACGAATTCACCTTCATCGCGACCCATCGCGGATGCGCGCGGGGGCGAAGAAAGCGGAACACCCCGAACATCACGAGCGTGAGCGCGCCCGCGGGTCTAAGCCATCGAACCGCGACGACCGATTGCAGGGCGGCGAGGGCAGCGACCACAACGCCGATCGAGACCAGATGGCCCAGGGCGATTGGCAGCAGGGAAGCGATGACGCGCGAGCGGCTTCGCTCCTGCATCCCGAGGGCGACCGCAAACAGCCACCCCATCGACGGATCGATGCCGTGGTAGGCGCCGAGCGCTGCCACCGCCATCCACGGCCACAGTCCGGTCACGGGTAGCAGTAGGAATCGGAGGAGGCATCGCCGCCTTCGAGGCGGATCTGATGAGGCCGGTTGCCCTCGAAGGGGATGAAGAACTCGGGGTCAAGCGTCATCCCGCCCGCCGGGTCGGCATCGACCTTTGCGATCCATCCCTTGACGCCTTCCGGATAGAACTGCGCATCCCATGCGCCGTAGAGCGAGTTGCTGAAATAGATGCGCCTGCCGTCGCGGCTCATCTCGACCATCTGGGGAGCGCCGTTGAGGGGGCCGCCCTTCGGATGCGCGGCGTGCGAGACGATTCCGCCGAGGCGGATGTTGCCGGTGAGTTTGGGATGGTATGGATCGCTCACGTCGTATTGCTTGAAGTCGCCGGTCCCCCAGCACGAGATATAAAGGAAGCGATCGTCAAGGCTCAGGTTGATATCGGTGATGAGGGGAGGCACCGCCTTGAACGGCTTGAGCGCGGGCGGAAGCACGGAAGGATCGGCGGGCTCGGCGGGAATTTCGATGACCTTGCGGATCGCCCAGTCGCCGCCGCTGCGGTCCCACAGCCAGATGGAGGCCGAGAGATCCTTGGTGGAGATGACGACGCCGACGAAGCCGAAGGTTTTGGTCGGGTCGTGCGAAGGTCTGAGTTCGAGCGCCATCTGATTTTCCGCGCCGATATCGAGGGACTTGAGATGGCGCCGCTTGCGCAGATCCCAGACGTGCAGGGCATGGCCGTACTTTCCGCCCAGCAGCAGGTCGGGAACCACGCCGTTTTCGATCATGTTCGGGGTGCCCCACTCGCTGGTGACGGCGACGTCGTGGCCGAGATGCCACCAGAAGTCGTAGGCGAGGTACTGCGGTCCGCGATCGACTTCCCATCGCCCCAGCACGTCGAAGCTTTCGTGATCGAGCAGGAAGATTCCTCCGGGGCCTTCACCGTTCGGTGACCCGAGCGCGCTGACGTAGATTGCATCGGGGCCGCAGTGGATGGTGTGCGGGCGGCTGTAACCGGTTCGCTCCGCCACTTCCTCGGCCTCGATCACGCGAACGATCCGGGGATTTCGCGGGTCGGGCTTGGTATCGAAGACGTAGATGCGCGAGGAGCGCAGTCCGGGGACGATAAGGTAGCGGCGCTCGATATGGGGATGGGGAGCGTAGGGGCAAAGGGCGGCGCTGCACGCGTTCCATCCGAAATGATGCAGCTCGTCGCCGACCGCGGTGACCTCGGTCCGGCCGACCACCTGGGCGTAGGTTTTCGATGACGGGTCGAGGTCGATTACACAGAGGGCGTCCTTACGGCCGTCGCGGGCGTTCGGATTGAAGGTCACGACGTACCCGAGCTTCTCGCGCGGCGCGTTCATCGCCATCCGCGGCGACGGGTAGAAGGTCTGATCAGGTTTCCAAAGAGCCATGGCCTTTGCTCCCGTACTGCGAGATAAGTTGAACCTTAGCCGCGCGCGGATCGAGGGACAAGCAGTCCGGTTCGCGTTCGAGAAAAAATAACGTGGCCGATTGCGACCGATGAGCAGGGCGGAGAACGAAAATGATCTACAAGCAAATCGAGTACGAAAAGAGCGAGCGCATCGCGCGGGTGATACTCAACCGCCCGCGCTACCTCAACGCCCAATCGCGCGTGCTGCTGGAGGAGATGGATGACGCGTTCAGCGACGCGAACGCGGACGACGAGATTCGCGTGATCGTGCTGTCGGGCCGCGGCGACCATTTCTCATCGGGGCACGACCTCGGAACACCCGACGAAAAGGAGGACGCGCGGCGGCGGCCGTACGGCAAGGGGATGCGCTCGATGTACGAGCGGTCGCGGCGGTTGTTTTTGGACAACACGCTGAGATGGCGCGATCTGGACAAGCCGACAATCGCCCAGGTGCACGGATATTGCATCTTCGGCGGATGGATGATCGCGGCGGCGATGGACCTGATCGTCGCCTCGGAGGACGCGATGTTCCTGCCGTCGCTGCTGCAATATTTCTCCATCCCGTGGGATCTGCCGATCCGCAAGGCCAAGGAGATTCTGTTTCAGAGCCGCTTCGTGACCGCGCAGGAGGCCCAGCGGCTGGGCTTCGTCAACATCGTGGTGCCGCGGGAGCGGCTGGAAGAGGAGACGATGGCGCTGGCGAAGCGGATCGCCGAGACGGATCGGATGACGCTCAGGATGCTCAAGTTCGCGCTCAACAACGCGCAGGACGCGATGGGGTTTCGGACATCGGTCCGCAACGCGCACTCCCATCACATGCTGCTGGGCATGGCAGGCTACCTGCGCGACGTCGAGGAGAGGAATCTGCCGAAGCGGATGCCGGGGGTGGGGCAGGCGCTGGAGAAGCTGGGCAAGTAGGGGGCGCTTCGACTCCCGCCGCCGCCATCGGCATACTTGGGCTTCGGGGGAGTTCCTTCGGAGCCGTCATGAAATCGCATCCGCTGCGCCTTGCGATGGCGTGCCTATGCGCGGCGATCGCCGCACGGGCGGCATTCGCCGAGGATCTGCCGCTGTCGCATCAGATTACCGGCGAGCGTTTCCAGTACACGATCCGGCGCGGCGACAATTTCATCAAACTGGCATCGCGCTTCGGCGTCGGCTCCGCGATCATCGCGGCCGAGAACGGCTTGCAGCTCGATTCGCGGCTTACGGCGGGCAACACGCTGACGATCGACAACCGGCACGTGGTGCCCGAGGTGATGCGCGACGGGATCGTGATCAATCTGCCGCAGCGGATGCTGTTTTACTTCAGCGATGGGCGGCTGGTGGGGGCGTATGCGGCAGCGGTCGGACGGGTCGCCCCGCAATGGCGCACGCCGGTCGGACGCTTCAAGGTCGTTCAGCTCCGCAAGGATCCGACCTGGCACGTGCCAGCCTCGATAATCCGCGAGGCGGAGATCGAAGGCAAGGATATAGAAGATTTCGTGCCGCCGGGGCCGGACAATCCGCTGGGCGGCTACTGGATCGGACTTAACTTCGGATCGCTGGGGATTCACGGAACGAACTCGCCGCTGGGGATCTACGGATTTCACACGCACGGATGCATCCGGCTGGGCCCGAAGAACGCGGAAAGCCTGTTCGATTCGACGGAGATCGGGGAGAAGGGCGAAATCATCTACGCGCCCACCCTGCTTGCGCATCTCGACGACGGGCGCGTGTTCCTGGAAGTGAATCGCGACGCCTACAAGCGGGGCGGGGGCGGGATGGACCACGTGCGGAGGGTTGCGGAAGAGAACCATTTGAGTCATCTAATTGACTGGTCTAAAGCGCAGCAGGTGGCCGATCGCGCCGAGGGGGTCGCGCGCGACGTTACCGCCGAAGCGCCGGGGGAGGCGAGGCGATGAACGATCAGCATGAGGGACGGCCTGACGGAACCATCAGCCGCCGCCGGTTCATCACGATGGGCCTGCTTGGCGCCGCTCCGATAATCATCCCGGGAGCCGCGTGGGCGCGAATGCGGGTAAGGACGCCGCGCCGCACGAAGCAGGCGGTGCGCTCCTTGAGCTTCTACAACCTTCACACCGGGGAGCGGCTCAAAACTGTTTACTGGGAAAAGGGCGAATACATCCCGGGCGCCCTCGACGAGATCAACTACATCCTGCGCGACTTCCGCCAGGACGAAGTGAAGCCGATCGATCCGAGCCTGCTCGATCTGCTGGCGGCGCTTCGCGACCGGCTCCATTCGCACGCGAACTACGAGGTGATCTCGGGGTATCGCTCGCCGCTCACGAACGCGATGCTGCAGGCGGGCGGTGAAGGGGTTTCGTCGCACAGCCTGCACATGGACGGCAAGGCGATCGACATCCGCGTGCCGGGACGGCCTCTGAGCGTGGTGCGGGCGGCGGCGCTGTCGATGCGCAGGGGCGGAGTCGGCTACTATCCGGGCCGCTTCGTCCACGTGGACACGGGCCGCGTCCGATGGTGGTAAGATCGCCGGCGCACTCGCTCGCGCTACTTCGTGGCGACGGCGACGAGGCGCTCGGCGTGGTTGTCGTAGGGGATGGCGGCGAGGCTGCCGTGGACCGCGACTTCGCGAAACCCCGCCTGCTTGAGCATCGCGACCAGTTCCGCGGCTGAATACAGCCGGACGACCAGCGTCACCTCGCGGCGTTCCGATCCCTGAAGGCAGATCCATCGCGATTCTACCCTGGACCATGCGTCGAGCACCCGCCGCTCCTCCATCACGATAAGTCCGTCGTCGCGGCGGCTCCAATCGCGCTCGCGGAATTTGGCGGCGATCAGCTCCTTGCCGTTGATGTCGATGACGAGTTTGGCGCCGGGTTTGAGCGATTCGCGGATTGCGCGGGCGACCTTGAGATCGTCGGCGGGGTCGTTGAAGTAGCCGAACGAGGTGAACATGCTGATTGCGCCGTCGAACGCGGCGGGGCGGATGAATTCGCGCATGTCAGATTGGACGAATTCGACGTCGAGGCTCTCTTTTCGTGCGGCCTCGCGCGCCTGCTCCAGGTAGCGCGCGGTGCGATCCACGCCAGTGACCTTGAAGCCGCGGCGTGCGAACTCGAGCGAATGGCGCCCCGGCCCGCAGCATAGATCGAGCAGATGGGCGCCGCGGCGCAGCGCGAGCAGGATGGTCAGATGGTCAACCTCGGTGTGAGTCCGGGCGAGGCGGACGGGATTGAACATATAGTCCGCGAACGTGGACCACAGCGATTCGTCCTCGAACCAATCGCTCATCGGCGATGCTCCGGCAAGGTTGAAAGCGGGGCGCGCGGTTTTCGATGCGCGCGCCCCGGGTCCGTCAAAGCGTGCGGCGCAGGAAGTCGAAGATTTTTCGCTGCGCTTCGCCGCACGCGGACAGCAGCGTCATCTGGAGGAAGCCGTGCGGCATCTCGTCGAAGACGTGCAGTTCGTGGCGGATGTCGGCGCGCTTGAGCGCATCGGCGACCGCGTGAGATTCGGGCAGAAGCGGGTCCGCGGTTCCGCATACCACGATCGACGGCGGCATCGCGCCGGGCCTGATCGCGCGGATCGGGCTGATACGGGGATCGTCGAGCATCGCGGGAAAGTTGGAGCTTCCGACGTACGCCTTTGCCATCCCGTCGATCTCGCCGGCCGATCGCGCAATCGTGGCAGGGAAGTCATACACGCCGTAGATCAGCACGCCCGCACGGGGCTTTGCTCCGGCATAGCCCTCGGCGGCAAGCGCGGTGAGGGAGGCCGCGGTGAGATTGCCGCCGGCGGAATCGCCTCCGACGGCGATTCTGGCTCCGTCGCCGTTCCATCGCCGGGCGTTGTCGGCGGCCCACTTGATCGCGAACACGCAATCGTCGAGGCCCGCGGGGAACGGATTCTCGGGTGCGAGGCGGTAGTCGACGTTGATCGTGAGGAAGCCCGCCTCGGCGAACTGCATCCCTAGCTTGCGATGGGTTTTGGGGCTGCCGGCGACCCATCCGCCGCCGTGCAGGTACACGACGACGGGGAAGGGGCCGCTGCCCTTGGGCACGGCGACATCGGCGCGCACGCCGGGCCGCAGTTCGACATTCTCATGGAGGGCGCCGATCTCGGGGAGGTCCTGATTCATCATCGGCGTGAACATCTCCATCGCGCTTCTAAGCCCCGGAATATCGCTTGGGATGGGCGCGGAAGCGAGGGCCTTGAGGAATTCGCGTTCGCTGTCGGTCAGCATGAGCTGCTCCTCCTCGGTTGGATGGCTGGTTCCGTAAGCTCTAACCGCAAGCGCATCAGCACGCAAACCGACAGATCGGACCAAAACCAGGCAGCGACAATCGGTGCGGAGAGGCCGGCCTTGCCCCTTTCGCTACCCGAACGGAAAGTAAGTGCTCGTCAAGTTGCGATTCAGTTGCGCCGGATCGAAGTCGAAGCGGCTGGTTTCCGCCGCTCTCCGAGGAGGTCTCGGATTTTAGTTTGGAGCCGCCAATGGCAGTCGGCCTACGATTATTCAAACTTAATCAAATCGCGCGGCGGCAGCCAGGCGACCACGGGCAATCAAATTCTCCGTTTAATATGGAGCGCCTCGGGCTCCACATTAGACGGAGAGTTTAACATGGAATCCAAACGACGACCGAAACATCTCAGCTCCGCTACTTACCCGCTTTGGCGAGATTCATCATTTGCCTGAGGTGCGTTCGTCCTCGGTTGGCTTTATATGAACACGCGCAAAATGCCCCGGGCTTGTGCTGAAGAGCGCGGGCGCTGCGCATCCGCCGCCATACCCCTTTCCATTGTTCGCGTCAGGTGCGAGTAACCCGCGCATACGACTTGAGCCGGCCTGCGGTGCACGCGCTCGCTGCGCACGCCCGCGTGAAAGGGACCCCCTCGTCGGTCGGATGAAAGTAACTCGAAGGGGCGGCCGCGGTGGCTAGGGGCGCTGGGTTTCTCCTAGGGCGGCCTTGACCATCGTCTGCAGCTCGCCGCTTTCGTAGAGTTCGCGGATGATGTCGCATCCGCCGATGAACTTGCCGTCGATGTAGACCTGGGGGATGGTGGGCCAGTTGCTGTAGCGCTTGATTTCGTCGCGCAGCTCGGGGTCGGCGAGGACGTCGGTGGTGCCGAACGGGACGCCGAGTTCCTCGAGGATCTGGATGGTCGCGGCGGAGAAACCGCATTGCGGAAAGCTGCGAGTGCCTTTCATGAAGACGTGGATCTTGTCGTTCCTGATCGCCGATTCGATGCGTTGGGTTGCGTCGGACATCGCGTGATTACCTCCGATTCTGGAATTGCGCCGGCGTGAGCGTCTTGAGCGAAAGCGCGTGCACCCGCACCCGCATCGCGTCGCCGACGGCCTTGTACACCGCCTGATGGCGTTCGATGAGGCTTTTGCCTTCGAACGTGCCGCTCACGATCAGCGCCTCGAAATGGTCGCCGCCGCCGGTGGTGTCGCGCACCTCGACGTGGGCATCGGGAATTCCCTGCCGAATGAGGCTTTCAAGTTCGCTTGCATCCATCTCCGCCTATTTAAGCGGCTCCTTCATCCGGATTCCATATCCCCGCGGGCCGGGGCGGATTCGGTCAAGGCCTTCAGATTTCGACGGCGTTGTCGTCGGAGGGAGCGGGAGCGGCGCCGCCACCTGCTCCGCTCGCCTTCATCAGGGCCTCGGCGGATTCGCTTAGTTCGCCGGGTTTGCCCGCGCCCATCACCTTTTGCACGAGGCGTCCGTCGGGCGCGATGAAAAGAGTGGTCGGAATCGCCTCGACGCCGAGCGTGTTCACGACGGGTTCGCTGGCGAGCAGGATGGGGTAGATGATCTTGAATTTGCGCACAAAGGGCGCGACCTCGCGGATTCCATCGCCTTGGATGGTGTCGCAGGCGACACCGATGATCACGAGGCCGCGGGTCTTGTGAAAGCGCGAATAGAGCTGATTGAGTTCGGGGATCTGCTTGCGGCACGGCGGACACCATGTCGCCCAGAAATCGACGATGACCGGATGCCCGCGGAACTGGCTCAGACGCATCGGTTTGCCGTCGAGATCGGGAAGCTCGAAATCCACCGGCTTGTCACGGACGGGCAGCGCGATTTGCGCGTAGCCGGCCGGGGCCGGCGCAATCGCGAGCGCGGCAGGCACGATTGCGGCGATGGCGATGCCTTTTAGCAGGCGCTTGCAGATCGATGATTTCATGATGATGCTTCTTCGGGTCGCGGCTTGCGCGATCGCTATATGATACTCCGCCGCCGAAGCTCGGAAAGGCGCGAAGAATCGTAGCCGAGCACGCGGGTCAGCACCTCGTCGGTATGCTCTCCAAGCGCGGGCGAGCGGGTGTCGGGAGCGGCCGAGGATCCCGCGGTCTTGAATGGAGTGCCGGGCACGACGAGGTCGGAATAGCCGGGATGGTCCGCCCGCAGGAGCATCGCGCGCTCCCTAAGATGGGGGTTGCGGGTGACTTCCTCGACGTTGGCGATCGGCGCGCACGGCACGGCGGCATCGCCGAGCAGGGCAAGCCAGTGGTCGCGCGGCCTGGTCGCGAACAGGCGGGCGAGGATCGCCTCGAGTTCGGGATGGTGGGCGGTGCGGTCGGCGTTGCGGACAAAGCGCGGGTCGTCCTTCAGCTCCGGCATCCCGATCGCATCGCACATCCGCTGCCATATCGCCTCGTTGCCGGCGCCGGCCACGAAGAATCCGTCGGAGGCGCGAAACTGCTGGAACGGGGTGATCGACGGATGGCGGGTGCCGAGGGGGCCGGGAACCTTGCGATAAACCGAGTAGCGCGCGAGCGCATCCTCGAGCATCGCCACCTGGCAATCGAGCATCGCGATGTCCAGGTGCGCTCCGGTTCCATCGCGGTCGCGGACGCGCAGGGCGGCAAGGATCGCGGAGACGGCATAGAGTGCGGCGGCAAGGTCGCCGATCGAAACGCCGCATCGGGTCGGTTCACCGCCGGGAGCGCCGGTGATGCTCATCGTGCCGCCGAGCGCCTGCGCGACGATATCGTATGCCGGCGCGGACGCCATCGGCCCAGTTTGTCCGAAGCCGGAGATCGAACAGAGGATGATACGGGGATTGACGGCCTTGAGCGCGGGGTATCCGACGCCGAATCTCTCCATCGTGCCCGGCGAAAAATTCTCGACGACGACGTCGGACTTGGCGGCCAGTGCGCGGAAGACGTCGGCGCCTTCGGGCTTTCCCAGGTCGAGTGTGACGCTCTTCTTGCCGCGATTGACGCTGTAGTAGTAACCCGAGTCGCCGGTAGGCAGGACCGGGGCGAAACTGCGCGAGTCATCGCCGCGTCCGGGCAGCTCTATCTTGAGGACTTCGGCGCCGAGGTCCGCCAGGTTCATCGTGCAGAACGGCCCGGCGAGCACGCGGGTGAGGTCGAGCACGCGGATTCCGGCGAGTGGCTTCTGGTCGATCATCGTGATGGTTCGTGCGCGCTGGGGTACGCGGATCGGCGCGGGGTTTGCCCGCCCCGCGCCGCTCGCCTAGAAAATCCTAGTCGGGCCGATGAAGCAAGAATATTCCGCGGGCGACAGGAGAACGGCCGAGGTCAGGATTCGGCGGGCGCGCCAACGGGACCTCGATGCGACCGATTCGCTCTATCGCGAACTCAAGGGGGACGAGTACGAGCAATACGCTCCGCGCGCACGGAAGATGCGCGCGGGCTTCAGGCGCATCGCTCGCGCCCGCGACCATCACCTGATGGTCGCGGAATGCGCTGGTCGGGTGGTCGGCACCCTTCACGTCCTCATCTTCCGTCACCTGTGGCATGGCGCGAGGCCAGGCGCGATCGTCGAGAACGTGGTGGTGACGGATGCGATGCGCTCGCGGGGGATTGGAGAGGCGCTGATGGAGGCGGCGCATCGCTTTTACGAACGCCTCGGATACAGGCATTCCCATCGCGGCTACTCGAAGCCGCTCGAGTAAGTCCTCGGATTCGCAGCCGGTGTCAGCGGCGGCGATGGCGGGTGGCCTCACGCGCGCGCATCGCCTCCGCCGGCGTCATGATCAGCCGTGGTTCCTCGCGGGCGCGCTGCTGTTCTTCGGCGACGACGGCGCCGAGCTGCAAGCGGATGAAGGCGAGGAGAAGGGGGACGCGCGCGGGGTCGGCGTCGTCGCGGATTCGCGCGGCCGCCGCCGCGGCCCATCCGGCCGGTCCGCGCTGTCCGTTCTTCAGCATGTAGTAGGCGGCGCCTTCGAAGCGGCGGCGGATTCGGGCGCCGGTTTCGCCGGCGAGCAATTGCGCGGCGGCGCGCTCGATAATGCCCGCGATTCGCTCCTGCTGCTGCAGGGGATTGAGCACGATTGTGCTTTCGCCGGCGCGGTTCAGTTCCTCCACGAACGGCGCGATCAGGTCATTCGGGAGCTTCCACTTGGCGATGTCGGGTTCCTTGAGGAGATCGACGGAGGGTTCCGCGCTGATTTCATCCGCCAGTTCGGCATAGATCGGATGCTCGAATGATGAGGGCGGAGGAGAGGGGATGAGTTCGGCGCGGCGCGCCATGAAGTCGCCGACGCGGGCGCGTTCGGCCTGCGGCGTGCGCCGGTAAGCATCGCATACGAGGAAGTCCCCGAGCCGCCAGTCGCCTTCGACCATCTTCATCTCGGCGCGGCTTTCGAGGCGGCGCAGTTCGTCGCGAAACTCCCGCCGGCTCATCGTCGCTTGCGTGGCGACGACCAGGCCGTGGGACTCGGACACGATGGTCCACATGAGCGAGACGCCTCCCTGGGGGCGGCTCTTGACGATCCATATGAGCTGCTCGCCTTCGGAGTCGAGGGGCGAGAACAGGGCGGTCAGGTTTGACGGCTCGGCGGCGGCGCGCGAAGGTTCAGCGGCCGCAGCCGATTGAGGCGGCTCGATTCCGCGCTGATGGAGTCTGAAGAGGGCGCGGCGAATCTCGCGCCTAAGCGCTCCGGCCGCCTCCGCCTCCATCTCCGCCAGCATCGCGGCGGCGCCCGGATCGGCGATATTGCCCAGCGCGCGGGCGATGGAGGCGGGGGCGATGTCGGGAAGGGAGCGCAGTTCGCTTAGCTTCGCGATCGCTTCGGATGCGGGGGCGGAGAGGTCGAAGCCGGCGGCGGCGAGGCGCGCGTCCTCGGGATGAATCTCTTTGCGGGTGCTCACTTTCGCCATGTTACGGAATTGAATCGTGCGAGCGTATTCGGCGGATTCGCGGGATGTCAAGGTTTTCCTTTTCTTCACCATTGGGCAAGGATTTGCCGCAGTCCACGGGGCGGGGACGAGCCGATCGCTGAGGCGCGAATCGGTTTGAGAATTGAACGAACGTTTAGGTAATCTGGATCGCCGCGCGGAGGGAATCGGCCTCGGAACACAATCGAAATCGGAAGACCAAGGAGTCAGCCGCCATGATGACGGGAGAGCAGTACAGGAAATCGCTCCATGACAATCGCGAGACTTATTTCGAGGGAGAACGGGTGCGCGATCTCGTGACCCATCCGGTGCTCGCGGATTGCGTATCGCGGGTCGCGGCGGGTTACGATCGGTGGTACTCGCCGAAGCCGGACGCGGTGAGTCCGCTGATGGCGATTCCGCATTCGGCGGCGGAACTCAAGGATCGAATTCCCCTGCTTCACGAATCCGACATAGTCTCCGCCGTCACCTACCAGTCGATCATGACGCTTACGACGGCGGGTACGCGGATTGCCGAGACGCTGCCGCAGTACACGGAGCGGATCAGGAGTTACGTCAAGGATGCGCAGCGGCGCGACATCCGCATCGTCGAGTGCATCACCGACGCCAAGGGGGACCGGAGCCGTCCGCCGGGCAAGCAGGATGATCCCGACGCGTACACGCACGTGGTCGATCGGCGCAAGGACGGCGTGATAATCCGCGGCGCCAAGCTCCATATCACCGGCGCATCGCTCAGCCACGAGCTGATGGTGATTCCGACCAAGGCGATGAAGCCGGGAGAGGAGTCGTACGCGATCGCGTGCATCGTGCCGGTGAATTCGCCGGGGGTGCGGATAATCGACACGACCTATGCGCCGCGCCATCCGGATAACCGCATCTTTCCCATCTCCTCGAAGATCCACATGCCCGAAGGGTTCGTGATCTTCGACGACGTGTTTGTGCCGACCGAGCGGATCTTCCTCGACGGAGAGGTGAAGTACGCGGCGATCTTCGCCCATTCACTGGGGCTGTGGGAGCGGCTCGGCGGATTGTCGGGGATGGCGGAGGAGGCGGACCAGCTTGTCGGCTTCGCGCAGCTAATCGCGGAGGCGAACGGGCTCGCCAACGAGAGTCATATCAAGGAGAAGATCTCCGAGATGATAATCCACGCGACGCTGGTGCGCGCCGCGCTGGAGGCGGCGATCGCCAACTGCCAGGTGACCGCGGAGGGAGCGTTTCCCGATGAGCTCTACACCAACGCGGGCAAGTATCATGCGGCGGCGAACTACAACGCGATGGTGCGGCATCTGCACGACATCTCGGGCGGGTCGATTCTGACCGCGCCGTCGGTCGCGGACTTCGAGAACGAGGTGACGGGTCCGCTGGTGCGCAAGTACATGAGCACGATGACCGGGGTGGACGGCGAGTATCGCGCGCGGCTGTTCCATGCGATCAGGGACTTGACCGCGGACGCGTACGGCGGATGGAAGGCGGTTACGAACGTGCAGGCGGGTGGAGGGCTTTACGCCCAGCGTATCGTCACGCGCAAGTACTACGACCTGAAGGGCGCCAAGGAAAAAGCCCTGCACGTGGCCGGAATCAAACCTTCGCAGGGCAACTAGGCAAGAGCGATACGGACGCGGCCAGCCGGCCTTTCCTGTTCCGGGAGAACGGGAAGGGCCCGCGCGCTTTCTAGCGGGCGGCCGCGGCGCGATTGGCGGTATCGAGGATGAAGAACGAGCCGGTGGCGGCGGCGATGAGCTTGCCGGAATCGTCCCTGACCCTGGATTCGAGGAACGCGATCTGGCGGCCCTTTCGAATCACTTCGGTCTCGGCGCGGACCTTTCCGCTTCGAACCGAGGCGAAGTAGGAGATCTTTATCTCGATGGTTGCGCAGACCTGGCCGGCATCGAGCGCGGACGCGGTCGCCGCTCCCATCGAATAATCCACCATCGCGTAAACCGCGGGGCCGGCGAGCACGCCGTTGGGATTAAGGATGTCGGGCGAGACTTCGAGTTCGAAGACCGCCTTGCCGGCGCCCATCTCGACGCGCCGGATATGGAGCATATCGGTAAGGGGGCCGGAGCTGGCGGCGGGAGACGGCGGCGCCCCCTGCTCCCGCGCCATCATCGCGATCCACGCCCCGACGGTTGGCAGCCGGTCATCCGGCGTGCGATCCAGCATCGCGTGCAATTGAGCAAGCTGTTCCTCTCTCGTAGCCATTCCGATCGCATCCCCGCTTCCGATGATAAGTCGAGTGACTTTGTATCATCACGAGGGCGGAGGACAAGTCGGACGAGCGATCAGATCTGGCTGTAGCCGCTGCCCTTGCGGTCGAAGCCGATTCCGCGGCCCTTTTCGATGAGGCCGTACTCCTTGAGGATTTCCTGGCTGTAAGTGACGCGGCCGGTTATCCGATTTAGCGGCTCGGTCGCGAGCAGCAGGGCGGCACGGGCCATGTACTCGGGCGGCTCGCCGTCATTCGGAGTCTGGACCAGGTGATGGTAAATCGTGCCGGGCGTCACGACGACCTCGGACGGGGAGACGCAGGTGACGGAGATGCCGTCGGAGTAGACTTCGGCGGCGAGCCCCTGGGTCATCCTTTCAAGCGCGGCCTTCTCGGCGCCGTAACACACCGCACCCATCATGATTTCGTCGGTTTTGTAGGGGCCGCGTCCGGGACCGATTGCGGCGCCGGAAGAGATATTGACGATCGCGCCGGATTTGCGGGGAATCATGTCCTGCAGGACGAGCCTGCTCAGCATGAAGGGGGCGTGAACGTTGACCTGGAAGGACTTCATCCATCGCTTCGGCGGAAAGTCTTTTACGGGGATGAAATAGGTCAGGGCGGCGTTGTTAACGAGAACGTCACACGGCCCGAATATCCTTTTGGTCTCGGCGACGAGCTTTTCGCAATCGGCTTCGGAGGAGACGTCGCAGGTGACGGCGGCGGCCTGATGGCCGGCCATTTTGATTTCGGCGACGGTGGTTTCAAGGGAACCTTCCAGGGGATGATCGCCTTCCTTGAGGGTGCGCGCGGTGCAGACGACCTTGCCGCCCTCGGCCGCGAACAACTCGGCGATCGCCTTGCCGATTCCGCGGCTTGCACCGGTGACGATAACGACCTTGCCATCCAGCTTGCCCATCGAATGCTCCTATAGAATCCGCGCTATGCGGAGAAATTACCGCAACCACGCATCTTATAATCGCATCCGAGCCCGTCGAGCCACAGATCGCGCCGCGGCGAAGACGGTGGAGCGGCCGCAAGGGCGGCGCGGTTTCGGATCCGAATTGCGGCTGATATTGTGATTGGGCGCCGCGTTTTCCGTCGGCGCATCGGGAATGGAATCAGTGCAATCGTTCGATCTCAACACACTTGCGATACTTGCGATCGGCCTTGCGGTCGGCGGCGTCCTCGTAATGATCGCGGTGCTGATTCAGTGGAGCTTGCGCAAGGCGCGTCCTGCGCCACAAAAGCCATCGCAGGCGCCCGAAATCGCCAAGGCGCCTCCGCTCCCTGAAGCCGAGATATACGAGGATGCGGTGGCTTTGCCGCCCGAGCCGGTGCAAGCGGAACCCGCGCCCGCCGCTAGGATCGTCGAACCTTCTGCGGAACCCGCGGCGGCCGCGCCGCCCCAAGCGCAGCCGCAAGCAATCCAGCCGGAGGCGATCCAAGCGGAGGCGGCGGCGCCGCCGAAGGCGCCGGTGCGGATCGGAATCGGGCTTAGGAAGACCCGTGAGAACTTTCTTGCGCGGATCCGCGCGGCGATCACCGGGAGCAAGAAGGTCGATGAAATCTACGAGGGGCTCGAAGAGGCTTTGATCGCGGCGGATGTCGGCGTCGATGCGTCGATGAAGATCGTCGAGGCGGTGCGGGGGAAGCTGGGTTCGGACAGCCGCCCCGACGTGATTCGCGACGCGCTCAAGGCGGAGATCGCGAAAATCCTCGATTCCGCCCATCGCGAGCCCGCCCGTCCGGCCGAGGGGCCGCTGGTGGTGATGATGGTTGGGGTGAACGGGGTCGGCAAGACCACGACGGTGGCTAAGCTCGCCGCCCGATTCAAGGACGAGCGCGGTCCCGTGATCGTCGCGGCGGCGGACACGTTTCGCGCGGCGGCGATCGAGCAGCTCCAGGTATGGTGCGATAGGGCGGGGGTGGAGATGGTCCGGCAGTCGCAGGGCTCCGACCCGGCGGCGGTTGCCTTTGATGCCGTCAAGGCGGCGGTGGCGCGCAAGGCGGGCGTGGTGCTGGTCGACACTGCGGGGCGGCTTCAGACCAAGGTGAATCTGATGGAGGAATTGAAGAAGATTGCGCGGGTAATCGGACGCGAATTGCCCGGCGCTCCGCACGAGACGTGGCTGGTGCTTGATGCGAACACGGGGCAGAATGCGCTCAGCCAGGCGAAGCTGTTCGGGGATTCGGTGCCGCTGACCGGAGTGGTGCTGGCGAAGCTTGACAGCACGGCCAAGGGCGGGGTGGTAATCGCGATTGCGGAGAAGCTCAAGGTCCCGGTACGTTTCGTGGGTTTGGGAGAGGGACTCGACGACCTTCGGGAGTTCGATGCGAGAGAATTCGTGGAGGGTTTGTTCGAGGGAGAAGGGGAGAACGCAAGCGGTTCTTATGCTGCTTGACAGGCCGGTTTAACGAAAACTAAAGTAAAGGTAGAAGTTTCAGCCATGTCCAGCTCGCTCGATGTCCTAAAGCAACTCGATGAACGCATCCAGGCATCGGTAAATCGCATTCAGCAATTGCGCAAGGAAAACGAACTTTTGCAGCAAAAACTGGCGGAAAGCGAACGGCGATTCGCCGAAGCATCCGCGCAGATCAAACAATTCGAACAGGAGCGCAAACAGCACGAAACCGAACGCGGCGAGGTCCGCAGCAGGATCGAGAAGATCCTCGCCCGTTTCGACGGTATCGAACTAGGGTAATTTTTTTATGAAGGGCGTCAACGTGGAGATAATGGGGCAGAACCTCACCGTCGCCAGCGATGCGGGCGACGAGTGGGTGAGGGACCTCGCTCGCACCGTTGACGGCAAGATCCGGAACATCCGCGCCGGGACCCAGGCGATCAGTTCGGTTCATCTGGCGATCCTGGCGGCATTGAACTTCGCCGACGAGCTCGAACGCCTCCGCCTTGAGCATGAGGCACTGGTCGAGCATATCGAGGCGATGAACAAGAGGCTGAGCGCCGCGATCGAAGGCAAGGAGCTATAGGAGCCGTGCTCGCACGCGCAGATGCCCATGAGGAATCTGAAAACAAGGTACGGGGGCGGGGAACTGGGTCTGGTGACTAGCCACAACGCGCGGCCCGCTGCGGCGCGGCCCGTGAGAGGATTTGACGGTGCAACGACGGTGCCTCGGCAAGTGCGTCCGATTGCGCTCATGAGTCCTTCGCCGGGGCGAGGTCCGGCTTCAAACCAACGCGCAAGCGTTTTGTGGTGGCTGAGTAGCTGATCCCGCTCCCGCCATGGCGGAGAACCATGGCGGACCAAAAGAAATATCTGCGCAGGATGCTGGGCGAATGCCGGGCGTCGCTTGCGCCCGAATTCGCGCAATCCCGTTCCGTCGCGATTCAGCGCCGGTTCATCGATGCCGAGTGGTATCGATGCTGCCGGCGCATCGTTCTCTACTCCCCGATTCAAAACGAGGTGGCGACCGATCTGATCGCCGCCGATGCGCTGAAATCCGCAAAGGAGGTCTTTTTTCCACGCCTGGATCGCGCCCGCGGGATGATTGCGATGGCGCGGGTGAGCGATCCCTCCAATCTGGTTCCTGGTCCTTTCGGCATCGCGCAGCCGCCCGAAGGCGCGCCCGTGGCCGCGCCCGCGGAGCTTTCAGGCGCCGTGATTGCCGTACCCGGGTTGGGTTTTGGACCGCAGGGCCAGCGGCTGGGCCGCGGCGGAGGCCATTATGATCGTTTCCTGGCGGCGTTGCCCCACGAAGCGATCACGGTAGGTCTCGCCTATTCATTCCAGCTGCTGGACGGGGTTCCCGAGGAACCCCGCGACCGGCGGCTCCAATACATCATCACGGAGTCCGCTCTTCTGCCCGCCGCCGGACCATCGGTCCGCGGCGGCGCGGCGCGGGCGGACCGAGGAGGTACACCCGGGTGGATCATCTGATTGCTGCAATCCTGGGATTTGTAGTAGGCAGCGCGATCTTCCTGATTTGGGGGCTGATGCGCCGTCGCGCCGATGCCATCGATCTGGAGGCCGCGCGTGCCCAGGCTGAGGAAATCGTAAAGGAGGCGCAAACCAGAAGCGAACTGATCGTCAAGGAAGCGGAGGTAAAGGCAAAGGATCTCGTGGTCGGCGCGCGTTCCGACGCCGAACGCGAAGTCCGCGACCGCAGGCGCGAACTGCAGCAGGCCGAAAGCAAACTCGAATCGCGCGAGGAGGCGTTCGAAAAGCGCCTCGAGGCGTTCGAACGGCGCGAAGCCGATCTAAACCGGCGCGACCAGAGTCTCCGCTCCCGTGAAAAGAATCTCGCCGAAAAGGAGGAGGAACGACAGCGGCTTGTCGATGAGGCCCGCACGCGGCTCGAAGCCGTCGCCGGGCTCACCCGCGACGAGGCCAAGCGCACGCTGATGGACGAGATGATCGGGCAGGCGCGAACCGAAGCCGCCAAGCACATCAGGATCGTCGAGGAGGAGGCGCGAGAGGAGGCCGACCGCCGCGCCAAACGGATCGTGTCGATCGCGATCGAGCGGCTCGCCGGCGAATTCGTCGCCGAGCGCACGGTCTCGGTCATCGCTCTGCCGTCCGACGAGATGAAGGGCCGGATCATCGGGCGCGAAGGCCGCAATATCCGCGCGATCGAGGCCGCCACCGGCGTCGATATCATCATCGACGACACTCCCGAGGCGGTGGTGATCTCCTGCCACAATCCGATTAGGCGCGAGATCGCGCGCGTCGCCCTCGAACGCCTGATCTCCGACGGCCGCATCCATCCCGGCCGCATCGAGGAGGTGGTGCGCAAGGCGGAGCAGGAGGTCGAGGAATCGATTCGGGAGGCGGGACAGCGCTCGATAATCGAAGTCGGCGTCCACGGAATCCATCCCGAACTGGTCAAGCTGCTCGGGATGCTGAAGTACCGCTACAGCTACGCGCAGAACGTGCTGATGCATTCGATCGAGGCGGCGTTCATCTGCGGCGCGATGGCCGCGGAACTCGGGCTTAACGAAAAGCAGGCGCGCCGCGCCGCCCTCCTTCACGACATCGGCAAGGCGCTCACGCACGAGGTCGAAGGATCGCACGCGCTGATCGGAGCGGAGCTTGCCCGCAAGTACGGCGAGTCGGCGAAGATCGTCAACGCCATCGCGGCCCATCACGAGGAAGTCAAGGCGGAAACGATCCTGGCGCCGCTGGTGGATGCCGCCGACGCGCTTTCGGGCGCGCGCCCGGGCGCCCGCCGCGAGGTGCTCGAAAGCTACGTCAAGCGGCTCGAGGATCTCGAGGAGATCGCCAAGTCGTTCAAGGGCGTGGAGAAGTGCTTCGCCGTGCAGGCGGGGCGCGAGATGCGGGTGATCGTCGAGCCGAGCCAGGTTTCGGACGAGGATTCGGCGATGCTGGCGCGCGACGTGGCGCGCAAGATCGAAACCGACATGACCTATCCCGGACAGATCCGGGTGACGGTCATCCGGGAGACGCGCGCGACCGAAATCGCCCGTTGATCGGCCATCAAAGCCGGTGCAACCGAGGGGCGCATCGCGTTAAAGCGATGCGCCCCTCGCGCCGTTCGTGACTCCAAACGCGCCATCCGCCGCCCCATCCGCGCTTTACGTCAAAACGCGGCGGGGAGTATCATCGGGGCGCGATGGCGACGACTCGTGAGGCGCTCGAAACCGCGATTTCTCTCGAGAAGGAGAGCATGTCGCTGTATGCGCGCCTGGCGAAGCTCTTTGCCGACGATCCCAAGCTCCAGGATTTCTGGTTCGGGATGGCGCGCGACGAGGCGCGTCATGTCGGCGCGCTCGACCTCGTCTGGACCGTCCTCGATCTCGAGGGCAAGCTCGACGCCGCAAGCCCCATCTCGCTCGAAGACTCCACGATCCTGAAGCTGCGCGAGCTGCTCGCGCATTTCCAGGCGGAGGCGCGTCCGGGTCTAAGAATCGGCCGCGCGCTGGAGATGGCTTTGGAAGTCGAGGAGACGGAGCTCGAGGATCTCGTCGCCGACCTGCTCAAGGCGGTTCAGGCGCCGGACGAGTACGAGCGATGCCTGAGGCTGCTCGTGCACGATCTGGGCGAGCTCGGCTACATGATCGAAACCTACAGCCAGGATCCGGCGCTGCTGGCGCGTTGCGACGCGCTGTGCGATCGGCACGCGGAGACGTTGCGTCACAGCGGTGTTCGGCAGGCGAGTTAACCGCCGATCCTTGCCTTGAGGGGAGGGGGCGCCTATCGTGTCGCAACCTATGCGTGGTCGCTTCGGCAGGTTGCGCATTGCGTTCGTCCTTCTTCTTGTTTCGACAGTATTTCATGCGCATCCGTCGCCAGCATCGGGCCCGGCGGCCGTAATCACGCAGTTTTCCCCCGAAGGCACAACCAAGAACGTCCGCCAGGTGACGGCGAAATTTTCGCGGCCGATGGTGCCGCTGGGGAGTCCGCGCCCGCCGCTGTCGCCGTTCGCGATCGACTGTCCCGAAGACGGTACGGCGCGATGGCTTGACAGTTTCACGTGGGCGTACGACTTCACGCGCGATCTGCCGGCGGGCGAACGATGCGAATTCACGCTGCGCGCGGGAGTGCGCGCCCTGGACGGAAGCCCGGTGCAGGCTCCCGGGCCGTTCTCGTTCGATACCGGCGGTCCTTCGATCGTCGATTCGCGTCCCTGGAATTCGAGCGAGGGAATCGACGAGCAGCAGGCCTTCCTGTTGATTGTCGATTCCGAAACCGATTCGGCATCGGTGATCGAACACGCCGGTTTCTCAGTCGAGGGAATTCCGGAGCGCATCGGCGTCTCGCTGATCGGCGGGGCCGATCGCGCCGTTATCGAAAAGCGCTTCAAGCACGCGATCGACAATCGCCCGTTCGTGATCGTCGAGGCGAAGCAGCGTTTCCCCAACGATGCGAAGGTGTCGCTGGTCTGGGGCAAGGGAATCCGCTCCGCCTCGGGCGTTGCGACGGCCGAGGACCAGACGCTCGAGTTCAAGGTGAGGCCGGCGTTCGAAGCCAAGGTCTCGTGCGAGCGGGAGAATCCGAGGGCCGGATGCCTCCCGCTTACGCCGATCCGCGTCAACCTGACCTCGGAGATTTCGGCCGCGGCGGCGCGCCAAATCACGCTGGTGGGGCCGGACGGCGCCCGGATCGCGCCCGCGATCGAGGACGGGACGACGGTTCTGAGCGTGGAGTTCGCGCCGCCGTTCAAGGAATCATCGCAGTACACGATCGTGCTTCCGGACCATCTGATGGACGATTCGGGCCGCGCGCTTGCGAACGCCTCGCGGTTTCCCTATCCGGTGCGGATCGATCAGTTCCCTCCGCTTGCGAAATTCTCCGCCCGCTTCGGGATCATCGAATCCGCCGATCCGGTGCTCCCGGTCACGGTGCGCAACCTCGAGGCGAACATACGCGGCGCGAAGCTCAGGCTCGATGCGAACACGGGGCTCGACGGCGGGTTCGGGGCGATGGCGGCGCGGCTTGGGGCGCGGCTGTTCAGAATCGACAATCCCGATCCCAAGGCAATCCTGACCTGGCTTAGGCGGGTCGCCGAAGCGCGCCGCACCGATTCCGTCTTCCACGGAACCGCGCAGGAGGGACAGCGCGCATTCGACATCCCCAAGCCCAACGGCCCCAACGCTTTCGAGGTGATGGGTATTCCGCTCAAGGGTCGCGGCCTCTACGTGGTCGAGCTGGAGAGCCGAAGACTTGGCTCGGTGCTGCTCGATGCGCCGAAGACGATGTACGTGCCGACGGCGGCGCTGGTGACCAACCTGGCGGTGCATCTCAAGCAGGGCAGGGCGAACTCCCTCGTATGGGTGACCGAACTGGAGAGCGCCAGGCCGGTGGCGGGCGCGGAGGTGGCGATTTCGGATTGCAGGGGCGCGCGCATATGGAGCGGCGGCACCGATGCGCGGGGAATCGCGATGGTTCCGCGGCTTGACGCGATCGAAAATCCGACGCGATGCGAGACGCCCGACGTCACGCGCGATCCCGACTACTACTCGACGCAGACCGATGCGCTGCGCGATCTGTCGAGCGGGCTCCTGGTCACGGCCCGGCACGGCGGAGACTTCAGCTTCGTTCATTCGAGCTGGAAGAACGGAATCGAGCCGTGGCGTTTTCACGTGGCGACGGAGTATCAGCCGACGACGTTCATCGCGCATACGGTTTTCGATCGCACGCTTCTGCGCGCGGGCGAAACCGTGCACATGAAGCACTTCATCCGCAAAAAGACGATCGACGGCTTCGGCCTTCCCGCTACGTCCATTCTCCCCCAGGTCCTGACGCTTCATCATGCGGGAGATGATCGGAAGTACGAGCTCCCGATCGCATGGAATTCGGACGGGACGGCGACCAGCGAATGGAAGATCCCGCCCGACGCGCGGCTTGGCAGGTACGACCTGGAGATCGCCGTGCGAAGGCCCGGCGCGGTCGTATCGCAGGTCGCCGACGGCGCGGACACGGAGATTCTCGAGACCGGAAGTTTCAACGTCGAGCAGTTCCGCGTGCCGTTCATGAAGGCCGCCGTCAAGCTTCCGGCCGAGCCCCAGATCGCCGTCACCCGGCTGCCCGTGGATGTAAGCGTTGCGTACCTGAGCGGAGGAGCGGCGCGCGGCCTTCCCGTGATCCTGCGAAGCCAGATCACGCCGGTGCAGTATGAAACGTTCGCGGACTTCGATGACTTCAGCTTCGCCAACGGTCCGGTCAAGGAGGGAGTGTTCAAGTCGGAGGTGTCGGAGGACGGCGGGCAGGAACCGGCCGCGGGGGTGCATCAGCAGGTGTCGCTTAAGCTGGACGATGCCGGGGGCGCGCGCAGCGAAATCACCAAAATCGCGCGCGCCGAGCTGCCGCAGACCGTGCGCGCCGAGATCGAGTTTCGCGACGCGAACGGGGAGATAAAGACCGCCGCCAACGAAGTCACGGTATGGCCCGCCGGCGTTGTCCCGGGAATTCGCACCGACGATTGGACATCGTCGCCCGACATCATCCGCGCGCGGATCGCGGTGGTCGATACGCGCGGCAAGCCGGTCGCGCACGCGCCGGTCGAGGTCTTCGCGCTCTCGCAGAAATATTTCTCGTATCGCAAGCGGCTGGTCGGCGGTTTCTACTCATACGAGAACACCCGCGAGGTGAAATCGCTCGGCAAATTCTGCGGCGGAACCACCGATGGGCGCGGGATGCTGATGTGCGAGGAAAAGCCTCCCGCGACCGGAGAGGTGATCCTCGCGGCATCGGTCACGGATTCATCGGGCAATGTCGCGGTCTCCCATACGAGCGTGTACGTTCCCGGGCATGACAGGATGTGGTTAGGGGGGCGCGATGACGACCGGATGGACGTGCTTGCGGAGAAGCCCGAGTACCAGGTGGGCGAGACCGCGCGCTTCCAGGTGCGGATGCCTTTTTCGGAGGCCACCGCGCTCGTCACCGTCGAGCGCGAAGGCGTAATCGCCGCCTCCGTCATCCGGCTGTCCGGCAACAATCCGGTGGTGACGCTTCCGGTGCGCGACTACGCGCCCAACGCGTTCGTCTCGGTGCTGGCGGTGCGGGGGAGGGTGGCGGGAGTGGCGCCGACGGCGATGCTCGATCTGGGCAAGCCCGCCTTCAGGCTCGGAATCGCGGGGATAAAGGTCGGATGGCAGGGGCATCGGCTGGCCGTTTCCGTGGCGCCCGACCGCCCCGTCTATCACGTGCGCGAGGTGGCGCACGTCAAGGTCGCCGCCCGCGCGCCGGACGGCAAGCCCGCGGCGGGCGCGGTCGTGACGCTCGCGGCGGTGGACGAAGGATTGCTGGAGCTTCGGCCGAACACCAGTTGGAAGCTGCTTGACGCGATGATGGAGCAGCGGGCGTACCAGGTCGAAACTTCGACGGCGGAGATGCAGGTTGTGGGCCGCCGCCATTTCGGCCTCAAGGCGATTCCTCCCGGAGGAGGCGGAGGCTCGCGCGTCACGCGCGAGCTGTTCGACACGCTGCTTGTGTGGAAGCCGAATGTGATGCTCGATTCCAACGGAGAAGCGCGCATCGATGTGCCGCTTAACGATTCGCTGACCAGTTTCAGGATCGTGGCGGTTGCGGCGGACGGCGCCGGCCGGTTCGGCACCGGCGCAACCAGCATCCGCTCCACGCAGGACTTGCAGCTCTACTCCGGCGTTCCGCCGATCGCGCGCATCGGCGATTCCTTTCCCGCCGAGTTCACGGTGCGAAATTCGTCGGATCGCGCATACGATGTGCGGATCGGCGCAACGATCGCGGGAATCGGCGCGAAGCCTCCGGAGACGACCCTGATGCTCGCGCCGGGCGAGGGGAAGACCTTCTCGTGGCCCGTCACCGCTCCCGAAGTGGATGAACTCAAATACGAGGTCGAGGCGTCAGTGGCGCACGGTCCTTCGGATCGGCTCAGGATTTCACAACGGATCCTCCCGGCGGTTCCCGCGCGCACGCTGCAGGCGACCCTGGTCCAGCTCGACAAGCCCGTGAGCCAGCCGGTTGCCGTCCCGTCTGACGCGCTCAAGGGGCGGGGCGGAATCGACGTAAGGCTTGCGCCGTCGCTTGCGGCCGGCGTCGGCGGAATCGAGAAGTGGATGCGCGAATATCCGTATGTGTGCCTCGAGCAGCGCGTCTCTCGCGCCATCGCGCTGCGCGACCGCAAGCTGTGGGACGGGATAGTCGCGGAGCTGGCTTCGTACACGGACTCGGACGGCCTGCTCAAGTATTTCCCCTCGATGCAGGAAGGGAGCGATGTGCTCACCTCGTACGTGCTCGCGATTGCGGACGAGGCGGGGTTCAAGATTCCGGCCGATGCCGTCTCCGGGATGGAAGCCGGGCTTGCGAACTTCGTCGAGGGAAAGCTCACTCGAAGAGAGCCGCTGGCGGTCGCGGATCTGCCGATGCGCAAGCTTGCGGCGATCGAGGCGCTGGCCCGTTACGGCAAGGCCAACGCCGCGCTGCTCAGCACCATCACGATCGATCCGGCGCTGTGGCCCGACTCCGCGGTGATCGACTGGTGGAGCATCCTCGCTCGCGTTCCATCGCTGCCGGAGCGTGAAAAGCGGATGGCGGAGGCGCAGCGGACAATGCGGGCGCGGCTTACCGCGCAGGGCACCGCGCTCAATCTGTCGAGCCAGTCGAACACCCCGATGTGGTGGCTGATGGTTTCGCCGCAGCGCAACATCCTGCGGCTCATCCTGGCGGCGCTCGATTCGAACGCGTGGCACGACGACCTGCCGCGCCTGATGCGCGGAGCGCTCGCGCTCCAGCGCTCGGGAACCTGGTACAGCACGATTTCGAACGCATGGGGCGTGCTGGCGATGGAGAAATTCGCGGCCGCTTTCGAGAAGGAGAAAGTCGGAGGAATCACCCAGGCATCGCTCGGCGGCGAGTCGCGCCGCCTTGAATGGTCAACGCAGCCGCGGGGCGGGACGATCGGGTTTCAATGGCCGCCCGCTGAGGCATCGCTCGAGCTGGTTCATCAGGGCACCGGCCGTCCGTGGGCGCAGATCGCGGCGACGGCGGCGGTTCCGCTCAAGGCGCCGATAAGCAGCGGCTACCGGATCACGCGCACGATCAAACCCGTCGATTCGAGCCATCCGGGCGAATGGAAACCCGGCGATCTCGTCCGGGTGCATCTTACGGTCGATGCGCAGGCGGACATGACGTGGGTGGTGCTCGATGATCCGATTGCGGCGGGCGCCTCGCAGGTGGGCGTCGGTTTCGCGGGCGAGTCGCGCCTTGCGACGGCGGGCGAGAACCGTAGTGCCCGCGACTACCTTGAGCCCGCCTTCATCGAACGGGCCCTGGGAGCTTTCCGCGCCTACTACGACTACGTTCCCAAGGGCAAGTTGGAGATCGAGTACACGATCCGGCTGAACCAGGCCGGGACCTTCAAGCTCCCGCCCACGCACGTCGAGGCGTTGTACGAACCCGAGATGATGGGGGAGCTGCCCAACGAGCCTTTCGTGGTGACGCCGTAGATGCGATCGCGCGCGGCAATCGCGATGATCATCCTGTGTGCCGCCGCCGTTTGGCGGATGGCGCCGGGCGCGGTCGAGCTTCCCGCCTTCGCGCGGGTGCGCTCGCGATGGCGTCCCTCGGATGCGCAGTTACTCGATCGCAACGGCAATCCGGTTTACGAGATGCGAATCGATGCGCGTGGCCGGCGGCTTGCGTGGACATCGCTCGACGACATCTCGCCCGCACTGATCGCCGCGGTGCTGGCATCGGAGGATCGCCGCTTCCATTCGCATCGCGGCGTCGATGCGATCGCATCAGCCGCCGCCGCTCTTCGATGGATGACGGGCGGGAGGGTGCGCGGCACCAGCACAATAACGATGCAGCTCGCCTCGATGCTCGATCCGTCGCTTGCGCGCGGAGGACATCGCCGATCGCTTTTCGAAAAAGTACGCCAGATGCGGGCTGCGCTCGCACTCGAGCGCTCGTGGTCCAAGCGCGAGATCCTCGAGGCTTATCTCAACCTTGTCGTATGGCGTGGGGAGAATCAGGGCGTCGCCGCCGCATCGCGCGCGATGTTCGCGAAGCTGCCGGGAGGGATAACCGCGGGCGAGGCGGCATTGATGGCGGCGCTGCTTCGCGCGCCCAACGCCGGCCGCGATGCCGCGATGAGGCGGGCGATGGCGCTGCGGGCCCGGATCGGAGCCGGCGCTCCGGCCCAAGGCGATATAGCAGCGGCGGCCGACCGCGCATTTTCGTCCGTGCGGACGCGCGTGAATCCAGTGATGCTCGCGCCGCACCTCGCGGCCAGGATGCTCGGGGAGGATCGGGCGACGGTGCGATGCAGCCTCGATGCCGACCTGCAGCGCGTCGCATCGGAGTCGCTCCGGCGCAGAATCGCGGAGGTCGCCGATCGCAACGTCGACGACGGAGCGGTGCTGGTCGTGGAGAACGCCACCGGGCAGGTATGGGCGTACGTGGGCGGCGCGGGGCGCTTCTCGCCCGCACCGTGGGTGGACGGCGTCCGCGCGATTCGCCAGCCGGGCTCGGCTCTGAAACCCTTCCTTTATGCTTTCGCGATAGACAGGAGGATGCTCACCGCGGCATCGCTCGTGGAAGATACGCCGCTCGAAGTTTCCGAGGAGCGCGGGCTGTATCGGCCGATGGATTACGACCGGCGTTTTCGGGGGCTGGTGACGGTGAGAACCGCGCTCGGCTCTTCGCTCAATATTCCGGCCGTGCGCACGATCGACCTGGTCGGGGTTGATTCGTTCGCCGACAAACTGCGCGCGCTCGGAATCGGCACTGTGGTTGAAGAAGGAAACTACTACGGAGCGGCGCTGGCGCTGGGATCGGCGGACGTCACGCTGTGGGATCTCGTCAATGCGTACCGGACGCTCGCCAACGGAGGCGTGATGAGTCCGCTCACGACGGAGGAGAAGTCCGGGGGTGCGCGGGAAGACCGAAGGATCTACTCGCGCGAGGCCGCCTTTATTGTCTCCGACATCCTCGCCGATCGCGCCGCGCGCGGAGAGACCTTCGGCCTCGAGAATCTTCTTGCCACGCGCTACTGGAGCGCGGTCAAGACCGGCACCAGCAAGGACATGCGCGACAACTGGTGCGTCGGCTTCACAGACCGCTTCACCGTCGGCGTATGGGTGGGAAACGTGTCGGGCGCGCCGATGCGCGACGTGACCGGAATCACCGGCGCCGCGCCGGTGTGGCTCGATGTAATGGACTATCTGTACGAGCGGTACGGTGCGGACGCGCCCGAAGCGCCCGAGGGCGTGGTCGCCCGCAGGGTCTCCTTCGCGAACGCGATCGAGCCGCCGCGCACGGAATGGTTCGTCAGGGGCACCGAGCCGCAAGTCGCCGCCGTTCGTATCGACGATCGGTCGCCGCGCGTGGTGTCTCCCGCCGACGGCACGATCGTGGCCCTCGATCCCGATATTCCGAGCGACCGGCAGCGGGTGATGTTCACGGCGGCGCGGGCTTCCGCAAACGTGCGATGGTTTCTCGACGGGATCGCGCGCGGCGCGGCGGACAGGTCGTGGGTGTGGCATCCGTCGCCCGGCTCTCACACGGTCGCTCTCATCGATTCAGCAGGGAGGACACTCGACAGCGCGACGTTCGTCGTGCGGGGGTGCGATACGTCAGCGAGCGCGCTTTCGGCAGCGACGGGGGATGCCGGCTCTTGACGGCGACCGGCGCGCCCAGGGCCGTAAGAACCGAGGCGGGAGGGACCGACGATGCATGAGTTGTCGATCGCTCAGGACCTGCTTGCCAGGGTGGAGGAGAGCGTGGACTCGCCGCAGGCCCGCGTGCTTCGGGTCACGGTCGAGATCGGGTCGGCGGCGGGAATCGTGGCGCAATCGCTTCGCTTCGCATTCGAGGTCATCGCAAGGGGCACGCGGGCGGAAGGCGCCGAGCTGCGAATCGTGGCCTTACCCGCTCGCAGCCGTTGCCTCGGATGCGGCATACTCTTCGAGTTCGATGGATTGATCGGGAAATGCCCCGCCTGCGGGCGCCTTGGCGGTGATCTGGTGTCCGGCAACGAGATGATTCTCCGTTCGATAGAGGTGGCCGATGTGTGATTCATGCGGATGTTCGATGCCGGCTGCGCGGACGATCAATCTCGATCATCCGCTGCTCGCTTCGAACCAGGCCGCCGCCGCGCACAATCGCGAGCATCTGGATGCCCGCCGAATCCTCACCGTGAACATCATGGGCGCGCCCGGCGCGGGCAAGACCGCGCTTCTGGAAGCGACCATCGCGCGATGGTCCCGCCCCGAGACCATCGCCGTCATCGAGGGAGATCAGGCGACCCGGCGCGACAGCGATCGGATTGGCGCCGCCGGGGCGCGAGCGCTTCAGGTCGAGACGGGCCTCGGATGCCATCTCGATGCACTCCAGATCCATCGCGCGATTCATGATCTGGATCCGCCCGCGGGCTCAATCGTGTTCGTGGAAAACGTCGGCAATCTCGTGTGTCCCGCGCTCTTCGATCTGGGCGAGCGGGTGCGGGTGGTGATGACGGCGCCGACGGAGGGGGCGGACAAGCCGCTCAAGTATCCGCCGATGTTTCGCGCGGCGGACATCGTGGTGCTCAACAAATGCGACCTGCTCCCCCATGTGCCGTTCGACTTCGAGCAATGGACCGAATTCGTTCATTCGGTGAATTCCCGCGCGCGAATCGTCCTGACTTCGGCGCTCACCGGCGAGGGAATCGATGAATGGATTTCTGAACTCGCGCGGCGGCGCGACGAGCTTCGAGCGGAGAGCGCGCGATGAACGAGCCGATGGAGATGCCGAAGGCGCGACTTGCGGAGTTGATCGCGCTGCTTCAGGGCGACGGTTACGCGGTCATCGGGCCGGTCGCGCGCGACGGCAGCGTCGCATTCCAGGAGATTGGCGGCATCGCGGACCTGCCGGCGGGGGTGCGCGATGAGCAGGAGGCCGGGCGCTATCGCCTTGTTGAGGGAAGCAAGGGAGAGATTTTCGGGATCGTCAATGGCGCCGGCTCGCTCAAACCGTTCTTCTTCGCGCCCGAGGAGACCCTGCTCGAGATACGACGCGAGGGGCGGGGGTTTCGGGTTGATGAAGTCGCGCCGGCCCGTCGCCGGCTCGCCTTCCTCGGCGTCCGCGCCTGCGACCTCGCCGCGCTAGGAATCCAGGATCGGATTTTTCTCGAAGATCGGTTTCACGACGCGCACTACGCGGCGCGCCGCGCCGACGTGCTGATCATCGCCGTCAACTGCACGCGATCCGCATCGACCTGCTTCTGCGCCTCGATGAAGACGGGGCCCGAGGCGGCGGCGGGATTCGACCTTGCGATGACGGAGATGGATGATTGCTTCGTGGTGCGCGGCGGTTCCGCCCGCGGCGAGGCGATCGTGGCGCGGCTCGGTCTTGTGGGCGCATCGCCCCAACGCGTATCGGCGGCGCGGGCGCGAATCGACGAATGCGCGGCATCGATGAAGCGGCGGATGGATACTTCCGACCTGCCGGCGATGCTGTACGAGCGGGCGGAGAGTCCGCGATGGCGCGAAGTCGCGGCGCGATGCCTGTCGTGCACGAACTGCACGATGGTGTGTCCGACGTGTTTCTGCCATGCGGTGGTCGACCAGGAGGAAATCGACGGCAACATGAGCCGGCGGGTTCGCAACTGGGATTCGTGCTTTTCGCTGGAACACGCGCATATTCACGGGATCAACTTCCGCCCGAAAATCCAGGATCGCTACCGCCAGTGGCTTACCCACAAGCTCGCGTCGTGGATCGACCAGTTCGGCACGTCGGGATGCGTGGGATGCGGCCGGTGCATCACATGGTGCCCGGTTGGAATCGACCTGACCGAGGAGGTGGCCGCGATTCGAAGCGGCGCCCGCTAAGGATGGCGACTCCTTACCGCATATATCCGGCGCAAATCACGGCGCGCCGAATCGAAACCGAAGGCATCTACACCTTCACGATGCGCTTCACCGACGCGGCGGTCCGCCGCGCATACTCCTTCAAGGCCGGGCAGTTCAACATGATCTACGCCTTCGGCGTCGGCGAGGTGCCGATCTCGATCGTTTCCGACCCCGCCGAGCCTGAGTCGCTTGAGCATACGATTCGAGTCGCGGGGCGTGTGACTTCGGTGATGGGGCGATGGAGGGTCGGGGACGTGGTGGGGGTGCGCGGGCCGTACGGCAACGGATGGCCGGTCGAGCAGGCGCGCAGCCGCGACGTGGTGATTGTCACGGGCGGCCTCGGATGCGCTCCGGTGGTCGGGCTTATCAACTATATCTTCCGCCGCCGCGATCAGTACGGCGAGCTGCATATCCTCCACGGCGTGAAGACCCCGAACGATCTTCTGTATCGCGAGCGGTTCGACGAATGGCGGCGCGCGCCCCGCACCCGCGTCTACCTGACCACCGATCGCCCCGACAAGAGCTGGCATTACCGGATCGGCGTGGTGACCGAACTGTTCGACGAGCTCAGCGTTCCGCCGACGGCGATCGTGATGATGTGCGGGCCGGAGGTGATGATGCGGATGGCGGCGCATTCGCTGCGCGAAAAGGGGATCGGGGAGGAGTCGATGTTTCTCTCGATGGAGAGGCGGATGGAATGCGCGGTGGGACTCTGCGGCCATTGCCAGTACCGCGAGCGCTTCGTCTGCAAGGACGGCCCAATCTTCTCCTACGCCGCGGTGAAGGATCTGTTCAGGTTGTCGGGCATATGAAACCCAGGGTGGCGGTGTTCAAGTTCGCCTCGTGCGACGGGTGCCAACTGCAGTTCCTCAATGCCGAGGACGAACTGCTGAAGCTCGCCGCCGCGGTCGATGTCGCCTTCTTTCCGGAGGCGCGAAGCCGCATGGTGCCGGGACCGTACGACATCGCCTTCGTCGAAGGCAGCATCACCACTCCCGACGATGCGCGCCGAATAGTACGGATCCGCGAGGAGAGCCGCTATCTCGTCACGATCGGCGCGTGTGCGACGGCGGGCGGAATCCAGTCCTTGCGCAACTGGGCGGATGTCGAGCAGTACCGGCGCATCGTCTATCCCAGCCCCGAGTTCATCTCGACCCTGTCTACATCGACGCCGATCTCGGAGCACGTGCGGGTGGATTTCGAGATCTGGGGATGTCCCGTCGATCGCCATCAGCTACTGGCGGTTCTAAGGTCGCTGCTCTCGCGAGCGGAGCCCGTGCTGCCGGCCTACAGCGTCTGCATGGAGTGCAAGCGCAAGGGCAACGTATGCGTGGTGGTCGCGCGCGGCGAGCCGTGTCTGGGGCCGGTGACGCGGACTGGATGCGGCGCGCTGTGTCCCTCGTTCAACCGGGGATGCTACGGATGTTTCGGGCCGGCGAATGACCGCAACATGGAGTCGTTTGCGCGGATGATGGCCGATTGCGGAGTGACCGGCCAGGACGCGATGCGGCGGCTTCGCGGGATAAACGGCTACGTGAGTCCATGGCGGGAGACCGCGGATGCCTTCGCGGCGAAAAAGTAGAACCATCCAGGTCAACTACCTGACGCGCGCGGAGGGCGAGGGCGCGCTTCACATCAGCCTGCGCGACGGCGAACTGGTCGATCTCAGGCTGGAGATCTTCGAGCCCCCGCGATTCTTCGAGGCGTTTCTTCGCGGTCGCGACTCGCGCGAGGCACCCGATCTCACCGCGCGAATATGCGGAATCTGCCCGGTGGCATACCAGATGAGCACCGTGCACGCCTTCGAAAGGCTCTACGGAGCACGAATCGATCCCGCCGTCCGCGAGCTGAGGCGGCTTTACTACTGCGGGGAATGGATCGAAAGCCACGCGCTGCATATCCACATGCTTGCCGCGCCGGACTTCCTCGGATGCGACAGCATCATCGCGATGGCCGAGAAGAATCGCGAAGCGGTCGAACGGGGGCTCAGGATCAAGAAGGCCGGCAACGCGATCGTGGCGACGCTCGGCGGCCGATCGGTCCACCCCGTCGGCGCATGCATCGGCGGCTTCACCCGGGCTCCGTCGCGTGCGCGGCTGCTGGAGTTGCGCGAGCAGCTCCTGGGCGTGCGCGCGGACGCGGCCGCGTGCGTGCGATGGGTCGCGGGCTTCGAGATTCCCGACGCCCGGCGCGACATCGAGTTCGTCTCGCTGCGTCATCCTTCGGAATATCCGATGAACGAGGGCCGGATCGTCTCCTCGCGCGGCATCGACGCGGCGGCGGAGGATTTCGAGGATTTTTTCGATGAAGAGCAGGTACCCTATTCCAACGCGCTGCATTGCAGGGTGAAGGGGCGGGGTCCGTATTTCGTGGGCCCGCTGGCCAGAATCAACCTGAACTTCGATCGGCTGCCCGGCGATGTGGCATCGGTGGCGAAGGAAACCGGCATCGCGTGGCCATCCTCGAACCCCTACGTCAGCATCGTGGCCCGCGCGCTCGAGGTTCTCTATGCGATCGACGAGGCGATTCGGGTGATAGATGACTATCGCGAACCCGCCGCGGCTTCATCGCCGTTCGAGCCGCGCGCGGGAATCGGGCGCGCCGCGACGGAAGCGCCGCGCGGGCTGCTCTATCACGCATTCGAGACGGACGATCGCGGGATGATCCGGGCAGCGCGGATCGTGCCCCCGACCGCGCAGAACCAGGCGCGCATCGAGGCCGACCTCCGCGCGATCGTCCCCGACCTGATCCGCTATCCGCAGGCCGTTGCGACGCGGATGTGCGAGATGGCGATACGCAACTACGACCCCTGCATCTCCTGCTCCACTCACTTTCTGAAGCTCGAGATCGAAAACCGTTGATTCGAATCATCGGAATCGGAAGCCCGTTCGGCGACGATGCCGCCGGAATCGAGATCGCGCGAATTCTCACCGCCGCGCCGCCGCCCAACTGCGAGGTCATCGCGGCCGACCGCCCGGGAGTCGATCTGGTCGAGATGCTCGACGGCGCCGATGCCGCCATCCTCATCGATGCGGTCCGGTCGGGGGCGGCGCCCGGCACGGTTCATGAGTTCGCGTTCAGCGAGTTGGAGCGATGCCCCGTCGGGTTTGTTTCTTCGCACGATCTCGACGTGATCGCGGCGATACAGCTTGCTCATGTTCTTGGGCGCGCGCCGCGCCGCGGCCGCGTGATCGGAATCGAGATAGGACGGGAGTCGGACGGGCGGAAGATCCGGCCGCTTTGTTCGGCCGTCACGGAATCGATCGGGTCGGTCATAGAGAGAGTGCGCGAGTGCGCCCGGGAACTGGACGATCGGGAGCGATGGCGCTTCGTGCTTGCGGGAACGGTTCAGGGCGTGGGGCTTCGGCCGTTCGTGTGGCGGCTGGCAAGGTCGCTCGGTATGGCGGGATTCGTGCGCAATTTCGGAGCGGGCGTGGAGATCGAGATCGAGGGAAGTCCCGCGGCGATTCGCGACTTTCGCCGCCGTCTTGTCGAGGAACTCCCGCCCGCGGCGGCGGTTGACTCGGTAGAAGGCGCGCGGGTTAGGGTGCGTGACGAGCGCGATTTCGTCGCGATGGCGAGCGAGAGAGGGCGCGCCGCCGCGACCATCCCGCCCGATCTGGCGATCTGCGTCGAATGCGCGGAGGAGATAGCGAATCCGAAAGCGCGGCGGTTCCGCTATCCGTTCACCAACTGCACCGCGTGCGGCCCTCGATTCACCGTGGTCCAGGCGCTTCCCTACGATCGCGTCACCACCACGCTTGCCGGATTTCCGCTGTGCGCCGAGTGCGAGCGCGAATATCTCGATCCTGCCGATCGCCGGTTTCGCGCCGAGCCGATCGCGTGTCCGCGATGCGGTCCGCGGGCGCGGATCGAAATCGTGAATTCGGGATTCGCCGGGGATGGCGCGGACGATCCCGTGGCGCGGGCGGCCGCGATCGTGCGTGCGGGCGGCGTGGTCGCGGTGATGGGGCTGGGCGGGATTCATCTCGCCTGCGATGCCGGGAACGAGGCCGCCGTCGCGCGTATCCGAGCGCTCAAGCGCCGACCGCACAAGCCTTTCGCCGTGATGGTGGATTCGGCGGAGGCGGCCAGACGGATGGCGTTTCTCGGCCCCGAAGAGGAGGCGCTTCTTGCCTCCGCGGCGGCGCCGATCGTTCTCGCACCGAAGCGTCCCGAGGCGCCGATTGCTGCACGGGTTGCTCCGGGCAACGACCACGTGGGCGTGATGCTCGCGTACTCGCCGATGCATCGGCTGCTGGCCGGCGATGCGGGGCGGCCGCTCGTGATGACCAGCGCGAATCTCCCCGGTGAGCCGCTTGCGATGGATGGCGCCGAGGTGCGGGCGGCGTTCGGCGATGGCATCGACGCGATTCTGCTGCACGACCGCCCGATTCATCAGCGATGCGACGACGGAGTCTGGATGATTGCGGTGGGCGGTGCGCAACCCGTCCGCCTGGGACGCGGCAATACTCCGCGCCCGATCGAAGTTCCGATTGCGGCGACGCAGCCGATCCTCGGCGTCGGCGGAGACATCAAGAACTGCTTCTGCATCCTCGACAAGCAGGTCGCGATGATGAGCCAGCATATCGGGTCGCTGGAAAATATCGCGACCGAGGAGCACTTTCGGACTTCGCTGACGAAATGGAGCGCGCTTGCCGGGGTCGAGCCGGCCATCGTCGCCCATGATCTTCATCCCGATTCCCACTCGCGCCGAATCGCGTCGAGTCTGGGACTGCCCACCATCGGCGTGCAGCACCATCACGCGCACATCGCCGCCTGCCTCGCCGAGAACAACCATCGCGGTCCTGCTATCGGAATCGCGTTCGACGGCACGGGCTACGGTCCGGACGGGACGATATGGGGCGGAGAGGCGATGGTAGCGGACTACGGCGGCTTCCGCCGGATTGCGCATCTCAAGTGCCTGCCGCTTGCCGGTGGCGACTCGGCGATACGGAGTCCCGCGCGGATCGCGGCGGCGTTCCTGCTGGGGGCTTTCGGTTCGATGTTCGCGGATCGGGCGCGGCGGATGGTGGGAGATAGCGATGCGTCGATCATCGCGCGGATGGTCGAACGCGGCATCAATACCATCCCCACCTCCAGTTGCGGGAGGCTGTTCGATGCGGTGGCGGCGATGATCGGTGTCTGCGGAGCCGCGAGCTATGAAGCGCAGGCGGCGATCGAGATGGAGGCGCTCGCGCGATCCGCCCCGCAAGGTGGCCATATCTACCCGGTCGTGATTCGCGACGGAATCGTGAGCACGTCGGAGATCTTTGCCGCGATCGTCGGCGACCTCGTGCATTCGACGCCGCCCGCACTGATCGCGCGCGCGTTTCACGACACGATGGCGGAGATCGTGATGAGGATGGCGTCTTTGGGGCGGGCGGAGACCGGCATCGACACGGTGGCTCTAAGCGGCGGATGCTTTCAGAATCGCTTGCTGCTGGACGCGTCGGTCGAAAAGCTGCGAAGCGCCGGGTTCACCGTGATGGTGCATCGCAGGGTCCCCGCCAACGACGGCGGACTCGCGCTCGGCCAGGCGGTGGTCGCCGCCGCCATCCTCGACGCGCGGCATCGGGGAGGTTAACCATGTGCCTCGGAGTTCCCGGCCGGATAGTTGGAATCGCCGAAGAGCAGGGTCTCAGGATGGGCGAGATCGACTTCGGCGGCGTCTGCCGCAAGGTCTGCCTCGCCTACGTTCCGGAAGCGCAGGTGGACGACTACGTGGTGGTCCACGCGGGCTTTGCGATCAGCATCGTCGATGCGGACGAGGCGGAGCGCACGCTCGAGCTTATCGGCGAGATCGAAGCCGAGCTCGGCCCTGGGGAGGACGAATCATGAAGTTCGTCGATGAATTCCGCGATGCGGCCGCGGTGCGCGCGCTCGCCGACCGTATCGGGAGCATCGTCACCCGCCCGTGGACGATCATGGAGGTATGCGGCGGCCAGACGCATACGATAGTCCGATGCGGTCTTGACGAGCTGCTGCCGCGCGAGATCGCGCTCGTTCACGGGCCCGGATGCCCGGTGTG
>Ga0070741_10002425_pt1 | contig 50209 bp, 47 predicted proteins | sample Coa_R1_4_FD_66440 | JGI IMG/M metagenome (GOLD analysis project Ga0070741, IMG submission 66440) | Surface soil microbial communities from Centralia Pennsylvania, which are recovering from an underground coalmine fire - Coalmine... | ecosystem: Environmental > Terrestrial > Soil > Unclassified ... | reverse complement strand
GTTCGATTCCGACCCGCGCCTCCAATCCGCTCCAGGTCCCTCGACTTCGCTCGGGATTTCGGCAGCAGGCTCCCGCTTCGCTCACGCCTGCTAATCGCCTCAAGTTCGATTCCGACCCGCGCCTCCAATCCGCTCCAGGTCCCTCGACTTCGCTCGGGATTTCGGCAGCAGGCTCCCGCTTCGCTCACGCCTGCTAGTCGCCTCAAGTTCGATTCCGACCCGCGCCTCCAATCTTGTTCAATCGCTCCTCCTGTACCTAGCAGGCTTGTTCCGATTCCGTAACAGAGTACGAAATGTTGTGCAAGGAATTCTCGCGGGTGTAAACCGGATTGAACTGTTGCACGAACGATGCTGGGAGGTGCAACAGCCGTATATGGCGGGCTGCGCGAAGACTGGCAACAGTCAACACGCAGCCTTCTGCTTTCATAAAGTGGACGCAAAGACTAATCGGAATCGGGTTTACGGTTGTCTAGTTCCTCTTTGTGGCGGTATCAACCCTAGCCTCACGTAGAAAACTGCGCTTCCACAGAAACCATACAAGTGAGCAGACCACGGCCCACACTATGCTTGCGCCCGCAATCACCAGCCAGGGATTGTGGACCGGCACAAGCTTCCAAACCATAACCGCGAATGTAATCAATCCTATGCTGCCCATCGCGGCGCCTGCCGCGTCCGCACCGGCGGCATGCCTGCCGCGGTATATTCCTCCCATCCCCTTCTCTTCCTTGCGCTCACGTTCGTGCTTCTCGACTAATGTCGCGCTCGCGGCAAGGATTGCAGGAAACGCCAGGAATAGGCCACCGAAACTCGGCCCGAGCTTCTTGGCAAGAATTCCGGCGCCCGCAGTTACAGCACCGCCAAGGACGAAACGGAGCAGATACTCCCACCATTTCGCTCGTTTCAGGCCGGACGTGCTCACTGCAACGATCATCTTGCTTACGCCGTCATTACGAACCACAGACCACTTGCAACTGAGAGCCAGAGCAGCAACATAATTAGGGTGACAGGAAGTGCTGAGAATTTGAAACGCAGCAACAGATAGCTGACGGTCGCCGCGTAAACCATTAAGGCAATCGCTCCGACGATCATTGATCGCGCCTCGATTGCGGCGTATTCCCTTCCCTGCTTCACCACCGTTAGACCCAACGTTGCGAGCGCAATGGACGGTGCAGCGCCGAACAATCCGGCGAATGTTTTTGGCTTGAAGAGATCAGAAATGAATGAGAAGACTGAAACCACTAACCCGCCGACAACGAACCGGACAATTAGATCACTCAATAGACGCTCCGTGTGACCTATGCGGCCTTTCCGCGCTTTATCGACTTCTGTAACAGGCGCAGCGCTTCCTTCGGCCCTTTCGTTCCCAAGACTTTGAATTTGACGTTGTCCTGTTTGTGATAATTCACAAAGAACTCACCTAATTCCTTAATCAACCTGGGGTTGATATCACCAACGTCTTTCAACTCAGAGTGAGAATGGTTCTGGTTCGCGACCGCGAGCAAACGATCGTTGCGTTTGGTATCGCCATCTTCGGATTGCTCGCCTTCGATAACCCCGATCAGACGGCTCTCGATGACGCAACCGGGAAAAGCGGGTGCATCCATGAGCAACAACACGTCAATCGGGTCACCGTCTTCGGCCTCGGTGGAAGGAATAAATCCAAAGCCGTAGGGAAAGAGCATCCCATCGGGGAGCACTCGGCTGAGTTTGAAGGTCCGCAGATCAGGGTCGAATTTGTATTTGTTACGTGATCCCTTTGGAGTCTCAATCACAACCTGGACGGAGTTGTCTCCCTCGTTGAAGGGCTTGAGAACGATCGGCGCGGCAATTGCGCCCTTGTTTTTCTTTCCCATAGCGGCTCAATAACAAAGCGGTTGAGATGTTCATACGTATGACGGCGTTGCACAAACGGACACCTTCCCGATTCCCGCTACTCTGGCGCAGAGAGCAGGAGTATCATGTACTCGTTTTCCGGCACCTGGTCCGGAGAATCGGCACGGAGAACGGACCGCGTAGTCTGCTCCTGCTATCGGCTACCGCTCTCCCTTGCGAGGAGGCTAGGCCATGTGTTCCATCCCGGTTAGCATCAGGACCGTTCTGTACGGCGTTGCAATTTTGCTCAGCGGCACTCTGTGTTATGCGCAGGCCCCGAAGTACGATCCCGCAACAGAGGCGAAATTCAAGGGGACAGTTGAAGACTTGAAGATGCCGCCCAAAGGTAGCGAAAAGGAAATCGCCTACATCATTATCAAGAGCGGGACCGACGAACTCGAAATTTATCTCTGTCCGAAGTCCTACATGGACGATATGGGCGTGAGCTTCGCCAAGGGCGATGAGATCGCATTCACTGGATCAAAGGTGAAGCAAGGTGACGCCGATATGGTCTTAGCGCGCGAGGTCAGTAAAGGCACGGATACACTCATCCTGCGCGATGATAAGGGCAATCCCGTGTGGAACTGGAAACGCTAGTTACAGTCTCCACTGGCACAAAGGCACGCAAAGGTGGTTCTTTTTCGCTCCGTTCGTGTCACTTGGGCGCCCTTTGCGTTTAAAAATGAGAGTAATCTGTGCGACGAGAATGAGGAGAAAAACGGATGAGTGTCCCAGTGCGACATCGAGCAGTCATATTCTTTTGCGCCTTGTTAACGTTCGTCGCAGGTTCAGTAATGTTTTCGCAGTACAAGGTCAAAGCTGCGGCGCTATCCGGTAGCAGCATCAGCGGAATTGTCAGACTAGAAGGAACCGCCCCACACCAGCGTCCAATTGACATGTCGAAGGAACCTAGCTGCGCGTTGATGCACAAGGCGAATCTCGTGACGACCGAAAGCGTGGTCGCCGGCCCCGACGGTGGATTGAAAAACGTGGTCGTCTACATCTCGCAAGGGTGGACCGGCCCCGCGCAAGCAAGCACCGCATCGCCAATCTTAGATCAGAAGGGGTGCCAGTATATTCCGCATGTGATGGCGGTAAATGCCGGGCAGCCGTTCAAGGTCTTAAATAGCGACCAGACCTCTCACAACGTCCATCCTATGCCGGCCCCAGGCGGAGCAAATCAGGAGTGGAACAAGTCGCAATCACCAGGGGCCCAACCGATCGTCTCAAGCTGGAACGGGGAGGAAGTGGCAATCCATGTGAAATGCAACATTCATCCCTGGATGAGCGGTTACATAGCCGTGGTGAAGGGACCCTACTCAATCACTAATCAGAAAGGCGCATTCAGAATCGAAAACATTCCTCCGGGAGACTATACGTTGAGTGCTTGGCAGGAAACCTACGGGACGCAGACGCAGAAAGTGACCGTGGCGGCAGGCAAGCCAGCCACTGTCAACTTTGCTTTTAAGGCAAAATAGTCGTTCTCCTTAGGAAGTACTCGTTTGCGCCATTCTTCAGAGACCGTGCCTGAGGCGACCCATGGCTAAGTTCGTAGCCGTCACTTTAATTGCGATCGCCATCGGCTCGGCAATTCCCATTTTGCTGCACATCTGGATGCCGCCGGCGGATATATCCACGCATGGCCATCTCATTGATGCGCAGATGGCTGACACAATGGTGGAAGCGGGGATCTGTTTTATTGCTGCACAACTCATTTTGGCGGTGTTCATTTGGCTGGCTGCGAGTCGTCCGTCGGGATACAAGATCAGGAATTTTCCTGGTGGTAGCTTCGTTCTGGTTCTCGCCGCTTTTTTTCTAGTGGGTACCGAAGTCCTCGCTTTGGGATTTTTTGGGACAAAGGCGTGGGCAAACATCTATTTCACTCCGCCTTCCGCCGATTCGCTTCCCGTGCAGGTGCAGGCTGGACAATTCGCGTTTTACTTCCGTTATCCGGGGCCGGACGGAAAGTTCGGACCGATTCATCCCGAAATGATCAACGAAGCCAACCAGAACCTGTTTGGCATTGATGTGGATCATGATCAGGATGCCAAGGATGACATCGTCACCGCGGAAATGGGAGTACCAGCGAATAAGGAAGTTCATTTGTTGATGCACAGCAAAGATGTCGGGCACTCGTTCTATGTGCGTGAGTTGAGAATTCAGCAGGATTTTGTTCCAGGCCTTGATTTATCTCTGCATTTCACGGCGACGAAAACCGGGCGCTACGAAATTGTGTGCACCCAGCTCTGTGGCCTCGGACACTACAACATGAAGGCTTATTTAAACGTGATGTCGCCGACAGACTACGACTCCTGGATAAAGCAGCAAGCTGCGTTGCAATAGCGGCTGCGATCAAGTAAGGATGAACATATGCATGATGTTTCTTCACATGTCGGACATCACGCGCCGCCGCAGGGCTTCTTTCGCAAGTACGTCTTCAGTCTCGATCACAAAGTAATCGGCAAACAATATTACGGGCTTGGACTTCTCGCTGTGCTGATCGGCATGGTGTTGTCATGGCTAATGCGGATTCATCTCATCGCGCCCAACGCCACGATCCCAGGCTTGAAATGGCTCTCCTCTACAGGGGCGCCCGGCGGTGTGATGACACCAGAGTATTACCTGCAACTTATGACCATGCATGGAACGCTCATGGTCTTCTTTGTGCTCACCACGGTTCCCCTCGCCGGCTTCGGAAATTACTTCCTGCCAATTCAGATTGGCGCGGAGGACATGGCTTTCCCGCGCTTCAACATGATGTCGTTCTGGGCGACGTTTGTTGGTTTCTGCGTTTTGATTGCAGCTTTTTTCGTGGGCGACGGACCACCGCTTTCCGGTTGGACTGCATATGCGCCGCTCAGCGTGCTTGCGGGCGCCGGCCCGGGTCAGGCCATGGGGCAAACGCTGTGGGCGGTTTCGATCGCAATCTTCTGCATCGGACAATTGCTCGGTTCGCTCAACTTCATCACCACCACACTTGATCTTCGTACAAAAGGCATGATGCTTATGCGCATGCCGCTCTCCACGTGGGCGTGGTTCATCACGTCATGCATTGGGTTGCTCGCATTTGCGGTTTTGCTGCCCGCCTGCATACTCCTGATTCTCGACCGCGTGGCAGGAACGAGCTTTTTCGTTCCGTCACATCTCGTCATCAGCGATCAGGTGATTTCAAACCACTCCGGCGGCTCGCCTCTGCTGTGGCAGCACCTGTTCTGGTTCTTTGGCCATCCGGAGGTTTACATCGCGATCCTGCCGGCAATAGGAATTGTTTCGCACATCCTGATCAACAGCTATCGACGCCCACTGCTCAGCCACAGAGTGGTGATTTATAGCATGATCGCCATCGGCTTTCTCAGCTACATGGTTTGGGGACACCACATGTTCGTCAGCGGAATGAGCCCGTATTCTGCGGTGGTGTTCTCATTTCCAACGCTGGCCATCACGATTCCTGCAACACTCATCACGCTCATTTGGATTGGCAGTCTCTATGGGGCCAAGTTGGAGGTCACCTCCGCCTCCCTGTTTGCCCTGGGATTCGTATCGATGTTTGTCACTGGCGGCCTGAGCGGGTTCTTTCTTGCGCAGCCTTCGATTGACGTGTACCTGCACGGAACATACTTTGTTGTCGGTCACTTCCATATGGTCATGGGCGTTGCAGCTATCTTTGGGATGTTCGCTGGAACGTATTTCTGGGCGCCAAAGATGTTCGGCCGCATGATGAGCGAGACGCTGGGTAAGGTCCACTTCTGGTGCACGTTTGTCGGCGCGTACTGCATCTTCATGCCGTTTCATTATCTCGGCCTGGCCGGAAACGTCCGCCGTTATTCCGCATTCGTCGATGATTATTTGCAGCCCTTACTTCCGGCGCACAAGTTCATTACGTTCGCTGCACTATTCACCGGCGCGGCGCAATTGATTTTTCTGTATAACCTGGTTCGCAGCCGATTCGCTGGGCCTCCCGCCGACGAAAATCCGTGGCATGGAACGTCGCTAGAGTGGGCGACTTCCTCGCCTCCACCGTGGGACAACTTCGGCGGAAGAGCTCCGGTGGTTTACCACGATCCATATCAATACGGGATTGAGGCTTCCAGTGGCGACTATGTTATGCAGAACTCGCCAGAACAGATTCAGACTGTGCGAGAAGACAAGAGTTTGTTGTAGGGACAATTTGTGGCAACCACCATTGATGCTCCACCAAGCATAAAGAATCCGGCGTCCGGCACGCGTCGCGTGCAGCACATCGGACCGGAGACTCCAAGCACAGGAATCTGGATTGGCCTGGCTGCGATTACCATGACTTTCGCAGCCTTTACGAGCGCGATGGTGGTGCGCAATGGTTCAGCCCCTGACTGGCGTCATTTTTCATTTCCGCCAATTCTCTACCTGAACACGGTGGTCCTGATCGCGAGCAGCCTGACGCTGCGAATGGGACAGAGTCGCTATCTTCGATTGGTTAGTGGGATCGCTGATTCTGTTTCGGTCGTTCGTGCACTGTACGGAACCCTGGCGCTCGGGTGTCTGTTTGTTGTCGGGCAATATGCAGCATGGCTGCAGTTGCGCTGGGAGGGAATTTATCTCGCCACGAATCCCAGCAGTTCGTTCTTCTATTTATTTACGGCCTTGCATGCTTCGCATGTCATCGGTGGATTGCTGGGTTTGATTTACGTGACCAGCAAACTGCATCGCGGAATTCTATACAAGAGCACACTGGATGCTGCTTCGCGGTATTGGCACTTCATGGGTGTGCTGTGGCTTTATGTGCTGGGATTGTTGTGGTTCCGGATTTGAACGTGTGGGCCCGGGCGTCCCTGCCCGTGAGGGGCGAGTGGATGTCTGCCCTGCACTTCTGGAGGAATCGTGAGTGAGGCAAACGCAAGAGCGACGGCACCCGACGCGCTTGTGCTCCACCCGGACCGCGAATACCCGGCATTTGCGGTTCCCCACAAGAAGCTGGTGATGTGGCTGTTCATCATCTCTGATGCAGTCACCTTCGGCGCCATTCTTTTCGCCTACGGTTATCTCCGCAATGCCAGCACAAACTGGCCACGCCCGTTCGAAACCGCCAGCGTAATCAACGCCTACATCATGACATTTGTTCTAGTGACGAGCAGTTTGACCATGCTGATCGGGATTCGCGCGGGAAAGGCTGGCAATCGTTCCGCTGCAATCACCTGGAGCAGTGTGACCGTTGCTGGCGGAGTAGTCTTTGCCCTGCTACATCTGAAAGAATGGCTGGGCTTGATTCATGGAGGCTTGACTCTTTTAGCGAATCCGTGGGGCTCGAATCTGTTTGGCGCAGGGTTCTTCAGCATCACAGGCCTGCATCTGATCCACGTCGTCGCCGGATGCATTGCCATCACAATCGTGACTCTTGGTTACAAACGCAGCCGCTATGATCATTGTGATCTCGAAGTCTGGGGTCTTTACTGGCACTTCGTGGACATGGTTTGGATGTTTATAGTGCCATTCGTATACCTGTTGAACGTGAAGCACTGATTCGGGGGCCATGAACACAGCAGAAGGACCGAGTGACGGGTTGACAGTCTATATTCTCGTTTACGCCGCGATTCTCGCGCTTTCTGGTGTGCAAATCCTGACTGCCTACGAGCGTATTGATGGCTCGCAAATGCTATTGCGCATGCTTTCGATCGCCATCATACAAGCTGGCCTTGCGATCACCTTCTTCATGCATATGAAGTCAGAGAGGCGGACACTTGCATTGTTCCTCTTGCCCGCAACTATCTTCGTTCTTGCTATGATGAACATGATCTGGTCTGACAGTTTCCGGTTGCTGACGATGCGGCCTTTTTCGCAATAATATCTTCATGCGCCATTTTTCAATACAGCTCGCCGTCTGGGCCGCCTTCCTAACGGTCGCCGTTCCGGCTTTTGCGCAGAACTGTCCGCTCTGCTATACGCAGGCGGCGGCAAGTGGCGCTCGGTTTATTGCCGCCCTAAGGAACGGAATATTGGTTTTGATAATCCCGCCGATGTTTATGTCGGTGGGGATCACATGGTTGGCATATCGCAAGCGCAACCGGTTCAGGCAAGAGCATGATCGACCCGAACTCGTTAACTCCGAGCAGAACAGCTTTGAAGAATAGTCAGAGGCCTTTCATCAAACGAATGCTCTCAAAACTTCGCGACTACTACGTTCTCACCAAGCCGGAAGTAAATCTGCTGATCCTGATGACTACCTCGGCCGGGTATTATCTCGGACTCCAGGGACCTTTTCACGTCACAGGAATGATCAACACGCTTCTCGGCACATTGCTCGTCGCCAGCGGTACCGCAACTCTGAATCAATGGATGGAGCAGGTCTGGGATGGGCAAATGCGGAGAACGGCAAACCGCCCTTTGCCTTCTGGCCGCGTAAGTTCGCTTGAGGCGTTGGCCTTTGGGCTCCTGCTGAGCGTTGCGGGCGGAGCTTACCTGGCATTGCTGGTAAATGGACTATCGTCAATTCTTGCCCTTTCCACGTTGCTTAGTTACCTGCTGATCTACACACCGTTGAAGCGCCACACCCCCCTCTGCACGCTCCTGGGCGCTTTTCCTGGGGCGATGCCAACTCTGATCGGCTGGGCTGGAGCCACGAACTCCGTTACGACACAAGCAATGTTCCTTTTTGCGATCTTGTTCCTCTGGCAGTTCCCACACTTCTTGGCGATCGCTCTCATGTATCGCGAAGACTATGAACGTGCGGGCTACCGTATGCTGCCGAGGTTCGATCTGGACTCAAGGTTTACACGGGCAGAAATCGTGGTCTTCACAGTTGCTCTAGTAGCGACAACAGTTCTCTCAGGTCTTACAAATGCGGGAACTGTGTATTTGGGCTCTTTACTTCTGGCAGGGGGCTTATTTCTCTATTACTCCTTGAAGCTGGCTGCGTCAGGTTCCAGGCCCTCAGCCAGCCGCCTGCTACATGCTTCGGTCGTTTATCTTCCTGTGCTTCTTGCCATTATGGCCTTCGGCAAACGCTGACCGCAATAAGCTTCCATTTGTCCTGATCACAGCGCTGATGCCATTCCATGGGTCGGATAGCGAAGACCCAGGAGTACTACCTGCCGCGTCATGACGTCGTAAGCGTCGAAGAAAACCCGCCGAGAGTGGCCAAGACCTGGAACAATGATTGCCAGATAGAGCAGAGGGACAGTCTGTAAAGCCTGGAGGCGCAGTCTCACGGCGTTCTCCAGCAGTCGATCGGCAGCAGCCACGACCTCGGGATCAGGGCTCAGCCGGGCCGCCTCGCCGAGTCGGACTAGAATCCCAGCATTCTGCGCCGCGCATCGTACGTATTCCGCGGCCGCCAGCATGCGCTGACAATGCACAGCCCTGAATTCCCGAAGGGAAAGATTCTCCCGCAGGAAATCCTCTTCCTTCTCGTTCATCAGGTTGTGAAAAGCGCGGACGTCAACCGGGCGCAACTTCCTTGCTAAAGCATCAAGGTCTTCCCCGCCCTGGTTGTGCCCCCTTGCCATCGCCACGATAGCAATAAGAGCTAGAACGCCGATAAGGACGAACACGACAACTAATGTCATTGCCGGGCTACTCCTTCCAATTCGTGATTCCAGAGTTCAAGTTCGGTTTTTTCTAGGCATTCGTCGACGACCGGGAACGACCGTTCAGGCAAGAGAAAGTATACAAGCCAGATCACAACACAAATATGAAAACCAGTGCCTTCCAGGATATCCACTGCAACTATTGACGGATTTCCGAAATAGTTCCGCAGAACCGCGCCAGCAAGGTTAATGCAAGCCGAAACTCCAAACCCCAGAGCTATGCCAGCCACCCAATTGCGCCAAGAGATGCGTAGCACGCGATTCAGCATAAAAAACAGGAGCAGCATTCCCACCTGCACGAGACTGACAGCAAAATCAAGAGCGTGGCAAGCATTGATGGGAAACCTCACACTCACGTCGGAGAGGGTTCCGGAAATTATTGCTGATACCAACACGAGAATCGCTAATAGCCCACCAAGTACGTATCGAAATGTGGCAAACGAGGGAAAACGGGTTAGAAGGAGCCTATTAATAAGAACATAGATCACGGCAAGTTCGAAAATGGAGCTTACCGCATTCCCGAATAGCAGTGTCCAACCGTAGGTCATCGCCGGAAAAGGATGATGGATGGCGACCACAAACTCTGCCAAGTAGGCTATCTCTTGGACAACTAGGTAAGCGACAAAAGATTGCGATTGCTTCTGAAACCCTCTGCGCCATAGAAAGGCCAGGAGGATAGCAAGGAGCACCGGCGGTGCAATCCACAAATAGTAGCGCAGAACAAGCATGATTTATCTGAATAGTACTGTCTTAGTCCGCAGCTCACAATCCATTTCTTGCTCTAATCTGACGGTAGTTCCCGGTTTCACTTGATCTCGATCCAACGAATGCTTCTGATCATGGCAACCTGAGGCAGAAGCAACCACCACTCTTAGTGTTGGACTATCCTCTCCAATTCCTCGCTCCAAGACGCAATCTCTGCCTTCCCAAGTCCTCTGCCGTGTGGATCCGTGTGCTCTGGAAGAAGCACGTACACAAACCAGATCGTGACACACGCATGAAAGCCAACCATTTCTACAATATCGACAGGAATTAATGATGCGTGTCCAAAATAGTCGCGCAAAGCGGCACCCGCAAGTTGGATGCAAGCTGAAACCCCGAATCCAAGCGCTATGCCAGTAAGCCAGTTCCGCCAGGAGATTTGTAATGTGCGACTCATGAAAAACAAAGTAAACAGAATGCCGGCCTTTACTAGGCCGGCGCCAAAATCGATCACATGAAAGATATTTGTTGCCGTCCTTGTACTGATGTCAGCCAACGTTCCAGCAATAGCTCCGGCTATTAACACAAGAACTGCAAGGCTTCCTCCGAAAACAAATCGCAACCAACTCAATGACGAAAAACGAGAGAAAATAAGTAGGTCAGCAAGCGTATAGATAACTACTAGTTCCAAGATGGAAATCGTCCCATTCCCAATGAGTGACACCCACGCATAAGTAGCTTGTGAGAACGGGTGACGAAAGGCAAAGATGCACAGAATCAAGAACCCAAGCAGTTCAACGCCGATATAGGCGGCAAGAGGTGGAATTTGTTTTCGAAAACCACGCCGCCAAAGGAGCACCAGCACTACTGCCAGCAAAATTTGAGGCGCGAAGAACAGGTAATACCGGAGAAAAATCATGGGCTACCGGAATACTAGCCTTTTTACCGGCAGCCCACAATTGCTTTATTTCTAATTCGCACCACTAGCAGGTTTTGGCGGTTGGTGAGCACGCTGGATACTCTGCTGCGGCCTGTGGAACTGTCGCGCACAACGCAAGTACTGCAGCGGCAAGCAACAATAACATTTTCTTCACGGTGAAACTCCTCGTTGAATTGGGAATTGCACCGTGATAATGTCCCAACGAAGGGCACTTATTTCGGAAGGCGCAAATTATTCACATTTACGAAACTCGTAACAGAATGACGCTGAAGTCAGCCCTAGAAGACCTGTCGCAGACCACTTTGGAAGCCATTTCTGGCGTTCTGCTGAGGCTGGAGTATTTGGCGGGACTGCGAGGGTCGGGAGACTATTCGCACTGGGGTTTCAGCAAGGTTCACGGACTGACCACTGCGAAGAATGCGTTGCGTGATGCTCATCGCGCTGTGGTTTCCGACGTGTTATCGACACCTCTGAAGACATTGCTCGAGGACGTAGAATCCAGCAGCGCATGTTCGGGCGTTGATCCCGCCAGCTACCTCGATGGGCTAAGAAAAAAACAAGGAAACCTACTTCCCAGCAACCCGGGCGCAGGGTCGGCAAGGCATCTCAATTCAGTGCTGTACGCTCTTTTGGGGCTGGAACGGAATCGGAGACGGCGCGCCACTCGCCAAGCTTCATAGCCACCCCAACGACCTGCCCGATCACCTCTGCATCCTGCGGATAAGCCAATACGCGCGGCGCAACCGGCGACAGTGGATGGGGTTGCAGGATTATGACCTCACGCGCCAGCGTACACCAGCAACAGACGTGATCTTCGCGGGTCTCCACGAAATAGATTGGCCGTTCATATTCGGAGCGCCAGCCCCCCTCTATGACCCGGCTCCTGGATTCATCCACCTGAATAAAGCTTCCTGGAGGAAGGATCGGATACATGGTCAGGTCCTGGCTGCCGATATAGCCATAGGTGAATCCCGTCTTGGCCAATTGCTCCAGGTAAGCCAGCGGAACCGTCCCCCACTCCTCTACCATTCGTCCAAAGTTCATCGTCCTGCGGGGGTCAAAGCTGGGATCCATGCGGACAGGTATCTGAGCCGCTGGCGCACTTCCTAAAGCTTTTGAGAGGTGAGACTTAGGCGGCGTGCTCGTCTCCAGGTCGGAAACCCCGAAATTAAATTCCACTCCGTATAACTGGAGCATGTCCTGAAAAGTAGTTCTGTAAATGACTGCCAGAGAATAAAGCCGGTAGATACTCGGGGTTACGCCTTTGGTTTCGACGTCCGACAGGCGGCTGATGGGCACGAAGTATTCTTCGTTGCCACGCTTGCGGGCGATTCGCTCGCTCGCGGTCTCCACGTCCCTCATCGTAAGCCCAAGTTTTTCGCGCATGATGCGGAGCGCGGAGCCAGCTGTGACCGTGTTCAAGCCGTCCTCGCGTCACCATGGTGGTGAGTCATGACAAATTCTCGTGCGACGCAATGCAACAGAGATAGGGAAACCGTTCCAAAAACCCAAACAATACTAACTCCTGAAACATCAGCGGCGCGGCGGCACAAGTTGTAAGCTTGTTCCGAATTTGTAACAAATTCTAAACAGATGGTTGTATTTGTCGCAAGCAGAAAGCGGAATCCGCTGAAAACACTGGCAAACCGGTCTTGGCGCGCTATGCGGGAAATCTTCCGAGATTGCTAGGGCATGAAAAAGTGGAGAAATTTAGTGGCGGGCAAATAGCCCGGTGATCGAATAGCCCAACCCCAGCGCCAGAACGGCGGCGACACCGCAGGAAAACCCAAGCCGTTCGCGAATCTGCTTCTTGACGTTGAGTTCTTCGTTGACTCTAGATCGGAGTTCCGAAATGGAATTGTGGACCCTACTGCGCTCGTCTGCGGCCCTCATCTGAAGATCGTAACTAGGCAGCCCGGTCATAATTTGCCCTCGCTTCCGACTGAATCCAGGCTTTGTCAGCTTTCAGGACTTCTAACGTCCGTTTTGGAAACATTGCTTTGGAGCGTAATTCGTTATACGCGAAAAATCCAGCCACACCTCCGAACAACGTCCAGAGAACAGCGACAATCACGGTGCCAAAGAACCACGCGTACGGGTTTCCCGCAAAAGCCGAGGCTACGAGGGTGACGACTGCCGTTGTCAACAGCAGGAACGCAGTAATGAACAGGCAGATGGCTAACAATGCCAAAGGCACGGCCACACGGAGTCCGTCTATCGTCTCGCGTAATTCCGATATCAGCATCTGTACGCGGGTCGTCAGCAGCTGTTTCAGCTCGTCGCGAATTTCCGAGACGATCTCGCCCCAGCTTCGCGTATTGTTAGTGGTCCTCACCTCGACGGTTTTCGTCTCAGCCATGGTGCGTCGACCTCCATATCCTGAGAGCCACACCCACAGCAAACGCACCACACGCGACTATCGCAAGGAAGTGCAAGGGGCGCTGGTCGGCGAAGGCGCGAATATCACGCGCGGCGCTCTTTCTCCCATGCGAAAACCTTCGCTGTACCGCGCGCCAGGAGTCCTCGGCTGCACTGACACCAGTGTGCAGAATCTCCTTTGCTCTCTCTACGGGACCTCCCTTGGCCTGGACTCGGCGGAATTCGTGGACCTCTGCCGGTTCACCCTCGGGATAGACCGCCGAGAATCGGGGACTGCCTGCCTCTGTTACAGGCGTGCTGGAACTCCGTTGCGCCATGATTGGCCTTACTTTGCTTGGATGGCGTGGAAAGCCGAGACGTATGCATGCCGACGTAAATGCGACGTCAGATACAGGGTTGCAGAGACTTACATTCGAGGGTAGCTACCCTAATCGGCAGCTCGCGAAGTTTCCCTGCTTGCGTGGACCAAGGGAACATTGACCAGGTGTTCACTTAAGAACCACGCTTGCAGTTCGTTGGTACGTAGCACTTCACTTACAATCATGTCGTTCGTGCCCTGATCTCCCAATTCGTCGGCCCGCTCGGCGAGCTTACGGCAATCGCGAATAATCATTTGGTGCGCATCAAGCAAACGAGAAATCTGCACCGGAACTTCTTCCCTGCCCTTTGGTGGACGTTCAATGCGAGTGGTTTCAGCTACATCATGCGCCATCGCAATGGCCAATCCGCCAAGGAGCTGAATGCGCTCCGCAATCGCATCAACGATTTCGACCTGCTCGTCAAAGTGCTTGTCGAACAAAAGATGCAGTTGGTAGAAGGTCGGCCCAGCCACCTGCCAGTGAGACTTCTTGTAAAGGTCGCGCAAGGTCATCGAGTCCGCCAGTAGCTGGTTGAGCTGCTCGGTCATTTCAAGCCGGACGGGTTCCTCAAGTTCCAAATGAAATGCATGGGTAACGGTGCCAAATGACTGGATTTCAGGTGCACGCTGATGAACTCTCGGCTCTGCGGAAAAGCCTGTGTGATCTCCGGAAGAAACCTTCTTGGCCATATGAAATCTCCTTATTTCATTTATCGGAGTTAGATGATGGAATCGAAATTCTGGGCACAGAAAGTTTGGGCCCTGATTGAATGCGCCAGGCCTTTGAGGAGGCAGCAAAATTTTCGATAATCCTCTATCATGAGATGTTCCGATTCAAAACGTGGAGAGAGTCTAGTTGGCACAGACCCCTGTATTGGCAGAACCGCAGCAAACCTCGGCTACATCGCGGAATAACAACAACAATGACGGGTTGGAAGTCCTCGAAACCCGGGAATGGCTCGACTCGCTCGACTACGTCCTTGCCACGGGCGGGCCAGAGCGCGCGGGGCGGCTTCTGCAGCAGCTGCAATTACACGCTCGCCGTGTAGCCGGGATCAATCTTCCCTTCACAGCCACCACTCCATATCAAAATACGATTTCTGTACGCCAGCAGGCGCCATTTCCCGGCAGTCAGGAGATGGAACGGCGGATCAAGAGCCTGGTCCGGTGGAACGCCATGGCAATGGTGGTGCGTGCCAACAGAGTGGAGAGCGGCATTGGCGGCCACATTTCTACCTACGCTTCGGCAGCAACTCTCTATGAAGTTGCTTTCAATCATTTTCTCCGCGCGAAGACAGAAACCGGGGACCGCGATGTTGTTTACTTTCAGGGCCACGCAACACCTGGGATGTATTCACGCGCGTTCCTCGAGGGTCGACTTTCAAAGGAGAAACTGGAAAACTTCCGTCGCGAGCTGAAACCCGGCGGAGGGCTATCCTCTTATCCCCACCCCTGGCTGATGCCGGATTTCTGGGAATTCCCAACCGTGAGCATGGGGCTCGGACCAATTCAGTCGATCTATCACGCCCGCTTTATCAAGTACTTGGAAAATCGGGGACTGAAAACGTCGACTGGCGGCAAGGTTTGGGCGTTCCTCGGCGACGGCGAAATGGACGAGCCGGAATCGCTGGGTTCGATTACGCTCGCCTCGCGCGAGAAGCTCGATAACTTGATCTGGGTCATTAACTGTAACCTGCAGCGCCTCGACGGGCCGGTTCGCGGTAATGGCAAGATCATTCAGGAGCTTGAAGCAATCTTCCGCGGCGCGGGCTGGAATGTGATCAAAGTTATTTGGGGCAGCGACTGGGACAGCCTCATCCAAAACGATCGCGACGGCTTATTGGTGCGCCGTCTGGGCGAAATTACTGACGGTCAATACCAGAAATTCTTCGTCGAAAGCGGGGCCTACTTCCGGCAGAACCTCTTCGGCACTGATCCACGTCTCTTACGTATGGTAGAGCGATTCTCTGACGAGCAGCTCTCACGCATGCGGCTCGGTGGTCACGATCCAATCAAAGTTTATGCGGCGTACAAGTCTGCCGTGGAGCACGTAGGCTCGCCAACAGTTGTGCTCGCCAAAACCATTAAGGGATATGGCCTGGGTGAAGCTGGAGAAGGCAAGAACATTACCCATCAGCAAAAGAAACTGAACGAAGATGAACTGCGAATGTTCCGCTCGCGATTCGGAATTCCCATTCCAGACGAGCACTTGCACGAGGCCCCGTTCTATCGGCCTGCCGATGACAGCGCCGAAATTCGCTATATGCAGGAGCGGCGTAAGCAGCTAGGCGGCTACATGCCTGAGCGCAAAGTGCGGTCCAAACCGATTAAAGGGGTTTCGGAATCGCACTTCGAAGAGTTCTACAAAGGAACCGACGGCCGAGAAGTTTCGACCACGATGGTTTTCGTCCGGCTTCTGGCGAAGCTGTTGCGCGATCCGGAGATTGGCAAGCTCATCGTACCCATTATTCCAGACGAGGCGCGGACTTTCGGCATGGAGGCCTTGTTTCGCCAAGTGGGAATTTATTCGAGCGTCGGCCAACTTTATGAGCCGGTCGATATGGATACGCTTCTTTACTACAAGGAAGCCAAGGACGGCCAGATTCTCGAAGAAGGAATTACCGAGGCCGGCTCAATCAGCTCGTTTATCGCTGCCGGCTGCGCGTATTCCAATCACGGGATCAACACCATCCCGTTTTTCATTTACTACTCAATGTTCGGGTTTCAGCGTATCGGCGACCTGATTTGGGCCGCAGCCGACATGCGCACGCGCGGCTTCCTGCTCGGCGGGACTGCTGGCCGAACCACCCTCGCCGGCGAAGGCTTGCAGCACCAGGACGGTCACAGCCACGTGCTGGCCCTTAGCGTGCCGAACCTACTGGCATATGATCCCGCGTTTGCGTTTGAGATTGCCATCATCATCCAAGACGGCATAAAGCGCATGTATGTCGATCAGGAATCGATCTTCTATTATCTTACCGTTGGCAACGAGCCTCTCCCCATGCCGGCTATGCCGGAAGGAAAGGATGTTCGCGAAGGCATTTTGAAGGGCCTGTACCTGTTCAAGCCTTCGCAAAAGAAAGACGCAAAGTTGCATGCGCAGCTCTTCGGCAGCGGCGCCATTATGTTTGAAGTGCTCAAAGCGCAGGAGCTGCTGGAAAAGTATGGTGTCGCTGCGGATGTATGGAGCGTTACCAGCTATAAGGAGCTCTACCGCGATGCCAATGATTGCGAGCGCTGGAACATGCTGCATCCAGCGGAGACGCCGAGGGTCCCATTCGTGACTCGCCAGCTGAAGGATACACAAGGCGTGCTGGTGGCAGCGTCGGACTATATGAAGGTCCTGCCGGAATCGATTTCGCAATGGCTGCCACGCTCCCTGGTGGCGCTTGGGACTGATGGTTTTGGACGAAGTGAGGGTCGCGCGTCCTTGCGAGATTTCTTCGAAGTCGACGCCAAGCACATCGTGCTCGCCACCTTGCATGCGCTGGCGCGAGAGAAAAAGATCGAATCGAAAGCTGTTAATCAGGCAATCAAAGAGCTCGGGATCAATCCCGAGAAAGCAAATCCGGCGATAAGTTAACCAGCTTCTAGCTCCTAGCCACTAGCTGCTAGCAATCGATCCTTGAAACGGATTGCTAGAAGCTAGCAGCTAGAGGCTAGCAGCTTGAAACTGGAGACTGTTCCGTGACCGAATTCAAGCTACCCGAGCTTGGCGAAAACGTTCATCAGGGAGATCTGGTGCGGCTTATGGTCGCGCCCGGCGCTGCTATCGCTGAAGGCCAGCCCGTGATGGAACTCGAGACCGATAAAGCCGTTGTCGAAGTTCCTTCCTCTGTTACCGGGACCGTGAGAGATGTTCTCGTAAAACAAGGCGAGAAGATCAAAGTCGGACAGGTGATCTTTACTGTCGACAACGGATCGAAGAGTGTGACGCGGGCGCCTTCGTCCGCACAGACAGAGGTGAAATCAGAGCCGGTCTCGGCATCTTCGACCTCGTCAGTTCCGGCCCATCCGGCAAAGGCTCCCGAACCCGCGACACCTGTCCCCTCTGCCATCGTCCCGTCCGAGACTGCTGAGGTATCCGAGTTCAAGCTTCCCGAACTCGGCGAGAACATTCACCAGGGCGATCTCGTCCGCTTGATGGTCTCTCCCGGGGCACAGATCTCTGAAGGCCAGCCGGTGATGGAACTTGAGACCGACAAAGCGGTCGTGGAAGTTCCATCATCAGTGACCGGGATTGTGAAAGAGGTCCTCGTTTCACAGGGCGACAAGATCAAAGTGGGCCAGGTGATCTTCACGCTGGAGGCGGGCAGCACATCGCAAGCTCATCCGCAACAACCCTCGCGTCCTGAGGAGACCCACGATCACGCCCGAGCGGCATTTCAAGCAGCTATTCAGTCGGAAGGCAAGACCGAAGAACAGGCTCTACCTCCGGATCAGCCGCGTACACCGCCAGTCGCAACGTTCAGCATGCCGCTGAACCTTGACCGCGCCGCTGGCGTTGATCATCGTGGGCCTGTTCCGGCCGCACCGCACGTGCGTCGCCTGGCCCGCGAACTCGGTGTCGATATTCACAACGTACCTGGATCGGGTCCGGGCGGTCGCATTAGCGAAGACGACGTTAAGATCTACGCGAAGAGTTTGATCATATCGGCGGCAACGAGCGCGGGAGTTGCAGCCACTCACGTTAAACAGCCCTCGCTTCCCGACTTCAGCAAGTGGGGCAAGATCGAGCGCGTCTCCATGCGCGGCGTTCGCCGCAAGACGGCCGAGCACATGTGGGAAGCCTGGAGCGCAATCCCGCACGTCACCCAACAGGACAAAGCTGACATCACTGAGCTGGAGCAGCTACGCCAGCGTTTCGGGCCGAAAGCAGCGGAGGCCGGCGGCAAGATGACCGTGACCGCGATCGCGCTGAAAGTGTGCGCGTCGGCGCTGAAAATCTTCCCGCAGTTCAACGCCTCTATTGATATGGAGAAGGAAGAGATTGTCTACAAGCAGTACATCAACATCGGCGTTGCTGTGGACACTGATCGCGGTTTACTGGTTCCCGTGATTCGCGACGTGGACAAGAAAAATATCGTTGAGCTCGCAGCAGAGTTGACTCAGTTGTCCAAGAAAGCCCGGGACAAGAAACTCAGCCCGTCGGATATGGAAGGCGGAACATTTACGATTACGAACCTCGGTGGCATTGGTGGTACGGGCTTCTCGCCCATTGTCAATTATCCGGAAGTGGCGATTCTTGGCCTATCACGCTCGAGTATGGAGCCGGTTTGGATCAACAACAAGTTCGAGCCACGCCAAGTGCTGCCGCTCTCACTCTCATACGATCATCGACTGATCGACGGCGCCGATGCGGCGCGGTTCCTGCGCTGGATCGCTGAGGCGTTTGAACAGCCGTTCCTGTTGTCCGTACAGGGATAATGGCAGCACAAAAGGAACTTTAATGAACCACTAAGGACACGAAGGTGCACGAAGGAGTTTAAGCATCTTTCCTTCGTGTTACTTCGCGCCCTTCGTGGTTAGAAGACTATGACGGAAGACGTACGCAAGAACATTGCAGTCATCGGCGGCGGCCCTGGCGGCTATGCGGCCGCATTTCTCGCCGCCGATCTCGGCATGAAGGTCACGCTAATCGACCACGAGCAGAATCCTGGAGGAGTCTGCCTTTACCGCGGATGTATTCCATCCAAGGCCCTCTTGCATGTGGCCAAGCTGATCGACGAATCTCGCCACGCAAAGAACTGGGGTATTGAATTTGGCGAGCCCAAGATTGACGTCGCGCGCCTGCGTTCATTTAAAGAAGGAGTTGTAAACAAACTCACTGGCGGATTGGGACAGATTTCCAAACTCCGCAAGGTACATTACGTCCGCGGCGACGCCAGTTTTGAAAATTCCAACACGCTCAGAGTCGCGAAAAACGGAAGTGGCGAAGAGAAGTTAAGCTTCGACCGGATTATCATCGCAACCGGTTCGCGCCCTGCGGTAATTCCAAGTTTGAAGATTGACAGTCCGCGAATGCTGGATTCCACTTCGGCGTTGGATTTGGCCGACGTTCCCGGCACATTCCTCGTCATAGGCGGCGGCTATATTGGTTTGGAACTCGGCACGGTTTACGCAGCTCTCGGCTCCAAGGTTTCTGTCGTTGAAATGACACCGGGCTTGCTGCCTGGGGCAGATCGCGATCTCGTGCTCCCGCTGCACAAGCGTCTGGAGAAGATCTTCGAAGCGATTCTGCTCAATACAACCGTAACCGCGGTCAAAGACGAAGGTAAGGGTATTCGCGTCTGCTTCGACGGCAAAGAAGTGAAGGAAAGCGAGAAGGTTTTCGACAAGGTGCTGGTTTCCGTTGGGCGAAAACCGAACTCAGAAATCCCTGGACTCGATCGCACGCAAGTGCGCATCGGCCAGCGCGGATTTATCCAAGTCAACAAACATCTGCAGACAGATGATCCCGCTATCTACGCAATTGGGGATGTGGTTGGCGAGCCAATGCTGGCGCACAAGGCGTCGCACGAGGGTCGCACAGCGGTCGAGCACATCGCCGGACACAAAGTCGCATTCGAACCGAATGCGATTCCGGCAGTCGTCTTTACGGATCCCGAGATCGCATGGGCTGGACTTACCGAAACACAAGCCGAAAAAGAAAATCGTGACATCAAAGTAGCGAAGTTTCCCTGGGCGGCGTCCGGCCGCGCAATGACTCTCGACCGCACCGAAGGCATGACGAAGCTTATTCTTGATCCGGCGACTGAACGGGTGTTAGGTGTCGGTATTGTGGGCGCAGGCGCTGGTGAACTCATCGCTGAGGGCGCGCTCGCCATCGAAATGGCTGCGCTCGCCAAAGACGTCGCGCTTACGATCCACCCGCATCCAACCCTCTCAGAGACCGTGATGCAATCCGCCGAAGTCTTCTTCGGCACCAGTACAGATTTGTATCGTCCGCGGCGGTAAGCGCCATCTAATAGATCGTTTCAGTATCGCATCATGCCTGACAACCTTTATCTGAATCTTTGGTTCGGCGACTCTGAATTGGTCGAGAAGCTCGCCCACAGCGTCAGCGTGATGCGACAATTCCCTTTCTCGACGCAAGTTCCGGGCATTTCGAACGTCGCCGTCCACCCCATCTCGTGGGGAGAGGCTACGATCCTGGAGCAACGCTATCGCCCAGGAATTTCACCCGAAGACGCAGCAACTGTTGCCGCTGGTCTGGCGCACGAAGACTACGCTTACGTGTTCGAGGCAAGCTGGGATTTGTGGGCGCCTCAACCCCCGCAGGCGGAATGGGCCCTTCAGCCTTCGCTCGTAAGGTTCATTACTCGCGGCGGTGAGTTCGAGGACGGCGAAGCAGAAACGCAGGGCGACGTCCAAGTCGATTTCGGGTTAGACACTCCCTTTCTGCACGAAGAATTGCAATTTTCTGCAGAGTTAGAGGCGCGAGTTCGCAGCAACGTGCAGAAACTTGTTGATTTCACAAGCGCCGTAGAAAAACATTCTGGGGCAAAAACGCGCCTGCTCTGGTCGGAATCGGAAGAAAACCTTGCGCAAAAGCTGGTGAGCCGCCTGCAAAGAGTCCAGTGACTCCGCAAGCCTCGGGACGACCCAGGCCCGCGGAAAGGCTGAAATAAAGCCCATCGAAGCCACCTGCTACTCACGAAGACAGCATCTAAAACGCCGCTATGTTCTGGAATCGCAAGCGCAAGACGGCTGACCAAGAGTCACTGGTCCCGCATGGGCTCATTTGGCACGCCACGGCTGAGCCGGAAACGAGCGAACAGGACTGTCCGCCGCCCCCCGAGTTTGCCGAAAGCACAGACTTGATACCACGTCGTGAGGCGCAATCGTGCCAGGAATCCTCGCGAGAGAAGCTCTCTTACATTGTTCTCAGTCCCGAATTGCTGAACACGCCTTCGACGGTGAGCACGACGTCGCAGAATCAGCGCGAGACCTCCCTGCCACCAGTTGTTGCAGAGAATCCCTCCGCGCTCATACAGCGACCAGACGACCAGCCGCGAAGTTCGTTCCTGACCAACCCAGCTTTCGCCGTTGTAATGATTTGGAATCGGCGCGTCACGAGCCGCAGCACGGCTTGGCTGCACTCTAGCGGCGCGCGAGTTGGTGGCCTCGCTGTTTCCGCGTACACCGCGATACGCAACAGCTGGTCGCTCGCGTGGCAAGATGTCGACCTTCGGACCGAACTACGCGAAGTCCGTCAATTGCTCACCCGCTTTGTCCGCAATGGAGTTTCCCGGGTGCAGAGTATCAGCCGCGCGCTACTCGCTGCGTTAATCACGCCCACGCGAGGCTGGATCGCTCAGGCGCAGAGACACGCCGCGAAAGCACACGACATTTATCACCCGAAGCTGTCGCGAACCACGCAAGATCTCAGCAGAAGGAGTAGCTCCCTTCCCAGGGTGCGAATTGTGCTTACAGGCTTGCCGCTGCGCATTAGAATTCTGTTCGCACGAAAACTCTCGGAGTGGCGGGTGCGACCAGAATCCGCGGGGGATGACCGGCTAAGAACTTCGATGGCTCTCGCCGCGCTGTGCGCAATTGCGGCGTTGGTTATTATTTCGCTCGCGCCGCACTATGCATCAAGATCGCTGCCCAGCCGGCTGTTCTCGTCGCCATCAACCGTAAGCGCAAGCACTGGTACGGCAGACGATGCAGGCGTCCAAAATAGAGGCGCGTCCGGCACTCACGCAAAACCTGCTGGCACGCAGAAGCATGCCCCAGGTAAGAAGAAAGCCTCCGCACAAACCGCCAGACCGGTATTGCAACCAAAACCGCAAACCCAGGCCGAAGAGGATTACGTTGCACCAGACACGTACAGGTATTACGGACAGGCGTCGCGGTGATTACGCGAAGTCGGTGTTGCATTTTGCTACTTGAGTGGAACCAGTCTTTCCACGAGCTCTGAGTAGTCCTTCTTCTCAAGCCCGTGAACCTCGCGATTGTAGGCGTCGACCTTCGACGAGTAATTCATCGAGCAGAACTTCGGGCCGCACATCGAGCAGAATGAGGCTTCCTTGTAGTAGTCGTCGGGAAGAGTCTCGTCGTGCATGGCGCGTGCGGTTTCGGGATCGAGCGACAGAGCGAATTGTTTCTCCCAATCGAATTTGTAGCGCGCATAGCTCAAGGCGTCGTCACGGTCCTGAGCGCCGGGACGGCGGCGGGCCACATCGGCAGCATGCGCAGCAATTTTGTAGGCAATGATCCCGTCCTTTACGTCCTTTTCGTTCGGCAGTCCGAGATGTTCTTTTGGTGTGACGTAACAAAGCATCGCCGCGCCGTGCCAGCCAATCATTGCCGCGCCAATCGCCGAAGTGATGTGATCGTATCCGGGAGCTATGTCGGTTACCAGGGGACCAAGAGTATAGAACGGCGCTTCGTAGCAAAGTTCGCGTTCCTTATCAACCTGCTCCTTGATCTTGTCCATTGGTATGTGACCAGGGCCCTCGATCATGACCTGCACGTCGTATTCCCAAGCTTTTTTTGTAAGCTCACCCAGCGTTTTCAATTCCGCAAATTGCGCTTCGTCGCTTGCGTCGGCAATGCAGCCGGGTCTCAAGCCATCGCCCAGAGAGAATGAAACGTCATGCTTCGCGAAGATCTTGCAAACTTCGTCGAAGTGCTCGTACAGAAAATTCTGCCTGTGGTGGTGCGCCATCCACTGCGCTAGAATCGCGCCACCGCGGCTCACAATGCCGGTAATACGCTTTGAAATCAGGGGCAGATACTGCACCAGAACACCGGCATGGATGGTCATGTAATCCACGCCCTGTTCAGCTTGTTCCTGAATAACTTCAAGCATTACATTAGCATTGAGGTCCTCGATTCGCTTCACGCGTGAGACAGCTTCGTAAATGGGAACCGTTCCAATCGGCACGGGAGAATGCCGCAAAATCGCTTCACGAATTTCGTGGATGTCACCGCCAGTGGAAAGGTCCATTACCGTGTCAGCACCGTAGTGCACAGCGGTGTGAAGCTTTTTCAGCTCTTCATCGACGTTTGAGGTAACAGCACTGTTCCCGATGTTGGCGTTGATCTTGCACAGCGAGGCGACGCCGATCGCCATTGGCTCGAGTTCCGGGTGATTGATGTTAGCGGGAATGATCATTCGTCCGCGAGCAACTTCATCGCGGACCAACTCGGGCGCCAATTTCTCGCGGTGCGCCACGTACTGCATCTCCTCAGTGACAGTACCCTGCCGGGCGTAGTGCATTTGCGAGAAGTTGCCGTCCCGGCTTTCTGACTTTCGTCGCGCAATCCATTCTGCTCTCGGTTTACGAGTGTCGTTTCCGTTATGACCGTTTCCATTGACGCCATTTGAAGAAGGCATGACTTGCGTCCTCATGATTTCTCTTGAATATCCCGATTATACGTGCGCAGATTGGCATCTGCTCTGATTGAGCTACTCAGCCTGGGTGAGCTCCACCTGCTGAACGCGCACCGGCCAGGTCGCAGTGATGAACCCAGCGGCGTAAACAAACCCAATCACTGAAAATCCTGCGATCAGATTTTTCTGCGCCACAGCGCCGACCAAATAAGATTGCAACACCTGCAGGATTGTTCCCGCAAAATAGAATGTGTTCTGCACACGGCCCATGAAGTGTTGCGGAATCTGCTCCATCAGTCGCGTATTCATCGCTACACCTGTGATTCCCCGGCCGGAACCCATCAGAGCATAAAGGAGCACGGCCAAAGCAAGGACTGGCATGGTCGGTACAGAGGTCATCAATACCGCGAGAATACCCAGCGAAATCGCAATCGAACGGCGTGCTCCGAACTTCCTGATGAACATCGGTGCATAGAAGGCGCTGACGAAAGCACCCACGCCCCAGCCTCCGTTCAGCCACCCATAGCCGACTGCGCCCTTGTGATAGATGTTGTCGCTCAACGGGGCGGTGACAACAACTCCTGTCATCATCGCTGACAGAAACAGCGCCCAGCTGATGCCCAGCATTACAATTTCGCGATGCCCGTGCAGGAAGCGAATGCCTTCGCGCAGCTCGTGAAAAAACTTCTCGATCGTGTTCTCGGCGGCGATCACATCCGAGCGCAGCTCCGCTGGGCGCGGCACGACATGTTTGCCCCTGCGCACAGCGAAATAGCACAGGAATGAAATCACATAACTGCTGACATCGAGCAGCAGCACTCCGCCTAACCCAATTTTGTTGTACACAAACCCGACAATCGCGCCCGCAATCAGCCAGCCCCCTTGCACTCCGGCCAGCAGAAAGGTGTTGGCGTGTATGAACTCGTCGCCCGGAGTGAGCTCCTGAATCAAAGCCGTGATCGTCGGCCAAAACATCCAGAAGCCTGCGGCGACAAGCGTGTTCATCGCATAAAGCTCCCAGACTTTCACCCTATGCGTAAAGGCGAGGAAGGCGACGACAAGAATTACTATTGCCCGAGCGGCATCGAGCATCATCACCAGCCGGCGCCGATCTTCGCGATCAATAATGACACCAGTGAAGGGGAGCAGAAGGATCGCGGGCAGCGTCTGCACGACCGCAAACGTGCCCAAAGCAATTTCGGAGTGCGTGACCTGCAAAATGTACCAGGCCACCGCGGCAGAATTCATTCCGCTGCCAACCATTGAAACGACGTTGGCGAGGAAAATGAAACGCAGGCCCTTTTTCTGCAAGATTGAACGCATAATCTACTTTAAGGGAATGAGAGAGTGCGTGAAAACCAGAAATATCCATTCTGCATGGGATCGCAATCAAGAGCTACATTTCCGAAGGCAAGCGGCGGTAGTGGGTCCGTTTGATTTTCAAACTCACCCACTACCCAAGCGGCGCATTCCCCAATGCAGCTGAACCTTCCGCGACTCCCACAGCACATACACAATAAGCAGCAGCACCACTGGCTCGATGGGGTGCTTGTATCGCTGAAAAGGATTAACCAGATAGTACGGAAGCGGATAGACGAGCAAGAAGGGCGCCAGCAGCCAGCGGTATTGATTTTTTCGGCGAAAAGTCAGCACCAGACCTGCAAAAGCAAACCCAGCTGCCAACAAATACTCGACGTGACGCGCGACCCACAGGTCATACCCGCCGAGAATCACAGTTTGTGGCGGCGCGGCCCAGAAATACCAGATGCGCTCGGCTGTAAACAGAAGGAACTGCCCAGGATTTTCGCGAACGAATTCGTGAACCTGGGCCTTTTTCTCATTCATAAAGCCGATTTCGCCGAGTTCCTGGAACCGACGCATCGAAAGCGGGTCATTCCCCGGATGCTCTCGCCGTGTCCACAGTCCTTCGGAAGCCTTGTTGTTGGCCTCGTGCAGTTCCATCGGCAGATTGTCGCGAATGAAAATGAAGCGGCCGAATACTTTGTAGTTACGAATTGTCCATGGGGTGATGCAGAGGAGCATCACAATTACGGAGATCGCAGGTCCGTAGGCACGACTAAGAACTGCCGGCTTGCGGCGAAAGATCACCCAGCCGAGAAAAAACGGCAGCAGGATCGCAAGCGTTGTATTGGTCAACAAAATTACGCCCCAAACTAGGCCGTAGTAGATCCAGTCTCGCTGGCGCGCGACGTCAACCAGGCGGATCGTGAGCCAAAGCGCCAGACTCAGCAGAAATGTCGAAAGACTCACCTCCCAAATTATTCTCACCGGCCAGTAAACGCTGTAAGGAAAGACAGCCCAGGTCCAAGCTGCCACGCGACCGACCCATTCGCTGTACGCTCGCGTGCCGATTCGATACAGGGTCCAGCAAGTAAGCGAGCCAAAAACGCTGTTGAAGGCAAGCATGAAGAAAGCTGCCGACGTCGTGTAGAGCCCGAAGGTCTTGAACGCGAACGCGAGGATGTACGGGTAGACTGGCGCGGCCCATGCGCTCGGACCAGTGTCGAGATCGGTTGGCGAACTGAATCCTTTCCCTTGAACGATGGAGCGCGCAATCCGTCCCATTTCCCAACCGAAATTAAAATGGTCCCGCAGCGGATTAATGCGGTAGGTGTGGCCAATAACAATGACGAGCAGTCTTAGAACGAAAGCTATCAGGACGATAAAGAAAACGGATTCTCGCCAGCGAGACCTCTGCGACGGTGCGGAGGCAGGAGTTTGTGTGTGAGAAATCGCAGTCTGCACCTACTTCAGACTATAGCAGCGAGCGTTCACGTGTCAGATGGCAACTGCAATACTTGGCGGGCGGGGGCGTCCGCCCGACACGCTGTCGCGCAAGACCCTTGCTTAGAGGTTGATTCGGAGCTAGCATTCGGCACGCAGGTCAGGAGGCCATCTTTATGACAAACACTCGCGCATGTTTTCTTGTGACAGCCGTTTTTGCGGTTTTGGCTTCGCTCTCGCTCGCCACACTTCGTTTGGCAGCACAAGTTGAGAGCATTGTAATTCCGGCCGGCACTCCTGAAGACAACGACCTGAACGCGATCAGCAAAGAACAGGATGAACAGAAAAAAGCGGCCATGTATCAGGACTTTTTGCAGAAATACGCCTCGAACAAGGCAGCCGTCGCCTACGGCAATTGGCAGCTCTCTCAGTACTACCAGGTCGCAGGCGACCTGCAGAAAGCGCTCGAATACGGGGAGAAAGCCATTGCCGGATCTCCGCGCAATCTGGACATCCTGACTTCACAGGTCATGATTGCGCAGCAACTGAAAGATAATCAGCGCGTCTTCAAATATTCAGTGCAAGGCGGCGAGGCATTCGATTCCATCGAGAAACAGGCGAAACCGGCAGAGATGAGCGACGCAGACTTCGCCTCGATGGTTGCTTCTCAAAAAGACACGAACAAGAACGCCTATGAGTTCTTCCAAGGCGCTGCCTTCAATGTGATCGCATCGGAGGGCGATGCGAAAACACGGATGGACTATGTCGAGGCGTTCACGACTACATTTCCCAAATCAAAGATGGATGACCAGGTCACACAGTACGCCATGCTGTCGCTTTCTGAGCTTCACGATAGTCAACGGCTAAATGCGTACGCAGAAAAAGTGTTGGCCGCTAATCCGAACAATTTGCCCGCGCTCCTTCTGCTTGCAAACGCGTACGTCGACAATTCCGAGCCGGGATCATTGCCCAAAGCTGTTACCTACGCGCAGAGAGCAATTGTCGCTGCCAAAGCTGACGACCCGGCAGCTGACAAGGCGCAGAAGGTCTCAGCTGGCGTAGCTCACTCAGTTATGGGGCGCGCCTATGCGAAACAGGAGAAGATGTTGCCTTCTATTACTGAGCTGAAATCCGCAGTCGCACTGCTCAAGGGGCAGGACGAACAGCAATATGCAGTCGCCGCTTACTTTCTCGGATGGGATTACGCGAAGCTGAACAAGTTCACGGACGCGCGAACGATACTCAACGAAGCAGCCGCGATTCCTGGTCCGATACAGCAGCCGGCCAAAGAATTGCTGACCAAGGTAAACACAGCGCGCGCTGCTGGGAAATAAAGCGCCTATCGACGTGCCAGCTCTTCCGAGAGCAGGCGGGCCTTCTGCGCCAAGGTCTGGGCGCGACTCGTATCACCTGAGGCCGATGCAGCCTTAGCCTGGCGCATGTATGTATGTATCTGATCAACAGTATCTCGATCCGCTTGCGAAAGCTGGCGGCCGGTGACGCGATTCAAGTTCGCGTCAGTCGCTATGAGCAGCTGGGAGGTGATGTCACGCTGTTGACTCGCCTGGTCGGGAGTTACTGCGGGTGCGATTTGTGGCGACTGATCTTTTTCGCCCCCATTTTTAACGACGATCTTTTTCGGCGATGGATCTGCTGTGTCAGGCGCGGTCGTCTTCGGCTTCTTCGCAGCGGGTTTTCGTTTGGTGCGATGCACCACCCGAGGTTTGGAAGAAGCGCTTGATTGCTGCTTCGGGGCGACTGCCGTTCCACCAGGAGCAACTGACGGCGGGCTTACGGTTTGCTCTGCAGGGCTGCTGGACGTCGTCGGCGGTGTGACCGAGTTTGGCGCAGGTTCGGCTTGCGGCGCAGGGGCGTTTTGCTCGGCTTTGTCAGGAGCTGGTTCCGGCGGGTTTTGATTCTGGGCCGCCGATTGAGCTTGATCTCCAGGAGGCTCACTCGCTGGCGAATCCTGCGCAGACGATGTCAGCGGAGCACAAAGCCCGCAGCAAAGCAGAGCGCTAAGTATCAGTAAGTGCGTGGCGCGCAATTTCATTTCTCAGTTCCGAAAATCGAGTCAGCTACGAGCCGCGGCCTCCTCCAACGATGCGGAACGGGCCTCGGCCAGTGGCAAGCGTAGCCGGAAAGTTGTGCCCTTTCCCTCCTCCGATTCAAAGTCTACTGATCCGTAGTGCCATTGCATAATCTGATAAGTCTGCGCCAGGCCAATACCACTTCCGGATTTCTTTGTTGTGAAGTAAAGTTCAAAGATTTTATCCTGCAGGCCAGAGGGGATTCCCGCGCCTTGATCGCGAATTTCGGTGATTACTGTGTCTTCGTTCCTCTTCGCGCTGAGAGTCAGAGTTCCGCCATTCGGCATCGCCTGCACTCCGTTGAGAACGACATTAAGTATGGCTTGCTTGATAAAGTCAGCGTCGACCTTCACAAGCGCGGGCTCGGAGGGCAAGTCACTAACCAATGTCACTCCATGCTGCTCAGCATCAGGCGCAGCTAACAAGGCCACTTCCTCCAGTACCGCACGCAAATCTGTCTCCTCCAGGTGCAAGTCGCGAGGACGGGTAAAGTCAACGAGAATTTGCACTACGCGGTCGAGACGATGAATCTCGCTATCAATGATATCCACATGGCGGTTTGTGTCGGGATCTATTTCCTGCAGCTTGTTCCGCAATAGCTGCAAGTGCAGGACGATGGCGTTGATCGGATTCTTTACCTCGTGCGCCACGCCGCGTGTAACACGGCCGCTGGCCGAGATCCTGCGCGAAAGCTCGATTTCGTCCTCGATCCGGCGCACCGATTCCGCGTCCCGCATGGTTAACAGCGCGCCAATCTGCGTTCCCTTCTCCTGGATGAAGTCGAGCGAGACCTGTACGCGGCGAGCGTTTGGAGTTTCAACTTCGCGTTGCGCAACGCTACGATGCGATCGAAACGCCTCGAGCAGTGTGCTTCCCAGCGCCGAATCGCGGGAAAAAATCTCGCTCGCCGTCCGGCCGAGGAGTTCGCGGCGGGACCTGCCAAGAAAAGTCTCGACTGCCGCGCTTACCAGGACCACGCGAGAGTCGCGAGTAAATAGCATCAACCCGTCCTGCAGGCTGGACATGATCTGATCGACGTTGCTCTTCAGGGCAGAAAATATCTCCCTTGTGTCGCGCATCTGACGACCCAGGTTGGCTATTTTCATGCTGACCTGGCCGTACTCATCGCCGCCCGCCCGTACCGATTTCAAGTCAGCATCTGTTCCCGCCATGCTGTCGAGACTGCGATTGATGTGCTCAAGCGGTCCAAGCGCTATATGAGAGAGCAACGCCGCCAACATGAGAGAGCACAAGACCGCCACAGCGGACAAGGTAAATGCGCGCTGCAGACGCGGTGTGAGCTCGTTGCGAAGAAAAACGGTCGAGACTCCCACATGGATGCTGCCGAAGTTTTGCCCATTGAGCAGCAGGGGAATGTGAACGTCGTAGACGGTGGGCGGGTTGTAGATGAGCCTCAGCTTTCGGCGAAATCCAGCGCTTTGTAACAGCGAGAAATCTGGACGCTCTTCCACGTGCTTGCCAATCAGGATCGGGTCAGTATCGAGGATCGCTTTACCGTCTGAATCTAAAATGGCGGCATCGTAAATCGTCGGCCAGCTGCCAACGACCGACTCGAGCATAGTGTTGAGATCGCGGTCGGTACCGAGGTAGTAAGTCACCCCGCGGCGCAACGCGTCGGGATTATTCGTGTCAATGCGGGTACTGCTGAGATCAGGAGCGGCGTTGCTGGCGAGATACGCCAGCTGAGAGGTGAGAAATGCCGCGGTGTCGTGGGCGTTGTTGATCCCCTGCCACAAAATTTGCGAAATGTAGAAGTAGGAAGCGCCAGTGACAAGAGCAGCCACCATGAAGGTGATTGCGAGCACGATTTGGGTTCTGCGACGCATGAGAAATTCAGCGGCCCGTCATTCTTGGCCCGAGCACCCGCCCCGAGAAAGTCACGGTTCCTTCACTTCCTCGGCTTCTTCTTTCTCCTCCTTTTCGCGATTCGCTCCGTCCGATCCCGAGCTGCCGTATTCCTTCAATTTGTTATGTAGCGTCTTCAGACTGATGCCCAGTATCTCTGCGGCGCGGGTCTTATTGTTATTCGTGGACTCCAGCGTCTTCAGAATCAGCAGGCGCTCGGCTTCGCCCACCGTAGTGCCAACCCCCACGCGAATTGCATCCGCCTCATCCTCCGCAAGCCGTACTGGCGTGTGACCGAAGCCCGGCGGCAGGTGCTTGGTTTCAATCACCGGGCCTTCGCACACGATCACGGCGCGCTCAAGCGTGTTGCGCAATTCGCGAACATTACCCGGCCAGCTGTAGTTCCGTAATGCGTTGAGCACAGCTTCGCTGACGGTCGCGACGCGCCGTCCATGCTTCGAGTTCATCTCGGCGAGTAGCGCCTGCACGAGATCAGGAATGTCCTCGCGATGGTCGCGCAAAACCGGCATGTGAATATTGAAGACGTTCAATCGGTAGTAGAGATCGTTCCTCAATTCACCCCGCGACACCGCTTCCTCGGGAACCTTATTCGTGGCGGCCAGCACACGAACGTCGACGGTGGTCTCCGTTTTGCTCCCCAGGCGGCGCAGAGTCCGGTCCTCAAGAACGCGCAGGAGTTTGGCTTGGGTGGCAATCGGCATTTCGCCGATCTCATCCAGCAAAAGCGTTCCACCTTCGGCTAACTCGAAGCATCCCGTGCGGCGCTCCAGCGCTCCAGTAAATGCGCCTTTTTCGTGGCCGAAGATTTCGCTCTCGATGAGCGTCTCGGGAATGGCCGCACAGTTGATCGCGACAAACGGTTTCGAACGGCGCGGACTTAATTCATGAATCGTCCGTGCCACCAGCTCCTTTCCGGTTCCGCTGGCTCCGGTGATCAAAACTGAAGCCGTGCTCGGCGCGACCATTTCGATCAAACGAAAAATCTCCTGCATCTTCTTGGAGGGCCCAATCAACGCTCCAAAAGATCCAGAGTCGCGCAATTTGCGCCGGGTTGCCTCAAGTTCCACACGAGTGCCGAGCAGCGCTGAGGCGTTTTGGAGAATGGTGCGCAGCCGGCTGGTATCGATTGGCTTCGTAATGTAGTCGTACGCGCCAATACGCATTGCCTGGACGGCGCTATCGATACTGCCCTGAGCCGTGACCACAATCACCGCGATGGTCTGACTGTCGCCAGCGATCTTTTCCAGCAGCTCGAGGCCGCCGAGTCGCGGCATTTTCAAATCAGTGATGACGATGTTCGGTGACCAGGCCGTAATTTTCTCGTAGCCTTCGTGCCCGTCGCGCGCCGTCTCTGCCGCATATCCCCACGAGGACACCAATTCGGCGAGTCCGGTCCGTTCGTTCTCTTCATCCTCAACAATCAGTACCTTTTCCTGACTCATGTGTTTACTCATTATTCAGGCTCTGGCGCGTGCTCGCAAGCGGCACGGTCTGACTGCACCGGCTCGGCAGGGCAAGTTGTTGAGAATCATCGTTTAGTATGGATGCAAAAGAAATGGCTGAGACACCATTATGGGCCGCGGACGAGCAATCCGCACGGCTTGCCGAGCTGACCGCACTCAGCGATGACCGGGCGAAGGAGGCGCCTCTGCGCCGCGACGTCCGCTCCCTTGGCATTTTGCTCGGCAGAGTCCTGGTCGAGCAAGCTGGCGAGCCTTTGTTCAAAACCGTCGAGCAGTTGCGACGGCTGCTCATCCAGTCGCGAGCGCACGCTTCGCGAGCGCAGTCGGGCTCCGAGGAGATGAAGCAGTCGCAACAGATCGTCGCCGGGCTCAGCATCCAGGAATCCTACCGGGTAGCGAAAGCATTCGCGACCTACTTCGAGCTAACTAACCTTGCGGAAACGAACCATCGCAAGCGCCGCAGACGCGCGGCCAAACTGCATTCTGATCAGCCACCGCAGCCTGGCTCATTTCGCGGGACGCTTTTAAGAATGCGAGACGCTGGAATTTCCTCCGATCAGGCCTTGCAAGCCTTGCGTCAAGTGAAAGTCGTGCCGGTGTTCACTGCGCATCCAACCGAAGTCGCACGCCGGACAGTGTTGTTAAAGCGACGTCGCATCGCGCGTTGTTTAGAAACATTGGATCGGCTGCCGTTGCCAGCTGTAGAGGCGCTGGAACTCCAAAATGCCATTGCCGCGGAGATTACTGCACTCTGGCAGACCGATGAAGTCCGCGTGGTTAAACCACAGGTCACAGACGAAATTCGCATGGGCCTCGATCACTATCCATTTTCAATTTTCGAAAGCCTGCCGCGCCTGTACCGGGAAATTCGAGAGTCCTTTCAGCAGGTGTATGGAATGGAATTGTGTGCCGTACAGGTTCCGCAGGTGCTCTCGTTTGGTTCGTGGATCGGCGGCGACCGCGACGGGAACCCTTTTGTCACCCTCGAGAGCACGCGCGAGGCACTCGAAAGAGCGCGAAACGCCATCCTCGCCCACTACATTTCCGAGGTCGAACGCCTGATCGAGCCGTTGAGTTCTTCATGCCGACAGGTTCCAGTATCTAAGGAATTTCAGGAAAGACTTTCCGAGTACGCCACGCGGATGGGAGAAGAACCGATGCGGATGGGACGTATTTCTCCCACCGAACTGTACCGCCGATTTCTTGCCTACCTCATCGTTCGCCTCCGGCATTCACGCGAGTTACTAGAATACAAATATGAAACGGCAGGCGATTTCGAAACGGATCTCTCCACTGTTTACAAGAGCCTCGCGGAAAATCACGGAGAAAATCTGGCTCAACTTTTCCTCGACCCACTGCTGCGCAAGGTGCGCACGTTTGGGTTCCATTTAGCGAGGCTTGACGTCCGGCAACATGCGAACGTACACCGAAAAGCGCTTGAGAATGGCAGCCATAACTCTGATGTTCTCGATCTCTTTCGTCGCATCGCTGACTGGAAGAAGGAGTTTCCTGCGACGGCAATTCGCAACTACGTCATCAGCGGTGTCGAATCAGCAGCAGATGTTTACGCAGTCGTAGAGTTGGCGAAAGCTGCCGGAGTGCAACTCGCGGGTTCGGCCCAAGATCCGGGGTTAATGCCAATACCGTTGTTCGAGTCGATCCAGTCCCTGCGTAACTCTGCGGAGATTATGGATCGCCTCTGGAGCGACCCGGAATATCGCCGGCTGGTCGACTCCTGGTCTGGCTGGCAGGAGGTCATGCTCGGTTATTCCGACTCCAACAAAGATGGCGGCATGTTGACGAGCATTTGGGAACTTTACAAGGCGCACCACGCGCTCCACGAATGCGCGCGCAAACACGACGTCAAGCTGCGATTGTTTCACGGCCGCGGCGGTACCGTTGGCCGCGGAGGTGGTCCGACACACGCAGCAATCCTGGCTCAACCGGCAGGAGATTTTTCGGGCGAAATTCGGATCACGGAACAAGGCGAAGTGTTGAACTGGAAATATTCTGACCCGATCCTGGCGGAGTGGAATTTGGAAATCATGATCGCGGCTTCGCTGGAAGCGTTGACACGCCCAGATGCGAAGGCTCGTAACAGCGATAAAGGCTGGGAAGGAATCATGGAGCAACTGTCCGGCGACGCTTTCGCTTTTTATCGCAAGAACATAGCGGAGAATCCTGACATTTTGCCTTATTTCCAGCAGGCCACTCCGGTCAACGAACTGGAGCATGCGCGGATAGGTTCTCGCCCAGCCCGACGCTCGGCCAGCGAACGCCTGGAAGATCTACGAGCGATTCCATGGGTGTTTGGCTGGATGCAAAGCCGCCACGCTTTGCCCGCATGGTTTGGTGTGGGGTACGCGATGGAGCGTTTCGCTGCGCAAGGAGTTGGAAAAGAGCGCGAGCTCCAGGAAATGATGCTGCGATTTCCCGTATTCAATGATCTGATTCGCAACGTGGAACTGGCTATGGCAAAGGCGGACCTTGCAATAGCACAATTGTACGCTTCGTTGGTTCGTGACGAATCGTTGCGGAATCGCGTGTGGAAGATGGTGGTCGAGGAGTTTGAGCGCACGCGGCGTATGCTGCTGTTGGTAAAACGGCAGGAGAAGTTGCTTGAGAAAAACCCGGTCCTTTCTCGATCAATCCGGCTGCGAAATCCCTATGTCGATCCCATGAGCCTTATCCAGGTAGATCTGCTCCGCAGAAAACAGCTGGGAGATAACTCTGAAGAATTGAATTACGCTCTCGGGGCTACGATCAATGGAATAGCTGCGGGCCTGCACAATACCGGTTAACGCAAAGTTCTAGCGTCGTCTTCCTCTCCTCGCGAATTCCTTGGATGCAGAGTAGATGCGTGATTTAAGGCCTTGTGAGCAGAGGTACAAACCTCAGACAAAAAGAAAGCGCCTGCTGGAGTAAGGCGCTTGTGAGCTGTTGGGAAGCTCAAAAGTATCTTTTGTTAGATATAAACTAGCATTCGCTCCCGAACCGCGAAATCGGGTCAGCACTGTATTGGCAGCTTAGGAATCTGGTATCTTGAAATTCAAGAACTTTTAATATTTATCTATGCCGATTTTTGAATATTCGTGCAAAGAGTGCGATCACCACTTTGAAGCGCTGGTGATTGGAAAAGAAACGCCCTCCTGCCCCAAATGCCACAGCCGGAGCCTTGCACCGCAGCTATCAGTGTTTGCGGTTTCGGCGAAAGGTTCAACTTCATCGAGTCTTCCTTCGCCCGGCGCATGCGGCACTTGCGGCGATCCGCGCGGCCCCGGTTCCTGCTCGATGCCCGATTTCGACTAACCGTAAGCTGCGGTGTTTACGAATCTTGTTCTGGCACTCCAGTACTCTGGTTGCGGTAACCCGCGTAAGTTTCGTAACTTCCATTTCTGACGCAAAATGGCGGCAGATTCAGCCGAGGAGGCCTATGGATCGCCGCCAAAGTCCACGCGTTGAAGTTCAACTCCCCGTGCAGGTTTGGGGGATGGATGCCTATGGCCGGCCATTTACCAACCCGGCGCTGGTCACGAACATAAGCGACGGAGGATTGGTGCTACAAGGCGTGGTACGGCGAGTTCGGATCGGCGAAGTGCTTGACGTGCTCATGGGCGAGGACAAGGCTCAGTTCCGCGTGGTCTGGATTGTCCCAACTGGAGAAATGGGAATGCAGCGAGTCACGGCGAGTGCCTTCCTGCCGGGTTCGATCCTCGCGCACTGTGCCCAGGCTGCTGCGACTTGCTAGAACCTTCCGCATTCGGCTGCCGTTGATCTTGCGAATACGCCTGCCCTAAACAGAATTGCCTCTCTTAAATCCTTTCAATATTCTGCAAATCTGCACATTATCGTTTGCCGAGGGACAAAGATGCGAATCTATTGCCTTGTTGCAATTCTACTTGCGATGACGTCTACCGCTATCCCTGAAGAAAGTACCTCGCCATTGCACCTTATTCCCTGGCCAGCAAGCGTCAAGGCTTCTCCCAACTCGGCGCCGATGGTGATCCAAACTTCATTTGCTGTTGGATTGAAGGACTCCGCTGATCCTCGCCTCCGCCGCACGGCCGAAATTTTCCTGAACGATCTGCGCCGGCATACCGGCTCGCTGGCGCTGAATTTCAGCATCGGCAAGGACTCCGCCAACGGTCAACTCCGAGTGAGTATCGAGCACGCAAGCAAGGAAGTTCAGGAGCTGGGAGAAGATGAATCGTACAAACTTCAAGTGAGCTCTGCGGGTGCCGATCTAAGCGCGCCGACAACTCTGGGCGTGATGCGCGGCCTGCAAACATTCCTACAATTGGTTGAAGTCACGCCTCAGGGATTCGCCGTGCCGGCCGTAAGCATTGAAGATAAGCCTCGGTTTGCCTGGCGCGGCTTGTTGATCGATGTGGGCCGGCACTTTATGCCTGTCGAGGTCATCAAGCGCAACCTGGACGGTATGGCAGCGGTAAAGATGAACGTATTCCACTGGCACATCTCCGACTACCAGGGCTTTCGCGTAGAAAGCAAGAAATTCCCCAAGCTTCAGGAAATGGGCTCCGATGGCCTCTACTACACACAAGCAGAAATTCGCGACGTAATTGCCTACGCTCGGGATCGCGGGATTCGCGTCATCCCCGAATTCGACATGCCCGGGCACAGCACGTCGTGGTTCGTCGGATACCCCGATCTTGCCAGCTCGCCCGGGCCGTATTCCATTGAAACCAAGTGGGGAGTGTTCGATCCTGCAATGGACCCCACACGCGAGAGTACCTACAAATTTCTTGATGAGTTCATTGGTGAAATGGCGAAGCTCTTCCCCGATCAGTTCTTCCATATCGGCGGAGACGAAGTGAACGGCAAGGCGTGGGATTCGAATCCGAAGATTCAGGAATTTATGCGCGCCCACGGTCTAAAGAACAACGCAGACCTGCAGGCCTATTTCAATACCCGGCTGCAGAAGATTTTGACGAAGCATGGGAAGACGATGGCGGGATGGGATGAAATTCTTCGTCCGGACCTGCCGAAGAGTATCGTCATTCAATCGTGGCGCGGACAGCAGTCGCTCGCCGATGCTGCGCGACAAGGCTATCGCGGAATCCTTTCCTCGGGCTATTACCTCGATTTGATGCAGCCTACCTGGCAGCACTATGAAGTCGATCCATTCGCCGATGGTGCGGCGAGCCTGTCGGACGAAGAGAAGCAGAAAATTCTGGGAGGCGAGGCGTGCATGTGGGGAGAGTACGTTTCGCCGGAAACCATCGATTCGCGAATCTGGCCGCGAACGGCTGCCATTGCGGAACGCTTTTGGTCGCCCCAAGAAGTAACTGACTTGAATTCCATGTACTCGCGAATGAAATACGCCAGCCACTGGCTCGACGCATATGGACTTACCCACAACACAAACTATCCGGTGATGCTGGAGCGAATGACGGATGGCGCAGACATTTCTGCCCTGCGGGCGTTGATCGATTTGGTTGAACCGGTGAAGGGGTATGCCCGTGAAGGTTTGGCATCAACTCCGCCGACGACGATGATGCCGTTGAATCGTGCTATTGACGCTGCGCGTCCCGAGAGCTTACCTGCCCGAGACTTTGGCTTGCTTGTAGATGAATTTGTCTCAGGTCACATCAAACCGGGCCTGGAATTGCAGATTCGTTCAAAGCTTACGGCATGGCGCGACAACGAAGTTAAGTTAAGCGCTCTGGGTCAGAAGTCTTCGTTCGTGAACGAGCTCATGCCGCTCTCGCATGACTTGTCACAGTTAGGGAGCGTGGGATTGCAAGCGCTCGACTACATCGACCGTGGCGAAAAACCGACAGATGCATGGAAAGCCGAGCAAATGCAGTTTGTACAGCAGGCGTTTCAACCCAGAGGTCAGGTTCTACTCATGGTTGCCGGGCCCGTACAGAAACTGATTCAGGCTAGTGCTGGCGAGAAGCCAACTGAACTGCCAATTCCTAAGAATGCAAGCGATTTGTAACTACTCGGCCCGTTTTCGAAGAAGCGCTTCGAAGAGCGGGCAGGAGAAACAGTCGTGACAGGTCAAGCGTTGCTGACCAGCCAATGAATAAGCAGGAAAATCAGCGATCCGGCGAGCGCGGAAGCAGGTATTGTCACAACCCAGGCCCAAACAATGCGTCGCGCCACGCCCCATCTGACAGCTGACAAGCGGCTCGTAGAGCCGACGCCGACGATCGCTCCCGTGATGGTGTGAGTTGTGCTCACGGGAATGCCGGCGAGAGAAGCAGAAAACAACGTGATAGCCCCTGCTGTTTCCGCGCAAAACCCACCGACGGGTTTGAGTTTCGTAATTCGCGATCCCATTGTGCGAACGATCCTCCACCCGCCGAAGTAGGTGCCCAACGCGATCGCGGTCTGCGCGGCAACAATGATTGGCCAGTGAAATCGTCCCCAATTACCAGCCAGTTCTGCGGCAGTCATATACTTGGCGCTGAAAAGGGCGGTGGCGATGATGCCCATAGTTTTTTGCGCATCATTGCTGCCGTGCCCAATGCTGTATGCAGCTGCGGAAAGCAATTGCAACTTCCTGAACCATGCGTCCACCCGCTGGGGAGCCTTGTTCCGAAAGAGCCATAGAACGGTAACCATGAAAGTCAAACCAAGGACAAGCCCTATGAGCGGAGCAATGAAGATGAACGAGACGGTTTTAGACCAGCCAGTCGGGATGATGACGCCGAACCCAGAGCGCATGATGGCTGCGCCGGCATAGCCGCCAATCAATGCGTGAGAGGACGAAGTCGGCAATCCCCACCACCAGGTCAATAGATCCCAAATGATGGCGCCGAGCAACCCGGAGATCACGACGAACTGATTGACCGCTGAGACCTGAATCATGCCGCTACCAATGGTCTTGGCTACGGCCGTTCCGAACAAAAAAGCAGCCACGAAATTGAATACGGCTGCCCACAGGACGGCCAGTCTCGGGGAGAGAACACGCGTGGATACAACAGTGGCAATGCTGTTGGCCGCGTCGTGAAACCCGTTGAGGAAGTCGAACGCGAGCGCCACCAGAACCGTCACCAACAGCAAAGTGTGGCTTGGAGATAGGGGCATTCTGTCGTTTAGGTATTTTTTAGAATCACTGTTTCCAGGACGTTGGCAGCGTCTTCCGCTTTGTCAGTAGCGGTCTCGAGGACCTCGAGCAGTTCCTTGCACTTGATGAGGGTGAGCGCATCCTTTTCGCCATCAAAAAGCTTGCCTATGGCTTCACGCGATACATTGTCCGCTGCGTTTTCGAGGCGCTTGATTTCAATGCATCGCTCTATAACATCCCCGTTGTTCCGCAGGTGGGCGACAGCCTGGCCCAACTCCTCGCACTGTGCAAAGACCAATTTTGAGAGCTTGGCCGCGGCAGGCGGTGGGTCGCTTATTTTATACATCCACGTTCTTTCCGCCGCCGCATTCATGAAATCGAGAACATCATCAAGAGACGAAGCCAGGTGATGGATATCCTCACGATCGAAGGGTGTGATGAACGTTTGATTGAGCTTTCTTAGAACGGAATGGGTCAGCTCATCTCCGACGTGCTCGATTCTTTTTATCTCCGCAGTTTTCGTTTCTCGAGCCTGATAATCGTCAAAAAGCTCCACGAGCGCACGAGAACCGCCGACGAGATTTCGCGCGATCTCAGAAAACATGTCAAAAAACGTAGGGTCTTTGCGTATGAAACCCAACATGGGAAATTTAGAGCTCTGTGACTGATTGAATGACCGTGTACTTCATACCAAAACCCGTCAATATCTCATTGCACCATGACGTGAGTCAATGGCGTACAAGACTATTTGAAAACAATTTTCGTGATTATGGTCAGAGCAACGGCCCAATAATCACATCGCACACTGTTTTCGAGAACGGATTAACGATTACTGGACAGATTTGACATTGCTAAGGGAGCATACGACCGAAACACAGAGATAGGGCTTAATTGAGATTTCTAAGATGGCGTATTGGCTTACCTTTTGCACGACGTGGAACAGCAAAGCAGGAAAGGCCGACTACCGCAAGAACGAACACGATTCCTTCAATCAAAGGAACCGTAAAGTCAAAGATTGCGTCGCGAAGTTCCACAGAGCTTTAGTTTGTAGTCGATCGAAAGAGAGTGCAACGTTACTTTTGGCATACCTGAGGTTGACGCTTCGCGACTTCGTGTCCTTCGAGTGCAAAACTTGAGTTTCAAGCCGCTACATCGCGCAGAAATCGCTTTACCCTATTTCGGCGGCTCGGCTGCAGGACTGGAACGCTAGCCGGCCAAGGCTCCTCCACGCCCATTAGTGCCATCGCTCCTCCTGCGAGGGCAAGATTCTTAGTGAAGTTGATCAGGTCGTTCATTCTCTGCTGAGGCTCTTGCTGCTTCCAGAAGTCATGCATTACCGGCGAAACGCCAGCAAGGAAGCCAAGGATCGCCATGGCGCCCAACTTCGGTTTGATTCCCAACAAAATACTTGTGCCTCCTGCAATTAAGACCGCTCCAGTGGCCTTCACGGCGAGATCCGGCTTCGGCACTTTTTTTACGCCTGCGTATTGAGACATTTCGCGACTCTTTTTGAAATGGTTGATCCCGTTGTAGAGAAAGAATCCACCAAACATAAGCCGCCCGATGAGAAACGGAACGCGCATGATTTGTCCCTCCGAAGCGGTTTCGATTCGATGAGGAGAAGTCCCGTTGCCCACCGTCTAAAGTCGACAAAAGCGGTGATCTTTTGAGTGCGAGTTAGTCATCGAGATGTTGGTGGTGATCAACTACCAACGACCAACGGCCGCGTTTGATAGACTTTCCTTTGCCCCCAGCCGTTTCCATTCGCACTGAGTCGCTCTGCCGTCATTACCAGATGGGAAGCGCGACGATTCGCGCCGTTGACGGTGTTTCTCTTGAAATCCACGCAGGAGATTTTGTTGCGCTGCTGGGGGCATCCGGCTCCGGAAAATCTTCGCTTCTCAATCTCCTCGCGGGACTGGATTCACCAACCTCGGGCAGTGTAGTCGTCAACGGAAACTATCTCGGCGGTCTTTCACGTAACGAACTCGCGGCATACCGTCGCCATACCGTCGGCATGGTCTTTCAATCGTTCAATCTGATCCCGAGCATGACCGTGATCGAGAATGTGGAGCTCCCGTTGCGATTTGCGGAAGTTGATCGGGCGAAACGAGGGGCGCTGGCTGCGAGCGCATTGGAAAAAGTTGGTCTTAGTGCAAGGCTGGAACATCGTCCGATTGAGCTTTCCGGTGGCGAACAACAGCGAGTAGCACTCGCTCGGGCGTTGATCAACGGACCCAATATTCTGCTTGCCGACGAGCCTACGGGCAATCTCGACAGCCGCACTGGAACGGAAGTGATGGATTTGGTCCGGCAGCTCAACGAAGCGATGCAAATGACCGTTGTCCTTGTAACGCACGAACACGACCTCGCCGAAAAGTACGCTGACAGGCTGATCTCAATGGCGGACGGAAAAGTTATCGCCGATCAATGGAACCCCTCGCGTGCCGCCGCCGGAGCTCAGTCATGAAGCTTTACGACTCCATAGAGCTCGCCGGACGGAATCTGCGCGAGTCGGTGTTGCGCAATTCCTTGACCACTCTGGGCATTTCGGTCGGCGTGGCATCACTTGTGGCGATGCTTTCGCTTGGAATTGGCCTTCAACAACTGGCTTCCCGCAGACTTCAACGTTCCGGGCTTTTCGACTCTATCGTCGTCACCTCTCGCCGCGACCTGCGCAACTTCAACCGGGATCAGGAAGAAAGTGGGCCCGCGCCCGAGCAAAGTCCCGATTTGAACGAAACCGCTCGATTAAAGATTGCAAGTCTGCCCGGAGTCGTGGAAGCCTATCCTGACCTTCGTTTCATTACTGAACTCCGCTTTGATGACAAGCCGCACCTCAGCATGGTGGCTGGGATGCCCATGTCCAACAAGGACAGCGACAGCTTCGAAGGTATGCAGGGCAGGTTCTTTTCAGCCGGTGATGCGCATGAGGTAATTCTTCAAAAGGGCTTCGCGGCGGAGTTGTTGGGGAAATCAACGCGTAATCCTGATGAGATCAAGGTCGGCGACGTGGCCCAGCCGCTGCTTGGCAAACAGCTCGTCATGCGTTATGCCGAGCGACAATCTAACGGCGAAGATGCGGAGTCTTTCTCGGTCATTTCACACGAGTTGCCACTCACGATCGTCGGCGTGACCGACCTCGATCCGGACAGCATGCGCGGTTCGGCCCGCGCGCGCCTGTTCATTCCGCAGAACCTGATCGAAGGCATGCATCCCATGCAGGCCTACGATATGCGCGAATCGAACAGCGCCACCTCGCGCGATGCGCTTTATGCCACTGTGATTGCCCGGATCAGCGGCGCCGGCAAGGTAGACACGGTCGAACAGGCGATCAAGAAACTCGGCTTTAACACGTTCTCGATTCTAGACGCCACAAAAAGCATGCGGCGGTTCTTTGCGATTCTCGACCTGTTTCTCGGAATCTTCGGCAGCCTCGCGCTTACGGTAGCGTCGATTGGAATCGTAAATACCCTGGTGATGGCCATTCTCGAACGGCGGCGTGAGATTGGAATCATGAAGGCTGTGGGGGCAAGCGATTCGGACGTGAAGGGCTTGTTCTTCGCCGAAGCCGGGGCAATGGGACTATTGGGTGGCATTGCTGGAACGGTGTTGGGTTGGATCATCGGCCGAGCGATCAATTTTGGAACCAACATTTACATGCGCCGACAGGGATTTCCTCCTGAAGATATTTGGAGTGTGCCGGTGTGGCTGGTGGCGGGAGCGATTGGGTTCGCATTTCTGGTCAGTCTGGTTTCTGGTTTATACCCGGCATCCCGGGCTGCGAAACTCGATCCGGTGCAGGCGCTGCGCTACGAATAGCATGGTCAACTCCGTGAACCTCTGTGCGACCTCTGCGCACCTCTGTGGTAAGGATCTCTCGGCGCCACGGAAGGCACACCGCAGTCAATGGCATTGGCCCAACTTACGAATGCGTTTGGGGTTTATCTTCGCGATTGCCTGTGTGTTGCCCGGCGCCGCACTGGCCCAAAGCCGCGTCGATTGCAGCACTTTCTCCAGCAATATCTTGCATCGGCCGGTTCGCTATTGTGTGATGCTCCCGCCGAACTACGATGCGGAAAAGTCCAAGAAATATCCTGCCTTGTATTTTCTCCATGGCCTGGGAGAAAACGAGCAGATGCTCCTTCGCAGCGGCGGATGGGGGCTGATCCAGGACCTTCAGCGCGAAAAGAAGGTGGGCGATTTTCTATTGATCGCTCCAGAGGGCCGGAGGACGTTTTTCATTAACTCCGCCGAGGGTCGCGAGCGGTATAGCGACTTCTTCCTTACGGAATTTCTGCCATACATAGAGACGAAGTACCGTGTGCTCCGCGAGCGCAGATCGCGCGGGGTAACCGGACTTTCGATGGGCGGTTTCGGTGCGCTGCGGTTCGCCTTTGCTCATCCGGAACTTTTCGGCTCAGTCAGCGCGCAGAGCCCCGCTTTGATCACGGAAGCGACGCGCGAGCTCAATGCCGACCTGCGCGATGCCGGGCCTCTTGCGCGACTGATGGGTTCGGTTTTCGGCAATCCGATCGACGTCGCTCACTGGAACCAGAACAATCCCTTTCAGCTCGCTAGAAAAAATCAAGCACAACTTAGGAATCAGCTCATCTATATCAATTGCGGCCAGCAGGATGAATATGGCTTCGCACAGGGAGCTTCAACGATGCACAAGCAACTGGTTGCTGAGAAGGTCCCACACGAGTTTCATCTTTATTCAGGCCATCATGATGCGGAGTATTTTCTCTCGCATCTTGGGGAGACGATCGAGTTCCATTGGCGTGCGTTTACGAACGGTAAGGGCAATGTAAGATAGAGCCGTCAGCTTTGAGCAGCGAGCTAATCCAATAGGTTTCTCGATGCTCGTAGCGCGCGCTCATAGCCTTCTTTCGGACATGCGCAAAGCAATTCTTCACCTCAAGAAATCTGATCCTGTTCTGCGCGCCATAATCGAGCGCGTCGGACCCTATCGCATGGATTACAGCGAGCCCACATTTCACAGCCTCGCAGAGGCGATTATCTATCAACAGCTCAATGGCAAAGCAGCCGCCACGATCTTCAAACGATTCGCAGCCCTCGCCGGCGATCCGCTCACGGCTGAAGGGATTTTGAAGGTTACGCCCGAACAGATGCGATCTGTCGGACTGTCGAAACAGAAAGCATCCTATCTACTCGACATGGCAGAACGGGCTCACCGTGGAGAACTAGATTTCTTGTGTCTTCCTGGCATGTCTGACGATGAAGTCATCGAACATCTCACACAAGTCAAAGGCGTGGGCGTGTGGACGGCCCACATGTTTCTCATGTTCACACTGCGACGGCCGGACGTTCTGCCCACCGGCGATTTCGGTATCCGCATGGCAATGTTCAAGCATTACCTTGACAAGAATGCACGAAATGGCCAGGGCACAAAGGCGAATAAAAGTACGGCGAAACCGCGGAAACGAAAGATTATTCTCCCCAAACCCGAGCAGATGGAAAAAATCGCCAAGCTGTGGGTTCCGTATCGCAGCATTGCCTGTTGGTATCTGTGGCGTAGCCTTGACATGAAGACCATCGGGTGATCCTCCGTGACTTATGTTTAAATAGCTGCGATGACTGAACCCAAGATCCGCGTGCTTGTGGCCAAACCCGGTCTTGACGGGCACGACCGGGGAGCCAAGGTTATAGCTCGAGCACTGCGCGATGCCGGGATGGAAGTGATCTACACCGGTCTGCGGCAGACGCCGGAAATGATCGTCAACGCCGCGCTACAGGAAGACGTCCAAGTCATCGGACTCTCGATTCTGTCCGGCGCGCACAACGCCATCGTGCCGCGAGTGATGGACCTGTTACATCAGAACAAAATGGATGACGTTCTGCTGATTGTTGGAGGAATTATTCCCGACCAGGACATCGACTCATTGAAAAAAGCAGGGGTCGCGGCTATCTTTCAGCCTGGTACGCCCATGGATGAAATCATTCAGTTCATCCGATCGAATGCTCGTGAACGCGGAGTGAACGCAGGCACGAGGTGAAGGGTGGGGGAGACTCTCGTGCTGCGAGCTAGACTCTTGAGCCTTATTTCCCCGCCGTCGCCGCTAACGCCTTTGGCGGCTCAACAACAACCGGGGACTTTTCCTGCTTGGACTCGGATTTCTGCTCAGCAGGACTCAACTGCACGCTGCCGCGGAGCAGAGCGCCATCTTCCACGCTGATGCGACGGCTCTGAATGTCACCGGTGAGCGAGCCTTCACTTCGAATGTCGACGCGGTCGCTACATTCGATATTTCCCGTTACTTTGCCCATGATCACGACTTCCCGTGCCGAAATATTGGCAGCCACCACGCCGTTGCGGCCAACAGTCACGCGATGATCTTTGAAAGTAAGCGTACCTTCAATGCGACCATCAATGTAGAGCGACTCGCTGCCGCTGATCTCGCCCTTAATCACAAGCGTGCGACCGATCGTGGCTTGCTCGATTGGTGCGCTAGTGTTCTTAATAGGTGCAACCGGATTCGGAGTGGATGGTGTATACGTCGACTTGGGAGCGTTGCTGGTTGACTGCAGCATGAGAGGCCTTCCTTTATTTTGGTACCCGAGCGTTGCGGCAATTTCTCGGTAACAGTGACTATGGCACGGAGTTACCAAAGTGCGGCAGGTTACGGAAGGCGTGGTACGGGCGGGTTCGGCTTAGTTCTTGCCCGCGAGTAACTGGAACACTGATCGATAGCGAACCTAGACTTTCATCAATGATTGGCAATCGACAAGCATTGTTTGTTTCTTTAGTTTCAGCTTCACTTTTGACGTTGGCATGGTCCATGACTGTAAAGGAGTCGGATTCCAATCTCTGGCTCAATCTCGCGGTGACGCTGCTTGGAATTGGGGGAAGTGTAACGCTTTGGTTGATCGACTACATCAGAGCAAGTGACACGTTGGTAAGGCCTGGACTCGATTACAGCCTTTTCTTTCTCGGCAACCTGGCATTGTATGTTGGCGTTCTGTGGGGTAAGACGAGCAGCACCTACGGGAGATATATCTTATTCGCAATAAGACTCCCATTCTTTCTGTTGCTTGCGCCAATCTTTTGGCTTGGTGCCATTTTTGTAGGTCTCAGGTTCGCTGGCAGCGAAGGGACGATCAGAGTTCCATTACAGATGTGGCGGGGTCTATTGAATTGGCTGATGGGATCGCCACCGGGATATCGTGAGCCTCAGAGACTGAAAACCTTTTAACTGCAAAGATCGCAAAGGTTTCGCAAAGTTCGTGAAGAGGAACTTGCTTTGCGTTCTTTGCGAGACCTTGGCGGATTTTGCGGTTAAAAGCTTTTCAGGCCTGGCATCATCTCAGGTTCCACCTAGTTGTTCACCAGGCGTTTGATGCCATCCTTGAGAAGGACCACATGAAAGTTGATTAGAAGTCCAAGCGGCACGTCGAGCAGCCGCATATGCGAGATTATTTGCGCTTCGTCAACGGGATGAAGCGCTTCTTTGCACTTCAATTCAACTGCTAAGACACCCTCCACGATCATGTCTGCGCGGAATCCGCAATCAAGTTTCACGTCCTCATAGAAGAGTTACAGGCTCCTGCCGCTCCACTCTCATCCCGAGATGTTGAAGCTCATGCGCCAAGCAGGCTTCATAAGCGGATTCCAGCAGTCCCGGGCCGAGCTTTCGATGAATCTTGATCGCGGCGCCAATTACCTGTCGAGTTGGATCACGCATGGCACCAGAATCATAGCCTCGAATCAGCGTTGCCCAACACGAATATCAAGTTCTTCTCCCGAAACGGGAAAAGCTTTTAACCGCAAAGATCGCGAAGCCTTCGCAAAGTTCGCTAAGAAGTGCTCTTGGCACTTTGTTTTTCTTGGCGTGCTTTGCGCAAACTTCGCGATCTTTGCGGTTAAAGGCTTTCGCAGACGGTGCTAAGAAGCAGTCAACTCCTGCCCAATCTGCTCCCATTCCGCGATGCGCTGTTGCAACTCTGCGCGGCTTCGCTCGATTTCCCGCGACAAACGCGCAGTCTCTTCCGCGCTGATGAATGTCTGCAGCGAAGCCTCACATTGCGCGATGGCGGACTCCAGGCTGGAAATTTCTTCTTCTAATTCTTGCGCGCGTTCTTCCATCTGCCTGCGCTTGATCGGATTCAGGCGTTTGGCAGGCTTGCCGTTGTTGTTAGGGGGGCGGACGAGGGCGTCCGTCCCTACGTGGCCGTTGCCGGGCTGAGCCGCACGACTGGATGAAGAAACCTGCTCTTGCAACTTTGCCGCGCCTCCCTGCTTGCGCCAGATGAAGTCCTCATAATTTCCCGGATAGACTTCCACCCTCCCGCCGCCGATTTCAAAGACGCGCGTCGCCAGTTTGTCTATGAAATAGCGGTCATGCGAAACGAAGACCACAGTTCCGGAATATTTGCTTAGCGCTTCGAGCAAAACGTCCTTGGCGCGCATATCAAGGTGATTCGTAGGCTCGTCAAGCAGCAGAAAGTTCGCCGGATGGAGCAACATCCGCAACAGCGCATATCGATTGCGCTCGCCACCGGAGAGTACTCCGATGCGCTTGAACACATCATCCCCGGAAAACAAAAAGCAGCCGAGCAAATTGCGCAATTCTGTTTCCCGCGAGGAGGGCGCTACCCGGCCCAGATCATCGAGAATACGCGCATTCTGGTCGAGCTCCTTGTATTGATCCTGCGCGAAATAATCTGACTGAACGTTGTGCCCAAGCCGGTATTCACCATTCGTCAACGGCTCCGTTCCTGCAAGCAACTTGATCAGCGTCGACTTCCCTGCCCCATTCACGCCCACGAGCGCGATGCGGTCTCCGCGCTCGATCATGAAGTTAACATTTTTGAAAACGTTCTTCTGCCCGTATGATTTCGCGACCCCTTCAAATTCCGCGACGATTCGCCCGCTTTGCTTCGGCTGCGGAAACGAAAAATGGATCGTCTTCTCCTCTTCCGGCAACTCGATCCGGTCGATCCGCTCCAGTTCTTTGATCCGGCTTTGTACTTGCTTGGCCTTTGTCGCTTGGTATCGAAAACGATTGATAAAAACTTCCAACTGCTCAATGCGCTCCCGCTGGTTGCGATACGCGGCTTCGAGCTGTTCTTGTCTTTGTGTCTTTTGCGAAAGATACTTTTCGTAGTTGCCGCTGTAGGTCCAAATTCTTTTGTTCCAGATTTCGACGATTCGATTCACAGTCACATCGAGAAAGTACCTGTCGTGTGAGATCAGCACGAACGCGTACGGATAATCAGCCAGATATTCCTCCAGCCAATTCCGCGATTCCAGATCGAGATGATTCGTAGGCTCGTCGAGCAACAAGAGATTGGGCTTTTGCAACAGCAGCTTTGCAAGGGCGATGCGCATCTGCCAACCGCCGGAAAATTCGTCCGTCTGGCGATCCCAATCTTCCGTGCGGAAACCTAAGCCTTCGAGGACCGTCCCTACTTGCGCTTCAATGGCGTAACCGTCATGAACGCGAAATTCATGCTCAATCTGGTGATAACGATCGGCTACCTGCTCGTATTCCGCTGAAGTGTGGTCGACTTCCGCCATTCGCGAAGTGAGCTGTTCGAGCTCCTTCTCCATATCTTGCAGACGCGCAAAAACTGACATGCATTCTGCGAATACAGTCTTGCCTGACAGCGTGAGGCCATCCTGCGGCAAATATCCCGCGCTGATGCCCTTCGCGACGCTAACCGAGCCGTAGTCAAGTGTCTCGATCCCGGCCAGGATCTTCAGGAATGTGGACTTCCCTGTCCCGTTCGCACCGACCAGCCCCGCACGGTCCCGAGGCGCGATGAGCAGATCAGTCCCTTCGAACAGGAGCTTGTGCCCATAGCGTTTCCCTGCTGAATTGAGCTGAATCATTCGGCTACTTCAATGTTCTCATGGAATCGCAGACAGGAAAGTTGGTTCGGCATATATCAGTTGAGGTCACACAAGAACCCTTTGACCACAAAGGGCACGAAGGTGCACGAAGGACTTTTGTCAACCCTTCGTGTCCTTCGTGGTCAGAGGGTTCTTGAAATCCCGGGAAGCGATTATCTAGCGACCGGCATACTCGTGTTCCGTGCTGTGCATGGTATGGAGGATCGTAGAAAGGACGTTCTCATCGCCGATGGTGGTGTTGATCATTATGTGATAGAGCGAGCGTGTGGGCCAGTCGGCGCCGAAATAGTGCTTTACAAAAAGAATTCGTTCGCGATCCACCGTATCGACCAGGTCTTCGGCGTCCGTAAGGCTTCTACCCTGGGCTTGAATGCGGCGCAGTTTTTCGGCGCGGGGCGCATATAAGAAAACATGAAATGCATCGGATCTCTCGCGCAAGAAATACGGCGCTCCTCGCCCCACGATCACGCAATTGCCGCGTTCGGCAATGTCGCGCATAACAGCTTCACCCACTTCAACCATTCGATCGGGTCCAAACGGCGGGTGTTCAAGATCAGCGCGACGCTCGTAACTTCCGCGCCAAAACACCTTGACTAAGCGTTGGAACGTGCTGTCGACGCGCTCTTCGCACATTGAGACCGACTCCGGATCAACATTGGCGACACGCGCAATCTCCGCCGTCAAATCACGGTCCCAGAGCTTCCAACCCAATTTTGAGGCGAGTTTGCGGGCTATCTCTGCTGCCCCAGAGCCATATTCCCGCTCGATGGTGATGACCCGGTACATGTAACGACGGAGGATTTTAGCAAACTTCTGCCTTAACTCAAGTCCGCCTCCACTGGTGACGTAACGTTGATTGTGTAAAAAGCGAGAGGGTGTAAGTTGGCTTTGCCTGACAAGCGAAGCCGTTCCTGGAAAGGAGACCTACACCCGATGGCGAAGATAATCCGGATCGAGGA
>Ga0070741_10002424_pt1 | contig 50250 bp, 47 predicted proteins | sample Coa_R1_4_FD_66440 | JGI IMG/M metagenome (GOLD analysis project Ga0070741, IMG submission 66440) | Surface soil microbial communities from Centralia Pennsylvania, which are recovering from an underground coalmine fire - Coalmine... | ecosystem: Environmental > Terrestrial > Soil > Unclassified ... | reverse complement strand
CGCATCCCGAGCATCTCGTCGGTCGAGCGCCTGTGGATCGCCTTGTTCAGCTGCACGAGCAGCGACACCAACCCGGCGTCGTGCGCGGCTTCCTTCACGTCCATCGATTCTATCACCGGTCCTTAATGTTCCCGCCTTTCGGAAAATCTATGCAATAAGGATCATAACGATCCTGTTATAGTGATCGTCCTTGATCCGTTGGCATTCCGAGGAGGCCGTATGAACGAGCAATTGAGAAGGTGGGTGGCGCTGGTGGTCGTGTGCCTCGGCCAGCTGATGACGATGGTCGACGCCTCGATCGTGAACGTCGCCGTTCCGTACATCCAGCGTGACCTGGGCTTCAGCCAGGCCGATCTCACCTGGGTCGTGAACGCATACCTGATCGGCTTCGGCGGCTTCCTGCTCCTGTCCGGCCGGGTCGGCGACCTCATCGGGCGCCGGGCGGTGTTCCTCGCGGGCGTGGCGCTGTTCACGGTCGCGTCGGTCGGCACCGGCTTTGCCGACTCGGCGGGCCACCTGATCGTCGGCCGGTTCATCCAGGGCATGGGCGCCTCGCTCATGACCGGCGTGATCATCGCCATCATCGTCGCCGAGTTCCAGAAGCCCAACGAGCGCGCGCAGGCGATGAGCGTGTTCACGCTCGTGCTCGCCGGCGGGGGCTCCATCGGGCTGCTGCTGGGCGGCGTCATCACCCAGTTCGTCAACTGGCACTGGATCTTCTTCATCAACCTGCCGATCGGCCTGGCCACGATCGCGCTCGGCCTGTGGCTGATCCGAGAGAACCCGGGCCTCGGGCTCGAGAAGGGCGTCGACGTCGTCGGAGCGCTGCTCGCTACGGCGGCAGTGATGGCAGGTGTCTACGCGATCGTCACCGCGGCGGACTTTGGCTGGACGTCGGCGCACACGCTCGGCTGGGGCGGTGGCGCGGTCGCTCTCGTGGCGCTGTTCGCGCTGGTCGAGAGCCGCGTCGCAAACCCGATCCTGCCCATGCACGTGCTGCGCATCCGGTCCCTGACCGCCGCCAGCGCGGCGCGCGCCCTCGTGTTCACCGGCATATCGACGAGCTGGTTCATCGGCGTGCTGTACCTGCAGCACGTCCGCGGCTACTCCGCGTTCGACATCGGGCTGGCGTTCCTGCCGACGACGATCACCCTTGGCGTCCTGTCCGCCGGCATCACCGCGCGGATCATGGCGCGCGTCGGCCCGCGCAACCTGCTGTTCGCGGGCATCCCGATGATCGTCGTGGCGCTGGTCGCGCTTTCCCTCGCGGACGACAACGCCGCCTACTTCCCGGTGCTTCTCGGCGCGTTCGTTCTCTTCGGCATCGGGGGCGGCACGACGTTCCTGCCGCTGCTCACGATCTCGATGTCAGAGGTTCCGCCGGCGCACGCAGGCATCGCGTCTGGGTTCAGCAACGCGAGCATGCAGGTCGGCGGCGCGCTCGGCCTGGCGGTCCTCGGGACGCTGACCACCAACCACGCGACGTCGCTCATCGCGCACGGTACCGCGGTCCGCGAAGCGCTCGCGGGCGGCTACTCGCTCGGCTATGCTCGCCGCCGGCACGGTCGCGCTCTCGCTCGTGGTCGCGATCACGATGCTCCGCCCGCGCGCGAAGCCCGTGGTCCAGCCGATCCGCATGGCGGAGACGGCGGAGGTCGAGGCGGCCTAGGCCTTCCTGGAATAGAACCCACACGGCGGCGACTCCGCCGTCGTGTGGAAGTTCCAGTGGCGGCACCACATCGTGCCGTCGAACATGCGACACGTCCCGCACGTGACGCGCGGGTGCTCCACGCGCGTCTTTTTCATGTGGTGCTCGGGCTTCTCGCCCGCAAACGGCGAAGGCGTCTTTACTGCACCGGCTCCAGGATGACGACCGGGATCTCCCGCGCGGTCAGCGCCTGCTGCCGCTCGAGGTAGTCGATCAGCGCGCCCATGCGGGTGCGCTCCTCGCCCTCGGCGGTCCGGGCTCGAACCTCGAACTTCTTGCCGCCCAGCTCCGCCGTCGCGTGAGGATCGGCCTGGAGGTTGCGGTACCAGTGCGGGTCGTCCTTCGCTCCGTTGTTCGACGCGATCACGACCAGCGCACGGCCGGCCGGTTTGTGGCCGATCACGACGCTCTGCGGTTTGCCGGTCTTGCGTCCCTTTGTCGTGAGGATGAGCGGCTCGCGCCCTGCCATCGGACCGCTCGTTGCCCGGCCGCCGTTGGCGCGGATGTCCTCGATCAGCTTGCGGTTGAACTCATTCATGTCCGGAGGGATCTCCGGTCTCTGCTGTGCCATAAAACTCAGCTTAGTGCCGCAATATGAGAGGGACCCCGTCGGGCTCCCTCTCATCGCGCGGCTGCGCCGCGCTGCTCTCCCTCCAGTCGAAAAGGGGCTCGCGTCGTTGCGACGTCGGAGTGAGGCGCAAGGCTGTGTCATGGCCGGGCGAAGCCCGGCCATCCCGGCAATGCTCGTCTAGTGGCGGAAGTGGCGCCGGCCCGTGAGCACCATCGCGACGCCGGCGGCGTCGGCGGCCGCGATCACGTCCGCGTCCTTGACTGAACCGCCCGGCTGGATCACCGCCGTGACGCCGGCGCGGATGCCCTCCTCGAGCCCGTCCGGAAACGGGAAGAACGCGTCCGACGCCATCACGGCGCCGCGAGCCCGGTCGCCGGCGCGCCGCGCGGCGATCTGCACGGCCTCGACCCGCGACATCTGTCCGGCGCCCACGCCGACCGCCGATCCGTCCTTGAACATGACGATCGCGTTCGACTTCACGTGCTTCACGGCGATCCACGCGTGGCCTAGCTGCTCCCACTCCGCCTCGGTCGGTGCGCGCCTGGTGACGACGCTGCACGAGGCGCGATCGAAGCCGCCGCGGTCCCAATCCTGGACGAGAAAGCCTCCGGGAACCGAACGCACGTCGAAATCGAGCAGCACACTTCGCGGCGCCTCCGAGGCGAGGACGATCATCGACTTGCGCCGCGCTAGAACCGCGAGCGCGTCCTCCTCGACCGCGGGCGCGATGACGACGTGGGTGACGATCTGGACGATCTGCTCGGCGGTCTCGCGGTCGAGCGGCCGGTTGACCGCGACCACGCCGCCGAACGCCGACACTGTGTCGCACTCATACGCGAGCCGGTAGGCGGCGGGCAGCGTATCCGCGACCGCGAGCCCGCACGGGTTCATGTGCTTGATGATCGCGGCGGCCGGCGAGGAGTAATCGCTGACCAGCTGGAACGCGGCCGAAGCGTCCTGGATGTTGTTGAAGCCGAGGTCCTTGCCCTGCAGCTGCCGTGCGCCGCCGAGGCCGCCCGGGTCGGGGCCGTAGCGGTAGAACGCCGCCTGCTGGTGCTCGTTCTCGCCGTACTTGAGCGACTGCACGAGGGTGCCGGCGAACGAGATCTCCGGCGGGAAGCCGGGCGCCTCAGGCCCCCCGCGGCCTTCGCCGCGGGGACCCCAAAGGAATCCGGCGATCCATGCGTCGTACGCGGCGGTGTGCGCGAACGCCTCCGCCGCCAGCCGCCGGCGCGCCGGCTGGTCGGGCCCTCCGGCGTGCAGCTCCTCGAGGATCTGCGCGTACCGTTCGGGTCGCACGACGACGACGACGGACTCGTGGTTCTTGGCCGCGGCGCGGATCATCGCGGGGCCGCCGACGTCGATCTGCTCGATTGCATCCTCGAAGGCGACGCCGGCGCGGCTGACGGTCTCGACGAAGGGATATAGGTTCACGCAGAGGAGATCGATGGTCCTCAGGCCGTGCTCGGCAAGCTTCGCCATGTGCTCGGGAACGTCGCGTCGCGCAAGCAGGCCGGCGTGCACGCCGGGGTGGAGCGTCTTCACGCGGCCGTCCATGATCTCGGGGAAGCCGGTCAGGTCGCTGACCGAGTGCGCGTCGACCGACGCGTCGCTCAGCGTGCGCAGCGTGCTGCCGGTCGCGTAGAGGTCGTAGCCCAGGCGGCGCAGGCCCCGCGCGAAGGCTGCGAGCCCCGTCTTGTCGCTAACCGACAGCAGGGCTGTGGGCAAGCCTTCCCTCCATGATCTCGATCGCCCGCGGGAGCAGGCGGTATTCGGCGGCTTGCACACGCTCGAGCAGCGTCTCGGGCGTGTCGCCCGGCAGCACCGGCACGCGTTCCTGCGCGACGATCGGGCCGGCGTCGAGATCCGACGTGACGACGTGCACGGTCGCGCCGGTCTCAGTCACACCGGCCGCGAGGGCGCGCTCGACGGCGTCCATTCCGCCCGCGAAGGCCGGGAGCAGCGACGGGTGGACGTTGATGATCCGGCCGCGGAAGGCGTCGAGCAGTGGCGCGGTGTGGACGCGGTCGTAGCCGGCGTCGACGACGAGCTCGACGCCGTGCGCGAGGAAGAAGTCGCGCATGGCGGCGTCACGCTCATCGACGGATCCAAACGATCTCTGCGACAGCTCGCCGAGCGAAATGCCGCGCTCGCGAGCGAAAGCCGCGCCGCCGCACGACGGCCGGTTCGTGGCCACGGCGACGACGTCGAAGCCGCGCTCGACCAGGTTGCGAAGGTTCGAACCGCGGCCGGACACGCAGACTCCGATCCTCACCGGAAGATGACGCGCTCCGGACCTTCCTGCTCGACCACCTGGCCGACGACGAGCATGCCCGAGCGGATGTCGCTCGGCTCGATGACCGCGATCATGCCGAGGCCCATGTTGAAGGTCCGCAGCATCTCGTCGTCCGCGATCCGGCCGCGGCGCTGGATCTCGCCGAAGATCGCCGGCACGTCCCACGCCCGCCGGTCGAGCACGGCGCCGAACCCGTCGGGGAGTGCTCGCGGAAGGTTGCCCGGGATCCCGCCCCCCGTGATGTGCGCCGCGGCCTTCCACGGCAGAGAGCGCAGCGCGTCGAGGTATGACGTGTGCGGCGCGAGCAGCTGGTCGGCGAGCTTCTTCGTGAGCGGCGCGTCCTCCAGGGCCTTGCGCGCGAGCGAGTAGCCGTTGGTGTGCAGGCCGTTGGACGGCAGTCCGACGAGGACGTCACCCGCGCGGACGCGCTTGCGCTCCGCCCCAGGTTCGACGATCCCGACGATGAAGCCTGCCAGGTCGTAATCGCCGAGCGCGTAGACGCCGGGCATCTCGGCCGTCTCGCCGCCGAGCAGCGCGCACCCAGCCTCGCGGCAGGCCTCGCTCATCCCGGCGACCAGCGCCTCGAACACCTTCGCGTCGAGCCTTCCGGTGGCGAAGTAGTCGAGGAAGAAGAGAGGACGCGCGCCCGCGCACGCGATGTCGTTCACGCAGTGGTTGACGATGTCGACGCCGATGCCTCGGTGCCGTCCGGCAGCGATCGCGACCTTGATCTTCGTGCCCACGCCGTCCGCGCTCGCCGCGAGGTGCCCGCCGCCAGGCAGCGCGTACATGCCCGCGAACGGGCCGACGCCGGCAGCGACCTCCTTCCCGTGCGTGGCAGCGATCAGCGGCTTGACGCGCTCCAAGACGCGCTCGTAGGCGTCGATGTCCACGCCGGCCTCGGCGTACGACAGCCCGTCGGTGGGCATCAGGCGGGCGTCGGTTCGAACTGCATCTTGTCCATCTCGAGCTGCTGCGGCACCGGCACGGGATAGGACCCGTCGAAGCACGCGCGGCAGAACTCGTCCGCGGTGCCGCGTCCGATGGCGCGGATGAGGCCAGGGATGGACAGATACGACAGCGAGTCGGCGCCGATGTGCTCGCGCACCTCCTCAACCGACTTGCCCGACGCGATGAGCTCCTTGGTCGAGCCGATGTCGACGCCCATGAAGCACGGGTAGCGCATGGGCGGGCTCGAGATACGCATGTGGATCTCCTTCGCGCCGGCGGCGCGGAGGTGGTCGATGATCCGCCGCGACGTCGTCCCGCGCACGATCGAGTCGTCGACCGCGATGAGCCGCTTGCCCTTGATCGACCGGGGCAGCGGGTTCAGCTTGAGCATCACGCCGGCTTCGCGCAGCGACTGGTCCGGCTGGATGAAAGTGCGATTGATGTATCGGCTCTTCACGAGCGCCTCGCGAAACGGGATGCCGGACGCCTCGGCGTAGCCGATGGCCGCCGGCGTGCCCGAGTCGGGAAACGCGATCACCATGTCGGCCTCGACCGGCGCTTCCTTCGCGAGCTCATGGCCCATGCGGATGCGCGCCTCCTCGAGCTCGCAGTTCTTGAGGATCGAGTCGGGCCGCGCGAAGTAGATGAACTCGAACACGCACATCGCGTGCTTGCTCGAGGTCTGGAAGTTGAAGCTCCGCACGCCGTGCTCGTCCATGACGACCATCTCGCCCGGCTGGACCTCGCGCACGAACGTCGCGTTCACGGTGTCGAGTGCGCAGGTCTCGCTCGCGACCACGTGCGCGGGCTGGCCGGCGAGCGGGATGAACCCGATGCACAGAGGCCGGAAGCCGAACGGGTCGCGGAGCGCCATGAGCTCGCGCGGCGTGATGATCCCGCACGAGTAGGCGCCGACCACCCGCGCGAACGCGCGCCGGATGACCTCCTCCCACGTGCGGCCGTGCGTGTGCTCGATGAGGCGCGCCATCACCTCGGTGTCGAGGGCGGTTTCGAACGTCGCGCCCTGCTCGGCGAGGTCGTAGCGCAGCGCGTCGGCGTTCAGCAGGTTGCCGTTGTGCGCGATCGCGCCCGGACCCAGCGTCGGGTGGTGGAACGGCAGCGGGTGCGCGTTCTCGGCGCGGCTCGCGCCGGTCGTCGAGTAGCGCGTGTGGCCGAGGGCGAGTATCGACCCCTCACCCATCTCGCGCACCTTCGCGGGCGTGAACACCTGCGCGACGAGTCCCATCCCGCGGTGGACGCGAACCGTGTCGCCGTCGGCGACCGCGATGCCCGCCGACTCCTGCCCGCGGTGCTGGAGCGCGAAGAGACCGAAGTACGTGAGGTTCGCAACGTCGACGTTGCTGGCGGCGCAGATCCCGAACACACCACACATCAGCCGAGCCCTCCTTCCCATGCATAACGGAGGTCGGCCAGCGACACGCGCACCTGGCCCTCCAGGTCCAACGCGTCGCCGCCGGTCAGGCCGAGCAGCGAGATCTCGACGTGATGACGGCGCGCGAGCGACTGCAGCTCCGGCATCGCGCGCGAGTGCGCGCTGATGATGAAGCGGCCGGGCGATTCGCCGAACAGCGCCGCGTCGAGGCGGAGTGGGGGCTCGGTGAAGATCGCGGGCCCGCGCATGCCGATGTCGCCGAGCAGGCAGCACTCCGCGAGCGCGACGAGCATGCCGCCGTCGGAGCAGTCGTGCGCCGTACGGATGAGGCCCGATCCGGCGGCCGCGAGGATGAACTTGCCGGCGGCGCGCTCGCGGGCAAGGTCGAGCTCGGGCGGACGGCCCGCGACCAGCCCGTGCTCGACCTTCAGGTATTCGCTCCCGCCGAGGTCGTTGTGCGACGAGCCGATGAGGAGCACGAAATCTCCCTCGCCCTTGAAACCCGCCTGCAGCCGCTGCGCGTAATCGTCGATGCGGCCGACCATGCCGATCACGGGCGTGGGATAGATCGCGGTGTCCGTGCCCTCGTTGTAGAGGCTCACGTTGCCGCTCACCACCGGCAGGTCGAGCGCGCGGCACGCCTGCGCGAGCCCGGCCACCGTCTCTTCGAGCTCCCAGTAGACCTCGGGCTTGTCTGGGTTCGCGAGGTTCAGGCAGTCGGTGACCGCGAGCGGCTGCGCACCCGTCGCGATGATGTTGCGCGCGGCCTCGGCGACCGCGTGCTGCGCGCCGGTGTTCGGGTCGAGGTGGCAGTAGCGCGAGTTGCACGCGGTGGTGACCGCGATCCCGATGCGCGAGCCCTTGATGCGCAGCATCGCGGCGTCGCCGCCGGGCGGCACCACGGTGGCGTCGCCGACCATGTGGTCGTAGCGGCGGTAGATGGGCCGGCGGCTGCAGAGGTTCGGGCTGCGGAGCAGGTTGAGGAGCACCTCGCCCGCATCGGCGAGCGGAGGCAGCGCGTCGAGGTTCAGCGCCGGAGAAGGTTCGCGCGGCAGGCCGAGCAGGCGGCGCAGCGGCGCCTCGGTGAGGAGCGTCACCGGGACGCGGGCCACCTCCTGGGCTCCGTCGACGACCGTGAGCTGCCCGTCGTCGGTCACCTCGCCGATCACGGCGGACGTGAGGTCCCACGTCTCGAAGACCTTCGCGATGGCGCCCTCCCGGCCGCGGCGGACCACGATGAGCATCCGCTCCTGCGATTCCGAGAGCATCACGTCGTACGGCGACATGCCGCGTTCGCGGCGCGGGACGCGCGACACGTCGACCCGGGCGCCGGCGCCGGCGACACGCCCCGCGCACTCGGCGACGGCCGACGTGAGACCCGCCGCGCCGAGGTCCTGGATGGCGATGACGCCCTCGGTCCAGGCGACGTCCATGCACGCCTCGAGCAGGCATTTCTCGAGGAACGGATTGCCGACCTGCACGGCGGGGCGGCGCTCCGAGCTGCTCTCGTCCAGCTCGAGGGAGGCGAACGAGGCGCCGTGGATGCCGTCGCGTCCCGTGTCGGCGCCGACCAGCATCAGCACGTTGCCCTTGCCCTCGGCGCGCGCCCGCATCAGCTGGTCCTCTCGGACGAGGCCGACGCACATCGCGTTCACGAGCGGGTTCTGCGCGTAGCAGTCCTCGAAGTAGACCTCGCCGCCGACCGTCGGCACGCCGATGCAGTTGCCGTAACCGCCGATGCCGGCGACGACGCCCTCGAGGTGACGCCGCGATTCCGGCAGCGGCCCGAACCGGAGCGAGTCGAGCAGCGCGATCGGCCGCGCGCCCATCGCGATGACGTCGCGCAGGATGCCGCCGACGCCGGTCGCTGCGCCCTGGTAGGGCTCGATCGCCGACGGGTGGTTGTGCGACTCGATCTTGAACACCGCGGCCCAGCCCTCTCCGACGCGCACCGCGCCCGCGTTCTCGCCGGGGCCCTGGACGACCGCGGCGCCGGTCGACGGCAGGCGCCGCAGCAGGGCCTTCGACGTCTTGTACGAGCAGTGCTCGGACCAGAGCACGCCGAGCATGCCGAGCTCGACGTCGTTGGGCGAGCGCTTCAGCGCGTCGACGATGACGCGGTACTCGTCCGCCGTCAGCGCGACCTCGCGCAGCTTGCGGGAGTCGACCTGCACCGCGCTCATGCCGTCAGCACCTTCTCGGCGGCGTGCATCACGGAGCGGAACAGCTTGAGGCCGTCGGTGCCGCCGAGCTCGGCCTCGGAGCAGCGCTCCGGGTGCGGCATCATCCCGAGGACGTTGCCGCGGCTGTTCACGATGCCGGCGATGTTGTGCAGCGACCCGTTGGGGTTTGCGTTCGGACGGACTCGGCCCTCCTCGTCGGCGTAGCGGAAAACGACCTGGCCCTGCTGCTCGAGTCGCGACAGGGTTGCGGGGTCGGCGAAGTAGCTCCCCTCGCCGTGGGAGATCGGGATGCGAAGGATGTCGCCGTCGTCGCACGCGTTCGTGAACGGCAGGTCGGTGCGCTCGACGACCAGGTTGGTCCACTCGCAGCGGAACTCGAGCGACGAGTTGCGCAGCAGCGCGCCCGGGAGCAGGCCCGCTTCGCAGAGGACCTGGAAGCCGTTGCAGATGCCCCACACGAGGCCGCCGCGGTCGGCGAACTCGCCGACCTTCTCCATCACGGGCGCGAAGCGCGCGATCGCGCCGGTGCGGAGGTGGTCGCCGTACGAGAAGCCGCCGGGGACGATCACGCAGTCGACGCCCTTGAGGTCGGCCTCCTTGTGCCAGAGGTACGTGAGCTCAGCGCCGAGGACCTGGTCCACGACCCAACCGCAGTCCCGGTCCGACCACGTGCCCGGGAAGACAACTACGCCGAACTTCAACGGCCCTTTCCGTTCGGTTCTAGGTCGAAGCGGTAGTCCTCGATCACGTGGTTCGCGAGCAGCTGCTTGCACATCTTCTCGACGCGCTCTCGCGCCTCGCGCTCGGTGGCGACGTCGAGGTTCACCTCGATGTACTTGCCCACGCGAACGTCGGACACCTCGGCGAAGCCAAGCGCCGCGAGGCCCTGCCGCACGGTGATGCCCTGCGGGTCGTTGACGACGGGCTTGGGGGTGACGATCACGCGCGCGATCACGTGCGCCCTCCTCGAGTGCCGGCCCTCGCACAAGCGCACACCCCTCGACCTCGTGCCGGTGCCGGCACTCGAGGGGACTTCATTTCTCGTTTCGCGCCTTGGGCGGGAACAGGGGCTTGCGCACCAGCATCTGGTAGGCGGTCAGGTAGCGCTCGCGCGTCTGGGCGACGATCTCGGGCGGCAGCGGCGGCGGGTCCGATTCCTTGTCCCACCCGGAGTGCTCGAGCCAGTCGCGCACGAACTGCTTGTCGTAGGACTGCGGCGACGTGCCGACCTGGTACGTGAGCGCATCCCAGAACCGAGAGCTGTCGGGCGTCATCACCTCGTCGATGAGCACGAGGCTGTCGTCGATGAGGCCGAACTCGAACTTCGTGTCCGCGAGGATGATGCCTCGCCTTTCCGCGAGCTCCGACCCGTACTTGTACAGCTCGAGGCTGGCGTCGCGAAGGCGGCCGGCGAGGTCCGCGCCAAGCTCCTTCGACATGTCGGCAAAGGTGATGTTCTCGTCGTGCCCGGTCTCGGCCTTGGTCGCCGGCGAGAAGAGCGGGTACGCGAGCTTCTCGCTCTGGCGCAGGCCGGGCGGCATCGGCTCGCCCGCGAGCGTGTGCGACTGCTCGTACTCCTTCCACGCGCTGCCCGCAAGGTAGCCGCGCACGACGCACTCGAAGTCCAGCCGCTTCGCCTTGCGAACGATCATGAACCGCCCCGTCAGCTCGTCGCGGTGGTCGCGCAGCGCCGGCGGCAGGTCGGGCACCATCCCGGACACGAGGTGGTTCTCCTGGAAGTGGTGCGTCTGCGAGAACCAGAAGATCGACAGCTGGGTCAGCACCTTGCCGCGGTCGGGGATGCCGTTGGGCAGGACGTGGTCGAACGCCGACAGGCGGTCGGTCGTGACCATGAGCAGGCGGTCGTCCGAAAGCTCGTACGTGTCGCGAACCTTGCCGCGGTGAAAGAGGTTGAGCGGAAGGTCCGTCTTCTGGACGGGAGGGCCGGCGATCATGAGGCCGTAACCCCGAGCCCGAGCCGTTCGTAAGCCAGGTCGGTGTGCTCCAGCCCCGCCCACGGGTCGAAAACCTCGTCCAGCCTCGTGCCGATCCGCCCCTTCACTTCGTTGTCCTTTTCAAGCTGAGCACGAAATCCTGGGCCGCCCTCCTGGAGCGACCTCATGGCCGCTTTCTGCACGATCGCGTACGCGTCTTCCCGTGCCATGCCTGACTCGACGAGAGCCGTGAGAACGCGACCCGAGAAGGCGACGCCACCCGCAAACTGCAGGTTAGCGAGCATCCGCTCCGGCCTCACCTCCAACCCCTGCAGCACCTTCGCCATCTCCTGGGCCATGAAATCGACGGCTGCGCACGCGTCAGGGAACACGATGCGCTCCGCGGACGAATGGCTGATGTCGCGTTCGTGCCAGAGCGCCGTGTTCTCCATCGCGGTGACCAGGTGGCCGCGCACCACGCGCGCCATCCCGCAGACCCTCTCGGTGAGGACCGGGTTGCGCTTGTGCGGCATCGCCGAGCTGCCCTTCTGCTCCTTGCCAAACGGCTCGAAGACCTCGCCGACCTCGCTGCGCTGCAGGTGGCGGATCTCCGTCGCGATCCGCTCCAGCGCGCCGGCCACCGACGCCAGCGCATGCATAAAGGACGCGTGCACGTCGCGCGCGATCACCTGGGTCGAGACGTCGTCGGGCCGCAGGCCGAGCTCGCGGCACACGTGCTCCTCGACCTTCGGGCCTACGGTCGCGTGGGTGCCGACGGCGCCGCTGATCCGCCCAACCGAAACCTCCGCGGTCGCCGACGCGAGGCGAGCGAGCGCCCGGTCCAGCTCGGCGACCCAGCCCGCGACCTTGAACCCGAACGTCGTGGGCTCCGCGACGACTCCGTGCGTCCGCCCGGCCATCAACGTCCTGCGATGACGGACCGCCAGCTCCGCGGCGGCGTCCCGCACCGATGCGAGGTCCTTCGCAATGATCCGCGACGACTCGATGAGCTGAACCGCCATCGCGGTGTCATTCAGGTCCTGGCTCGTCATCCCGAGGTGGACGTAGCGCGCCTCAGGCTGGCCGATCGACGCGTTGACGTCGGTGAGGAAGGCGATGACGTCGTGGCCGACGCGCGCCTCGATCTCGGCGATGCGTGCGGCATCGAACGACGCCCGCCGGATCTTGGGCAGCGCGGAGGCCGGGATGCGGCCCGTCTGAGCCCATGCCTCGCAGGCCAGGATCTCGATGCGGAGCCAGAGCTCGAAGCGGTGCTGGTCGGACCAGACGGCCGCAATCGCGGGCGGCGAGTATCGCTCGATCAAGAGGTCGGGGCGATTATAACCCGGACCCGGTCGAAGGCAGATGTAGTGGCCGTCCCCAAGTTATCCACAACATGCTGTGTCCGCGGCCGTCGAACCGGGCCCGTGGCGCGCGGGCACCGATAATCGGGTGCGACATCTTGAGACGAGTTCGTAACCGGTTCGAAAAAGCTCGCGTTTGGAACTCGGACAGGCTGACGAGCCGGTGATGGACTCGTCCCGCGACGAGGAGAAGCGCCTGATCGAACGCGCGAAGCGCGATCCTCGCGAATTCGGGGCGCTCTACGACCGGCATTTTCAGCAGATCTACAGGTTCGTGTACTCAAGAGTGAGGGAGCAAACAGCGGCGGAGGACGTGACCTCGGAGGTCTTCATCAAGGCGCTTCGAGCGATGCCCCGGTACCAGGACACCGGGCGTCCGTTTGCGGCCTGGCTGTACCAGATCGCGGTCAACGCGATCGCGGACCGGTACCGCACGCTGCGGCCGACCCACGCGCTCGAGGACTTCCACGACCTATCGGTCGGCGGCCCCGCGATCGAGGAGGAGGCCGCGCAGCGCGACGAGATCCGGCGTATCTGGCGGCTGGTCGAGGAGCTTCCGCTCCAGCAGCGGACGGCATTGGTTTTGAAGTTCCAGGAGGACATGAAGATCGAGGACATCGCGGTGGCGATGGGCAAGACGCCCGGTGCAGTGAAGCTGCTGATCCACCGCGGCGTCAGCCGGCTGCGCGAAGAGGCCGAAGAGCTGAGGCCCGCGGAATGAGCGACTTTCGCGACCCCGAGCTCGACGACCTCATGCAGGGCGACCCGGAGCTCCTGCGCATCGCCCGCATGCTCGCGTCTTCCAAGAGCCCTCAGGCCCCGCTCGACGACGCGTTCCGGGCACGCCTCCGCCGCCAGCTCATGGACCAGGCGTGGGACACCGTCGAGGGCAAGCGGCCCTGGTGGAGCGGGTTCATGGCGCCGCAGCGAGTGGCGTGGGTCGGCGCCGCGGCCGTGCTCGTCATCGCAGCGACGGTCGTCTACACCGTGACCCAGCCGGTCGCCCCTTCGACGACGACCTTCCTGCAGATCTCGAGCCCGCTGGCCGACCAGCAGGACGTCGCCTCCGTGCAGGCGATTCCCGTCAAGTTCAACGTCCCGATGGACCACCCTTCGACCGAGGCCGCGGTGCAGGTCACGCCGGCGACCGCGGTCGCTTTCTCGTGGAGCGGCGACCAGCTCCTCTACGTGACACCGAAGAGCGGTGACCTCGCGCCGAACACTCAGTACCAGGTCACGATCGGGCCCGGCGCCAAGGCGCAGAACGGGACGGCGAACTCGAAGCCGCAGACGCTGACCTTCGTGACCGCCTCGACTCCGACGCCGTCGCCCTCCGCGAGCCCGACACCGTCGCCCTCGACGCCGGCGACAACGCTGACCGGCGAGCGGCAGCTGACCACGGACTATCCGACGTCCGACGTCAACTATCCCGTCGCCTGGTCGGCCGACTCGAGGACCGTCTACTTCGTCGGCCCGAGCCCGCGCGGGCTCGAGTCGGTGTCGTTGAGCGACGGATCGAAGAACACCATCGTTCCTGACGGGGTCTCGATTCCGACTGCGTCGCCAGTGTTCAACCGGCTCGCGTACGTCCGGAACGGCGAGATCGAGATCCTCGACCTGGCCACCGGCAGAACGGCGCAGATCGCGACCTCCGTCGCCCCGACCGCGCTGGCGTGGGTTCGGCAGCAGCTCTACTGGGGCAGCGCCCTCGGCATCTTCCGGGCGGGCGTTGGCGAGCAGACGAGGGTGTTGACGCTGCCCGACCCGAACGACAGCGTCGTCTCGATCGCGCCGGACGGCAACCACGCTCTGCTCGCGAACGGGCAGGCGCTAGCGATCCTCGACCTGTCGACGCAGGCGACGAGCAACGTCGGTCAGGCGGGCGACTCGTTCGTCGCCTGGTCGCCGGACGGTACGCGACTCGTGCTGCAGAGCGGCATCTACGACAGCACCGGTCACCAGGTCAGCGGCATCCCGCCGGGCGACGTTTCCTGGTCGCGGTCGAACGAGATCCTCATCGGCAGCGACACCGGGATCTTCGAGCAGGCGGCCGACGGCAGCGGCTACACCGAGCTGGAGCAGGGCACGTTCCGGAGCCCCGCGTGGGCGCCGGACGGGAGCACGTTCGTCTTCGTGCGCGGCTCGTCGCTCTGGGTCGCCACGGCGCCGTCCGCGGGCAAGCCGTCGTCTGGCCACGAGCTCGCGCTGCAGGTCGTCAGCGATTTCATGCAGGCGAGGCTGAAAGGCCAGGACCAGCGCGCGGCGAGCTTCCTGGACGCGAAGGGCCAGGCCGCATACGCGACCGGCTCGCCCGCGCTCATCCCGCAGGGCAGCCCGGGGCTGAGGCGCTGGTACCGCGTGATGAGCGAGGTCAACCCGGTGGACCAGTCGGTCCGCGTGGTGGTCCGGCTCATCTTCGCGTCGGGCGGCGTCGAGCGAAGTTCGACCGAAGAGACGCTCACCCTCGTGCGCGCACAGGCGACTGATCCGTACCTCATCGACAACGCGACGGCCGGGCCGCAGCTTCAGTTCGGCAAGGGGCCGCAGGTCATCTTCGTCAAGCTCTCGCCCGCGAAGGTGGCGGTGCTGTTCGACAGCGACCTGCTGCCGACGTCCGTCGGCAGCGTGACGCTGCAGGACGACCAGGGGAAACCCGTCGCGGCCAAGGTCGACTACTCGGACCGCATCGTGACGCTCAGCAACCTGCAGCTCGTGCCCGGCGCCCACTACCGGCTGGTCGTGCTGCCTGGGCTCCAGGACGTCGGCAACCACAATGTCGCCGCCGAGTACGACGTCGACTTCGTCGGACCCTCCGCCTCGGACCCCATCGCGGCCCAGCAGGTCCAGTTCCCGGGTGGTCCGGCCGGCCGCCCGACGTCGGGTCCCTTCAGAACACCTTCAGCGAGCGCGCCGCCCGCATAAGCGCCGTCACCGACGTGGCGTGCACGATCGCGCCGCCCAGCGCCGCCTCGACTGCGTCGCTGAACGGGAGCCGCCGGACCTCCATGTCCTGCTCATAGGTCTCGGGGCTTCGCTCCGCCTCGGTCAGGTCCTCGGCGAGGTACAGGTGCGCGCGGCCGGCGAGGATCGCGGCGCCGCGGACCGTGCCGAGCGACACCATGCGCCGCGCGCGCAGGCCGGTCTCCTCGGCGAGCTCGCGATGCGCGCATTGGAGTGGCTCCTCGCCCTCGTTGAACGTGCCGGCGGGCACCTCCCACGACGACTGATCCCACGCGTGCCGCCACTGGCGGACGAGCATGGTGTCGCCGTTCTCGAACCGCGGCACGACGAAGACCGAGTCCGGGTTGAGCACGGTGTAGTACGGGACCTCTTCGCCGGTCGGGTAGCGGATGAGGTCCTCGCGCAGCGCAAACGGGCCCGCCCGCCCGTCGATGCGCGACGAAAGGACCTCGAACGGCCGGCGGTCGGGGTGCTCGAGCCGGCTCAGCTCTGGCGGCTCTGCTCGACCACCGCGGCGACCGCGGCGGCCGCGGCCGCGACGTGTCGCGCGTCCGGGCCGTAGTCGAACGGGGACTCCGCGCCGGCGTAAGCCTTCGCGTGCTCGAGAAGCTCGGGGTGGTCGTCGATGAACCGCGTGCTGAGATTGCCCGCGCGGAAGTCGGCGCTCTCGAGGATGGCGCGGTGGTACGGGATCGTGGTCGCCGGACCGACGACAACGAACTCGCGCAGCGCACGCCCCGCCCGCGCGATCGCCTCGGCCCGGTCGGCGCCGTGGACGATCAGCTTGGCCACGAGCGAGTCGTAGTTCGGCGGCACGTCGGAGCCCGGGCCGAAGCCGCTGTCGACGCGCACGCCCGGGCCGGCCGGGGCGACCCAGCGGTTGATGCGCTTCGGGTTGGGAAGGAACTTCCGGACCGGGTCCTCGGCGTTGATGCGCATCTCGATGGCGTGGCCGGTCCACGTCACGTCCTCCTGAGCGAAGCTCAGCTCCAGCCCGGCGGCGACTCGGATCTGTTCCTTCACCAGGTCGATCCCGGTCACGTACTCGGTGATCGGATGCTCGACCTGGAGCCTCGCGTTCACCTCGAGGAAGAAGAACTCGCCCTCGCTGAACATGAACTCGACCGTCCCCGCGTTCACGTAGCCCGCGGCGCGGACCGCGCGGATGGCGGCGTCGCCCATGCGCATGCGGAGCTCCGGCGTGAGGGCGGGCGACGGAGTCTCCTCCATGATCTTCTGGTGCCGGCGTTGGATCGAGCACTCGCGCTCGCCCAGGTGCACCGCGTGGCCGTGCTCGTCGCAGATGACCTGGATCTCGATGTGGCGCGGCTTGCGGATGTAGCGCTCCAGGTAGACGGTCGGGTCGCCGAAGGCTGATCGCGCGGCCTGGATCGCGCTCTCGACCGCGGCCACGAGCTCCTTCTCCGATTCGACGACCTTCATGCCGATGCCGCCGCCGCCCCCGGACGGCTTGACCATGATCGGGAAGCCGATCTTCTCGGCCGCCTCCATCGCGGTCGCGCCGTCGGTCACCGCGCCGCTGCCCTGCGTGACCGGCACGCCGTGCTCGACCGCGAGCTCCCGCGCCGCGAGCTTGGAGCCGAGCGCGCGCATAGCCGCCGCGGGTGGGCCGATGAACTTGATCCCGGCCGCGAAGCACGCCTCCGGGAACGCGGGCTTCTCCGACAGGAAGCCGTACCCCGGGTGGATCGCCTCGGCGCCGCTGTCGTGCGCCGCCTTCATGATGTTGTCGAGCTTCAGGTACGACTCGGTCGGAGGCGCTCCGCCGATGTGATGCGCCTCGTCGGCGTAGCGGACGTGGATGGCGTCGCGGTCCGCGTCCGAGTAGACCGCGACCGTGCTGATGCCGAGCTCGCGGCAGGCGCGCATGACGCGGATCGCGATCTCGCCCCGGTTCGCGATGAGGATCTTCTTGAAGGTCTTCGCCATTGCGCCTAGCCGATGGCGATCAGGGGCTGGTTCGGCGTGACGACCTGCCCCTCGCTGACAAAGACGTCGCGCACCTTGCCCGCGAACGTCGTGACGATGTCGTTCTGCATCTTCATCGCCTCCAGGACCGCGACGACGTCGCCGAGCTTCACGTCGTCGCCGCTCTTCACGGGAATCTTCACGATCAGCCCCTGCATCGGCGCGATCACGGTGTTGCCTGACGGCTTCGGCGTGACGGCCGGCCTCGGCGCGGCAGGCGCCGCCGAAGCGCCCGCGGCCGCCGGCATCACGGCCATCCCGGCCCCGGTGACCTTCACCTTGAACACCTCGCCCTCGACCTCGACCTCGAACTCGGCGGTGCTCGTCACCGGCTCGGGCGGAGCGGGCTGGGGCGCTGGCGCCGGGTCGGCAGCCGCCAGCGGTGGCTCGGTGTCGACGGCGGGAACAGGCTCGGGCTCGGCCTTCTTCTTTTTCGGAGCCTCCGGCCCGCGACGGTACGCCGCGGCGAGGTTCGGGAACAGGAGCTGGATCAGCACCGCCTCGTCGGTCGGCTCGATGCTCAGCTTCCGGAGCTGGAGACGCGCCGCGTCGACCTGCGGCTCGAGCAGGTCGGCGGGGCGGATGGTGATCGGCTCCTCACGGCCGAGCACGAGCCGGCGCAGCTCGGTGTCGGCGGCGACGGGCGGGGTGCCGTAGAGGCCCTGGAGGTAGTCCTTCAGCTCCTGCGTCACGGTCGCGTAGCGCTCGCCGCCGATAACGTTGAAAACCGCCTGGGTGGCGATCATCTGCCGGATCGGCGCGACGAGCGGCGGGTAGCCGAGCTCCAGCCTGACGTGACCGACCTCGCGGAGCACGTCCGCGATGCGGGCGCTCGCCTCGTGCTCCTCGAGCTGCCGGTAGATGTCCTCGATCATCAGCCCGGGCATGTGGTAGCGCAGGATGTCGGCGTCGACGCGGTCCGCGACGAGGCTGATGTCGCCGAGGTGCTTTCGCTTGAGCGCCTCGAGCTCGGTGCGCGCGTCCCACAGCGTGTCGAGGTTCAAGCCGGTGTCGTACTCGCCGCCCTGGAGCGCCGAGATGACGCTCTCGGCGGCCGGCTGCGACGTGCCCCAGGCAAACGGCGACATCGCCACGTCGAGGATGTCTGCGCCGGCCTCGACCGCGGCCATGTAGGACATCGGCGCCATGCCGCTCGAGCAGTGGGAATGGACGTCGATCGGCATCTTCACCGCGCGCTTGAGCGCAGTCACGAGCTCCCACGTCGCCTGCGGGCTGAGGAGCCCCGACGTGTCCTTGATGACGATCGCGTGGCAGCCCATGTTCGCGAGGCCCTTCGCAAGCGAGATCCAGAGCTCGATGTTGTGCGCCGGCGAGATGGCGTAGCAGAGGGCGCCCTGCACGCGCTTCTTGGCCTTCAGCGCGGCGGCGATCGCGGTCTCCATGTTGCGCAGGTCGTTGAGCGGGTCGAAGACGCGAAAGACGTCGACTCCGACTTTGGCGGAATGCTTGATGAAGAGCTCGACCGTGTCGTCCGCGAAGTTGCGGTTGCTCACGAGGTTCTGGCCGCGGATCAGGGCCTGGATCGGCGTGTTCGGCGTGGCCTTGGAGAGCGACTTGAGGAACTGCCACGGGTCCTCGCCCCGCCGCACCTGCGTCTCGAACGTCGCGCCGCCGAACGCCTCCATCGCCGCGAAGCCGATGCCGTCCATGCGTGCCGCGATGGGAACGATCTCGTCGCCGGTCAGGCTTCCGCGCATGAGCGACTGGTTGCCGTCACGGAAGGTCGTGTCGACGAGATGGACGTGGCCCGGCTTCTTCTTCATGCCCTAAGCGGTCGCGAGCGCGGCCCGCTTCTCGTGGTGGCGATGCTCGACGTCAGGGTCGGTCACGCCGATGATGCGCGCCGCGAGCCACGCCGCGTTCTTGGCGCCGGCCTCCCCGATGGCGACGGTGGCGACGGGGATGCCCGCGGGCATCTGGACGATCGAGTACAGCGAGTCGACGCCTCCGAGGTGCTGCGTGGGCACGGGCACGCCGATGACGGGAAGGTCCGTCCACGCTGCGACCACGCCGGGCAGGTGCGCGGCGCCGCCGGCCGCGGCGATCACCACCTTGATGCCGCGCTCGCGCGCGGTCGTCGCCCACTCCATGACGCCGCGCGGATTGCGGTGCGCGGAACACACCTTCACCTCGTTCGCGATGCCGAGCTCGTCGAGCACTTTGACGCACGACTCCATGAGCGGAAGATCTGACTTGGAGCCGACGATCACACCAACGACTGGGTTCACTCCACTGCCTCCTGGGCGATGTCGGAGCGGTAAAAAGCCCCTTCGAATCGTACCTGCCGAGCGCCGGACAGCGCGGTATCGCGCGCCTCAGCCACTGTGTCGCCGAGCGCGACCGCCGTCACGACGCGGCCGCCGTCAGTGACGAGGCCGCGAGACTGGTCGAATCGAGTGCCGGCGTGGAAGATCAGGACGCCCTTCGGCATCTCGGCAAGTCCGCGGACCTGGTGGCCGACCGTCATTGCGGCTTCGTCGGGATAACCACCGGACGCGACCACGACGCCGACGCACGGACGCGGCGTCCAGCGCAGCTCCGGGTGGGACGCGAGACCGCCCTTTGACGCGGCCAGCGCGAGCGCGACGAAGTCGGACTCGAGACGAGGGAGCACGACCTGCGCTTCCGGATCGCCGAAGCGCGCGTTGAACTCGAGCGTGCGCACGCCGTCCGGCGTGAGCATCACCCCCGCGTACAGCACGCCGCGAAACTCGGCACCGTTTGACGCAAGTTGACGCACCGCGGGCCGAAGGATCTTTTCGACGACCTCGGCGACGATTGCGTCATCGACGCCGCGCGGCGGCGAGTAGGCGCCCATGCCCCCGGTGTTCGGGCCGCGGTCGCCGTCCTGCGCGCGCTTGAAGTCTCGCGCCGCCGCCAGCGGGATCACATCGGTTCCATCGGTGACGCCGAGGACCGACACCTCCGGGCCATCGAGCCGTTCCTCGACGACGATCGTCGCGCCGCTCTTGCCGAAGCGCTGCTCGACCAGCATGGCGTCGATCGCCGCGTTCGCCTCGTCGCCCGTCGCGCAGACGATGACGCCCTTCCCCCGCGCAAGGCCGTCGGCCTTGACGGCGACGCGGCCGTCGCGCTCCCCCGCCCACGTCTTTGCGCGGGCCGGATCCGTGAAGGTCGCGAAGTCGGCGGTCGGGATGCCGGCATCGCGCATGAGCGACTTCGCGAACGACTTGCTCGACTCTATGCGGCCGGCCGCGCGGTTCGGCCCGAAGACGTTGAAGCCGGCGTCGCGCAGCGCGTCGCCCACGCCGGCGTCCACCGCCGCCTCAGGTCCGAGCACCACGAGCCCGGCGCGCTCCTCCTTCGCGAACTTGACCAGCCTCACGACGTCGGTCGCCTCGATGGCGACGTTGCGCGCCATCCCGCCGGTTCCGCCGTTGCCCGGCGCGCAGTAGACGCGTTCTACGAGGTCGGACTGCACGCACTTCCACACGAGCGCGTGCTCGCGCGCGCCCGATCCGACGACCAGGACCTTCACGACCGGCTGCGCGCGATCCAGCGCGACATCGGCACGATCCGCTCGGCGGCGGGCGTGACGACCTGGTGCGCGTCGCCCCAGTCGACGACCTCGGTCGACCTGGTCCAGTACCGCCTGCCGCTTGCGCGCCACGTGCCGTCGGGCTCACGCAGCGACTCGAGGTGGTTCAGCGCCGCGGCCGCGCGCGGGTCCTTCGCCTTGCCGAGCATCGCGACCGCGCGCAGGCCGTGGAAGAAGTCGTAGTGCCAGTAGTGCGGCCAGTGGATGTGCATCCACTCGGAGTCGATCGGCGAGCCGGTGCGAGTGGACTTGAACAGCTCGTGCTCGAGCAGGAGCTCGCCCGCCCGCTGCGCGGCCTCCAGTGCGCGTTCATCCTTCGCCTCGCGATGGAACTCGACCAGGCCCCAGATCGGCGCAAGCGTCTCGTGAAACGACGAGTGCGACGCCGTCGGGTTCTTGTCGCAGTTCCAGCCGCCGTCCGGCCACTGCGCGCGCAGCAGCACCTCGACGAGATGTCGCACCCGCTTGTCGCGGTGCTTGCCCAGGCGGCAGCTGACCGCGAGAGCGTTGCCCTCCATCGAGGCGTGGCGCCGCTCGCGACCATCGATGACCAGCGGCTCGGAGGGCGCCGCGATCCAGTCGAGCACGTGGTCAGCGGCGCGGTTCGCCTCCAGGCTCGTGCGCGGAATGCCGAGCTCGACCAGCGAGATGAGGCGCCAGTGCGCCCCTTTCCACTTCGAGTAGGGATGGACGCCGAATCCGCCGTCCTCGCGCTGGCCTTCGAGCAGCTTCGCGATCATCGCCCGCCGCCACTCGTGGTCTACCGGAGGCGTGCGGCTATTCCCACTCGATGGTGCCCGGCGGCTTCGACGTGATGTCGAAGACCACGCGGTTCACGCCGCGCACCTCGTTGACGATGCGGTTGCTGATGCGCGCGAGCACCTCGTACGGGACGCGCGCCCAGTCGGCGGTCATCGCGTCCTCGCTGGTCACCACCCGCACGGCGACGACGTTCGCGTACGTGCGGTAGTCGCCCATCACGCCGACCGTCGACAGCGGTGTCAGCACGGCGAACGACTGCCACACCTGCCGGTAGAGGCCGTGGTTCTTGATCTCGTCGACGACCACCCAGTCGGCATTGCGCAGGATCTCGAGGCGCTCGGCGGTGACCTCGCCGAGGCAGCGGATCGACAGGCCCGGGCCCGGGAACGGCTGGCGGTAGACCATCTCCTCCGGCATCCCGAGCTCGAGGCCCACGGCGCGGACCTCGTCCTTGAAGAGGAAGCGAAGCGGCTCAATGAGCTGGAAGCGCAGGCCCGGCGGCAGACCGCCGACGTTGTGGTGGGTCTTGATCTTCACCGCCGTCGAGGCGACGTCCGATGCCGTCGACTCGATCACGTCCGGGTACAGCGTGCCCTGGGCCAGGAAGTCGATGTGGCCCATCGCCTTCGCCTCGGCCTCGAAGACGGTGATGAACTCGCGGCCGACGATGCGGCGCTTCTCCTCGGGGTCGATCACACCGCTCAGCGCGCTGAGGAACCGGTCGGTTGCGTCGACGTAGCGGATGTTCATGTCGAGGTTGCCGTGCATGACGCTGAGCACGCGCTCGGGCTCCTCCTTGCGCAAGAGCCCGTTGTTCACGAACACGCAGGTCAGCTGGTCGCCGATCGCGCGGTGCACCAATGTCGCGGCCACCGCCGAGTCGACGCCGCCCGACAGCGCGCAGATGACGCGGCCGCCGCCGACCTGCTCGCGGATGGTCTCTGTCGCGTCGGCGATGAACGACCCGGCGTTCCACGTCGGCTCGCAGCCGCAGACGCGATAGAGGAAGTTGCGCAGAACCTCCCGCCCGCTCGGCGTGTGCACGACCTCGGGGTGGAACTGGATCCCGTAGACGCCGTGGCCGTTGCTGAACGCTGCGATCGGCGAGTTGCCGCTCGTCGCCAGGGAGTGGAAGCCGGGCGGCAGCTGCGAGACGTGGTCGCCGTGGCTCATCCAGACCGGCAGCTCGCCGTTCAGGCCTTCGAACAGCCCCTCCTGCTGCCGCACGGCGAGAACCGCCGGCCCGTACTCTCGCGCGCGGCCCGGGTCGACCTTGCCGCCGAGGTGGTGGGCGATCAGCTGCATGCCGTAGCAGATGCCCAGCACCGGCACGCCGGCGCGTAGCGCGTCGGGGTCGACCTGGGGCGCGCCGTCCTCGTACACGCTCGCGGGGCCGCCGCTGAGGATGAGCCCGGCGGGCTCGCGTTCGCGCAGCTTCTCCCACGGAGTCGTGCCCGGCACGAGCTCGCAGTAGACGTTCGCCTCGCGCACGCGGCGCGCGATCAGCTGGCTGTACTGCGAGCCGAAATCGAGGACGAGGATCGTTTTCCGGCGCACGGTGACTCCACTCTCGCCCCGCCTCACCGAGGCGAGCCTGCTCAGGACTTTCCCATCCCCACGTGCTGGGTCTGCTGGAAAACCTTGCCCTCGGAGGTGATCGCCGGCGCGATGACCATCTCGACGTGCTGGAACTCCGCGATGTCGTGGGCGCCGCAGACGCCGAGCGCCGAACGCAGCGCCCCGGCGAAGTTCTGGGAGCCGTCGTCGACGCGCGCCGGGCCGAGAAGGATCTCGCGCAGCGTCGCCTTCGTGCCCGTGTGGATCCGCGTGCCGCGCGGCAGGTTCGGGTCCGGCGTGGCCATGCCCCAGTTGTAGCCCTTGCTCGCCGATTCCTCGGCGCCCGCAAGCGGGGTGCCGATCATCACCGCGTCCGCGCCACTGGCGAAGGCCTTGCAGACGTCGGCGCCGATCCGCATGCCGCCGTCGGTGATGACCGCGACGCGCATGCCGCCCCGCCGCATGTGCTCGTCCCGCGCGGCGGCGACGTCGGCCGTCGCGGTGACCTGCGGGACTCCGACCCCGAGCACGCCGCGCGTGGTGCAGGCGGCGCCCGGTCCGACCCCGACGAGGATCCCGGCGATGCCCGTCTCCATCAGCTCGAGCGCGGTCTCGTAGTGGACGCAGTTGCCGACGACGACCGGGATGTCGCAGCTGCGCACGAGCTCCTCGAACGAGAGCTGGTGATACGAGCGCGAGGAGTGCCGTGCGGTCAGCACGGTGCCCTGAACGACGAGCACGTCGGCTCCCGCCTTCTGGACGATGTCGGCGCGCTCGCCGGCTCGGGCCGGCACGGTCGAGACCGCGCAAAGGACGCCCGCGTCCTTTATCTGCTTGATCCGCTCGCTGATGAGCTTCGGCTTGACCGGTTCGCGGTAGGCCTCTTTCAGGACCGCGTTCACGGTCGCCTTGTCGGCCGCCGCGATCTTCTCGATGATCGGCCGCGAGTCCTCGTACCGCGTGTGGACTCCGTCGAGGTTCAGCACCGCGACGCCGCCGAGCTTGCCCATGGCGATCGCGAACTCGACGTCGACCACGCCGTCCATCGCCGAACCCCAGAAGGGAAGCTCGAGCTTGAACTTTTCGCCATCGCCCAGCGCGAAGGTGATGTCGACCTCGTCAGGGTTGAGCGTCACGCCGCCCGGGACGAGGGCGACCTCGTCGAAGCCATAGGCGCGGCGCGCGCGCCGGCCAATGCCTATCTCGAGTCCGAACTGCTCCGCCGGAAGGGTCTCTCGGGCTGCTAGTCGGGTCTGACTCAGGGTGTGTTTACTCCAGTGGCGGCGGGGCTGACGGAATTATAGAGGAGACGAGAACCCCATATCCTTTTCACGTCGTGTACCGCACGCTGGAGTACCTCAACGGCATCACCGACGACGACGTCGAGCGGTTGCGCGCGCGGGGCATCCGGCACACGAACCAGCTGCTCCACCGCACCTCGCTCGACATCGACCGCGACCGCCTGTCGAAGAAGACAGGCATCTCCATCGACCGCCTCTTCGAGTTCGCAAACCAGTGCACGCTGCTCGAGGTCTCCGGCATAGAGAGGTTTCTGCCGGTCGTGCGGCGCCTCGGGGTCGGGTCGATGAAGGACCTGCGCCGCCAGAACGCGGGCGACCTCCAGGCGCGGATCGTCGACGCCGTCGGTCTGTCCGGCGCTCCGTCGCTGTCCGACGTGCAGTACTGGATCAGCCAGGCGACCGCGCTCGACATCGTCGAGGACCCGGAGACGCGACGGGTCCTCGCCGACATCGACTAGAGCGCTTTCCGCCCGCCGGCGGGTGGAGGGGCGGACCTATCGCCCGCCCCTCGGTCGTGTTCCCTTACGGCAGAAATGCGCTGAAGACGTCGTTGGGATTCGTGTTGGTCGTCGGCGCTGTGTTGCTGCTGGCCGGCGCGCACAGCGGGTTGGCCGTCGGGTACGGCGCGTCACAGTTCGTCTTGACGTAGACGGAGAGGAACCCGCTGCCGCTCGGCTGAAGTCCCTCGTAGTCGCCCAGGAAGAATCCGCGGGCGACAGGCGCGGTCATCAGGTCGAACGAACCGGCGATGTGCTGTTCGTTCCCCCACGTCGCGCCGCCGTCTGTCGAGTACTCGACCCAGTAGTCGGTCGGCCAGTTCGCGGTCTGGCCAGGTTGGAGGTTGCGGCTGTCGTAGTAGGTCACGGCGACCCGGCCGCCATTCACTGCGATGGTCGGCGTGAAAGTCGGCATGCCGCCGGCGGTGTGGATGGCAGCGGGCGCCGTCCAGGTGGCGCCGCCGTCGCTCGAGCTCGTCAGCATGATCTCGTCGTCCCATGCCCCGCTGCTCTGCTTGAGTTGCTTCTGATATCTGGTGGAGCTCTCGTACACGACGTAGAGCTTTCCGTTCGACGGGTCGATCGCGACCTCCTCGATGCCGTCACCGACGCGCGCGGGCTGCCCTGTGTTCGGGTCCTGGACGCCGAGGCTGTTGAAGGGCGCGATGACCTGCGGCTGCGTCCACGTCGCGCCGCCGTCCGTCGACTTGACGAACGCGAGCTGTGAGTTGCTTCGCGTGCCCTGGAACGGCGTGTTCGGTTTCAGGATGAGGTCGGTGAAGTCGTAAAGCGTGTCGTTGCGGGGGTCGACGACGATGACGTTTCCGATCGTCTGGTTTCGATTTCCGGTGCCGATGATGACCTTTGCCTGGCTCCAGGTCTGGCCGCCGTCGGTGGTCTTGGAGAAGTAGGCGGGCCCGGAGTAAGCCGCCGCATGCGGGTTGTCGTCCGGGTTGTCGGTGGGCTCGATCAACGTGTCCCACACCGTGTACGCCGTGCCGTTGCGCGTCGGGTCGGCGGTGGTCGAGTTCTTGTCAGTGCTCTGGTCGGCGGTCTGGAAGATCGCTCCTGGAATCGGCTGGATGTGGTCCCAGGTCTTGCCGCCGTCCGTCGAGCGCGCCGCCGCGACGGCGTTCGCGTTGTTCGGCAGCGTGAGGTTGAACGAGAGGGCGGACGCATACGCGACCCCATCGGACCCGAAGGAGACCCACGGATCGGACGCCCGCCACATGTTGCTGAGCGCCGCCGGAGTGTTCGGGCTGCACGCCGTCAGCGCAATCGGGACCTCCGTCCACGACGCACCGCCGTCTGTCGAATAGCCGACGCCGATGCCATGCGCGCCACCGTTCGACCAGCGGTCCTGGTGGAACATCGCGATGGCGTTGCTTCCATGCACCGCGACCTGCGGTTCGACCTCGGCATTGAGGTAGTTCCGGCCTGTGAGATTGCCATCGTTCGCGGCACACGCCGCGTAGGGTGATGGCCCGCTGATCAACACGGACGTGATCGCCGCAAACGCAGTCGACGAAACGATCAGAGTGGCGCCGCCGGCGAGTGCGGCAGCGAAAAGGGCCTTCCTGGCCATGCGCAAACCCCCTGTAACAGCCCGCCTGAGTCCTGAGACGAACTTAGTCCAGCCGGGGTCTCAGCGCAACTAGACGAAGACCCCGCGGCGCAGCTTCAGGTTGTCGTAGATCCCCTGCTGGATCGTGTCCCGCACCCGGTCCGAGAGCGCCATCACGAGGTTCTGGTCGTCGGCCGCCTCCCGCGGGTATTCGTCGGTGTGGACCGCGGGGTGGAACTGGATGCGCCACTTGCTCGGCAACGGGATCATCCCGAGGGGCCCGAGCCAGGGCCACGTCGGGGTGACCGGGAAGTAAGGCAGGCCGAACGCCTTCGCGACCGGCGAGAGGTCGCCGACCATCGGGTAGATCTCCTCCGAGCCGACGACCGAGATGGGGATGATCGGCGCGCCGGCCCGGATCGCGGTCGCCACGAACCCGCCGCGCCCGAACCGTCGCAGCCTGTACCGGTCGGCGTACAGCTTGCCGGTACCGCGCACGCCCTCCGGAAACACGAGGACGAGCTGGTCGCGCTCGAGCAGCCGCCGCGTGTCGTCGGGATGGCCGACCGTCTGCCCGGTCCGCCGGAGAAACCACGACAGGACCGGCATGCCCATGAACAGCGACGCGACCAGCGCGCGCACGTGGCGCGGCTGCGGATGCTTGACGAAGACCGCCGTCTTGATCATGGTGCCGTCCCACGGCAGCACGCCGGCGTGGTTGGCGACGAGCAGCCCGCGGCCGGTCGCGGGCACGTTTTCGATCCCCGTTGTCTCGATGCGCCAGTAGTCGCGGTACAGGACCTCGAACAGCGGAAGCAGCGACTCCGTCCACTCGGCGTCGAAGCCGAACTCGTCCACGGAATAGTCCGCCCCCCTCTTCGCGAGCTGCTGCTGGCGGTACAGGAACTGCACGAACGCCATGACGCTCTCCATGTCGATGACCTCGCGCCCGGTGAGCTCACGCAGGCGCGTCGACAGGCCGCTGATCCCGGTCAACGCGTACATCGGCGCCCGGCGCTGCAGCCTTCGGACCCGCCGCCCGAGGTCGAACGGAGACCGCGATGGAGCGATGACCTTCGCGTCCTTGCTGCGCCGGCGCCGCTCCTGCGGCGACTCCGCGTAGATGCTCACCGGCCGCTCGGCAGTGCGCCCTGGGCGGTGCGGTAGCGCTCGCCGCGACGCCGGCGCTGCAGGTAGACCTGGAGCTCGTACTCCTGGGGCGGCGACGGCGCCTCGACGAGCTCCTCCGTGTGCCCGCGCGCGAACGCGTCCATCACGCCTCGCGACGTGTGCGCGGGCGCCCAACCGAACTCGGCCCGCAGCCTCGAGCAATCCATCACCGAGCCGTGCAGCAGAAGGTCGAGCAGGTGGCCCGGCAGGTTCACGCCGGTCGACGATCGGATCGCGAACCGCGAGATCCACTGGCTTGCGGGCAGCAGGACCGGCAGCGGCTGCGCGCCCATGATCGTCATCGCCTGGCTGAGCAGGACGACGCCATCGCCCGCGACGTTGAACGCGCCCTCCTGGTCGCCGAGGGCCGCCCGCGCGACCGCCTCCGCGGCGTCGTCCTCGTGCAGCAGCTGCAGGCGGGGGTCGTAGCCGAGAAAGCAGGGGATGAGCGGTTGCGACAGGTAGCGCCCGAGCGCGGTGGTCCGCGTGACCCGGTAGCCAAGCCGCAGCCGCGCGACGCGGCACGCGGGGTTGCGCAGAGCGAAGTCATGCGTCATCTGCTCGAGCTCGAGCAGGTCGCGCGTGACGAGCGATCCTCCCTGGCTCATGCCGGCGGCGTCCTCGGAGAGGAGCGAGGGATACTCCGGCCTCGCGCCGTAGACCGCCTGGCTTGACTTGACGACCAGCCTGCGCACCGAGCTCGAAGGTCCGGAGCATCCGGTCAGCAGGTTCATGGTCCCGATGACGTTCGTCTCGTGCGTCGCGCGCTCGCCGCGCGGCGAATCGACCATCACCGCGAGGTGCACGACGGTGTCGATCTTCAGCTGCCTCACGAGCTTGCCGATGACCGACTGCCGCGTGTCGGCGTGCACGAAGTCCATGTCCTCGATCGCCGCGACGGGGTCGTTCAGGTCGCACCCGAAGAGCCACGGCACGGACGTCGCGAGCCGGCGCGCGACCTCCGCGCCGAGCGGGTTCGAGACGCCGGTTATGAGGACACGCTCGGGAGGGGTCACCCCCTCACTTTAAGCGGGGAGTGGTTAGGGGTAGATGCCTCGGACCGTCGTGGCGTTGGCGACCCGCTGCACGGCCAGCGCGTACGCCGCGAGACGCATGTCGATGTGCCGGTTCACCGACGTGTGGAGGATCTCGTAGAACGCGCGCGTGATCACGTGGTGCAGCTTGGTGTTGATCTCCTCCTCCTCCCAGAAGAAGGCCTGCAGGTCCTGCACCCACTCGAAGTACGACACGATCACGCCGCCGGCGTTGGCGATGATGTCGGGCACCAGGAAGATCCCGCGCTCGTGCAGGATCGGGTCGGCCTCGGGCGCCAGCGCGGCGTTCGCGCCCTCAGTGACCAGCCGCGCGCGGATGCGGCTCGCGTTGTGCTCCGTGATCTGGTGCTCGACCGCGGCCGGGACGAGCACCGTGACCGGCAGCTCGAGCAGGTCCTCGTTGGAGATGCCGTCGGCCTTCTTGAACCCGACCACGGTCCCGCGCACCTTGCGGTGCTCTTCGAGCGCGGCGAGGTCGAGGCCCTTGGGGTTGTGCACGCCGCCCTTCGAGTCGCTGACCGCGACGATGACGAGCCCCGCGTCGGACAGCAGATGCGCGGCGGATCGCCCGACCTTGCCGTAGCCCTGGATCGCGACCGTCGGCGTCTGCTCGTCCGCGTGCAGGTACTTCAGCGCCTCGAGCGTGAGGTACGTCGCGCCGCGACCGGGTGCGTCGACGCGGCCCTGGGACCCGCCGACGTCGACGGGCTTGCCGGTGACCGACGCGGTCACCGAGTGGCCGGCGTGCATCGAGATCGTGTCCATGATCCAGGCCATCACCTGCGGGCTCGTGCCCATGTCCGGCGCGGGAATGTCCTTCTCCGGGCCGATGAGGATCGCGATCTCGGTCGCGTAACGGCGCGTGAGGTGCTCGAGCTCGGTCTGCGAGAGCTTGGTGGGATCGACCGCGACGGCGCCCTTCGATCCGCCGTAGGGGATGCCCACCGCCGCGCACTTCCAGGTCATCAGCATCGCGAGCGCCTTGACCAGGTCGAGGTTCGCGTCGGGGTGGTAGCGGATGCCGCCCTTCGCGGGCCCGCGGCTGATGTTGTGCTGCACGCGCCAGCCGGTGTAGACGTGGACCGAGCCGTCGTCCCGGCGCACCGGGAAGTGCACGGTGAGCTCTCGCTGGACCTCGCGAAGGACCTTGCGCGTGTCGTCCGGAAGACCCATCACGTCGGCCGCGGCGTCAAAACGACGCTGGGCGGTCTGGTAAGCGGAACTTCGCGTTTCGACCGCCATGCTCGGGACTCAACCATATACCTGCGGCACCCCGGCTCCGCAATGTCTGGCCGCGTCGTTAACTGCACAATTTGACGCGGTGCGACGCCCCCAGCTGATCGCTTCTGCCCTCGTGGCCCTGGTCGCGCTGGCGGTCGGCTTCCTGATCGCCGGCCAGCTTAAGGCGCAGCTTTTGACGCCCTCGAACCAGGTCGCGCGCACGCAGGCGCTCATTCACAGCGTGCAGGACCTCGAGCGCACGAACGACGCCGACCGCCAGAAGATCGCGGCGCTCCGCGCGCAGATCGCGGCTCTCGAGGCGCAGGCGGCCAGCGATTCGGCGACGACCGCCGCCCTTCGCAACGAGGTCGCCGAGCTTCGCGCGCACGCGGGGCTCACGGCGATCCACGGCCCGGGTGTCGAGATCGACCTCACCAACGGCGACCCGTCGACAGACCCGACCGACCAGGGCCGCTACCTCGTCAACTACCAGGACGTCCAGGACCTCGTGAACCTGATGTTCGCCTCGGGCGCCGAGGGCGTCGCGGTGAGCGACCGCCGCATCACGCCGATCAGCTCCTTCACGGGCTCGGAGGGCGAGGTGGTCATCGACCAGGGACCGCCGCTCTTCGCACCGATCAGGGTCGTCGCGGTCGGCGATCGCAGCCTGATGCAGTCGGCGATGACCGACCCGAACCAGCTCACGAGCCTTCGCATCCGCGTCATCCAGTTCGGCGTCGGCCTGAAGGTCACCGGCCTCGGCGACGCCTCACTCCCCGCCTACGACGCCAGCCTGGAGATCCCCTATGTCGGCCCGGCCTAGCAGCCGTCCCCAGCGGTCGCGATCGACCGGCGGCGCGTTCGCCGTGTGGACCATCGCGCTGCTCGTCGCCCTGGTCGCGACGATCCAGCTCCGCAGCCAGGCCGAGGTCGAGCGCAGCCTGCAGTCGGTGGACCCCGCGTCCCTCGCGTTCTCGATCGACCAGCTGCATCGGGCCAACGAGTCGCTCGACGCGCAGATCTCGACCCTCAACCAGCAGGTCGCGGCGCTGCAGTCGGGCGGCGGTTCAGCGGCCGACCAGGAGCTCACCGCCGAGGCGCTCCACCTGCGCATGCTCGAAGGCCTCGTGCCGGTGCAGGGCCCAGGCATCGTCTTCACGCTCGACGCGTCCGGGCTCACGTCGATCGACCTGCAGGACGCGATCAACAACCTTGAAGCCGGCGGCGGCGAGGCGATGGAGGTCAACCTGCACCGCGTCGTCGAGGGCGTCGTCATCAACCAGGGCGACAACGGTGTGACGATCGACGGCTCGGTGCTGCAGGCGCCGTGGGTGTTCGTCGTCGTCGGCGACCCGACGCGCCTGGGCGAGACGGCGGACGAGATGACGCGCCAGCTGCGCGGCGACCGCCGCGTCCGCGAGGCGGCCTACAGGGTCGAGCCGAACCTCGTCATCCGCGCCGTGGTCAGCGAGCGGCCCTTCGTGTACGCCTCGCCTTCGTAGCCGCGCGCCCGTTTCTGGCGCCTCGCCCTTCGAGCCGGTCGAGCCTTTCGTTGATGCGGTCGATGTCGTGCCGGCTCGGCAGCTTGAGCCTCCGCAGCGTGCGCTCGATCGCTTCGTCGAGCACGCCCTCGACGCTGCCCCGCCTGCGCTCCATCTCCGTGACGAAGTCGTCGGGCACGAGCGTGCGCCGCACATAGGAGAGGAGCGCCTGGCCCCGTTCCTGCAACGCGTCCGTGCCCGCGTCGACGATGCCCTTCGGTCCGCGCCGCTCCTCGGTGAGCACGATCTGCGACAGGATCACCTGCGTGAGGTCCGCGCCGGTGTCGCGGTCGACGACCCGGATGTCGTGTCCGTCGCGCACGAGGTGCGCCAGCTCCTCGAGGGTGACGTAGCGACTGGTGCGCGTGTCGTACAGCTTTCTGTTCGCGTACTTCTTGATAAGGTGGGGTTCACGCGAACTCGTCAATTCGACTGGGATTCTAACGCGCTGCGTTATGACGTCCCTCAATCAGGAGGCTGACCATGGCAACCAGGAAGCGCTCGTCGTCCCGTTCATCCCGCTCGCGTGCGGCGCGTTCGCCCATCGGGCAGGCCGTCAAGGTCGGCCGGACCGCGCTGCGCCAGGCCGAGAAGCGGATCCCGCCGGACGTGCGAAGGCAGCTCGAGCGCACCCTGCGCGACGGCCAGGCGCGCTTCGACAAGGCCTTCAAGGAGGTCCGGACGCGGGTCACGAAGGCCGCCGGGCAGGCGGACCTCGATCGCGCGCGCAAGAACCTCGAGGGTCTGAGCAAGCTCGTGCAGGAGACGGTCGGCGCGTTCGCGCAGCGCTCGCGCGCGGCGGCCACGACGACCGCCCGCCGTTCCACGCGCGCCGCAACGTCCGCCCGGCGGACCGCGACGCGCAAGGCCGCGACGACCAAGCGGGCGGTCACCCGTAAGGCTTCGACGACGAAGCGCGCGACCACGCGCAAGGCGAGCACGACCCGGTCGGCGGCGGCGCGCAAGCCCGCGACCCGGAGCGCCGCGGCGGCCAAGCCGGCGGCCCGGCCCAGCACCACCCGGCGCCGGTCTTCCTCGCGGCGCCGACCGGCGGTCCGCACCGTTCCGCCGGCGGTCCAGGAAACGCCCGGTCCCGTCCCGCAGCGGGTCGAGATGACCGGGGACGGCGCCTAGACCGAACCGAACACCGGCGCTCCGCCCAGCAGCACCGCGCGCGGGCGGAGCGCCTCCCACTCGTCGCGATCACGCTCGAGCGGATCGCCGTCGTACACCTGGAGGTCCGCGAGCATCCCGGGCTCGAGGGTCCCCTTGACCCTCTCGTCGAAGCTGGCGTATGCGCCGGCGGCCGTGTAGGCACGCAGCGCCTGGACCGGCGTGATGCCGTTGACGTTGTCTTCGATCGCGGCGCGCACGCCTGCCCAGGGGCTCGGATCCGGTGTCACCGGCAGGTCGGAGCTGAACGCGACCGGAACGCCGGCGTCGAGGAGTGGACGGTGCGCCGCGATGTCGTTGCGATCCGTCGCGGGAAAGAGGTCGCGTGACTCGCGGGCGAACCTCGCCGCGAGCGGCTGCATGACCGCGACCATGCCGAGCCGCGCGAGGCGGCGACGGAGGTCCGGCGGGCACACCGAGCAGTGCTCGACGCGATGGCGCAGGTGCAACGCGCCTGCCGACTCTACGGCGTCGCACATCGCCTCGATCGCGCCGTCACCGATCGCATGCGCCGCGACCTGGAGACCCGCCGACGATGCTCGCGCGACCAGGTCTCGGAGCTCGGCCGGGGTCGTGCGCCACGTCGCCTGGCCGCCCCTCGCGGCGACCCTGTCGGCGCCGCCGTCGACGAAGACCTTGATCGGGCCCGCGCGCACCATGTCGCCGCCGAAGTGCGCGCGGACGCCGAGGCGCGACGCAGCATCGAGCAGCTCCCAGGAGAGGAACTCGTTGACACGCATCCGGAGCGCGCCCGAGGCCGCCAGGCGCTGGTAGCAGAAAAGGTCGTCCGCGAAGCCGCGGTTGACCGCCGCGCCGACCGACGTGATGCCGCGCGAGACAAGGAGGTCCTGGGCGAGCAGGATCGCGCGCTCGCGGTGCTCCCGTGCCGGCGGCGGCTGGACGTCGGCGACCATGCGCATCGCCGCCTCGTACAGGACGCCGTTCGGCGTGCCGTCGGCGTCGCGTCCGAGCCGGCCGCCGTGTGGATCGGGCGTCGCCGCGGTTATTGAGGCCGCGGCCAGCGCGGCGCTGTTCGCAACGCGCAGGTGGCCGCCGCGCTCGTCGATGAACGCCGGTCGTGTGCCGGTCGCCTCGTCCAGCTCGGCGCGATGGGCCGGCCGCCGCTCGGCCAGCTCGCTCGAGCGAAAGCCCATGCCCTGCTGCCACTCACCCTCGCGCAGCTTGCGGCCGTGCGCGCGCAGGCGCGCGACGATGTCGTCGATGTCCTTCGCGCCGCCGAGGTCGGCGCCGAAGCGCGTGAGCCCGTAATAGACGACGTGCGCGTGAGCGTCGTTGAAGCCGGGCAACACCGCGTCGCCGTGCAGCGGCACCACGCGCGTTCGCGGTCCGCGCAGCGCCATCACCTCGCGGCCGCCGACGGCGGCGACGTGCGCGCCCGTGATCGCGAGGTGCGAGAGCGGGCGCAGACCCGAGCGGCCGAGCGTCCTGATCCGCCCTCCGGCGAGGATGAGGTCCGCGTGCACGATTTGCCTACAGTAGTCGCGTGCCGCTGATCGACCTGCGCTCGGACACGGTGACCATGCCGACGCCGGAGATGCGCCGCGCGATGGTGGAATCGCCCCTCGGAGACGACGTCTTCGGCGATGACCCGACCACGAATCGCCTGCTCGAGGTGGCCGCCGAGCGCATGGGCAAACAGGCCGCGACATTCGTCGCCAGCGGGACGATGGGCAACCTGATCGGGATCGCGGTGAACGCCGGCCGGGGCGAGGAGCTCATCGCCGACTCGGAGTCGCACATCTTCCACAACGAGACGGCCGGCGCGGCCGCCGTCTGCGGCGTGCAGATCCGGCCGGTCGTCACCGAGGCCGGCGTGATGTCACCGGCGCAGATCGTCGACGCGGTGCGGGCGCGCGACGACGTCCATCAGCCGCTGACCGCGGCGGTCACGTTCGAGAACACGCACAACCGGCACGGCGGCGTCGTCTGGCCGCTCGACGCGCTCCGCGCCGCGAGCGACGCCGCGCACGAGCAGGGCCTGCGCGTCCACCTCGACGGCGCGCGTATCTTCAACGCTTCGGTCGCGCTCGGCGTCGAGGCGTCCGAGATCGCGGCGTACGCGGACACGGTGACGTTCTGCCTCTCGAAGGGGCTGGCGTGCCCCATCGGCAGCGTCTTCTGCGGCTCGCGCGAATCGGTCGAGCAGGCGAAACGGTGGCGCAAGCGCCTGGGCGGCGGGATGCGGCAGGTGGGCGTGCTCGCGGCCGCGGGATTGATCGCGCTCGACTCGATGGTCGACCGCCTGGCCGAGGACCACGCGAACGCGCGCACGCTCGCCGAGGGCCTCGCGGAGCTGCCCGGCGTCACGTGCGACGTGTCGCGGGTGCAGACGAACCTCGTGTACTTCGACCTCGCGAGGATCCGGTCTGACGCGTTCGTCGAGGAGTGCCGGAAGCGCGGCGTGCTGAGCGACTCCGCAGGTACGAGGCGGATGCGCTTCGTGACGCATTTCGGCGTCGATGCGGCCGACGTGCAGACCACGCTGAAGGTCTGCGAAGAGGTGCTGAGCGCCTAGGGCCGGCCTCTAGCCCGCGAGCAGCGATGCGAAGAGCTTGGTGTCGACGTTGCCGCCGCTGACGACGGCGACGGTGCGCGGCCCGGGCGGCAGCTGCTCGAGGGCCGCGAACGCGAGCGCACCCGCGCCTTCGGCGACGACCTTGGCCGCGGAGGCAAGCTCTGGAAGCGCGGCCCGCAACCGCGGCTCGGGCACCGTGATCCAGCGGTCGACGAGCTCCTTCACCAGCGAGTAGTTGCGCGGGTCGAAGGGCGCCGTCGTCCCGTCGGCGATGGTGTTGGGCGTGATCGGCGTCGGTCCGCCGGCCTTCAGCCACTGCGTCCACGAGGCATAGCCGTCCGACTGGACGCCGACGATCTCGACGCCCTCGCGCGAGCCCTTGATCGCCGACGCGATGCCGCCGATGAGCCCGCCACCGCCGACCGGCACGACGACACGCGCGAGGTCGGGGACGTCCTCGAGGAGCTCGAGGCCCAGGCCGCCGTGGCCGGCCATCACGGCGGGGTCGGCGAAGGGGTGGATGAAGGTCTCGGGCTCGTTCTTCCAGCGTTCCTCGGTGAGGAACGCGATCACCTCTTCGCGCGGGACGAGCACGGGCACGCCGCCCCAGCGCTTGACGCCGTCGATCTTCGTCGCGGGAGCGGTCTCGTACATGACGACGCGGCAGGCGACGCCGAGCGCCTTTGCCACGTACGCGCACGCCTGCGCGGCGTTGCCGGCACTCACGGTGATGAGGCCCCTGCCCAGCTGGTCCTTCGGCAGGGCGAGGGCGGCGGCGAAGAAGCCGCGGACCTTGAAGCTGCCCGCGGGCTGGAGGCACTCGAGCTTCAGGAGGGCGCCCTCGACGGGCTGCAGGGGAGTGCGCTGGACATATGGGCGCGCGCGCTCCGCGGCGGCGCGGACGTCAGCGATGGGAATCAAGTTCCGATAATCGTAGGGATGCCCATCTACGAGTACCGCTGCTCGGCGTGCGGCAAGCGGTCGTCGACGCTGCTGGCGAGCTACTCGTCGCCGGACCCCGCGTGCCCGCACTGCGGGAAGAGCGAGCTGAGGCGGTTGGTGTCGACGTTTGCGACGGTGCGGTCGGACGATGGGGGCGACGACTTCGGGGGTGGGGACGATTTCGGGGGCGACGATGGCGGCATGGGCGGGGACGACGACGACTTCGGGGGCGGCGGGGGCTTCGGGGACGACGACTTCTAGTCGCGGTTAGTCGCGTCTCCTCCCCGCTATGCGCGGAGGTCGGGAGGGGACGAACCCCTGACTCCAGCCCGAACCATTGCTTCGGGGGAGCGGATCGGTCCGTTTTTAGTACCCCTCACCCTAACCCTCTCCCGCTTTGCGGGAGAGGGGACTCTCAATCCCTCGAGAGGACTTCGTTTGCTGCGGCTATCAGTTCGGTGCGGTGGGAGTCGTCGCGGGCGAAGATCCGGAACAGCGACATCTGCACCGGCAGCCTTCGGAACAGGTCGAGCACCCGGCTCTGCTGGAACGTGCCCTCGAGCGGCTCGAAGAACTGGATGTCCGCGGTCTCCGTCATCGGGTTGAACGCGCGCGACTCCTGCGCCGCGACGTCGACCTCGAACTCGATCCCGCGCAACGCCCGCGGCAGGTGCGCGCGGATGTCGCGCGCGAACTCTTCGCGCGTCACCCGCAGCGCGCCGGCGGGGATCTCGCGCGCGTCCGACAGCCCCTGGTAGACGAGCTTCCACTTCAACTTCCGCGCCACGATCGCGCCCCACGCCTCGCCCAGCTCGCGACGCTTGCGGTCATCCTTCATGCGCGACCACCGGTCGACGTCCGAGAGCAGCGACCATTCGGTGAGCGCCTGGTACGCGTCGAGCTTCGTCAGCGGGTTGCCGCCGAGGAGGAGCTCGAGGGTCGGGCGGAAGACCTCGCGCAGCTGCAGGTCGATCCGGCGCACGGTGCGGTGGAAGTAGACCTGGTGATAGAGGTAGAGCCGCGCATTGAGGAACATGTAGAGCGCCTCGGCGCCGTGCGCATGCAGCGTCAGGCCGCGCTCCGAGATGAACGAGTAGTGGACGATCCGCTGCACGTCGACCGGCCCCGCCGCGACGCCACATATATAAGAGTCGCGAGGGACGTAGTCCATGTTGTCGGCCGAGTACGGGCCGACCATCGCCGGTTTGAGCGCCTTCAGCCAGGCGGGCGGCGAAAATCGCGGCAGCGCTGCGGCCGAGATGAGATACGCGACCCAGCGCGGGTCGATGCGCTCGCCGCGCTCGAAGTCCGCCGTCGGCGAGGCGGCGAGTCCGGCCACCAGCGGAGCGAGCGGCCCGAGGACCAGCGCGCGTCCGATCGACTCGTGGTCGATGTCCCACGTATCCAGGTAGTTCTCGTCGAAGAAGTGTCCGAACGGACCGTGTCCCACGTCGTGCAGCAGCCCCGCCACGCGCATCGTCTCCTCGACGACGGCCGGCGACGGCGTGCTGGGATGCGCCTCTTTCAGCGTTGCGTAAAGGTGCTTCGTCCATTCGCCGGCGAGGTGCATGGCGCCGAGCGCGTGCTGGAACCGCGAATGCTCGGCGGTTGCGAAGACCCACCACGCGCTCTGCAGCTGATGGATGCGGCGCAGTCGCTGCAGCCACGCCGAGTCGATCAGGTCCTGCTCGGCGGTCTCGCCGGGCACGCCGCCCGGCCCGCCCTTCGTGATCCGCAGGTAGCGATAGATCGGATCGCTGAACAGGTTGACGCGCGAATACTCGCCGGTCGAGCCGGTCATTCAGGCGATTATCAGTTCAGTGGACGATCCCACCAAGGGAATCGAGCTGTTTAACAGCGGCCGGTACTGGGACGCGCACGAGGCGTGGGAGCACGAGTGGATGCAGGACCGCAAGGGACCGGACGGCGGTTTCTACAAGGGCCTGATCCAGGTGGCCGCGGGCTGCCTCCACTACCTGCGGCGCAACCGGCGCGGCGCGGTCAACAAATGGACGAGCGGTTCGCGCTACCTGCGCGCGTACCCGGCCGTGCACCGCGGCGTTCGGATCGCCGAGCTAATCGCCAAGGTCGACGCATACCTTGCCGCGATGCAGGACGGCTGGCCCGATCTGACCATGCCGCGGATAGCGGTTCAGGAGTAGGGCGGAAAGCGCCGGCCGGCGCCCGACTCGATGAGCCCGCCGTGGCCGAGCCGCAGGAGGTCGCCGGCGTCCGCCCGCCCGTAGGCGAAGACGAACGGCAGCAGCAGGTCGAGCGAGCTCGAGCGGCCGAAACCGGCGCACGACGCGACGCCGACGACCGCCGCCTTCTGCAGGCGGCCGAGCCACAGCATGCTGCCGGGGTGCATCGGCGCGCCGAGCTGGAGGAGCTCGCCCCCGGTGTTCTTGAGCTCGGCGTACGCGGGGTCGAGCGGGTCGATCGCCGAGGCGCCCGCAAAGAGCACGAGCTGCGCGCCCGCCGTGACGGCCTCGCGGTAGGCGTTCGCCACCGCCTCCGGCGTGCGCGCCACCTCGCGCACGGCCAGGACCTCGGCGCCGTACCAGCCGAGCTTGCGCGTGACGGCTTCGCGGAAGAGCTCGCGGGCCTTCGGCTTCAGGCGCTCCGTCGCGACGACGAACGTGCGCAGCGGCTGAAATAGAACCAGCTCGACGGCGGGTCCGCGCGAACGCAGAACCCGCTCGGCCTCCCAGACCAGCGGTCCGGGCACGGCCACGGGCGTGACCTTGCAGCCGGCGACCTCCTCGCCCTCGGCTACGGCCTGCCCGTCCATCACGGTGAACACCGACACGGAGCCGAGTCCGTTGATCGCGTCGACGACGTCGCCCCGCACGCGGACCAGGCCGCGGCGCTTCGCGACGAGCCGCGCCTGGCTCTGCACGGGCTCGCGGGCCTCGAGGTTCTCGGTGCAGAGCGCCGCCGCGAGCCGGCGCGCGGCCTCGTCCTCGTGCATGTCGCCCGGCTCGAGCTCGACGACGTGGATCTCGCCCGCGGCGCGGAGCTCGTCGAGGTCCGCGGCGTGCAGGACCGAGCCCTTGCGCAGGCGACGGCCGAGGTCGTGCACGAGCACGCGACCTTCTATCTGTTCGGCGGTGACGGTTCTGCCGTCGAGCCTCAGGGGCCGCACTGTTGCGAGCATAGAAGCGTGCGGCTATACAACACGATGACGCGGAGGAAGGAGGAGCTCGTGCCGGTCGAGCCGGGCCCCGTGAAGATCTACTCCTGCGGGCCGACGGTCTACCGCTTTGTGCACATCGGCAACCTGCGCACGTTCATGTTCGCGGACGTCCTGTGCCGCTCTCTCGAGTACCTCGGCCACGAGATGACGCAGGTCATGAACATCACGGACGTCGGCCACCTGGTCGACGACACGTTCGACCGCGGCGAGGACAAGATGCTCGTGTCCGCGCGGCTCGAGAGGAAATCGACGGCGGAGATCGCCGCCTTCTACACGCAGGCGTTCATGAACGACGCGGCGCTGGTCAACATCCGCCCCGCCGCGCAGTACCCGAGGGCGACGGAGTACATCCCGCAGATGCTCGAGATCATCGAAAAGCTCATCGACCGCGGGCACGCGTACGTTGCGGGCGGGACGGTCTACTACGACATCGCCAGCTTCCCGGCTTACGGCAGGCTCTCGCACAACACCACCGAGCAGCTCCTCTCCGGGACGCGCGGCGAGGTCGATCCGCGCAAGCGACACCCCGGTGACTTCACGCTGTGGAAGGCGGCGGGCGAGAACCGGCTGCAGGTCTGGCCGAGCCCGTGGGGCGACGGGTTTCCCGGCTGGCACATCGAGTGCTCGGCGATGTCGATGGCGCTCCTCGGGGACCGGTTCGACGTGCACACCGGCGGCGTCGACAACATCTTTCCGCACCACGAAGCTGAGATCGCGCAGTCGGAGGGCGTGACCGGGCACCGCGTCGTGAGCGTGTGGATGCACGGCGGCCACCTGTTTCTCGGCGCTGCGCGCATGGCGAAGTCGGCGGGCAACTTCTTTCGGATCACCGACCTGGTCGACCAGGGGTTCGACCCGCTCGCGCTGCGGTACCTCGCGCTGCAGGCGAAGTACCGCACGAAGCTGAGCTTTGCGATCGACGTGCTCGCCGGCGCGGACCGGGCGCTGCGGCAGCTGCGGAGGCGGGTCGCGGAGTGGCGGCGCGCGGAGGATGGGCCACGGGGGGATTACGAGGAGCGGTTCCGGGCGGCGATCGCGGACGACCTCGACCTCCCCGCGGCGATGGCGCTGGTCGCGGAGCTCGTGAGGTCGGATCTCGCGCCCGGCGCGAAGGCGGGGCTGCTTGGGGACTGGGACCGCGTGCTCGGCCTGGACCTGCTGCGGGCGCCTGAGGATGAGCCGCTGCCGGACGGCGCCGCGGAGCTGCTGGCGGCGCGGGAGCGGGCGCGGGCGGCGCGGGACTACGCGGAGTCGGATCGCTTGAGGGACGCGCTGACGGCGATCGGCGTGCGGGTCACCGACACGCCCGAGGGTCAGCGCTGGAGTGTCGGCCCGACGGGGTAGCGCGCCGGCGCTTTGCCATAACCCCGCCCTAGCCGTCGCCCGCTTTGCGGGGGAGGGGACTGCACTCATAAGTAGGAGCCGCACCACGGTGGTACGGCTCCTGTCGAGAGGAAGGGATTTGGTCTAGCTGAAAAGCCAGGTCACGACGCGGGCTCCGGCGAAGGCGTCGGCCTTCCGTGGCTCTTGTCCGAAGGCTGGCCGCCGCCGTTGCCCTGGCTTCCAGGGTTGGACGGCTTGCCGTGGTCCTTGTTCTTGCCCTTGCCGTTGCCGTTGTTGCCGTCGTTCGTGCGCGCCTTGCTGGCGCGGTGGTCGGCGCTGACCGCCGGACCGTGCTGCCGCGCGAAGGCGCTCACGCACTGGCCGATACCGTGCTGCCCCGGCTGCAGCGCGGCCTTGCACTTGTTCACCTGCGCGACGACCTGCGTGCCCCAGTCGTTGGGGTTCAGGCTGCCGGTGATCGTCGCCTCGGTGGCGCCCGCAGCTGCGAGCACGCCGATGGCGAACCCGGTGACCACCTTCGCGGCGAGCGCCGCTCCGGTGCCGCCAAGAATCTTCTTCATGAATCCTCCTGAGGCCGGCGACCTCCAGGCAGGAATCGACGCGGAGTCGACCGGCCCCAGGACCCGGTCCAGCTCGCGCTCTATCTCCCTGTCAAAGTCGCTCATGTTGACCTCAATCGGAAGGGACGCCGTCCTTTTGCAAAGTACCCAACTCGATCTGCGGCTCCCACCCACCGAGGTCCGCCCGCAACCGCGACTTCGCGGCCGCGAGCCTCGACGCGACCGTCCGCTCTGGGATCCCGAGCGCCGCGCCGATCTCCCGGTTGGTGTACCCGTGGTGGTGGCGCAGCACGATCGCCGCCGCCTGCTTGGGCGGCAGCTTGCCGAGGGCGCGGACCAGGTCTGACCGCTCGGCAAGCGATGCGGGGTCCGGCGGCGGCGCCGGGCGGCCGAGCCGGCGCAGGACCTGCCCGACCTCGCGCATCCGCGCGTAGCGCTGGTGCGAGATCGCGGTGTTCATCGCGATGCGGTGCAGCCATGCCTCGGCCGGGGCGTCGCCACGCCATTCCTTCCAACTGCGGTACGCCTTGACGAACGCCTCCTGGACGCAGTCTTCGGCCGCGGCCCTGTCCCCAAGCACGACGACGAGCGTGCCGAGCACGCGGTTGTACGTCTTGCGGTAGAGCCGCTCGAAATCCGCCTCGGATCCGGGCCTGTACGCGGTATCGCTTGACTGCGAACTAATGTTCGATTAACCTCCCCAATCGCCCATGTCGCCTGCCCTGCCTCCTTTCGACTCCGGCCGCCTGCAGGGGGATATAACGCTGGATCACCTGATTCCGGCATCACCGGCAAACTTCGCGCCGCTGCCGGCAGATCTCCGACCCGAGCTCGTCGCAGCCCTGCGCAGCCGGGGGATCGACCAACTCTACTCGCACCAATTCGAGGCCTACACCTCGGTAAGGAAGGGCAATCACCTCGTCGTCGTGACGCCCACGGCGAGCGGCAAGACGCTCTGCTACAACCTCCCCGTCCTGCAGCGCCTGCTCGAGGACCCCGAGCGTCGCGCGATCTATCTCTTCCCGACCAAGGCGCTCGCGCAGGACCAGCTAGCCGAGCTTGGCGCGCTGAAGCGCGGCCTGCCCCTAGACCTCAAGGTCGACACCTACGACGGCGACACGCCGCCGGGCCGCCGCACCGCGATCCGCGAGGCCGGCCACATCGTGATGACGAACCCGGACATGCTGCACACCGGCATGCTGCCGCACCACACGCGGTGGCGGCGCCTGTTCTCGAGCCTCGAGTTCGTCGTCATCGACGAGCTCCACAGCTACCGCGGCCTGTTCGGCAGCCAGGTCGCGAACGTAATCCGGCGGCTCAAGCGCATCTGCGCCTTCTACGGCTCGCATCCAACCTTCATCTGCGCCTCGGCCACGATCGCCAACCCGCGCGAGCTCGCGGAGCGATTGCTCGAGGAGGAGCACATCGAGCTGGTCGACCGCAACGGCGCGCCGCGCGGCGAGCGCCGCCTCGTCTTCTACAACCCGCCGCTCGTCAACCGCGAGCTCGGGATCCGCAAGAGCTCGATGCTCGAGGCGCGCCGGATCGCCGCGCCGTGGATCCGCGCCGGCATCCAGACCATCGTGTTCTGCCGCAGCCGGCTGCAGGTCGAGGTGATGCTCAGCTACCTGCGCGACGACCTGGCGCCGCGCCTGGACGCGAACAAGCGCGTCCGCGGTTACCGCGCCGGCTACCTGCCGCTGCACCGCCGCGAGATCGAGGCGGGCCTTCGCGCGGGAGAGATAACCGGCGTCGTCAGCACGAACGCGCTCGAGCTCGGCATCGACATCGGCAGCCTCGAATGCTCGGTGCTCGTCGGCTACCCGGGCACGATCGCGTCGACGTGGCAGCAGCTCGGGCGCGCCGGAAGGCGTTCAGGATCGGTCGGCGTCTTCGTCGCGTCGAGCTCGCCGCTCGACCAGTTCATCGTCCGCCATCCCGAGTACTTCCTCAGCGCCGACCCCGAGGAGGGCCTGGTCGATCCGAACAACCTCCTGATCCTCGCGGGGCACCTCCAGGCGGGCCTGTTCGAGCTGCCCTTCGAGAACGGCGAGCGGCTCGGCAGCGCGGACGTCGACCGGCTTCTGCGCGTGTTCGAGGAGGACGGCTCGGCGACGCACTCGGCCGGACGCTGGTTCTGGAGCCGGCAGGCGTTCCCGGCCGAGGAGGTCCACCTGCGACGCATCGCGGCGGACAACGTGATCATCGTCGACACCTCGAAGCCTCGCCCCGACGTGATCGGCGAGATGGACCAGTTCTCAACGCCGGTGTTCCTGCACGAGGAGGCCATCTACCTCCACGAGGGCGCGCAGTTCCACGTCGACCGGCTCGACTGGAACGAGAAGAAGGCATACGTGCGCCCGGTGGAGGTCGACTACTACACCGACGCGCTGGCGTCGGTGACGGTGCAGATCCTGGACACGTTCTCCAGTCCCCTCTCCCGCGAAGCGGGAGAGGGCCAGGGTGAGGGCGGGTTAGCGCCACATCACGGTGAGGTCAAGATCACCAGCCTCGCGTCGATGTTCAAGAAGATCCGCTTCCACACCCACGAGAACATCGGCAGCGGCCCGATCCACCTGCCCGAGCAGACGCTGCACACCACCGCGTACTGGCTGACGCTCGACCAGCACCTCTGGAACTCGCTCGGCCGCGAAACGCTCGAAGCGGGCCTTCAGGGCATGGCCCACGCCTTGCGCCACGTCGCGAGCCTCCGCCTCATGTGCGACCCGCGCGACCTCGGCTCGGTTGCCGAGGTCCGCTCGATCACCACGCTGCTGCCGACCGTGACCGTGTACGAGCTCTATCCCGGCGGCGTCGGCTACGCCTCGCGCATGTACGACCTGCACCACGACCTTCTCGACGGCGCGGCCTCCCTCGTCTCCGACTGCCCGTGCGCCGCGGGCTGCCCGTCCTGCATCGGACCTCTCCACATGGTCGAAGGAGCCAAAGCCGCGTGTCTCAGGCTGTTGCAAGCGCATCGTTACGAGACCGCCTTGCTCGCCTAGGCGGCGCACCGCGGCCGCGCGTCGAACCACCGCCGCTTGCGGTCCCGCGCGGCTTCGAGACGGTGCCGACGCCGTTCGGCGACGCGTTCGTGCGCCAGGACGTCCTGGCGCTGCCCAACCTCGACCCTCACCCGGGCTCGATCGCCTACCTCGACACCGAGACGACCGGGCTCTCGGGCGGCACCGGCACCTACGTGTTCGCCGCGGCGATCGCGCGGCCGATCGACTGCGGCCTCCGCCTCGCGCAGGTCTTCCTGCCCCAGCCGGGCATGGAGCCGGCGTTCCTGCACGCGCTGCAGGAAGAGCTCACCCCGGCGGACGGCGTGGCCGGCTTCAACAGCGCGAGCTTCGACCTGCCGATCCTTCGCAACCGCTGGGTGATGGCGCGCATGCGCGACGACCTAGCGCACCCACCCCACGTCGACCTCCTGACCCTCGTGCGGTCGCTGTACCGGCACCGCATGGAGAGCTGCCGCCTGCGCGACGTCGAGGAGCGGCTGCTCGGCTACGAGCGTGAGGATCCGGTCAGCGGAGCCCTCGCTCCGGACGCCTATTTCGCGTACCTGCACGGCGGCGCCGGCCCGGTCCTCGAGATGGTGCTCGAGCACAACCGGCTCGACGTCATCAGCCTCGTGCACCTTCACTCGCTGCTCCTCCGCCGGTTGCGTGGGGCCGACGCGGAGATGGACGCCGACGACTGGCTCGCGCTCGGCCGCCATCGCTTCCGGCGTGGGGCGCGGGCGGACGGATGGCGGGCTCTGCGCAACGCGGCGGCGTTCACGAAGGGCGATGCGGCGGCCACGGCGGGCCTCTGGATCTCGCGGCGCCTCGTCCGCCGGCGAGCGATCGACGCTGCCGACCGCATCCTCGAGCGGCTCGAGGCGACCTTCACCGACGACGTCCGCGTCGCCGTGGCCCGCGCCCGGCTCCTGGAGTGGCGGCGGCGCGACCCGCGCCGAGCGCTGTCGGTGGTCGAGGCCGCGCAGCGGCGACTCCCTGAGGCGGCGCCGGAGCTCGAGGCACGGCGCGAGCGTCTCGAGCGCAAGGTGCTCCGGCGGCAGCGGCCTGTCCAGATACGTGCTGATTTCGGCGACTGAACCCGCATCATTTCCGGTCGTGACCTGGCCGCCGCGCGAGCGCCTGCTCGCCTACCTGCTGTGGGCGGCGTGCGGATGCGCGGCCGTCGCCGCCGTCGCGGTCGTCGCCCTGCCCGCCTCGGGCGGGGTAAACCGCATCGTCGGCGTGGCGATTCCCTTCGCCATCACGGCCGCGGCCGTCGCCGCGCTGGCGTTCTGGACGGCGCTCGAGCGCTGGCTGTCCCTCGTCCTTTATGCGGTGACGGCGCTAGCGTGCACCTACGCCCTCATGAGCCTTGCGTCGCTGCCTCTGCGCCTGGCCGTCCTGGGGACGTGTCCGGCAGCGCCGGTTGCGTGCCCACCCGGCTTCGAGCCGGGAATGACCGGCGGGGAGACGTTGGGCGTCGAGGCCGGAATCGTCCTCGGCATCGCCGCGCTTCTGCTGGCCGTCGCCGCCATGGAGGTGCGCTACCGGCCGCGCCTGCGCGTCATCGGCCGCACACCGGTCGCGCGGCAGGCCGCCGAGGCGCCGGCGGCGCCGCCCGAGATGAGGCCGTCGGCGATCGTCAAGAAGCCGGTCACCAGCGACAAACAGCCCTGATCGTCTAAGCGGCGGAAAAACGCTGCGCGGGAATTACTATTCACCGTCGCAAGCGCACGAAAAGGTGCGTCGCTTCGTTATGGCAACCAAGGTGAGACCGAAAAGTCCCTCAATCGTGGCGCCGCGCGCAGTGGTAACCGCACGCCGGAGGCGTGAGCGCGGCCAGTCGATGGTGGAGTTCGCGATCTCGTCGATCGTGCTCCTCCTCCTGATGATGGGCCTCCTCGACCTGTCCCGCGCCTTCTACTTCGCGATCAACCTCCAGGGTGCGGCGCGCGAAGGCGCTCGCCACGGCGCGTGGTTCGACACCGCCGGGCGCTACAACCCTTACCTCTACGACGACGCCGTCATGCAGGCGGTGAACCAGGGCCTGTCGGGCGCCGGCCTCACCGCCGTCGACATCAAGGCAGGCGGCTGCCTCTCGCCGACCGACGGCAACGCCTACAACAACAAGCCGTACACCGCGGCGGCCTACCCGGCGACGACTGGAAATGTGAATGCGTACATCTGCTACACGTCGCCAGGCGGCTCGACGCAGCTGGGCACGCGACCGACGCCCCCCCTCGACAACTCCTGGCGCCTCGGCGACATCAACGTCTCGCTGCTGATGAACTTCGCCCTCATCACGCCGATGATCCAGAACATCTTCGGCAACGGCCTGAAGCTCGCCTACAACGAGCACTTCACCATCCAGGGGAAGCCATGAAGCACGCCGTGAAACACCACGACGCAGCCTGGTTCAAGGGCCAGCGCTCGCAGGGCCTGACGGAGTTCGCGCTGATCGCGCCGATCATCCTGCTGCTGACGTTCGGCATCATCGACTTCGGCCGCGGCCTGTACTTCTACATCACGCTCCAGCAGGCTGCGAATGAAGGCGCACGAGTCGCCGTCCGCGCTTCGTACTTCATCGACGTCAACGGCGGCTCGCACACGTGGCCGACAGACGCGGACGTCTCTGCCGCGGTCCAGGCGCACGCCGTCACCGAGAACCTCGCCAACCCGTGCCCGAACGGGCCGATCCCGAACAACGGGAACCCGGTCGGCTCGCCTCAGCTGCCGCCCGCGAACACGGGTTGGATCTTCATCACCGACGCGGTCACCGCAAACGGCTCGGGCGTTCCAAACGGCCCGCGCGGAGGACTTGGCACGCTGCCCGCCCCAGGACCGGGCTGCAACACCATCACCCCCGCGACCGGCAACGAGGCCATCAAGGTGACCCTCTGGTACAACTTCCAGCCGCTCACGCCTCTGATCCAGCAGGCGGTCGGCAATCGCGTGATCATCACGGCCTACGCGGTCTACCGCGCCGAGTACAGCAACTAAAGGAAAAACAGCTCCAATGGCATCGACCCTTTCCCTAGACAAGAAGATCAGGCGCGTCTCCCAGAGCGGGCAGGCGATCGTCCTGATCGGACTTCTGATCCTGGTCCTTTTCGGAATGCTGGGCTTGGCGATCGACTCCGGCCGCGCCTACGTCGACCGTCGCGACCAGCAGGCCGCCGTGGACGCCGCTGCGCTCGCGGCCGGCGACTGGTACGAGAACCAGAACGACCTGTACGGCAGCACCCTGCCCAACGCAAAGCTGCTCTACCAGACCGACCTGCACCTCTACGCGGGGCCGGCCTCTGACAACGACGTGATCACCCACGTCGGCGTGGCCAACCTGCAGCAGGACACCGACACGGTGACCTACGCCGGTGGCTACACCCTGGTGATCGTCGCCACCGACACGCAGTTCAACGGTTACCAGTTCTCGTTCACGAGCACCCACCAGTTCCCGCTTGCGTTCATGCAGATCTTCGGCGGCGCGCCATCGGTGACGATCGTCGCCACAGCGACGGCCATCGTCGGAAACCAGCGCCAGACGCCGGCCATCCTGACTTTGAGCACCGGGAAGTGTTCGCTGAACCTCAAGGGTTCGGCGACCCTGACCCTGCTCGGCGACGCCTACTCCAACGGCACGGCATGCGTCGATGCCAACCTGCAGGAGGCGGGCAACTGCTACGGCGCAGCCGGTTCCGACTGCGGCTCGGCGTCCTACTACTGTTACAACGCGACGCCCGGATTCGTGCCGTACGCGCCGCCGTGCAACCCCGGTGACACGCAGGGCGCGGGTTACGACAGCGCGCCCTCGCTTCCCGACCCCGGGTACCTGGCCGGCTCGGAACCTTATTACGCCGCCCTCGGTTTCCAGTCCTACAACCAGTACAACCGCGGCACCTGGACCGAGATGAACCCCGGCCAGTACGGCAGCTTCCACCTCACCGGTGGGTCGGCGAGCTGCGCCTTCCTGACCCCCGGCGTCTACGTCTGGACCAACGGCTATCAGTCCGACGCCAACGGCAGCCTGCTCTCGAACGAGCTCAAGCCGCCGCGCGAGCAGAACTACAGCGCGCCCGGAACCACATCGGTCACCCCCCTGCAGTTCTGGGACCAGAACGGCGCCGGCTGTGCGGGCGACTTCACCGCATCCGTCGTCAACGGCATCGGCGGCGGCCAGGGCATCAAGCACAACGGCGGCGGCGGCAACTGGGGCATTGAGCTGACCTCGGTCCGCTGGGACAGGTTCATCGACCCGACGATCGCACCGAACCCCTGCTTCGCCTCGCCGGGCTGCCGGCGCGAGAGCGCGCCCTCAGCATGCGTGCAGGTGAGCACGTCGGACACCAACAACGCGGGCATCCTGCTGAAGATCACCCAGAACGCCCCCGGGGCGCAGTACTACAACGTGTACGTCAACCCGAACGGGTGCGACGGCAACCAGGACAACTTCGCGTTCATCGACCGGTTCCTCGCTCCCGGATTCGTCGACGGCGGCGCCCCGCCGGCGGCAGCGGCCGGACCATGGCCCAACGGCGGCGCCGGAATCGCACTGGCCGGGGGTCTCGGTGGCTACTCGTGCACGCAGGCGGGCGTCAGCATCTGCGGCTTCCAGTACTCCAACCTCTCGCCGACCGTGCAGTGCTTCGCACAGTCCCGCACGGCCAACTGCCAGACGCCAGACAACCTGATCGCGCCACAGTGCTTCAGCAGCTGCCCACCGCCGGCGGGCCTCCTGTCGCAGGACAACGCCGACTTCGCTCTGCAGTACCCGCCGTACACCGGTGGCGACGTGGCGAACGAGAACTACTGCCAGCTCTCGCCCAACCCCGGCAACCCGAACGCACCGTGCGCGACGGCCAAGATCACGCCGGGCGCGGTGCAGTTCTACTTCCCGGCCGGCAGCTGCTTCAGCCAGAACTCGGGCGGCGCCACCTACGTCTTCGCGGGCGAGCAGTTCAACTGGATCGGGATCTACGCGCCGGCCTCCAACAACTGCAGCGAGAGCCTGAACGGCGGCTCCTCGACGCAGTTCATCGGCACCATCTACACACCTGGGGCCGACTGGACGATCAACGGCGGCAACCGCTCGCCACTGGCCGGACAGGTCATCTGCTACACCGCGTCCGTCTCCGGTAACGGCCAGGTCGGCGTCGACTTCAACCCGAACTACTCGCCGGCGCCTCCCGCCGCGCGACTGATCAACTAGGAACCTTCTTGGAGGCGGCGGGGCGAACCCGCCGCCTCCACCTGATCGCGATCGCCGCGATCGCGACCACGGCTCACCTCAGGTCGGCGAGCGCCTCTTCAATCCACTGCACGGCCATCTCCTTCGTGTTCGGCCAGATCTCCGGAGATGCGCCGGGTGCGCCGGTATCGATCACGACGCGGCCCGCGATTCGCATCAGGCGGCGGACGAGCGGGCTCGCCTCCGCAACGCTGAACTCGATTTCATCGAGCGACCGCGAGAGCATGAAGCAAGCTGCGTTGAACGTCTCGGCGTCGATCGGAGCGGTTCCAGAAAGGCGCTCGGCAAGGCCCGCGCGGAGGTCGGAGGGGTCCATCTCATCGGTATTATTGGCCCGAGGCTGGAGATGGATCTAACCGAACCTGTTCTGCTGACTCCCGAGGGGCTCGAAAAGCTCAAGCGCGATCTCGACGTTGCGCAGAAGCGCCGTGTCGAGGCCGGCGAGCGCCTGAAGGAGGCGTTTCAGCCGGGCGACATCGAGGACAACCCGGAGTACGAACAGGCGAAGGAGGAGGTCGGTCTCCTCGACAACCGGATCTACGAGCTGCAGGAGATGATCGGCCGCGCCGAGATCATCAAGGAGTCGCACTCGAGCATCGCGGGTCCGGGCTCGACGATCGACGTCATCGACACCGAGGGCGAGACCGAGAC
>Ga0070741_10002422_pt1 | contig 50284 bp, 41 predicted proteins | sample Coa_R1_4_FD_66440 | JGI IMG/M metagenome (GOLD analysis project Ga0070741, IMG submission 66440) | Surface soil microbial communities from Centralia Pennsylvania, which are recovering from an underground coalmine fire - Coalmine... | ecosystem: Environmental > Terrestrial > Soil > Unclassified ... | reverse complement strand
CGACGCCTGCAAGCCGTACGAGTGGATGGACAAGTTCCCCCACGCCATCGGGCCAGACCCCGCCTACAAGCGGGAGACGCGCGAGAAGTGGGGGTGGATCCTCCGCGGCGACACCCCGCCGAGTCGGTGAGGGCGGCGATGGCGACGTTTTACGACGATTGGCTCGCGGCCGACGCCCGCAGTGAGCATGAGTTCCGCCAGGCAAAACACGTGGCGCGAGACCGGGACATCCCATGGGTTGAGACGCCGCAGGACGCCATGGTCAAGCTCATGGTGTGCAACTCGAATGGCTTTGCAACGATGGGAAGCGATGTCCTCAAGGCCCAGATTCCCGTCGGGTGGCACACCGGGAAGCACGCCCACGGCGAGGAGTCGATCCACTTCCTCGAGGGGGAAGGCTTCAGCATCGTAAATGGCCAACGGTTCGACTGGCACCAGGGCAGCACGCTCCACATCCCCTATCGCGCGGTGCATCAGCACTTCAATACGGGCGGCACGCCGGCCCTCTACCTCTCCGGTATGTGCTTCAGCCTCGAGCGCTTCTTCAATCTGGCCAAGCTGTACCAGTACGAGACCTGCGGCCCAAACGACCCAGCGGCGCTCGCCCGCTTTCCGGCCATGGACGGCCAGTACTACGCCGATGGCGCGCGCGCCCTGATCCACATGGAGGAGGCCCCGGAGGACGACGAGTTCCCCGGCCACAACGCCGTCGACGCCTCGCGGAACCAGCACCACCGCATCAAATACCTCGTGCAGCCCCAGAACGGGTTCCGGGCTAAGACCGTCGCGGTGACCGCCATGTGGGAAGAGCCGGCCGGCACGCACAGCGGGCGGCACAAGCACCTCGAGGCGATGATCTACGCATGGTCTGGGCGCGGGATGAGCGAGATGGAGGGTTCGGAAGAGCAGTGGGAAGCGGGCGATGTCCTTCACGTCCCGCCGTGCATGTGGGAGCACGAGCACTTCAACAACAGCACGGAGAGCTACTGGCAGCTCCAGATCCGCTACGGGATCCGTGATTGGTGGCAGAACGTCTGGCCCGAGGGATATTCGCCGCAGCGGATCCTGGACGCCCAGGGCCGGCCCATCGAGCGCGGCGTGATCGAGCGCGTCCGCGAGCGCACCCTCGGTCCGTCCTGACAGCCGGTGACGTATCGCCGGCCCGCGGCGCCTGGGGTGCAGAGAGCATGAATACGCTCCTGCCGACGACGATCGTTGGCAGTCTTCCCCAGCCCGATTGGCTCATCGACCGGAATGCCCTCAGCGCCATCTCCCCGCCCCGATCGCGGATGCGCGAGCTGTGGCGCGTGCCCGAGGCTTACCTGGAGCAGGCGCAGGACGACGCGACGGCGCTGGCCGTCCGCATGCAGGAGCTGGCGGGAATCGACATCCTCACCGACGGCGAGGAGCGTCGGGAGAGCTACGCCAACCGATTCACCACGACCCTCGGCGGGCTCGACGTCGACCACCCGGGGATCGCGCCGAGCCGGACCGGCCGGCCGAATCCAGTGCCTCGGGTCGTCGGACCCATCGAGCACGGTGAGCCCGCGCTCGCGCGGGACGTGCAGGTGCTTCGGTCGCTCACGAGCCATCCCATCAAGATCACGCTGCCCGGGCCATTCACCATGGCTCATCAGGTTCAGGACGAGTACTACCGCGACGGGGCGGGGCTCGCGCTCGCGCTGGCGGCCGCCGTGAACGCGGAGCTGCACGCCCTGGAGGCTGCCGGCGCCGACGTGGTCCAGATCGACGAGCCGCTCCTCCAGGCCTGGCCCGACGACGCGCGCGCCTACGCCAACGCGGCCATCGACCGCGCGCTCGACGGGATTCAGGTGCCGACCGCGCTCCACACGTGCTTTGGCTACGGCCACATCATCGCGGACCGGCCCGATGGCTACCCGTTCCTCGCGGAGCTGAACGATTGCCAGGTCCGGCAGCTCTCGCTCGAAGCGGCGCAGCTCCAGCTTCGGCCCCAGGATCTGCTCCTCGTGCCGAGCAAGACGATCATCCTCGGTGTGATCGACATCGTGAGCCACGAGATTGAGACGCCGGAGATCGTCGCCTCGCGTATTCGCGCCGCACTGGCGTACGTTTCGCCAGACCGAGTCATTCCCTCTACGGATTGTGGCATGAAGTACCTCCCGCGCGATGTGGCCGAGGCGAAGTTGCGTGCGCTCGTGGAGGGGACGCGTCGCGTGCGCGAGGAGTTGTAGGTCAGCGCGTCGGTCACGCGATCCGGGTCAGCTCACCCTCGATTCGCTTGAGGAGCACTGCGTTACTGGCGACGATGATCGAGCTGAGGCTCATGAGCAGCGCCGCCCACTCCGGCTGAAGCATGACGCCGAAGCGCGGGTAAAGCACGCCGGCGGCGACCGGAATGGCGAGCAGACTGTAGATGCTCGCTCAGAACAGGTTCTGCTTCATCTTGCTGACCGTCCCGTTTTATCGAGAACGACGGCCTGCACGCTCGATATGGCTTCGAGCGTCGCGGCGTCCTTGATGAGGATGTTGTGCTGGGCGCCCAAACCCGTCCCCACCGCCACCGCCGCTGGCGTCGCGAGGCCGCGGGCGTCAGGACAGGCGATCACCACCGCCGAAATCGCAAACGTTCGGGCGACATTGAGATTCGCGCCGCCCGGCGGCACCCCGGCCGCGAACGTCAGCAGGCCAGCTCCGACCGCCACGACGACGAGGTAACCCGCTGCCCTGTCGGCCAGCCGCTGCCCGGGCGCTTTCGAGCTTTGCGCCTGCTCCACGAGGGCGACGATCTGTGCGAGGACCGTCTCGCCGCCGACGTTCGTCGCCTCCATCATGATCGATCCCTGGCGATTGATCGAGCCGCCCACGACCTGGTCGCCTGGCCCTTTATCGACTTGACTTGGCGGCTTATGAACGGCCCGATCGGAAGATTGTCAAGACGAGATACAGGCCGAGCACACCGGCCGCGGCGAAGCCGATGGTGAACGTGAGTCCGATCCAGCGCTCCCATCCGAGGGGGTGGTAGATGGACATGAGGACCGCCAGACCATTGACGAAGGAGGCGATGAGGATGCAGAGGATGAGGCGGTTCAGCAGCTTTTCGAGGCGGCGAAGCACGGGTTCGAATCCCGCCGGCCGCATCCCAACTTCGATTCCGCCCCGTTCCAGCTCCCCGATCACGCGCCGCACGTGTTGTGGCAGATCGACTCCAAGGCGGGCCGCATCGAGGCTCGTCCGCCCAAGTCGGCGCATCCAAAGGGTGGGCGAGTACTGGCGGAGCATGAGCCGTCGTGCGTATGGAACGAGCACATCGATGAGGTGGAACGATGGGTCGAGTCTCGCCGCGAGGGCTTCGGCCATGATGATCGTCTTGAACAGGAGCGCCAGATTGGGAGGCAGACGCAGGGAGTGGCGCCGGACGATACCGAGCGCCTCACCGAGGACTGGCCCGACAGCCAGTTCGCTCAGCGGTTGCCCGTAGTATCGGGAGATATGGTGCTCCAGATCTCGGCGCAGAAGGTCGCGGTCGATCCGCCTGCCAGCGACCCCGAGCTCCAGCAGGGCGTCGACCAGCCTGTTCGAGTCCTCGCTGGTCACGGCGAAGAGCACGTTCACCAGCAGCTCCTGCGTGTGGTCATCAACCGTGCCCACCATGCCAAAGTCGATGAGACCGATGCGACCATCTCGCTCGACGAAGAAGTTGCCCGGGTGCGGATCGGCGTGGAAGAAGCCATCCTCGAACACCATTTTGAGCAGGATGTGCGCCGCCCGCTCGGCCAATGCACGGCGCTCGATGTGCGCCGCGTCAAGCGCCGCGACGTCATCGATCTTGATGCCGCGGATGCGCTCGATCACGAGTACTCGGGACGTTGTCATGTCCCAGAACACGCGGGGCGTGTGAACGGCGCCGTCGCCGGCGAAATTGGCCGCGATGCGCTCGGCGCTGCGGCCCTCGCGGATGTAGTCGAGCTCGGCGCGTAGGGTCTGGGCGAACTCCTCCACCAGGCCGACCACGTCGTATCGGTCGGCGACCTCCCATCGCCGCGCGGCGGCGGCTGCCACGTTACGCAAGATTTCGAGGTCCTCGTCGATCTGCTCGACGACTCCGGGGCGGCGGACCTTGACAACAACCTCGGTGCCATCGTGGAGCGTGGCCGCGTGGGCTTGGCCGATGGATGCCGCCGCGAGGGGAGCCCGGTCAAACGCGGCGAACAGCGCGTCCGGGGCCTGCCCAAGCTCTGCAGCGATCACCTCTTCGATCTGGTCCGTCGGCACGGGCGGAGCTTGGTCCTGGAGCTTCGCCAGCTCAGCTTGATAGTCCGGTGGGAGGAGGTCGGCGCGAGTTGAGGCGATCTGCCCGAGTTTGATGAACGTCGCGCCCAATTCCTCGAGCGCCATACGAACGTGCTCGGCTTGCGTATACGGCACCGGCCGGCGCGGATGTCCCAGGAAGCCACGATGAAACGGCAAGAACCGATCGAGGCCGAAAACACCGACGAGGTAACCCAGCCCATGCCGCGCCAGCGCATCAGCAAATTGAGCATACCGAGCGCGGTGGGACTCTTTCCGTTTCGTCGCGATCATGGTTCGACTCGATTCGGCGCGGTGGTAGATTTGCGCTGACGTGACCGGGAACCCTAGTGCATGCGACTCAGAAGCGAGCTATTCGTGATCACCGATAGGGAGCTGAGCGCCATTGCAGCGGCCGCGATGATCGGATTCAGCAGCCCGAACGCCGCGATGGGAATCCCGATCGTGTTATAGATGAAGGCCCAGAACAGGTTCTGTTTGATCTTCCGCATGGTCGCTTGCGAGAGCGATATGGCGGTCGCGACGTCGCGCACGTCGTCTCGAATGAGCACGATCCCGCCTGTCTCCTTTGCCACGTCGGACCCGGACCCGATGGCGATTCCGATGTCCGCGGCGGCCAGCGCGGGCGCGTCGTTCACGCCGTCCCCCACCATCGCCACGACGTTCCCCTGGGCCTGCAGCTCCCTGATGACGCCGGCCTTGTCCGCGGGCAGGACCTCCGCGATGATGCGCTCGATGCCGAGCTGGCGGCCGATCGCTTCCGCCGTGCGTCGGTTGTCCCCGCTCAGAAGGGCGAGGGCGACGCCTTTCTGCCGCAGGAGTTGGATCGCCTCCCGGGCCTCGGTCTTCAGCGTGTCGGCCACCGCGACGATTCCAACCAGGGCGCCGTCTACCGCCAGCAGCATCGCCGTCTTCCCCTCCGCCTCCATACGGAGCATGGTGGGTTCCGCGGCGTCGATTTCAACCCCGTTGCCGACCATCAATCGCCGATTTCCAAAGAGGAGCTTTCGGCCGCCAACACGCACGCGGACGCCTTCGCCGGGGATCGCCTGGAAGGCTTCGCCATCCGGAATCTCGAGGGACCGATGGCGCGCATCACGAACGATCGCCTGGGCGATCGGGTGCTCCGAAGACCGCTCGGCCGCTGCCGCGAGCGCGATGATCTCCTCGGATGAGAGTCCGCCAAACGTCGCGACGTCGGTGACGTTCGGCTCGCCTCGAGTCAGGGTGCCCGTCTTGTCAAAGACCACCATGCTGAGGCGCTCCGCGCGCTCGAGCACCTCACCGCTTCGGATCAGGATGCCTCGCTCCGCTCCCTTTCCGACCCCCACCATGAGCGCGGCGGGCGTGGCGATTCCCAGCGCGCACGGGCATGCAATGATGAGCACGGCGATAAATGAGAGAAGGCCCTGGGGGAAATTCCCGACGAGCGACCACCCGACGAAGGCGAGGACGGCCGCGCCGACCACGGATGGGACGAAGATGCGCGTGGCCTGGTCGGCAATGCGTTGAATCGGCGCGCTCGTGGCCTGGGCCTCCTCGACGATCTGCACGATTTGCGCAAGCGCCGTCTCCGCGCCCACGCGGGTTGCAGAGAACCGGAACGAGCCCGTTCGATTCAGCGTTCCGCCGAGAACGCCGTCACCGGGGCCTTTCTCGACCGGCATCGACTCGCCTGTCAACATCGACTCGTCCACGCTGGAAAAGCCATCGATCACGGTGCCGTCGGCCGGGATCTTCCCGCCAGGCCGAATGAGAACCACGTCGCCGACCATGACAGACTCGGCGGGCACTTCCATCTCTCGGCCGTCCCGAACAACCGACGCGGTGGCGGGCCGCAGGTCCATCAGCCGTCGCACGGCCGCCGACGAACGGGTCTTGATGGCCTCCTCCATATACTTGCCGACGAGGACGAAGGCGATGATGACCGCTGACACCTCGAAGTAAACGTCTCGCTTTTCAGCGGCGACCGGCAAGATCCATGGGAAGAACACGACGGCCGTGCTGTAGAGGTACGCTGTGCTGGTCCCGAGCGCCACGAGAACGTCCATGTTGATGGAGCGGGTCCGTAGCGCGCTCCAGGCGCCTTTGTAGAATCCCCACCCCCCAATGAATTGAACGGGGGTGACGATGATGAAGAGCCACTTCCCCCACGTGAACCACGGCAGGGCGGGAATGGGTGCCCAGGTGACGATCGTCGCGCCGGCCGCGAGCGCAATGAAGGCTGCCGCGCGCAGGACGGCCAGTATCAGGACGCCGGTGAGCGCGACGCTCACCCGCCTCCGCATCGTCTTGAGCTCTGCCTCGGGCGATTCGAACGTCCGCAGGCAGTTGACGCTGCAGAAGTAGTACGTTCGCGCGCCGCGCTCCGTCTTGAGAGCGGTGTTTTTGTCGACAACCATTCCGCAAATCGGATCTTTGGCCAGCTCGTGGAGACGCGGTCGCTCTGCAGGGCTCGGAGCGCGTATCGGCTGCGCGGTCACGCGTACACCAGTCTCTGGACCTGGGGCAAATACAGCATGGTCATGCCGCCAGCTCGCGCTTCATTCGCTCATAGGTCGCATCGTCGATCTCGCCCGCCGCGTAGCGCCGCCGCAGGATCTCCAGAGGCTCGTCGCGCGCCGACGGGCCCTCGGTCGATCGCATGCCGCTCCCGAGCCACCGCACCAGCACGATCGCGCCCACCACGATGACGGCCCAGAAGGCAACCATCCCGATCCAGCCGAGCGCCATTCCCAGCCCCCAACGCCAACCGTCGACGCCGTTGGCCGCGGCGTTTCCATAGCCCCACATCATGCCCGGTCCCATCCAGCCGGGGCCCATGAATCCCGGTCCCATCATCGTTGCTCCAGCGGACATCGCCAGCAGACTGACCACGAAAACTCCCGCGATGATTGCGAAAAGTACGCTGATAGAACGCATACTGTCCTCCTCCCGGCAGGCCGCGACGTCTCACGCATCGCCCTCGATCCCGACCTGATTTCCTTATAGGCATTGGTCGAACCGACGTCCCACCGTTGGCAGGGTGGTTTTCGTTGCGCCCGAGGGTAGCCCCGACCACCCGACGGGGCGGCCGGGAGAGGGGTCAAGAGGGTGAGAGAGATCGGTCAGCGAAACGCGGGCATGACACGGTCGACGAACGTCTCCAGGGCGTCAAGATCCACCGGCGGGCGGATCGCGAGGCTGATGCGCTGCGCGCCGGCGTCGACGTACTGGCCGAGTCGGTCCACGACCTCCAGCGGAGAGCCTGAGATGGCTCCGTCGGGCTGTGCCCCGGCGGGGGGCGTTCCCCGCGAGGACATACGGAAGTGCACGTTGACGCTGCGCTCGAGAGTTCGCGGGTCACGGCCAAGCTGTTCGCACCACTGGTCGAGCACAGCGTTCTTGTGCCGATACTCCTCGGGGGAGATGTATGCCTGATTCGACCCGTCGGCCCACCGGGCCGCGATCCGCAGCGTGCGGCGCTCGCCGCCACCCCCGACGATGATGGGGATCCGTTCCTGGACAGGGCGCGGCGCATTTGGCGCGTCCTTGACCTGGTAATACTCGCCGACGAACGTGCTTCGCTCCTGGGTGAAGAGGGCTCGCACGATGCGCACCCCCTCCGAGAGTCGGTCCATACGCTCCTTGACCGGCGGAAACCGAAAGCCGTAGCCGTCGTGCTCGGGCTCGTGCCAGCCCGCGCCAAGGCCCACGGTCAGTCGTCCCTTACTGAGATGGTCGATGGTGGTGAGCGACTTGGCGAGGAGCGCCGGGTTTCGGTAGCCCATCCCGAAACACAGGCATCCGATCCGACAGCGCCGGGTCTCCAGGGCGAGCGCGGCGAGGCTGGCAATGGATTCGAAAACGGGATGGCTGCCGTCGACGGGAGGCGACTCGTAGAAGTGGTCCCACACGGTGATCAGGTCGAAGCCAGCGGCGTCGCAACGCCGCCAGAGGAGGCGAAGCTCGTCCAGATCGATGTCTTGCGGGCCGATATGAACGCCCAGCTCGACGCGCGCCATTCCAGACCTCCTTCTGCTACAGCCGCTGACGGCCGCGATAGCCGGCGTCCAGCTCGTGCCAGAATTGAACCTCCGGCTCGTCCATGAGCCAGCACAGGTAGACGACGCGGCCATCACGCATCGTGCGAAAATCCACCATCCCACGATCAGGGTCCTTCAGCTCGCACCCCAGCTCCGCAATGGCGCGGACTGCACGAGTCATGTCACGCTGCGCCGCCTCGGAGGCGGCGGTGAGCTGAGCGGTCTCACCACCTGGCTCGATGTGGCCGTTGGATCGAGCGCCGCCGTGGATCCGCTCGGCGAGCTGCTCCTGGATGTGGAGAAGGCGCTCCCGCGCGGCGCGAAGCTCGGCAAGGATGTCGCGGAGGCGGGGCAGCAGTGCGTTCGCCTCGGCGACCGTGAATAGCCGCGGCGCGCCCCGTTCAGCCATCGGACGAGGAGGCGGCGGCGAAGGAATCCAGGAGCGATGGGAGCTCCGCGAGGGAGCTGATCCGAGGCTGGTAGTCCCCTGTGCTCTGGCCCTGGCGATCCAGAAGCACGGCCGCGATCCCGACGCTCGCCGCGCCTCCGACGTCCTCGCGCACTTTGTCCCCGACGTGCACGACCCGCTCGGGAGGAACGCCTGCAAGCTCGAGCGCGCGTCGGTAGAGCCGCGCGTGCGGCTTGACGTACCCTTCCAGCTCGGACACGACGGCGAAGTCGAAGGCGTCCGCGATTCCGTGCGCGGCGCAAAGCGACATGAGGCGCGACTCCCAGTTCGACACGATCCCCATTCGGTAGCCGCGCTCCTGGAGTGCCCGAAGCGCGTCGGGCACGTCCGGGAAGAGGGTGAAGAACCGGGTCCCCACGTAGAGGTCAAAGAACGCCGAGCGCGCGGCGCTCGCGTCCGCGACCCCGGCGAGGGAGAGGATCGTTTCGACGTGAAGCTCGCGCCTGCGGGCCGTCGCGGCGGCGTCGAGGCTGAGATCGTCGCCGAGCCACGTCGGCACCAGCTCGTCCACCACGCGCCGCGACTCCTGCACGATGCGCTCGACCTCTGGCATGGCGAGCACGCAGCCGTGTTCGGCGAGCAAGCGCTGGTAGGTTGGGGCCGGCCGCGGAACGTTGACCAGGGTGTCGCCCACGTCGAAAAGGACCGTCGTGAATCGCACGGGTCATTGTAGCCGGTCGGATCGCTTCAAACGCCGCGTCGCTCGCAGGCTCGTTCCCCAGCGGAGCCGCGTGCAATTCGAGCGGTCATCCCGCGCGCCCGCGAGGGACCGCTGTCAATCGCGAGGTGCTTCGCCTGCGGGCTCAGCATGACGGCCCATCGCGAGATGCTTCGCCTGCGGGCTCAGCATGACGGCCCATCGCGAGGTGCTTCGCCTGCGGGCTCAGCATGACGGCGCGTCGCGTCCGATGCACCGGATGTGCGTACTAGCCAGCCCAGTACCACTGATAGGCGTTGAAGGCCATGCCCGGTTGGCCCGGCCAGCGCGGCTCCACGCCCTTCAAGCCGGCGCGGATCGCGTGCACGTCGATCTGGTAGTAGAGCGGTAAGTACGTCACGTCCTCCGACGCGAACTTGACGAGCGCGACCAGCACGGCTTGGCGCTCGACTGGGTCCACCGTCGTGATGTACTGCCGGTACATGGCATCGAACTCCGGGCGGCTGTACGCGCCGCGGTTGCCGCCCCGCCACCGGTTCGCCTCGGATGCGATCAGCTCGGTCTGCCATTTCGAGAGCCAATCGGCCTGGATGGACGTCGCCGAGAAGCCGATGCCGGGGTACTTCGCCCGATACTCCTGGTCGTTCTGCTTCGCCTTGGGGACGATCTCCACGCTTGGATTGATGCCGACGGCCTTCCACGCGTCCGCGATGATCTGCACTTCCTTCTGGTTTTGCGTCTCTTCCGTCGTTCGGAGCTCGAGGTCGAAGCGCTCCCCGGTACTGTTCCGGAGGACGCCCTCGTCGCCTCGTGTCCAGCCGGCGTCCTGGAGGAGCGTGGCGGCGCGGTTCGGGTCGTAGGGGTACTTCGCGATCACCTTGTCCGCCGCGGGAAACGCCGCGTCGTTCGGGGCCAGGTACATGTCCGCCATCGTGCTGAGGCCGTGGAGCAGCGCCTCGACGAGCTGGGCGCGATCGAGCGCATGGAGGAGCGACTGCCGAACGCGTACGTCGCGCGAGGGCGGCGGGCGCGGCTCGCGGTACTGCAGCTCGCCGTAGCGGATCTTTGTGGGGATCGTGAGCACGCTGCCGTCACCGCGCGCCTCCATCTGCTCTTTCAGCACGAGCCCCTCGTCGCCGCGGATCAGGTTCCCGAGGGTGATGTCGAGGGTGCCGGCGAGCATTCGGGACACGGCCTGATTGGCGTCCTGGACGAAATTGACGACGATGTCCCGGATCTTCGGTTTTCCCAGGACGAACCCGTCGAACGCCTGCCCCTTGAGATACGTGCCCTGGACCCAATCGGTGACTCTGTACGGCCCGAGGCCGACCCAGTCGCGCGTCCAGGCGGACGTGTTGGTGAAGGCCTGCACGTCGCGGTCCACGAGGGGACCAAAGATCGCCTTTGGGAGCGGCTCCAGGTCCCAGGCGTTGGCAAAGACGTACGTCTCCCTCCAGTGCACGACGAAGGTCTGGGGATCGAGCACCTCGATCGAATCGATGAACTTCTCGGGCTCGTGGTCCTCCGCGGGGAGATCCGGGTTCATGATGAGACGCCAGGTGAAGGCCACGTCGTCGGCCGTGAACGGAGAGCCGTCCTGGAAGGTCGCCTTCCGAAGGGTATAGGTCGTCTCCATGCGCTGGTCGTCGAGTAACCGCCACGTGCCCTTCTCCAGCGAGGGTGGCTCGGTGGCGAGGACTGCCATCGGACTCCCGTGGCTGTCGTACTGAATGAGCTTCGCCGCGAAGAGGAAGCTGTAGTCGGCCCGTCCCGTTCCGCCGCCACTGAACTTGCTTCCCAGAGCCGGAGGCTCGTCGAAGAGCCCGATGTTGAGGGGCTTCACGACAACGGCGCTTCCGGCGTCGGCGTCAGGGCTGGGAGGCTTCGTCGGCGCGCCGGTCGTGGAGCAGCCCAGGAGGAGCGTGCCGAGAAGGACGAGCCCCAGCCACCGATCAAACCGGGGCCGATCTGGACGCCCCGCGCCCCTCCTGGGAGAGGGGGTGGGTGAGGGGGCGTGTCTCGTCGACATGGGGGATGCGCTCGTCATCGAACCCTGACGTGGCGGCCCGCTACGGCTGACCGTGGAGCGCCTCATAGACCCGCTCGGCCGTGATCGGCGCCGTCATAATGCGCACGCCCACCGCGTCATACACGGCGTTGACGATCGCCCCGCCGACCCCCGTGTTCGTCGTCTCCCCGGCCGCTTTGGCCCCGTACGGTCCCGGCCCCTCGTCGCTGGGGAGGATGATGGAGCGGAAGGGCGGCGCATCCATCTCGGTGGGTAGCTTGTACTCGCCGAGGCTCAGCGTCGTCACGCGGCCGTCCTGAATGACCAGCTCCTCGGTCATGGCCTGGCCATAGCCATAGACGAAGCCGCCGTCGAGCTGGCCCTGATGGGCGACGGGATTGATCACCGTGCCCACGTCCACCACCGCCACAGCGTCGCGGGTGCGGACCTGGCCGGTGTCGCGATCAACCTCCACCTCGACCATGTAGGCGAAGAAGTTGTAGTCACCGCCTTCATCGCTATGGTGCTCGGCGGCGTCGTACGCGCCGACCACCTCGACGGCCGGTCCCGCCGCGATTCGCCGGGCCACCTCCAGGTACGGCGCGGACTCGCGTCCCCCGTCGGCCACGAAGCGGTCGTTTTCGAGCCGCACCTGGCCCGCGGGCCACCCCATCACTTCGGCGGCCAGCTCTTCCAGCTTCTCCTTGAGCGTCTGCGCGCCGGCCAGGGCCGCCCGACCGACCACGTGCGTCGTACGGCTCCCACCCACGCCGCCGTCGAAGGGCGCTTCGCGCGTTGAGCCGAAGCGTACGTGGATCCGCTCCTCGGGGACGGAGAGCGTCGCCGCGGCGACCCGCACCAGCACGGTGGCCGAGCCGCCGCCCTGGTCGGGCGCGCCGTAGAGGGCCTCGATGGTGCCGTCCGGCATGAGGCGAAGGAGCATCTCCGTCCTGCCCTGACCGACGTGCCGATTTCGAATGGCGAGGCCCCGGCCGCGGCCCGGCGGGAGCGGAGCACCCCACCCGGTCTCGCGCTTCAACGTCTCCAGCACCTCGACCGCGCGCGGCTTGCGCACCTTCCCGCCGGTCAGGTCCGTATCTCCCTCGCGCAGCGCATTGCGCAGGCGGAACTCCAGCGGGTCCATGTCGATCGCGCGCGCGATGTGGTCCACGTGTCCCTCGCCGGCCAGGCCTCGATGGAACGAGCCGGGCGCGCGCATGTTTCCGGTGGGCTGGAGGTTGGTGTACACGAAGAACGACTCCAGCCGGGCGTTGGGGATGTTGTAGACCTCCATCGAGTCGAGACCGCCGCTCGCCGTCTGCTGCGGGTTCGGGCGCCCCCCTCCGTAAGCGCCCCCGTTCAGGTACGCTCGCGCTTCGTGGGCGATGATCTTGCCCTCTCGATTCACGGCGGTGCGCAGGTAGTACTTCGCCGAGTGCTGGGGCGCGGCAGCGCCCAGCTCGTCCGTGTAGGACATGACCGAGCGAATGGGGCGCCCCGTCGCCTTCGCCAGGTAGTAGCAGGCGAACTCCTCGATGGAGTGACCCTTGCCACCGAAGTCGCCGCCGATGAACATGCTGTCCACGACGATGCGGTCCGTCGGCAGGTCGAGCGTCTTGGCGAGCTGCGCGCGCAGACCAAAGGGCGCCTTGTTCGTCGTCACGACCTGCAAGATCCCCTCGGCATCGATCCATACGACGCAGCCGTGCGGCTCGATATAGCCCTGGTGCTGGCGCGGGCCCGTATAGACGTCTTCGACGACGCGGTACGCCTGGGCGAAGACGCGCTCGATCTCCTCCTCGCCCTTCTGCGCGAAGGCGTACCCCTGAAGGTTCGGGTGGGGCATCGGGGGGCGCTTGCCGGTGAAGAAGTAGCTCGCGCCGTCCGGATGGAAGATCGGAGCCCCATCGGCGAGCGCCTCTTCCGCGTCGAACACCGCCGGCAGCTCCTCGTACTGGACCTCGATCCGACCCACGGCTTCCTCGGCCGCCTCCCGCGTCTCCGCCGCTACCGCCGCGACCCGCTCTCCCACGAAGAGGACGCGGTCGTAGGCGAGGACCGGCCAGTCGTAGAGGACCCGCCCGAAGTATCGGAGTCCGATGTCCTTCCCGGTGATCACGGCGTGTACGCCCGGGACCGCCCGGGCGGCGGACGTGTCGATGGATGCGATGCGGGCGTGTGGATGTGGACTGAGCAGGAACCGGGCGAAGAGCGTGCCGGGAAGCTGGACGTCCCCAACGTACCGGGCGCGACCGGTGACCTTGAATGGGCCGTCCAACCGGTATTCCGGCTTCTCGAGCGCGCGGGCCACGTCCTCGGTGCGAAGCGCGCCGCCGTGCGGGAGGTGGTGGCCGTCGTGGTGCTCCGTCATCATGCCTCCGTCGATTCAGCTTACCGTTCGATTCTGATGCGAACAATCCTCCCGGGGCTCACGGCGATGGGCCAGAGCGCCGGCCCGCGAGCCGGAACGCGCCGGGCCGCGCGGCCGGGCGTCCGATGGCGCGATCACGACCCCACGACGTCCCAGTCCTGGGCGTTCCATGCTTCGGTGCTGTTCCCAGAGTCCGCCGGCATCACGTTCTTCAGCCGCGCCCCGATCATCGTCGGCTGGGCGTTGTAGTAGATCCCGATCACCGGGAGTTGATCCGTCATATGGTGAACGATCTGGCCCAGGATCGCCACGCGCTCCGTGTGGGGGATGGTCGTCATGAACTGGTCGATCAGCGCATCGAAGGTCGGGTTCATGTAGCGCGAGCGATTGCCCCCGCTGAACCGATTCTCGGGCATCGGCGCCTCGCGGCTGTGCAGGTGGGCGATGTCATCTTCGGAGTTCGGGAGCCGCCAGAGACGGACGCCCGGATACGACGTGTTGTACTCGCGATCCCGACGCCGCGCGTCGGGGATCACGAACGACTCGGCGGCGATGCCGGCCTGCTTGAAGTAATCGGTGATGGCGAGGATCCGCTCCTCGTGCCCCGGATTCGTCCAGACGTCCAGCGTCAGCCGCTCGCCGCTCGGCCGCTGATACATCCCGTCTCCGCCCCGCGTGAAGCCGAGCTGCTCGATGAGCTGGCCCGATCGTCGCGGATCGAAGTCGTACTTCACGATGCTGGGCTCGATCTCGGGATAGACGGCCTCCCGCGGGCTGATGAACGAGTGAGCGACGGGGACCGCGCCGGACTCCAGGACCTCCACCATCTGCTGTCGATCGATGGCTTGAACGAGCGCCTTTCGGAAGCTCGCATCCAGCAGGAGCGGCTGCCCCGGGTTGACGAACTGGACCCAGAGGGCGATCCAGTCGGTGATGCCCACCGCGACGGCGCCCTTCGTCCACGAGTCCCTCAGCGCGCTCGTCTCGGACATCTGGAGGCTGCGGCCAAGGGTCAGCTCGACCTCTCCGGCCAGGATGTTGGCGACGAGGGTGTTGGGGTTGGGGATGAACCGAACCTCGATCTCGTCGATCTTTGGCCGCCCCAGGACGTACGCGTCGTTGGCCCGGAGGACGACGTGGCTGTCCGCCACCCACTGCTTGACGCGAAACGGGCCGGTCCCCACATAGGCCTCGGTCCAATAGGGCTGCTGGCCGATCGCATCCTTGTTGTCGAGATAGACCTGCTCCAGGACGTGGCGCGGCCGAGGGAATCCGAAGCGCCGGGTGAAAAGCGAGTCCGCGTCCACGTACGGGCGCTTCCACCGGATGACGATCGTCCGCGCGTCGGGCGCGTCCACCGATGCAATCGAATCGAATCCGTTGTGGCCGAAGACGGGAAGGTCCCGGTCCTGGCCGAGCTGGATGGTGAAGACCAGGTCCGACGAGGTGAACGGGGTCCCGTCGTGCCAGCTCACGCGATCCTTGATCTTCCAGGTCGTCTCCATCCTTCCGTCGGGAAGGAGCTGCCAGAGGCCGTTCTCGACTGATGGAACCGCCTCGGCGAGCTGCGCGACAAGGGTGCCGCGGTTGTCTTGCACGCTGAGGCCGCGATTGGTCAGCTCCTCGAGAGCGCCGCCGCCCTGAATGGTGCCGGAGCCTATGCCGATGAACTCGGAGCTAATGGTCGGCGGATCGCTGAGAACGGCCGCGATGATCCGCTTTTGCCCGGTGGAGCCAACCGCGCGCGCGTCGGTCGATTCGCTCCCGCGCACCCCGGTGTTCGGCGTGGTGCACGCGACGGATGCCAGCAGAAGGATCGCGATCAGTGAGCGGTGACGCAGCCCGAGGGGTGGCATCACGGCAAGCCGTATTCGCCCCAACGGGCGGCCACGCGCGCGGCCAGCTCGCTGCTGACGCGGTTCACCTGGTTGAACCGGTAACCCTTGAAGTGCATCGTCGCGTCGATGCCGAGGCCGCAGGACGGGGGCTCGAACGGATCATCCGGGTTCTCGGTGGCGTGCCCGCGCACGGGCTTTTCCGGGCCCTGGACGATGTGCTTACCGGGCTGGGCGAAGTACGTCACGCGCCAGAGCACGTCGGTCCAGCTCCGCACGTCGCAGTCGTCATCCACGACGATGACCCAGCGCTCGCCGGCGACGGCCCAGGCCCCCTCCATGATCCGGCGTGGCTCGTCGGCGCTGCTGATCTTGGCCGATATGATGACCATCCCGTTGCGCCCGACTTTCGCCACCTGGACGCGCTTGATGTTGGTCATCCCGGTGTGCTCGATGAGGCGGCGCTGGAACGAGGCGCCCCGGAACAGGTCGCGCGGGTAGTCCTCGACCATCCAGCAATACAGGCCGTAGCTGACCGGCTGCGCCCGATGGGTGATGCACGTGACCTTGATCAGGAACGTCTCCTGGTGGGCGACGTAGAAGCCATTCGACTCCCCGTGCGGACCCTCCGGAACGCGAACGTTGGGGACGACCTCGCCTTCGATGATGATCTCCGCGTTGGCGGGTACCCGCAGATCGTTGGTCTCGCACTTGACCAGCTCGGTGGGGCTGCCGCGCCACGCGGCGGCGGCTTCGTACTCGCTCATGCCCTCGGCATCGGCCGGAACGGGGCTGCCGGCCGCCATCGTGAGCAGCGGATCCATGCTGAGGGCGATGGCGCAGGGCGTCGGCAGGCCCTTGATCTCGTTCTTGAGGATGTGCTCGAGGCCGTCCGCGCGGGCGCCGCTCCGATCGCCCGGGTTCGGCTGCTCGCCCACCGGGTGCGATCCGCGAATCTGGACCGACAGCGTGTCCTTATCGTGGATCATCACCCGATACGAGCCCATATTGTGAACGCCGGTATCGGGGTCGGCGGTGATGAAGGCGTGGGTCGTGCCGATGTACTGGCCGGCGTCGCCTTCGTGCCACCAGGGAGTAGGAAAGGCGTAGACATCGACCTTGTCACCGGTGAGGACCACGTCTTTGCAGGGGCCCGTGGGCCGCTCCACGGACGCCAGCCGGTTCTCCAGCCCGACCAGGATCTTCTCGTAAATGCGGTCGTGGTCGGGCGGTACGCCCAGGGAGAACGCGACCCGCTCGTCGGTCGTGAGGAGATTGGCTGCGAGGGGAAGCCCCGGGTACCCTTTGACGTTCTCGAACAAGATTGCGGGGCCCCCGCGCTCCAGGGCGCGGGCGCAGATCGCGCCGATCTCGTGCTTCAGGTCGACCTCGGCGGCCACCCGCCGCAGCATCCCGGCGGCCTCGAGGTCATCGATGTACGTGCGGATGTCCTTGTAGCCGCCCGACTTCGGGCCCGCGGGGCCTGTCGCGGTCATCTATCGCTCCTCCATCAGTCCGGGGCCGTGTTCGTTTGGCGAATCAACGGTGCGGGGCCATTTTGCGCTGCGGGCGCGGCTGGGTCAACCGACGGGAATGGTTCTGACGCGCCGTTCGCGGCTGATCGGTTCCGAAGGGTGTATGCTGTGCATGATCTGCGGGGGCGACCCCGTGCGAGCAGGGAGGTGAACGGTGGCGGCCGGGCCTGCGCTTTATATTGGCACCGAGAACGGACTGTATCGTGGCGAGCCATCACCGGCGGGGTATCGGGCGCGGCTGCTCGGCCTCGAGGGGCTGGGCGTGCTGCGCGCTCGCGTCGTCGCCGACGTGTCCGACCCGCGGCGCCTGTACGCCGGCACGACGCGCGGGGGCGTTTTCCGCAGCGCCGACGCCGGAGCCACGTGGCAGGAGGCCAACGCGGGGATCGTGTACAAGGACGTGTGGTCGATCGTCCAGCATCCGACCACGGGCAGGATTTACGTCGGGACGAGCCCGGCGGACGTCTTCTGGAGCGACGACGGCGGCGAGTCCTGGACCGAGTGTGCCGCGCTTCAGCAGCTCCCCTCCACGAAAGGTTGGACGGGCCCATTGCCGCCCCACGTCAGCCGAATGAAGACCCTTGCCCTGGCGGACGACGCACCGTATATCTATGGAGCGATCGAGGAGGGCTGGGCCGTTCGCAGCAGCGATGGCGGATCGACCTGGCAGCAGATCGCCCAGGGCATGGACCACGATGGCCACGCCATCGCGCCCATTCGGGGCAACGCGCGCACGGTCGTGGCGACGGGCGGCAAGGGGATCTACCGCAGCGCCGACGCCGGCGAAAGCTGGGCCAAGGTGAGCGAGAACCTCCTACCGTATCGATACACACCGGCGGACATCGTGCAGCATCCGGCCAATCCGGGCGTGCTCGTCACGGCGCTCTCGACGCAGGGGCCGGGCGGGTGGCAGCGTGGTACCATCGGCGTCGCATACGCGCGCAGCGTCGACGCTGGCGTGAGCTGGGAGCTGTTGCCCAGCGTGGCGGAGAGCACGCGGGCGGTGCCCCGGGCCCTCATCGCGGATCCCAAGGAGCCGGACACGATGTTCGCGGGGATGACCGACGGCACGGTGTGGATGAGCCGTGATGGCGGAGCGTCGTTCGCGGAGGTCCTCTCCGATCTTCCGTCGGTTCATAGCCTGGCCCTCGCGGCAGCTTAATCGTACTGAAAGGAGGACACAGCGGTGGCTCAAGAGACCGGCGAGCGGGTATGGGATAAGTTCCTCACTGAGCAGGACAAGGCGCACCTTGAAATCGTCGGCGAAAAGCGCAAGCGCGAATTCGGATCGCGCCCGGCGCTGCTCCTCATCGACCTCTACCGCTGGGTCTTCGGCGACGAGCCTGAGCCCCTGCTCAGGTCGGTCGAGAAGTGGCCGGGGAGCTGCGGGCTCGCCGGCTGGAACGCCATCCCCGCCATCCAACGGCTGCTCAGCGCGGCGCGCGCCGCCGGCGTGCCGGTGATCCACACGACCGGTGCCGAGCTGGAGATGCGCCACTGGGCCAATCGAACCGAGCGCGAGGAAGACGCCGAAATGTCCGACCGCGCGCGACGGAAGAACGACATCCTTCCCGAGGTTGCGCCGATCGACGGCGAGCTGGTGATCCGCAAAAGCTCGCCCAGCGCCTTCTGGGGCACGCCGCTCATCGGCCACCTGGTGAGCCAGGGCGTGGACACGATCCTGGTCGGCGGGGAGAGCACGAGCGGTTGCGTGCGGGCCTCTGTCGTCGACGGGTGCACCAACCGTTTCAAGATGTTCGTCGTGGAGGACTGCGTCTTCGATCGGCACGAGGCGTGCCACGCCGTCGAGCTGTTCACGATGAACCAGAAGTACGCGTCGGTCATCCCCGTCGATGAGGCGGTGAGCTACCTCAGCCGCTTCGAGGACGGGAAAGACACGGGAGTGACCCTCACCAACCGCTGAGGTTCGGCGACTGAGGAGCGGGCCTGGAAGTTCGCTCCTCAGTCAGCGCGTGCGCTGCCAGGTCTCGACGTTCCAGGTGTTCGTGGCCGACTGAACGGAGCTGCGCGGCGGCACGCCGCTCACGCCGTTCGCCACGGTGATCGCCTCGATGCGGTAGTTGATGGGGAGGATCGGAAGGTCCTCGCTCACGTGGCGCATCACAGCAGCTTCGATCTCGATCTGGCGTTCGCGCTCCAGGGTACGCCCCCACTCGTCGAGAAGCTGGTCGACGTCGTCATTGGCGTAGCCCCAGACGTTTGCGCCCCGGGGATTCTGCGGCGTGCGGCGGTTGCGCCCGTCGATGCGGGGGATGTTCGCCTCGAAATCGGTGCTGATGCCCGAGAGATCCGTCGTCGAAAAGACGTACGTCGGGTCGGACTGGACGCTGAGGGGCACGTTCTCGAAGGCCACGTCGAACCCCGCCGCTTTCCACATGTCCGCGATGACGGCCTGCAGCTCCTCGCGCTCACGGTTTCCGGACGTTGTGGAGAAGGGGAGCGCAAAGCGCTCGCCCCGGTCGTTGCGCAGGAGTCCATCCGCGCCCTTGCGCCATCCCAGGTCGGCGAGCAGAGCCTGGGCTCCCGTCGGATCGAAGGGATACTTCACGAGGCCGGCCTCGATTCGCTCAAAGCCCGTTGTGCCGGGCGCGATGTACGAGTTTGCGACCTGGAGCAAGCCGAAGTAAAGGTCGCGGACGATCGACTCCCGATCGATGGTCTGGTACAGGGCTTTGCGCATACGCACGTCGCTGACCTTGGCGTCCTCCGGCCTGAGGCGAATTTCGAAGATGAGCCGGGGGTAGGTCATCACCCGGCCGGCGCCGGTGCTTTCCCAATCGTCCTTCAGCGTCCGTGCATGCTCGAGACCAAAAGAGCTGCCGAGCCAAACGTCGATGTCGCCCGCGCGGATGTTGGCGACGGCTGTGTTCACGTCGGGGACCGTCTTGAACAGGATGCTCGAGATCGGGGGCCGCCCACTGAAGAAGCCGTCGAAGGCCTGAAGCTGCACCTGGCTCCCGGGCACCCAATCCACGATCCGGAAGGGCCCCAGCCCGACGAAGGCGCTCGACCAGTACGTCGCGTTGACGAAGGCATTCCGGTCGCCGGTGAATAGCGGATCGAGGATGTGCTTCGGCAGGACGAAGAGATCACGCTCGGTGAGCCGCCCGGCGCCCACGAACACCGACTTCCACCGAATGGATACCGTGTGGGCATCGACGGTCTCGACGTCCTCGATGCGGTTCACCGCCTGCCGGGACTTGTATGGAACATCTGGCGCGATGGCCACCTGCCAGCTGAAGACGATGTCGTCGGCGGTGAGCGGCGTGCCGTCGTGCCAGCGCGCGTTCGGCTGGAGGCTCCAGATCGTTTCCGATCCGCCGTCCGAACGGAGCTTCCACGTCCCGTCGTCCAGGGACGGCAGCTTGGTCGCGATTCCGGGGACGTACGTGCCCTGGGCGTCCGCCTCGGCGAGGACGCGATGGACCATCGCCTGCAGCTCTTCGGGTCCGCTCTTGCCGCCCGCGAACATCTCGCCGAACCCGTCGACGTTCGCGTCAGTCGCGACGACGAGCGTGCGGGCCGGTGGCTCCTCACTGGGCGCCGAGCGCGGCGCCTGGGAGCCGGGCTGCGGGGCCGCGCATGCGACGACGAGGAGCGCGGCGAGCGCCATGACGTGAGGCTGGGGGCGCATCACCGCACGAGTCCAGCCGCCGCCGTTGCGCCGTCCCGTCGGCTATTCGCCCTCGAGGGTGCGCGGGTCGACGCCATTCGCGCCGCGATAGCTGTAGCGGCCGATCTTGGGCGGTTTCGGCGGCTTCGTCGCGACCTGGTACAGCACGGTGAGGTCATCGGTTTCGTTGGCGAGCTGGTAGTAGTAGCTCTGGTTGATGTGGACCAGCTCGCCTGGCTTCAGCACGACGTCCTCGTCCTCGTTGACCCCGCGGATGTGCAGCTCGCCCTGGAACACCATGAAGATGTGCTCCGATCCCGGGTGGCAGTGCATCTCGTCGCGCTGGCCCGGGCGGTAGATGTTGATGACCGCCTGGGCATAGCGGTTCTCGGTGAGGCGCACATAGCCGCCACCCTTCGGGTTCGGCGTAATGTTGTCCGGAATGCTGACGACCTGCCAGCCCTTGGTGCGGAGCTTCTGCTTGTTCTGGTAGTCGCGATCGCCGTGGGTGTTGTCGTCCATCAGCACGTTGCTGGTGTCCAGCGGCTGAACGTCGGTTTCCGCCATGGCTGCCCCCTTCTGCACGCATCGACGCGATGGTCGGATTATGTTCGCGTCGTGGTGCGGTGTCAATTACGCGGCTGAACGGGAACCGGCGCAGGGCCGCGACCAACGCCGCTTCTATATCCGGAGGGCGCGGGGGCAGCGCTCACTTCACGCTCCATTCGTGCGCATTTCAGGTCTGGTTCGATCCCATGACGGCGCCGCTCGTGACGTTTTCGATGCGATTGTTCATGGCGACCGAGGCCGCCGTGGCGCCTCAGGTGTACCGTTGAGGAGCCACTCGAGGTCCACGCCGCCGCGGTATGGGCCCTGGACGACGGCGCGCGAGACTCGCTCGGAAAAGCCCACCGGGTTGGCCGGCGCGGCCGCCACGAGGACTTTGGGCCCGGTCGCCTGAACGGTGCCCGCCGGGATTTCGCCCGATCGCGATCCAGCCCGACCGGGTCCGGCGCGGCTTACCAGGCTGAAAACGGGTGCGATCTCCCAGAGCGCGCGGACCGTTCGGGTCATCGTGCCACCTCAAAAACCGTAGAACCGCCGCCCGTTGTCGTTCACGATCTTTGTCGCGACCGCCGTGCTGAACGCGCCCCGCTCCGCCATCTGCACGAGCACTCGGTGCGCGAGCATCTCGGACGACGGGTCCGAATGCGCGTAGTCGGTGCCGATCATGAGGTAATCCTCGGCGCCATAACTGAGGAGCGTGGGAATGTCATCTTCGGTGTCACACGTCACGTAGAAGCGGTTGTGGGCGAGGAACTCGGTCTTGAAGTTGTACGGGGCTTTCGCCGCCTTTCCCCGCATGCCGATGTCTTTGATGAGGTACGGAATCCACGATGCGCCGGCCTCGATGAAGCCGAATCGCAGACGCGGGAACAGATCCGGTACGCCGGTCGTTGCGAGCGATTTGAACGCGGAGAGCACGTTGAAGACGGACATATTGGCGGTATCGGTCACGCTCGCGGTGTTCGAGATGTCCGCGTCTCCGGTGCCCTGATGGACGCAGATGGGGAGGTCGAGGCGCTCCGCCTCCGCGTAGAGGGGGTAAAAGTAGGGGTCGCCAGCCGGTCTGTTTCCTGCCTCCACGCCCTTCTTCATCACGCCGCACGCGCCGTGGTCCCGGGCGAAGCGCAGCTCCTCCACCGCGTCTTTGATCGAGAGCATCGGAGCCTGTGCGACCCAGCGCAGCCGTCCGCCTGAGCTCGCCGTTCGATCGGCGATCCAGCGGTTGTACGCTTTGCAGAGCGCCACATCGACTTCGGGGCGGTCGGTCACCGCGTGGAGGAACGTGGTCGGATAGAGCGCCTGCACCTCGATCCCCAGCTGATCCATGTGCCGGAGGCGCTCCCCAACATCGAGCAGCTCGCGGGTCGCGCGGGTCGTACCGGTCGCCTCGTCGCTGCGGAAACGATGCAGGCGCGCGTTGCCGCCGACGAGCCAGACGTTGTGGCGTCTACCATCCGACGGACCGCTCGTCTCATGGGCCGACAGCTCGAAGCTCAACGGTTTGTATCGGCGATCGGCTTCGTCGAGGTATTCCCAGGTCTGGTCGTTTTCGTCGACGTGCGCGTCCGCGTCGATCGCGTGCATGGCGACACCTCCCGCTTCCTGCGCCCAGTCTAGCCAGGCGAGGACAGGCAAGCAACTCACGCGGCACCACGGTGTGTCCGAGGCTGTCGGCAAGCGAGGAAGCGCGCGAGCACGCGCCTCCATTTGATCGGGTCGGCTCAGCGCTTGGCGCGCGCTCCGGCCGGCAGCCCCAGCTCGGTCCAGCGCACGTCGGCCGGGACGACTTCGACCACGCAGCGGATCTCGTCGGCGGGAAAATCCGACCCGACACCGACGGGGTCGCCGCCATTCTGGACGGCCTTGATGGACGCGAGCAGGAGGGCGCGCATGTGGACGATGGCGAGGTCTGCCTGGCCGATGTGCTCCGTGCTGCGGTCGAAGATGCGCGTCATGCTCTCCTGAACGCCGGCGTCCTGATCGGGAATCTTCGGGATGCCGGACCAGCTATCGACGCGCATTGCCGCTCGGTCCTGGAGGTGACCGTTCTCCCGGGTGCGGAGCTTGTGGAAGCGGTCGACCATGTCGTAGGGGTGCGTGCCCTCGGTGATCGGGCGATCGTCGGCGTGGGTGAAGTTAAAGGTGAACACCCAGTTGTGGGTGTCGTCGATGGGGACCCAGGCGTGCGCCGCCTGGACCTGGTCCGCGACGAAGGGCACGATGGTGTACCACGGCATGATGAACGGCGTGATCCGGACGTACTGTTTGCCGGCGTCCGCTTGGCGGAGCGCGCCGTAGCGGAAGCCGTACGGCATGTCCTGCAGCTCGATGCGCGGAGCGGCGTCGCGGGCGGCCAGATCGGTCTCCTCGGGTGTGATCGTCCGTCGGTGCAGCCAGGAGAGGTGGGAGGAGTCGATGCCACCCTCAATGCTCTGGAGGTAGTTGCACTCGATGAGCACCTTCTTGGCGAAGGTGTTCGTTCGAACGTTCCATTCATAATGGGGGAATGGCGGAGTCTTCTCGGGCGGGCCCAGATACGCCCAGACCACGCCGCACGCCTCGCGCGTTGGGTACGCGGCGACGAGCTTCTTGCCCTCCCAGATGCGAACCCCGGACTCGTTGGGGGTCTCGAGGGTCATGCCGGCAACGTCGAACTTCCAACCGTGGTAAATGCATCGAAGGCCACCGGCCTCGTTCCGGCCGTACGAGAGCGAGGCGCCTCGGTGAGGACAATACGCGCCGAGTATCCCCACACGGCCCTGGGAGTCGCGAAACGCGACCAGCTCTTCCCCGAGGAGCTTGACCCGGATTGGCGCGCAATCCGGCTCCGGTAGCTCGTCGGAGATGAGGGCCGGAACCCAGTAGCGCCGAAGCACATTGCCCATCGGCGTTCCGGGCCCGACGCGCGTGAGCAGCTCGTTCTCCTCTTGGCTGAGCATCGGCCATCTCGCTCGGACAGTTGCGCGATTATAGGCTCGAATCTCGAGGCGGGGTTACAATCGCGGCGGTCCTTTTCTTGCAGGGAGGGAGCCTCGGATGGCGCGACGTGTCTGAAGCGACCGAACGCACGTACCCGGTGGCCCTGCCACCGGACCCGAACACGCGGCCGCCGCACTGGCGCTTGCCCGCGAACGCCTGCGACAGCCACATCCACGTGTTCGGCCCGCCGGACGTCTTTCCCTATGCGGAGAGCCGCCGCTACACGCCGCCGGCAGCGCCCATCGAGCACTACCGAAACGTCCAGCAGATCACCGGGCTCACCCGAGCCGTCGTCGTGCAACCCACCGCCCACGGCGTGGACAATCGGGCGATCGTGAACGCCGTGACGCGCTCCGCCGGGACGATGCGTGGGATCGCGAACATCGATGATTCGATCAGCGACGCCCAGCTCGACGAGCTTGCCGCGCGGGGCGTGATGGGCGCTCGATTCTCCCTCATGGGCGACCGGGAGGGGAGCCCGGACGACATCGCGTCGCAGCTCCCACGCATGCGGGCGCGCGACTGGATCCTGGACCTGCACGTCGACCCCGACGACCTTCTGGAGCACGAGCAGTTCATCCGCGCCATCCCCCTCACGATCGTCGTCGACCACATGGCGCGCGTGCGCCCAATGCAGGGGCTGGACCAGCCGGCTTTTCGCGTGCTCCTCGATCTGCTGAAGGACGACCGCTTCTGGGTGAAGATCTGCAGTCTGGACAAGCTGAGCGCCGTCCCGAAGGCGCACGTCGACGACGGCCTGCCGTTCCGGGACATGATCCCGTTCGCCCAGGCGGTGATCGCCGCGGCCCCGGATCGGGTGCTCTGGGGCTCGGATTGGCCGCACGGCAACACCTTTACGCCGGGTCGCACGCCGAACGAGGGTGACCTCCTCGACCTGCTGATCGAGATCGCACCGGACCCGGCGACCCGCCAGCGCATCCTCGTCGACAATCCGTCGCGCCTGTTTGGCTTCCCGCCTTCCTGAGCGGGCTACGGGCCTCGACGGGTCCAGGTCCAGCGCGAGCGCCCCCGGTTCAATCCGGGAGCGCTCGCGGTCGATTCGGTGGTCTGGTTAGCGACGGGAGGCGATGACCTCCTCGGCCCAGCGGAGCGCATCGGCCACAGGCCCGATGCCCGACGTCGCGGCGAGGGGCAGCAGCGCGGCCTGGCGAACCTCCTCAGGTGTGGCGCCGGCGTCGAGCGCGCGGCCGCAGTGCGTTTTGAAGGCGCCCTCGATGCGCGCCGTGGCGAAGGCGCCCAGGTTGATCAGCTCGCGGTACTTGGCCTCGAGGGGCCCCGCCTCATCGATGGCCCGACGCAAGGCAGTGAAGGCTTCGGCGGCGCTCGATGATACGTCTCGCACGCGGTCGACCGGTCCGAGGGCTCGTGTGGTCTGGGCCATGACGTCCTCCTCCTCGACGTGGTGCCCGGCGCGGCGAATGCGCGCGGGGCTGACGAGCCACTATAGCACCGACATGGCAAGTGACCGACTGGCGGGTAGCGCGCTGCCGCGACGGAGGGACGAGTCAGCGGTGGAGCTGGACCACGGCGCAGCCGGTCGCGAACTGGGTAACGGGTTGGTACGCCAGCACCTCGGCCGTGGACGGGCCGAATGCGCCCAGCATCGCGATCCAGTTGCGAATCTCCGCCGCGCCCGTCCCGCCCTCGTCGATCTGCGCGTCCGTGTAGCAGCTCAGCGCCTCACCGCGCCCGTGCGTTATCAGCTCGAGGACCTCGCTGTCCCACTCGATGTTGATGGTGCCGTGCTTGGCGTGGCCGGGCCAGTGAGAAAGCCCGCCGCTCGCGACGATGACGGCGCGCTCGTGGCTGCGCTCGATCGTCTGGCCGATGGCCCGGCCAAAGGCGTAGCACCGGTGGGCGCGAGGCATGGGCGGCTGGAGGCAGTTCTGAATGACGGGCACGACGGGGACGTTCATCCGGGGCGTGAGGAAGTGGAGCGGCACCATGCAGCCGTGGTCGAGCGCAAGCCGCTCGGACCAAGCGGGCTCGATGCCGGCGTCGATCGCGTCCTCCACGATGGCGCGGGCGAGCGCCGGCGCGCCGGCGATCTCCACGCGATCGACGCGCAGCCACTCCTCCAGCGGACCCTCGAATCGCTCGGCGGTCCCGACGCAGAAGGCGGGGAAGTTATCGAGAAAGAAATTTGCCCAGTGCTCGGCGGCGATGAGGACGACGACGTCCGGGTGCAGCGCGGCGAGGCGGTCGCGGGCTTCGGCGAAGCCAGCGCGCAGGGCGGCGATCTGCTCCGGGGGCGCAGCCTCCGGTCGCGCGGTCATCGCTGGCGCATGGGAGACGCCGAAGGCGCCGACGATCTCGCCCATCACTTCCTCCTTAGCGTCCGCAGCGGGGCGCGCTCATCTTCACTGCGCGACGGGACTGCTGTCGACCGCCCGGCGCACGGCTGCGACGTAGTCCGGCGGGGCCACGTCGAGGTTGTTCGCCATGTAGATGAGGAGCAAGGGGTGTGTGCCCATGCGGTAGAGCGCGGTGAAGTCGTGCTGCACGAGGGCCTCGCGCTCCTCAGCGGATAAATCGTAGCCGTCCAGCGCCGCGCGCGGGTTCGCGGCGTAGGCGTCCCGCGCCGACCGCTCGCGGTTGAAGTGAAACAGGAACCTCGCGACCTCGTACTGGCTCACAGCGACCTCCGGACGGGGAGGCGAACCCAGCGTAGCGCTCTACCGCAATGCGTCTGCCAGCTTGGTCACATCGCGGTGCTCAACGTCCCAGTGAACGAGCGGCGTCGTTCGATACTGTGGCAGCCGCTCCTCCAGCTCCTCCTCATAGGTCCGGAGGCGCGCCTGATAGAAGACGCCGGTCGGGATGCAATCGCCCCACTCGTAGCTCTTCTCCACTGCCTGGGCCTTCTTCGCCACCAGCTCGTGCACGCTGGAGGGATTCGCGACGACGCCGTCATAGCCCTCGTCTTCGAGTCGATACATGCGCGGCTGACCGCCGATCTGTGCTTCGAGCCAGTCCTTGGTCATCAGATCGTTGTACGTCGGGCACGTCTGCAAGATGTCCACGAACGAGCTGCCCGGGTGTCGAATCGCCGCGGCGATGAGGGAGGGGAGCCCCTTTCGGTCGAGGGCGTAGCCCCGCGCGACGAAGGTGTAGCCGGAGCCGATGGCCAGGGCGATGGGGTTTAAGCTGTCCTGAATCGCCGGCTCGGGCATGGACTTCGTCCGCTGGCCGCGAGAGAGCGTGGGTGCGCCCTGGCCCTTGGTGAGGCCGTAGACCTCGTTGTCGAAGACGAGGTACGTGAAGTCAACGTTGCGCCGGCCGGAGTTCACGAAATAGCCCGCGCCGATGCCGAAGCCATCGCCGTCCCCTCCCACGGCGATGACCGTCAGCTCGCGATTGGCCAGCTTGGCGCCGGTGGCGTTGGGCAGCACGCGTCCGTGAAGGGTGTGGAACCCATATGCATTGACATAATGGGGCGTCTTGCCGGAGCAGCCGATGCCCGAATACACGGCGACTTTGTGCGGTGGAATCTGAAGCTGCGCGAGGGCCTCCTGGATGGCAACGACGATGCCGAAGTCGCCACATCCGGGACACCAGTTGATGTGAACGGGGGTTTTGAAATCTTTGGGGGTCAGGGTCTGTTCAGCGATCAATGAGTCCTCCGGGTTGCGTGGCGCGCGGTCGCAGCGGTTCGGCGTCGGTCATGATCGCCGCCGACTGCGCCAAAGGCCAGCATGGCGAATCAAGCGGAGCGATGGGAGACGTGGACCCGTGCCTCGGATCCCGCGAGCGCGGCTCTGAGGGCCTCGACCAGCTCCTCTTCCGAAAACGGACGGCCGTCGTATTTCAGCACCTTCTGCGGAATATCGATGCCCGTCATCTCGCGGACGAGGGAGCCGAGCTGGCCGGAATAGTTGTTCTCCACCAGGATCAGGCGTTTGGCACGGGACAGCGCGCTCGTCACTTCCGCGGCCGGGAAGGGCCGCATCAAACGGACCTGGACGAAGTTGGCGCGAAGGTTGTCCTCGCGCGCCAGGGTGTCCATGGCGTCGAGGACGCTTCCCAGCACAGACCCCCAGCCGACGAGTGTGACGTCCGCGTCCCGCGGGCCGTGGACGACCAGCTTTCGCTCGGTCGGGATCTCGCGCGCGGCAACATCCAGCTTCCCCATCCGCTTTTCCATCATGCGGATGCGGTTCTCCGCGTCTTCGGTGATGTGGCCCCGCGGGTCGTGCTCGTCGCTGGTGGCCCAGAAGATCCCCCCTTCATCGCCCGGGAACGAGCGCGGCGACACGCCCGACTCGGTGAAGCCGAAGCGCAGGTATCCGCCCGCGCCGTCGTGTCCGTTCGCGTGGCCATTGGGATTGAAGCGGGGCCCACGGTCGATGACGAGGTTCTCCATCTTGAGGTCCTGGAGGGTCGTGTACTGGGTGGAGAGGTACTTGTCCACCAAGACCACCACCGGGAGCTGGTAGCGGTCCGCCCAGTTGAACGCCTCGAAGGAGTCCTCGAAGATCTGCTGGCAGTCGGCCGGGGCGACGACCATGTGCGGGAACTCCCCGTGGGCCGGATGGAGGGCGAACTGGAGGTCGCTCTGGTCCTGGCGCGTGGGAAGCCCCGTGCTGGGCCCGCCGCGCTGCCAGAGAAACACGACCGGGCCGCCCACCTCCGTCATTGAGGCGTAGCCGATGCCCTCGACCATCAGCGCGAACCCGGGGCCAGACGTCGAGGTGGAGGCGCGCGCGCCGGCGTTGGCGGCTCCAACCGCCATCTGGATCGACGCGATCTCGTCCTCGCACTGCACCACGAGCAAATTCTGGTCGCGCTGGATTGCCTCGAGGTACACGCTCTCGTCGGTGGCGGGGCTGATGGGATAATAGGTCTGCAGGTGCAGCCCGGCTTTGAGCTTGCCCATGGCGCACGCGTGCATCCCACGAATCAACATCGGCAGCTTCGCGTGCCCATTCGGCGCCGACAAAGAGCGCGCGTCGAAGGGCGACCGCCCGCCAAGCTGCTGGGCCGCGTGTTCGTAGCCGAGGGTCGCCGCCCGGGCGTTCATCTCCCCGATCTGTGCGCGCGGGCCCTTGAAGTCCTCCCTGAGCGTCTGGCAGAGCCCCTCGATGTCGCCGCCGACGGCGAAGACGGATGCGCCGACAGCCACCGTGTTCGTCATCACGCGCAGGCGGTTGGCGTCGGCCTCGCGGCCGAACTCCTTGAGCGCCTGGCGAAGCACCTCCATATAGGGGACGCCGACGAAGGTGATGTCGGTGCGGCTGGACTTCTGGGGCGAGAAGCGGCCGGCGGAGTCATAGACGGCCACGCCGCCGGCCACCAGCTCGCGCAGGTGCCCGGGGTGGGAGGTGAACTCCGGGTGCGGCTCGCCGAGGAGCGTCTCTTCGTCGAGGGCGACGAGGACGTGGACGCCGTCGAGGAGGGAATGGCGATCCTCCCGGGAGAGGCGAACCTTGTAGTAGGAGTGCTCGCCCATGATGTTCGAGTGGTACTCGATGTTGGCGAACACGCGTTGGCCGCCGTGCGCGGCTGCGCGGGCGAACACCTCGGCGGAGACGTTGATGCCGCCGCCCTGGGGCCCGCCGATCATCCAGATAAGGTCGCCGTCGTGCACGGGGAACGCCTCCTCGCGACGCACGCAGAGATACTAGGGGTTTGCGAGCGTCAGTGACATGATAAACCTCGGCCAGAGATCGACGCAAAAGCACCGGTCGGGCGAGACCGGACCGCCATTGCTGGAACCCGCCAACGCCGTACCCTGCGGCGAAGCGGCGAATGGCGGTGGGCACTGAAGTTTTTGGGGCCGCCCAGCGTCAACTGGGTCCTTTGGAATTGCACGGCGCACAGCAACGGCGATACGGGAGGGCACATTCCGGCGGGATTTGTGTCAAAATGATGATTTACATTTCGTTTCACTCCCGGTTACGATGCGAGAGGATGCACAGACCGCGTTTCCGCGGCATGTGGATCGCGTCCTGCACCGGCGCCTCGTCGAACGCGATCCGACCGCGCCGTCGGACCTCGTCTGCCGATTTCTCGAGCCCCTCACGCAGTGGCTGAACCGGCGCTTTGCTGGCATGGATCCCCGGGATCTGGAGGAGATCGCCTTCGATACGTTGGCGCGCTTGGCTCAGGAGCCGCAGCGCTACGATCCGGACCGCGCGAGCCTTGACACCTACCTCCATATGGACGCCGCGGGCGATGCCCGAAACCTGTTCCAGCGTTTTCGCCGGAGCCGCTCGCGCGAGATCTCGCTCGAAGCCGTCGAACATTCCGCGCCGGCGCGGAATGTGATAGCGAGCGACGAGTTGGATTCGGCGGAGCAGCTCGCGAGGCAGGAGGATGCGGACATGGCGAGCGCATGGGTCGACTCCCGTTTTGTCGGAAGCGACCGTGAGGTCGTGTGGCTGATGTTCGCCGGCGAGCGACGCACGGAGGTCTATGCGCACGTCCTGGGGTTAGACGCAGAACCGAGGGAACAGCAGCGGCGCGCCGTGAAGCGAGCGAAAGATCGCGTCAAGGCGAAACTCGCGCGGATGGGTGCTGAGATTCCGAAAAATGGCTGATGACGAATTGTTGTGGAGAGCCGTCGAGCGGGCGCGGCGTCATCCGTTCTTCGTCGCCTCTTCCCTGTTACCGTGGGCTGATCGCGCAGGTTACGATAACGCTGACCTTGCAGCCTGGCTTGGCTGCGCCATCGCGGATCTCTCCTCTGTGCTCTTGTGCCGCCGCCCGACGGGCACCGGGCCCGAATTTCTCCGCGATGTGACGGGGATCGCTGGCCGGTTTGGTATGGATGCGACACGATTGGCAGAAGCGATTCGCCTCGGGAATGCCCTGGATGCGATGCGTCCGCATTCAGCCAGCTCGCTGCTCTTGGCGGCCCGTGATCGCGATGAGGCTCCAGATCCCGCCCGCGACGGCAGCCACCAAGACCCAGCCGAGGACGTGCCATGACCCCTCTTTGGGCGGTGGAGGCGGGGGCGCGCTTCTGGGAGGCCGCTGGCGGTAGGCCGCCTGGCTTTCCCCGGGACTTGCGCCATTCCGTGGCCATTGCCACGCCCCTGGCTGTCGCGGACCTGCCGAAGCTCGATACGGCAGCCATTGCCCGCTGGACATCGGCAATGGGCCTGCCCCTCTCCGGTCCCAGCAAGCAACGGCCTCTGCGAGCGGCCCTCTACGCGAGCGCGCATGGCGGCTTTGTTTTTCTTGACAGCGAAGATCCCACCGATGAGCAGCGCTACAGCCTGGCGCACGAGGTGGCGCATTTCCTTATCGAATTCGTTGAGCGCCGGCGGCGCGCGGCGGCTCGCGTTGGACGCTCGGTCCTGGACGCGATAGACGGGACCCGTGCCCCCACCGCCGCCGAGCGGATGAACGCCGCCCTCGCCGGATTCGATCTTCGGCCTCATCTCCATCTATTTGAGCGGGCGGCTTCGGGATTACCGCGCACGCCTGCTGCGAGCCATGCTGAAGCGCAAGCCGACGTGCTGGCGATCGAGCTGCTCGCGCCAGTCGACGTAGTCCAACACGTGTGCCCGGCCGGCGTCCCGGCACAGCAGGCTGCTTTGCGTCTTTCGGAAACGTTCGGACTACCAGCGGACGTCGCCACTGCGCATGCACGGGAGTTGGCGCCCGCGAAGAATCCCCGCTTCCGGCACCTGCTTCCGGTGCACGAGGCTGTCGAATGATGCTCGTCGCGTCGAACTTCCGACCGCGCAGGCGGAATTCAGCGTATGGACGAGGTAGGACGAATAGGTGCCGCCGTGGCAGATGCGACAGAACTACGCGGGCCGCGTGACGAGGAAAGCGCCTTCGGAGAGGCGTTCGGCGAAGAGCTCCGGGACATCCTTGCCCTCGAGTCGTGGCGGACGGGCGAGAATCTCGCGGAGATCTACGAGCGAACAGCAAACGAAGTCGCGGCGGCCGTCGCTCTCGAGGCCCGCGTGCGGGACCCAATCCGCACTCGATTGTTCCCGCGCATCGCGGCGCGCGCATCGGCGCCGGTTGGTGCGGGAGTCTACCGCGCGACGATCGAGGATCTGACCGCCGTCCACGAGAGAGTGCTCTTCACTGGCGGGGTCGAAGCTTGTGATGCAACAGCGTATACCCACGCAACGCTTCCTCTCAGCGTCACGCAGATCGGCGTGAGCCTGGTCACGTACAACGGCGCCCAGGGCACGTGGGTCCACCGCCTCTTTCGCCGAGATCTGCGTGCGACGCAGGCGGACCCTGCGGATGAGGCTTTGGCCCTCCTTGAACGGCGCAGCTGGGCGGATGAGGAGGCGAGCCGACGCAAGGCAGACCTCAGCGAGCTGGCGCGACGGGCCATCCGGGCGTACGCCGAGCGCGCAATCCTGCTGCGCCGCTCCGCGGCGACGTGGCGCATCGGCCGAGGCAGCCCCGCCCCGTATGAGCTCCTGACCGGATCCGCCGGCACGCTCGACATCATGGTCGAGGCAACCAGGCTGCTGGAGGAGCTGATCTGCGGCCACCAGACATTCCTCTACGTGCAGGACGGCTTGGGCCACCGGATGCTCAGTACGATTGGGGCTGCGCTTCAACCGCTGGAATACGCCATCGTCGGCACGCTGGCCGACACCATCGAGCCTGTGGTGGAAGCGAGCCACTACAGCCTGCCGACGTCCAGTGACACGTCGGTTGGAGGCCGACTGCTCCAGCCCCGCGAGTGGATCCGGCGCTTCTGCGACGAGGTGGCCACGCAGGTCATCGTCGGCGTGTACCGGGCGAGCGAGCTGGCGACCGCGCGAGTCTTCTACGCCCATCTCGCCCACGCCCATGAGGCGGCGCTCGTCGCTCTTGCCGACAGCGTGCTGCTGCCCCATCGCGGCGTTCCGATGCTGTTAGATCTCGCGGCCCAGGTATGCGAAGCGACCTTCGGCCCGGACAGCCTCGCCGGCGCCCTCCAGCTCGGGTACACGCGCGCAGGCGACCCCTTGCGATATTTCGCCGGCCGCATGAGCGGCGGCCGGCACTGAGTGCGATGCGATGGCGTGTCAGTCAGATCCAGCCGAGGGTGTGGGGGAATGGTGATGCACGATCCGTCATGGAATGGTCAGGACGCTCTGCCGATCGACGTCGCCGCGATTCGTGAGGTGCCGGCGGACGCGCTCCAACGGCTTCGGGCGACAGCTGAGGCTGCGGCCGGTGGCCCGTCAGACCCATCTCGCGCCGGCGCGCTCGGATTCACCATGTTCGACGCGCCCAACAGCCAGGATAACCTCGTGACGGTGCTGCTGAACGCCGATCGGATCAGCCGCGCGCCCTCCCAGGCTCTGGTCCGCATTCGCAGTGACGACGCGCGCAGCTATGTCGGCACGGTCGTCGCCGGGCCCTTTGCCGAGCCGGACGGACTTCGCGCCGACTCCAGTGTGCTGGTAACGGTCGTCACGCGGGGCGGCATCTTCGTCCCACCGTATCACGGACGGGTGCAGGTGGAAATCATGGGTGAGGAGCGGGAGGGTGGACTGGTGCCGCCGAGATTCCGCCCGCTGCCCAACAGTCCGGTCTTTCTCCTCGATCAGCACGAAATGGCCGCGGCCTTGCGCATCGAGGGCGACATTCGCCTCGGCCAGGTCATCGGTCAGGAAGACCTCGCCGTTGCCGTGCCATCGTGGCGCAAAGACGTGCTCCCGCGTCACCTGGCGATCCTGGGCACGACGGGCGGTGGAAAGTCCACAACCGTGGCCGGCCTGATCCATCAGGCGCAAGCCGCGGGCTGCGCTGTCATTCTGCTGGACGTTGAGGGCGAGTACACCTTCCTCCACGAGCCGACCGAGGACCCGGCGATGCGAGCGGCGCTCGACCGCCGGGGCATCGCGCCCGAGGGTGTCCCGAACATTCGCTTACTGCATCTGGTGGGTCGCGAGACGGCAAATCCCGCGCACCCGGCCAGCGCAGCCTTCTCATTGCAGTTCGCGCGCCCGTCGCCCTACGCGCTTGCGGAGATGATGCAGCTCAGCGAGGCGCAGCACGAGCGCTTTATGCAGGCCTACGAGGTCGCCCAGGCGCTCCTGCGGGAGCTGAACATCTTCCCGAAGCAGGGCAACGCCGAGCAGGAGCAGCTCGCCCTTGAGATCGACGAGTTCGAGCGGGGATACCCGCGGATGGAGCTGCACTTCCTGATGGACGTGGTCGCCGCAGCGCTGGCTAAAGTCGAAAAGGAAGATCCTGCAAAGTTGTCACCGCGTCACCCAGCCCTTTCTGAGCACAAGGACGCGCTGGTGCGACGCATCGGGGCGGCGCAGCTCTCGGCCAGTCCCATCTCGTGGCGGGCGCTTCTCGGGCGGCTCGCGTCTCTCAATCGGCTGCGGGTGTTCGACCGCCCAGACCGAGATGCGCGACCGCTGAGCTACGCCGAGCTGTTGCGGCCGGGCCGAGTCACGATCGTAGACCTCTCGGACTCGGGATCGCCCGTGCTGAACAACATCGTGATTGCGGACCTTCTGCGCGGCATCCAGGAAGCGCAAGACGCAGCCTACGAGGCATATGAGCGGGCGCAGCGCTCGGGTGAGGCGGCGGAGCAGCCCGCGCGGGCACTCATCGTCATCGAGGAGGCGCACGAATTCTTGAGCGGCGAGCGCGCGGACAAGATGCCCGTCCTGTTCGAGCAGGTGGCGCGGATCTCGCGCCGAGGACGCAAGCGCTGGCTCGGCCTGGTCTTCGTCACCCAGCTCCCGCAACACTTGCCGCGGCAGCTCTTTGGCCTCGTCAACAGTTACGTGCTGCATAAGATCGCGGACCCCGCCGTGGTCAGCACGCTCCAGCGGACGGTGAGCGGCATCGACGAATCGCTGTGGCGCCGTCTGCCGGGCCTCGCGCCGGGACAGGCGATCGTCGCCTTTCCGCACCTGGCGCGCCCGCTGCTCGTGGCCATCGATCCGGCGCCCGCCAGGCTGCGGCTGGTGGACTGATGGACGCGTTTCGTATCCATCTGCTCCGCTATCGCGGGGAGGTCGTGTCGCCGCTTCGGTTGCCATTCGCAGCGGGCGCGGCGATTCGCGGCGCCCTCTTCGGAACGCTTCGGCGCCAGTTCTGCATGGCGGGGCGTGGCGCCGGGTGCGGGCGGCCCGACGTCGTGGCCGACTGTCCGGTCTGCTTCCTGCTCGCGCCCGTGGATGAGGCCGACCGTCGCGGTCGAGACGTGCCCCGACCATACGTGCTGCGCCCGCCGCTGCGCGGGCCCACGAGCTATGCATCAGGCCAGACGTTCGAGTTCGAGATGGCCACATTCGGCCGTGCGCTCAGCCACTTTCCGTATGCGCTGCTGGGCGTGGAGGAGATGGGCCGAGCAGGAATGGGCGAGACGCGGCAGGGCAGCTTTCGCCTCGACGAGGTTTGGGCCATCAATCCGGTGCAGGGACGCTCAGAGTCCGTGTACCAGCGAAGCGGTGATGCGACGGTGCGCCCGCCCAATCTCCCCATCAGTGAGGCCGACGTGCTGGGGGCCGCGGCAACGCTGGCAGCCAGTGGGGGCGCCAGCTCACTCCGTTTGGCGCTGGATTCGCCCACCCGCCTCGTGGAGGCCGGCAAGCTGGTAAAGCCGGAGACCTTTACATTCCGGACGTTCTTTGCGCGCCTGCTCGAGCGGGTCACGGCGCTGGCTGGGCGCTACGGCGGGTGCCCGCCGCCGGCTGACGTGCCACAGCTGCTGTCGATGGCCGCAGCTGTGCAGATTGTCGAGCGGCGGCTCGCCTGGGTGGAGGTCTTCCGCGGTTCGGCTCGCCATCAGCGCGCGCTTCCGATGGGCGGCCTCGGCGGCGACGTGACCATCCGCGGGGAGCTGACACCATTCCTGCCGTGGCTCGTGTGGGGCACGTTGACGCACGTCGGGAAGGACGCGGCGATGGGTAACGGGCGCTACCGCGTGGAGCTGGAGGGGTGACCGAGTCCGTAACCCGGCGAGGGGCTAGAGCGCGCGTCCGTTCGATTGCTGAGGCGGCCGAGGCGCCGGACGATTGTCTCCTCATCGAAACGGCCGGCGCCTTTCTGGGTAAGCACAGCGAACGGCTGACCGTGAGCGTGAAGGGCACGGCCATCGGCGAGCGGCCGCTCTTGGGCCTGGAGCACGTGCTGGTCCTGGGCGGAGGCGTGAGCGTGAGCGCGGACGCCATCCGTGCATGCGCGGAACGTGGCATTCCGATCTCGTTCATCTCCCGCAGCGGCGCGCCCTATGCAAAGCTCGTGGCTCCGGAGCTGACGGGGACGGTGCAGACGCGCCGGCAGCAGCTCCTCGCATTCGACGACGGGCGGGGCGCCGGGCTGGTGCGGGCCTTTGCCCGGGGAAAGCTGCTGAACCAGGCCGCCTTGCTCAAATACATGGCGAAGTATCGAGCGCGGGTGGACCTGGAAAGCCATGAGATGGCGCGCGACGCCGCCTTCCGCCTGGAGCACCTGGCCAATCGGGCGGGCGCGGTGGCCGGAGAAACCGCCGACGCGGTGCGCGGCCCGGTGATGAATATCGAGGCGCAAGGCGCCCGGCACTACTGGGAGGCCGCGCGCCGCCTGGTGCGGCTCGATGACGGCGTCGAATGGACGAGCCGAGAGACCCGAGGCGCCACCGACCTTGTGAATCAATGCCTCAACTACGGCTACGGCATCCTGTACGCGCAGGTGGAGCGGGCGGTGCTGTTGGCCGGGTTGGACCCGTACGCCGGGTTCCTCCACGAGGATCGTCCGGGGAAGCCGAGCCTCGTGCTCGATCTGGTGGAAGAGTTTCGCGCGTTTGCGGTCGACCGGTGCGTGTTCGCGCTGCTGAACCAGCGGGTAGGGCTGGCGCAAGATGCCAGCGGCCGGCTCGATGATGGGACGCGCCGGACGTTGGCCGAGCGAATCAATGAGCGCCTGGAGGGCGAGGAGTTCCACGAGGGGCGGCGGCGCCGGCTTCGCACCATCATTCAATCCCAGGCGCGCCGGGTAGCGACGTATGTTCGAGGCGAGGCGACGTATCAGCCGTGGCTGGGGAGATGGTGACGTGCCGCGGCTAATCCTCGCCCGCAGCTCGCAGGGTCGCCTGCATTGCGTTTCGGCCGAGGGAGCCACCGGTCTGGTTCATTGCCTGGACGATCGGGCGGGCGGCCTCGATCAGACCGATCTCCGTCGCGGTTCTGAGATCGCCCCCTGCGCATGCACCGTACGCCAAGGGCGCGCGGCTTCGACTTGGATGGGCGCGTGGCGGCCTTGAATGGAACGTAGCGCTCAACGCGGTGGCGGATAGTGGCTCGACTGGAGGTATCGGTGACTCTCGACACCAGCGCGTACCGCGAGTTCTTTGCACGTCATACTGGGTGCCGCCCGTACGCGTATCAGGTGCGGGCGGCGGAGATGCTGGCGCAGCGAAAGAACCTCGTCGTCGCCGCTCCCACCGGCGCCGGCAAGACGCTCACCGTCCTCGCGCCATTCTTCTTCGATGGGTGGGTGGACCGCCCGATGCGGCTCATCTACGCTGTACCGCTTCGCACCCTCGCGCAGGGGATTCATGGCGAGGCCCGCACGCTCGCAGCGAGACTCGGCCACGATCCGGACGGGTTCGTGAAGCTCCAGACGGGCGAGCAGCCTGACGACCCGTTCTTTGCCCTCGGGCGCATTATTGTGACTACGTATGACCAAGTGTTGAGTGGTCTGCTCTCGGGGCCCTATGGGTTGTCGAGCAGCCTTCACAACATCAACTCCGCCGCGATCGCCGGGGCGCTCGTTGTTTTCGACGAGTTCCACCTCATGGAGCCGGTCCGAGCGTTCCTCACGGGCGCGGCGGGGCTCCATCTCTTCCGTGACCTGTCGCAATGCGTCTGGATGACTGCGACAGCGACCAGCCCCCTCGTTGAGGTCCTTCGAAGCGCTACCGGCGCCGTCGACGCGAGCCCTTCAGCTGGGGAGATTGTGGACCTGCCCACCGTAGCCGGCGTTTTCCGCTCCCTCCAGTCGCTGAACGAGCCACTCTCGGCAGGCGCGGTCCTGAAGGCCAGCGAGGGGCGGACGATTGTCATCTGCAATACGGTGCCGCGTGCCCAGGCGATGTATCGGGATCTGCGCCGGCTGCTGCCCGACGATGTACCGATGCTTCTGGTCCACTCTCGATTCTTCAAACCCGACCGCGCGGACAAGGTGGCGCAACTTCCAAGACTCTTCGGGAAGGGCTGCACGGGTCGCGCGGTGCTGGTCGCCACTCAGGTCATCGAGGCCGGCGTGGACATCTCGTGTGACGACCTCCACACGGAATTGTGCCCCATGAACGCACTGATCCAGCGGGCGGGCCGCTGCGCTCGCTATGCGAACGAGGTGGGGACCGTGCACGTGTACCAGCCCGCGACAGTCGAGCGGTGGTGGCTGCCCTATGGTGAGCTGGACAAACCGGACCCGGCCCTCGCCGCGACAGCGGACGTGCTCCGCGAGCACACGCACGCGGGGGCGCAGGTTACTCCCGCGACGGTGGCGGGCTGGATCGAGCGGGTACACGGCGAAGCCGACTCGCACGCCCTTGGCGGCGGCTGGCGCCCGCGCCTCGACGAGATCCTCCGCCGCATTTACACGAAGTCCGTGCTTCGCCAGCCGATCCGTATAGCAGACCTCATCCGCGAGGAGAGCGTCGACGAGGTTCCCGTCGTCGTCGCTCGGGAGCGAGAGCTCCCCGATCCGCCCGGCACGCGAGAGTCAGTGACGATATCCCGGTGGCAGCTCCGCGCGCTGGCACAGCCCGAAAGCGGAACGGGGTTCCTGCCCCGGGCATGGGTGTGGGCCTTTGGCGCGCCGGACGAGGGCCGTGCCGACCGTTGGGAGCCCTTGCGTGACGAGGCGCAGCTCAGACGGGCGTTGATGGTCTGTCTGTCTCCAGAGGTGGCACGGTACACGAGCGACGTCGGGCTGGAAGTTGGACCGGCCGGTGAGACAACGAGCCCACCGCGCAGCCTGCCGAAAAGACCTGGGTACAAGCCGCTACATCGCGAGACGTGGGCAGCTCATGCGCAGGCGGTCGCGCGCGAAGCCGAGCGTCGCGCGATGGAGGTGGACGGACTTGCTGGTTTCCTGGGGGCAGGGCTCGGCGCGCGCTACGGGCTCAATGTTCCGGAGGTCCGCTCGGCCGCCCGGACAGTCGGCCTGTTTCACGATTTGGGGAAGCTCCAACGGTCCTGGCAGCGCTGGGCAGAGGCATGGCAACGGACCAAGGAGGTCGACTATGTCCATGTGGACGGGCTCGCACACACGGACTTTGACCCGGAGAACCCCGCAGACCGGGAGGCCAACCGCCGCTTTCGACCTCCGCGTCCACCGCACGCGCCCGCGAGCGCACTTGTTGCGTGCGGTCTTCTCGGTGAGCATTTGGCGGTGGCGGACGAGCGACAGGGGCTGCTCGTCTCCGCTTCGCTGGCCAGCATCCTTGCGCACCACGGCGGTTGGCTGCCGGACGGGGTAGACATGGGGGTTGATCAACTCTGGGAACGGTGGCAGCGCGATCTCGCCGGAGCAGGGATTGCCCGCCTCAATGCGGCAGTCATTGAGCAGCTCTATCAGCGCCCGGACCGGGGCGCAGTGGTCCGTAGTCTCCTTGAAATCGCGATCAATCCGGATGAGCTTGAAGACAGCTGGCCGCTCGTCGCGTACCTGAGTCGAACCCTGCGGCTAGCTGACCAACGTGCGACCGCAGAGGGGGGCGAAGGTGTCTCTTGAGCTGATCTTCACGGCAGCGAAGTCAACCGGGACTCATGCCGACGTGCTAACGGCGGCCGGTCTCGCTGACTTGCTCGCTTCGGCTGTCGGGGCTTCATCAGTCCGCCTAGTTGAGGAGGGGCCGCGATTTCGCGTCGAATTAGCTCAGCCCGCCGATCTCGTGGAAGACCTTGTCCCAGCCCCGGGCTACCCGTACCTGCAAGTGAAAACCGACGGGACGCCTGTTCAGGTTCACGATGTGGTGTCCTATCCTGCGGAACGACAACGTGTCGACGTGTACAACCAGACGCGGAAAGCGATCCGCGAGAAAAAGGCAAGCGAGAGCGATCCAGACGTGGCGCAGCTCCTTCAGCTCAACCAGCCTCGGCCGGATTGGCGTCTACTTCAGGTTCTGAACGCCCTCCAGGGTTTCAACAACACGAACCACGTTCACGGCCTCATCGTGTCGAGCAAACCTGAAGATCTGCGGCTCCAGCTCGTTGAAGCGCTTGCCAATTTCCAAGCTGGCAAACCGTCCGGCCTGGGTTGGGACGTCTCGTCCGTGCAGCTGTTTAATCCGAATGCTGCCAAAGGCTACGGGGCGCTCAAGCCCAGGGGAACGGACAGGAACGATCGAACCAAGGAGCAATGGACTGACTCGCTGGTGGAGTGGCTGAGGTATCGCGGGTACTTTGCTTGCGCGTGCCCGTTCTTCACGGGGAGTAAGGGCGAGCACATCCGCGTGCTTTGCCCGGTGCCTGCGGATATCTCCCTTGCGGGATTGCGCCACGTGTCCGCGGAGCTGCGCGCCGCCCCGATCTACGGCAACGCGCCGAAGGTGGACGCCCTTGCAGTCCTCCACATGGCCCGAATTCTGATCGAGCGCTCCCAGTTCGGCGACCAGCCGTCGTCCGCCATATCGATGCTCGGCATCAACCTGCTCGGCAAGACCCCCGCGCGCATCATCTCGGGGTTGGCGATTACCAACTATCAATCGCTTGGGCAGGCTCGGGCAGTGTCCGACCTCTCGCTGCTTGCGGTGCCCGACTGGTTTGAAATCCACAGTCAACAAGACGCGGCGGACTGGCTGGGAATCCTGGACGAGCAACAGCGAATCATCGGCTCGCTGCGCGACGAGCGCTCGGACGAGGTGGGACTGCTGATTCGCTACCGTCGATTTCTCGAGCAACGAGGTGGCAGAGCAGCGGACGCTTTCATCGATTTCATGGGGGCGTACGGCTCCTTCCTCGTCCCCGCTCGGGATCGTGATCGGCGCCGGCGCCTGCCATCCTTTTCGACGCAACATGCCCATCGAGTAATTGGAGGTCTAATGGCGGAATATGTCGACATCCTCGATGCCCCCGGTTTTCAAGCAGTCGCACGGGCGATCCGGCGGTCCACGGTGAGCGCTCAGGCCCTCAAGGCGATCGGGGCCAGGGACTACCGCGAGATCCGGTACGATCTGCTCCCCGAGATTCGACGGAAGCGCGCGCTCCCGAAACCTGAATCCCTGATCGAAGCGCTTGCGGATTTCGTTGTGAGCTACAACTCGGAGAACGCTCGCCGACGCGAAATGAAGAAGCTTGCTCCGGGAAACGTCACGACCGACGAATTTCAGGAGCTGGTTGGGCTCATCGAGCAGCGGGGGGCACCGCTCGTGGGGGCCCTGTTGGCCGCGTATGGCTCCTGTCGTGAGCCGAGGGACTCCGAAGGACCTGCGGAGGATGCGCCTGGCGATGTTCAGGACGATGCCGGCGACCTCGCTGGGCCCAGCTCACCGGATGATGTTGAAGACGGGGAGGAATGAAATGGTGGTCGTCTCGTCCCTTGCGCTCAGCGCCCGGGTGACGCTGAATCTCCACAATCTGAACAACGAAGGCACGGAAGGGAACCAGCAGCAGACACGCATGGTCCATATCTTGGATGAAAATGGCCAGCGACAGGTTGTAAATGCGATAAGCGGCGACATGTTCAAGCACATGCTGGTGGATGAGCTGACCCCGCTTCTCCGAGAGGCTGGGCAGCCGCTGTCGCCGGGCGCGGCGATCCATGATCCCGACCGCATAAACGCGAACAATCTTGAATTCGTGAAATTTTGTGAGGACAAGAAGAACTCGGACTCCGCGGTGATGACCAAGATGCTCCAGGACTGCAGCGTGACCGATCTGGCCGGCGCGCTCGTCACGCGGGGCCGCGCGGTCGGTCGGAAGTCCGTCGCAGAGATCGGATGGGTCGTTGGCCTGCCCGATAGCACGGTCACCGAGCAGTATTTTCATGTGAAGTACGCGCCCGAGGGGCGAGGTCAGGCTGCCGGCGGAGACACCGTAGCGGGACAGCAGGCGATCTTTCACCGCCCGGCCTCTTCGGGCGAGTATGCGCTGATCTGCAGTCTTGACCTCTGGCGTATAGGCTTGAACGACATCACACGCGATCTCGTACTTGCTGACAGTGACCGGACCGCCCGCGCGCGGATGCTGATCCGGGCCCTGGCCGCCATACTCATGAAGCCAAGTGGAGCGCAGCGGAACACGCAGGCGCCCCACATCATGGGCTGTGAAGGTGTGGTCTCCCTTTCTTCGAATTCGCTGCCGGCACCCACCGTCAGCCCGCTGGTCAGCAGCTATCGGGACCAGATCCGAGCTGCCGCGGCCGCATCAAATCGGTTGCGACCCGGCACGATTGAGATTCGACCGTTCGACTCACTCGCTGATGGGGTGGGCGTGCTGGCGGACGTAGCCGAAAGCATGGAGTTGCCGGACGTTCCGAACCATGCGTGACGAGCAGAGAACGACCCAGGATCCTCCGGCCGATGGTGGGTCGGGCGTGATGCGCGTGACGGCCCTGAACGAGAGCGCGGCGGCCGTTGCCGGGGTGCAGGGACCTGGCCGATGGCTCGCGAGTCGCTACGCTCCCACCACCCCATTCGCGCTGAAGTTGAGCCAGGCGACCAGCTCCGTGGGGAAGACATTGCTCGTGCCCACCATGTATGCGATCAAGATGGCGCTCGTGGATGCGGCTTTCCGAATGGGCATGCCGGACGAGCGATGCGCCGACGTGCTTCGCTGGCTGGTCCCGGTCGATGTTCGGGTGGCTCCGCCTTCGCGGGCCGTCGTGACCCACACGTTCGTCAAAATCCGGCAGGAGCCCAAAACACGAAACCCACTTCACCCATACGGGTCCAGCATTGCCTATCGAGAAGTTGCGTACCTTGGAGGTGAGTGGGTCTGGGCGTTCGACCTGGCCACGTGCGACGACCGGCTCCTGTCGGTGTTGGCCGAGCTGCTGGCGCACGTATCGTATATCGGTCAGCGAGGCTCGTTCGTGCAGTTCGTCGGCGTCGAACGTCGGCGGGAACTCGGTGGGGAGTTCACCCAACCAGACGCTGAGCGTGGCTTTGTGCTGCCCGAGCGCTGGCACGTGGCGATGCTCGATGACTTTGGGCCTGACGCATCGCTCGATGTGCTGAGCACCTACTCGGCAAAACAGGCTCGAAGGGATCGGCATCGGCGCTACGTCCAGACAATCGTCCCGCTCGGCATCGTGAACTCGGGCCCGGGCTTTACCGAGTACGCCCGAGAGTAGCGGATCACCCGGGTGGCATGGTGGCTCGCACCGCCTGGCGCCATCTGGCGTACCGGACCTGGGCTGACCGGCGATAGCGCCACACTTCCCGCCGTGTCGAACTTTCCTCCACCGAGGCGGAAGATCTATCTGGGGAGGAAAGCGCGCTGTGGGACGTTGCCTGGTTGTCTATGACATTGTGGAGGACCGGATCCGCACGAAGATCGCCGATCTCTGCCTTGACTACGGCCTGAGTCGAATTCAGTACTCCGCCTATTTGGGGAACCTCAACGTTGCGCACCAGGCTGAGCTGTTACAGAAGGCGAAGCGACGGCTGGGCCGGTCGGCTGGGCACGTAGCCATCTTCCCCATCTGCGATGCCGATTTCAAAGGGCGTCGCGAGGTTCAGACCCCGTGACGCTCCCTTCCGCGGGCGAGCTGTTGCCACTGACGGTGAGCGACCTCCGCCAGCAGGTGTATTGTCCCCGCATCCCGTACTTCCGCCTGGGCCTCAGGCTGCCACACCGTTTCATCACTGGCGCGATGCAGGAGGGCATCATCGAGCACCAGCGCACGTCGGACCTGGAGCAGCGGCGCACACTGCGCGCCTACGGCATAGAGGATGGGGTGCGCTACTTCGATGTCCAGATGCACGCGCCCCAGGTTGCGCTCTCCGGACGCGTGGATATGGTCATCCTGCGGCAGCGAGAGGCGATTCCGGTGGAGTTCAAGAACTCGCAGGCGGGCATTGGGGTCAACCACCGCTGCCAACTTGCGGCGTACGCCATGCTCGCCGAGGGCCACTTCGGCAAGCCGGTCAGACGCGCGTTCGTGTACTTCATCCCGCTCAAGCAGGCTCTGCCGCAAGAGATCACGCCAGCCATGCGCGCCTATGCGCGGCGAGCCCTGCATGCGATCCGCGCAGCGGTTGGGATGGAGCGGATGCCAGATGGCACGCGTGTTCTGGGCAGGTGCCGCGTGTGCGAGTTTCTGCCCTACTGCAACGACCGGTGGTGAGTGATGGTGTATTTCCCGTCCGGTGAAGAGTTGAGATATGTCCACCGAGGGCTGCTGGCTGAGGCGCGCGAGCATCCGGTCGCCAATGAGCTGCGCGGCTGGAGCTGGGCACGCCCGCCGCTGCGGGCGATCTATGCGAGACCGCTGGAGGCTGAGGACGTGGCCAGCGGGACATGCCCAACCGGCCGCGATCTGTACCTAAGCGAGGAGTTTGGCGAGCCACGCCGTGTTCCGGCTGCGGAAGCAGACGGGGACATGCTGAAGGCGGCGCTGGCGAGGGTCGTGATCGAGGCGAAGGCGCTGATCGGGCGCTACGGGCCCGATTCGTTGGACCAGCTCGAACGGCTCGCGCAGCGCGCGTTTGCCGAGACCAACCATACCTGGGGACGGTCACATGAGGACGATCAAATCCGCGCGTGCCTGTGGCGGATTCGGGCATTCGAGGCGCGCCGAATCCTGGAGCGCGTTGCGGATGCAGTGCTGACGCTTGGGCAAATCGGCGGGGATGCGCTCGCGGCCCTCGCCGTGCCGATTCACGTCGATCTGCCGTTGAATGGGGGTTTTCTGGGCCTCTCGGACCGCGTGGTCGCGGATGCCATCTCATTTCGCGACGGCACCGTATTTTCGGTCCGGGTTGGCCCGCCGAACGAGCGGCATCGGCTCGTGACAACGGGTGTGGCGCTGGTTGCGGAAAGCGTGTTCGAGCGACCGATGGATCTGGGCTGCGTCGTGTACCTTGTGGTCAACGAGCGCCACGTCGAGCTTCGCCGCGACTTTCACGTTATTGGCGACGAGCTGCGGCAAACCTTCGTTGAGGAACGCGATGACCGCATGCGAATGCTTGAGCTGGGCGCCGATCCCGGCATGCCGTCAGAGTGCCCGACCGTGTGTCCATACCTTTTGACCTGCCGCCCGGCCCTTACAGCGGTGCCGGCGCGCCTTGAGCGGCCTATCGCCGCAACTCGCCGCGCCATCGGCAGCGAATAGGCCACCCCGACGAATGGACCAGCCGTGCTCAGGCGTAATGGCGCGTACGATCAGCCCGCAAAGCCCCGCGGTCAGCCTGCAGGCTGGGGACTTGCGACGACGACGCTCTTTCGGCATGATTGGCGGGGGCATCGGCTCGTGCTGTGGGGCCCGGAGCGCTCGATTTGGGTAGGCGGAGGCTACTGGAAGCGTCGCCGGGCGGCTGGACCCGGTGGGTTGCACACATTCGATCCGTTAAAGGGATACTGAAAGTTCATTCAGGTTCCCGCCCGCCCTCCATTCGTCGTGGTTGCACACATTCGATCCGTTAAAGGGATACTGAAAGCATGTCGGAGCTGCCCGAGATCGGCCGCGGAATCGTCGCAGTTGCACACATTCGATCCGTTAAAGGGATACTGAAAGTGACGCGGCACGGCGCGATGTGCGATGGTGAGGGCGAGCGTTGCACACATTCGATCCGTTAAAGGGATACTGAAAGATGCCAGTGCGGCTTGATATTCTTCAGGGGAGTCAAAGTTGCACACATTCGATCCGTTAAAGGGATACTGAAAGTTAGCTCCGACGCTCCAATCTCTCTGGCGTATTCCTCCAGTTGCACACATTCGATCCGTTAAAGGGATACTGAAAGGCCCGGTGGTCACCGCTGATCGTGGCTGGGTCACGGCGTTGCACACATTCGATCCGTTAAAGGGATACTGAAAGAAAGGGGACCTTTCGGTGTCGGGAGCCCTTGCCGATGAGTTGCACACATTCGATCCGTTAAAGGGATACTGAAAGGAATTGCCGCCGCCACCACACGCCGGGAGGCTCGGAGTTGCACACATTCGATCCGTTAAAGGGATACTGAAAGAGGTGCCGTTTGCGCTGGATGCGCCAGGACGGGATGGGTGTTGCACACATTCGATCCGTTAAAGGGATACTGAAAGGCTCAGCCGGATCCATCGTCCCATCCGGATCAACCTCCGTTGCACACATTCGATCCGTTAAAGGGATACTGAAAGCGAGGAGCTGGATCAACACCATCCCTTGCTCCACCGGGTTGCACACATTCGATCCGTTAAAGGGATACTGAAAGGCAAACTGACCTCCAGCGTCGCTCCAGCACCCACAGAGTTGCACACATTCGATCCGTTAAAGGGATACTGAAAGGTTCCCCCGGTCGTTCCGTCCCGGTGAACAGCTCCATCTCGTTGCACACATTCGATCCGTTAAAGGGATACTGAAAGGCGGGATGGGCCGGTGGTGCCCGATGCCCACTCTGGAAGTTGCACACATTCGATCCGTTAAAGGGATACTGAAAGCCGATCGGATCAGCTCCGCTGGCTTCTGGCTCATTTGCGTTGCACACATTCGATCCGTTAAAGGGATACTGAAAGCTATGTTGAGCGGCGGCGAGACCTGGCCGCCAAGATGGACGGTTGCACACATTCGATCCGTTAAAGGGATACTGAAAGGTCTGCTCATCGCATACGGGGCCGCGCTGGTCTCCAGGGGTTGCACACATTCGATCCGTTAAAGGGATACTGAAAGGCGATTAACTGACGTGAGCGGTCGGGTAGGCAGCGTGGGTTGCACACATTCGATCCGTTAAAGGGATACTGAAAGGTTGCTCAACGACATATCCTCCGGCACTATCGCCGCTCAGTTGCACACATTCGATCCGTTAAAGGGATACTGAAAGCCCACTCGCCCATCCCCCCATCACCACTTCCCACTCCAGGTTGCACACATTCGATCCGTTAAAGGGATACTGAAAGCTTGGCTGCGCGCGACAGTTTCGTCGCCACGTCGGGCGTTGCACACATTCGATCCGTTAAAGGGATACTGAAAGATGGTCCAGCCGCACCGTCACCGTCACCCGGTCGAGTTGCACACATTCGATCCGTTAAAGGGATACTGAAAGGCTGGAAGGCAGAGAGCTGGATGCTTGTGCTCTTGAGCGTTGCACACATTCGATCCGTTAAAGGGATACTGAAAGCCAATGGGTGCCCGGCTGCCGCGGCGAGAAATCGTCGCGCGTTGCACACATTCGATCCGTTAAAGGGATACTGAAAGGGCGGCTCATGGTTAGCTAGCGTACTCGGCAGGGAGCGTTGCACACATTCGATCCGTTAAAGGGATACTGAAAGGTAATCTTGGTAGAACAATTCGCCGGCGTTGCCCCCAACGTTGCACACATTCGATCCGTTAAAGGGATACTGAAAGCTCGCCCAGCGCCGCACTGCCGTTCGGCGTCGCGCGGCGTTGCACACATTCGATCCGTTAAAGGGATACTGAAAGCCCAACCTGCTCAATGGTGGTCGCCACCTGCTGATGCGTTGCACACATTCGATCCGTTAAAGGGATACTGAAAGCCTTTGGATGTGGTATCGATCTGATACCAGATAGACGTTGCACACATTCGATCCGTTAAAGGGATACTGAAAGGTCATCTGCTCGTCATAGCTGTGCTGCTCGGCCCAGCTGTTGCACACATTCGATCCGTTAAAGGGATACTGAAAGGCGCAGCCTTCCGTCGTGCGTGATGTGATTCATTCGTTGTTGCACACATTCGATCCGTTAAAGGGATACTGAAAGAATGCGGGTTGTTCGGGTCGTACTCGAACCCAGTGGGCGTTGCACACATTCGATCCGTTAAAGGGATACTGAAAGAAATAAGCGTCGGCGGGCATTCATCGCACGTAACCTCTGGGTTGCACACATTCGATCCGTTAAAGGGATACTGAAAGACCAACCTGTCCCCGGGCGGACATGGGGAAGCCACAATCGGTTGCACACATTCGATCCGTTAAAGGGATACTGAAAGGTCACACCTACGGTACCCTTATAGGTATCGCTCTGCCCGTTGCACACATTCGATCCGTTAAAGGGATACTGAAAGTGCCGAGAGGAAAGGCTTGGGTGGATCGGCCCTACCCTGGGTTGCACACATGCGATCCGTTAAAGGGATACTGAAAGGCTTGATCAGTTGCCCTAAGATCGTGACCGCGCCCCCGTTGCACACATGCGATCCGTTAAAGGGATACTGAAAGATTTGTTTAGCCACCAGCCCCCGTTATGGAACTGGTTAAGTTGCACACATTCGATCCGTTAAAGGGATACTGAAAGTAATTTTATGTCTTTCACGGCCGAGCTAAATCCGTGCATACGGTTGCACACATTCGATCCGTTAAAGGGATACTGAAAGCACGGTCATCCCGCCCTCTCCGACTTCCTGGCTCGAGTTGCACACATGCGATCCGTTAAAGGGATACTGAAAGAGAAGCTCGTGCCATCTTGGCGGGGGAGACGGAGAGGCGTTGCACACATTCGATCCGTTAAAGGGATACTGAAAGGCGTGCATGCGGTCACGCTGACTTGCCGTCGTTGCCCGGTTGCACACATTCGATCCGTTAAAGGGATACTGAAAGTTGATGGCGTCGCGGCTAGAGACGGCGGCGAAGCGGCGTTGCACACATGCGATCCGTTAAAGGGATACTGAAAGCCAACAGCGGGCGACCCCGTCTCGGGCTCGGGGACACGTTGCACACATGCGATCCGTTAAAGGGATACTGAAAGTCCCCATTTCATGTAGAAGTGAGAGATCGTGGGCCCGCTCGTGTTGCACACATTCGATCCGTTAAAGGGATACTGAAAGCGCCCGGAAAATTGGGGAGATGTTGCAGTCCAGTGCGTTGCACACATTCGATCCGTTAAAGGGATACTGAAAGCACGGCCACGACAATGGGCTCCGCCTTGCCGAACACGTTGCACACATGCGATCCGTTAAAGGGATACTGAAAGTGCCTAACAGGGTAACTGCGTCAGACACACGCTTCGCGGTTGCACACATTCGATCCGTTAAAGGGATAGTGAAAGTTGATGTGGTTGGCCGCGTCGATGCGGTCCTGCTCCTGTTGCACACATTCGATCCGTTAAAGGGATACTGAAAGCAGATGTGATCTTCAAGATGGTATCTAGGGAGTGCTTCCCGTTGCACACATTCGATCCGTTAAAGGGATACTGAAAGATCGGACCTACACGCCCTCCCCCGTACCAGCTGCGCGTTGCACACATTCGATCCGTTAAAGGGATACTGAAAGAACGCCCGGTGGTTCGACGTCCTAACTGGCGGAGGAGTTGCACACATGCGATCCGTTAAAGGGATACTGAAAGCGTCGTGGCCGGGGCCTATGGCCAGTAAACATGGCGTGGTGCACACATGCGATCCGTTAAAGGGATACTGAAAGAGACGCATGACGGAGCGCACTTCGTCCTCTGAGCAGTTGCACACATTCGATCCGTTAAAGGGATACTGAAAGGTGGGATCTGTGTGGCACCGATGTGCCCACCCAGTGGTGCGTTGCACACATGCGATCCGTTAAAGGGATACTGAAAGCACGATATTAATGTTGGCATAGATTGGACGCATGAGGATGAGTTGCACACATTCGATCCGTTAAAGGGATACTGAAAGCCCGAGCATCGAGCGCCACCCGCGTGTTCCGAGCAGGTTGCACACATTCGATCCGTTAAAGGGATACTGAAAGTCTCGGTCATGTCCGGGGCGAACCGGCCCTTGGACCACGGTTGCTGTTGGGGATCACGAATAGTGCAATGAGTTGATCACGAAAAGTGCAGAGGCGCCCAGGCAGGACGGGACCCTGTAGGTGATCAATGAGCGAGCCTCCGGTGTGGGAAGGTGACGGTGT